>Ga0213828_1001169_pt1 | contig 22341 bp, 18 predicted proteins | sample MC6MC0897MG_FD_180664 | JGI IMG/M metagenome (GOLD analysis project Ga0213828, IMG submission 180664) | Enriched soil aggregate microbial communities from Iowa State University, Ames, United States - MC6-MC0897-MG | ecosystem: Environmental > Terrestrial > Soil > Unclassified | place: USA: Iowa... | reverse complement strand
ACAAACAGTAACAACAATAACAGCGGTTTTAGAAATAATAACAGACAGAACAATAATCAGAAGCCACCGAGAAACAACAGCAGCAATACTGGTTTCAGAAATAATCAACAAAATAACACACAGCAAGCTCCAAGAAGTAATAGCAATAGCGGTTTCAGAAATAATAATACAACCAGAACAAGGACTGAGGCAACTCAAAATAACAGCCAACCACGTCAGAATGACCAAAATCGTTCCGGTGGTTTCAGATAATAAATAAATATTCTAAATAATAAAACGAGCAGGGCGACCTGTTCGTTTTTTGTATAAAATACAGTAATTTTGCAGGTTGATTTAAGAAAAACAGAAAGTATGGAATTTTATAAATATCAGGGAACAGGAAACGACTTTGTAATGGTAGATAACCGAGATCTTCAGTTCCCGAAAGATAAAAAAATCATTGAGAAATTGTGTGACCGTCGTTTCGGGATCGGAGCAGATGGATTAATCCTGTTGGAAAACGACGACAATTACGATTTCAAAATGATTTATTACAATTCAGATGGCGGTGAAAGTACGATGTGTGGGAACGGTGGAAGATGCTTGGTTGCCTTCGCATTCTTTCTGGATATTTTTGAGAACAAATGCACATTTATTGCTATTGACGGTGAACATGAAGCTGAAATTCACAACGGAATTGTAAAGCTAAAAATGATTGATGTTGATACAATTTCAAATGACGGAAACGATTCAGTTCTGAATACAGGCTCTCCACATTATGTAAAATATGTAGAAGACATCGCCAATTACAGAGTTTTTGCCGAAGGAAACAGTATCCGAAACTCTGAAAATTATAAGGAAAAGGGCATCAACGTGAACTTTGTTGAAAATATTTCTGATGATGAAATTTTCGTAAGAACCTATGAACGAGGCGTTGAGGACGAAACTTTCAGCTGTGGAACAGGAGTTACAGCTTCTGCTTTAACTTTTCTGCAAAAAAACAATCTAACCTCTGTAAAAGTTAAAACGTTGGGCGGAAACCTGAAAGTTTATGCAGAAAAAAATGGAGAATCTTTCCATCAAATCTGGCTTGAAGGTCCGGCTAAACAAGTTTTCAGAGGTAAGGTAGATCTTATTTAAAAAAACAAAAACTTTTAATCTATTGTAAGTAATGAAAAAAGCTATTCTCATTATCGTACTCCTTATTCTTGCTGTGGCAGGATTTTTTGGTTTTAAATTCTACAATAAATATTACGGAAACAACATCTCGAAAGACGGATATGTTTTAATTCCGCATGGTGCGAAATTCGATCAGATTTTAGATTCTATAGCGCCTTTCGTAAAAAACAAAGAATCTTTCACAGAAGTTGCAAAGGATAAAAACATGGATGAATTTTTCAAACCAGGTCGTTATCATTTTGCGAAAGGAGCAAGCAATACAAGCTTGGTCAACATGATTAAAGCCGGAAATCAGACTGAAAACTCGTTCAGAATCGGAGATTTTGGAGATATGTATCAGATGGTTGGAAGAGTGAGTAAAAAAACAGAGCTGGATTCTTTAAAATTTGTGAATGATCTTGATAAAATTGCTTCTGAAAAAGGATACAAAAACGCAGAAGATCTAAAAAAATATTTCTTCATCGATACTTACAATTTTTTCTGGACGGTAACTCCTAAAGAATTTTTCAAGAAATTTGAAGATCAGTATAATGAATTCTGGACTTCTGAAAGAAAGGCTAAAGAACAACAATCTGGTTTAACAAGAGAACAAATTTATGCATTGGCATCGATCGTTTATAAAGAATCAGGCGGAAAACCTGACGAGATGAAAACCATTGCCGGATTGTATTTGAACCGTTTCAAAAAAGGAATGAAGCTACAGTCTGACCCAACGGTAATTTACGCCATAAACAAACAGACCAACTTCAAAGAACCTATTAAAAGAGTTTTATATAAACATCTTACTACTCCATCTCCTTATAATACGTATGCAAATGCAGGAATTCCTCCGGGACCGATTTGTGTAGTCGATAAAAATTCGGTAGATGCAGTATTGAGTCCTGAACAGAATGGCTATATTTTTATGTGTGCCGATCCGGCAAGATTCGGATATCATAAATTTACAGCGAGTGCTGAACAGCATGCCATCAATGCCAAAGCGTATCAGGATTGGCTGAACTCAAAAAATATCAAATAATAAAAATATTTAACTTTAATTTAACAAATTAATAATTAACAAATCGGTCTATAAAACGACTGATCTATTAAAAATAAAATAAACGAATCGTAAAACTGTGAATTTCTTCATTAATGAATTTTTAAAATTTATTGCTATTTATTGCAGTTTTACTTAAAGAATACCTTATGAATCAGACGGAAATAATCAGTATTTTCACAAAGAAAACCTTAGGACTTACCTTCGTATTATCTGCTGCTGCGCTTGCATTTGCACAAGATAAAGTCGGAATTTCGGGAACAGTGGTTGATAAAAGTAATCAGCCCGTACCTTACGCCTCTGTAACATTCAGCAACAAGCAAAGCAAACTTTTGAGTGATGCAACGCTTACCGATGAAAAGGGTAATTATAAGCTGGATCTAACTCCGGGTAATTATGATATTGTAATTGAAGCAATCGATTACAAGAAAAGCGTTATCAACAAACAGATTACTGCTGCAGGAAGTATCGGCGCTTTGTCTATTGAACCGGAAGCAGCAAGTACCAATATGAAAACCCAGGATATTCAGGGAGTTGTAATTACTGCGACGGCAAAACCTTACAAAGTAGAGCTTGATAAAAGAACATACGATCCTTCTCAGGATATTGTAAGTAAAGGAGGAAGCCTTCAGGATGTTCTTTCTAATGTTCCTTCGGTTTCGGTAGATACAGACGGAACAGTTTCGATGAGAGGTAGTTCGAATGTAAGATTTTTGATCAACGGAAAACCTTCTGCTCTTCTAGGAATTGATGATGGAGCTAATGCTTTGCAAAGTATTCCTGCTGATCAGATTGAGAGAATTGAAGTTATTACCAACCCTTCTTCTAAATTTGAAGCAAGCGGAACTGCAGGTATTTTGAATATTATTCTTAAAAAATCAAAGAAAACAGGTTTTAACGGTAGCGTAATCGGAACTTTAGGGTATTTACCACAAACCAATTTAAATACAAATTTAAGCTGGAGAAAAGGTAATCTTACCTGGTTTTTGAATGGTGGCGGCGGTTATCGTGAATCTAAAAACACGAACAGAAACAATGCAACTTTCTTCAATGCAGCGAATGGTGGAAGAACGCAAACCGATCAGGAATCTATTACTAAAAGCAAGAACAATAATTATAATGTTTCTTCAGGATTAGTTTACGATATTTCAGATAAAACATCAATGAATGCATCCGGAACGGTGAGAACATTCGAAAGTGATAACATCGGAAACATCACTTATGATTATCGTTTCTTAAATGCTCCAAGTCTATTTACTGAAAGAATGAATACAGGTTCTAATAACAATCTTGCTTTCCAAGGAGATTTTGGTTTGGATCATAAGTTTGATGATAAGGGACAAAACATTTCATTATCTGTAAGTCTCCAAAGTAACAGATCATATAATGATACCAACGTGAATCAGGTTACCAATAATATTTTTGAACTGCAAAACTCTATCAACCAAAACACAAGAAATAAAACCTTGGTAGGTAAAGCTGATTATGAACTTCCTATAGGTGAAAACTCAAAGATTGAAGCTGGTTACAGAATCGATATCAATAACAATAATTATGATAACGACGTTTTGGAACGTTATTCATCAGATGTAGATTTCCACTATTTAAACAACTTTACATACAATGCAAACTACCGTGAAATGTTCAATGCAGGATATGTACAGTTTAAGAGTAAAATCGGAAAATTGGGTTATCAGGTTGGTCTAAGAAATGAATATTCTAATGTTGACATTCAATATTCAAACTTAAATCCAGATCCTGAAGATCGTAATATTGACAACAAAAAAAGCTATAATAATCTATTTCCAACTGTTTTCTTGAGTTATGAAATTGCAAAAGACAATCAGTTTTTAGTAAACTATTCAAGAAGAATAGACAGACCGAGATCATTTTTCCTGATTCCGAATCCAAGTTACAGCGATAATCAGAATATTTTTGAAGGGAATATTGATTTGAATCCTTCTTACGTAGATTCGTATGAATTTGGGTATAGCATTTCTAAAGGAAAATTCACCATCAATCCGACGATCTATTTCAGACACACAACAGATGATGTGAAAATGCTGGTGTACTCTGATCAGGGAGTGTTTAAAACGAAACCGATCAACTTAGGTACAGATGATCGTTATGGTTTGGATCTAAACTTTAACTGGGATGCTACAAAATGGCTTAAATTCTTAGGAAACGTTGATTTATTTGGATATAAAACAAACGGAACTTACAATGGGCTTTCAGAACCTTTCTCTTTTGAAGGAAGTGGCTTTGCAACAAGAGCGCGTTTAACTTCAACTTTTAAAGTTGATAAAACATTCAGCTTCCAAATTCAAGGGTTTTACAGAGGAGGTCAGAAAACACAAAGTATAGACAGAAAAGATATGTATGCTTTGAATTTTGGTGCTTCAAAAACAATCTGGAAAGGAGATGGTACGTTGAGTTTCAATATTCAGGACATTTTCAATACAAGAGCGATGGAATCAACCGCATACGGATCAAATTTCGTAAGAGATTCTTATATGCAATGGCAGCCTAGACAATTTGCTTTATCATTAACTTACAGATTCAAGCAAGGTGAAAAAATTGAGCAGCCTAAGCGTAAAAAAGATATCAATTCTAATGCTACAGGAGACGACCAACAAGGCGGACCGATGTAATCAACTAAAATAAATCAGTCATAAAAAATCCCGAAATTTGATTTCGGGATTTTTGTTTTTATTTCGCTAAAGCTTTAGCAGCTTCCGCTTCATAAATTCTTTTTCTAAGATCGCTTGATGAAAACCGGTGATCTCTTTTATTATAAAAAATCTCAATTCCTTTTTCTTCGCAATATTTTTTACCTGTAAAGTCTCTATCCAGATAATCGTCACCGATAATTCTGACATCGATCACAAATGATTTCAAAATATCTTCAAGATCTTCTTCCGTATAGTAAGGAATAATCTCATCTACTGCATTTACGGCTTTCAACTGAATATATCTTTCTACTATAGTCTGAGTTGGTTTGTTCTTGTTCGGACGGTCGTGTGACGGATCAATCTGTAATCCAACAATTAGGTAATCACAAACTGTTTTTGCTTCTTCCAACATCTTTATGTGTCCTGCATGCAGAAGGTCAAATGACGAAAATGTAATTCCTATTCTCTCGTTTTTCATGTGTTTTATTTAAAAAATTTAATTATTTCTTGATTCTAAATATTTCTGCCATTCCCAGACAGTTTTCAATGCTTCTTCTAAAGAAGTTTCAGATTTCCAATTCAAATTCTGTTCCGCTTTATCGACATTGGCGTAAGCAATGGTAATATCACCTTCCCTTCTTTCACAAATCTGATAAGGTACTGCCACGTTATTTGCTATTTCGAAAGCCTTTACAACCTCTAAAACAGACGAGCCTTTTCCTGTTCCTAAATTGTAAACATCAATTACAGCTTCATCATTATTTTTACTGATTAAACTTTTAAGAGCTGCAACATGAGCTTTTGCCAAATCTACAACATAAATATAATCTCTTATAGCTGTTCCGTCTTCTGTAGGATAATCATTTCCCCAAACACTCAGTTTCTCGCGAATTCCTGCAGCAGTCTGCATTACGTAAGGAACCAAATTATTCGGAATACCTATCGGTAATTCTCCCAATAACGCAGAAGGATGTGCTCCAATCGGATTAAAATATCTCAAAAGACTTACTTTTCTTTTATATCCTTTAGCAAAATCCTTCAATATCTCCTCTCCCATTTGCTTTGTCTTTCCGTAAACACTCTCCGGCATTTTCAGCGGAGTATTTTCGTCAATCGGCATTTGATCTGCCTGTCCGTAAACGGTACACGAAGAGCTAAAGATAAAGTTAGAAATATTTCTCGATTTAAATTCCTGTAAAATATTAATTAAGGAAAATAAATTGTTTTCATAATAATCGACAGGCTTTTCCTGACTTTCACCCACTGCCTTAAATGCTGCAAAATTAATACAACCATCAATTTGGTGTGCCTCAAAAACCTGTGTAAGAAGTTCTTTTCTTTTTAAATCAAAAGGATAGAAAATAGGTCTTTTACCTGTAATTTCTTCGATATTATGTAAGATGAATTTCTCCGAATGCGATAAATCGTCCACGATCACCACATCAAATCCACTATTAATGAGTTCTACCACTGTGTGAGAACCTATATATCCAAGTCCGCCTGTGACTAGTATTGCCATTTTTTATTTATTTATGTTTTAGTTCACTTTGTCAAAGTTGAAAATCTTTGACAAAGTTTATATTATAATTTCTTTTTGGTGGCATTCAATAAAATTTGTACGATCATCAAATAATTCTAAAATTTTATCACGCTGCACATTAGTTTCAGAACTTCCTATAATTGCTAAATAAGAAGAAAATTTATATTCCTGAAAATTAGCCGGATTTTGATGAATATAAATGATTAAATTTCTAAGATACTCTTCAGAATCAATAATGATTCTTTTAAAAGGAGATTCAAAAACAGGTCCTGATCTTTGATAAACTTTATTAAATGATTGAGTATAACTGCTTATGAATTTACTTATTGCTTTACTGTAAAAACAATCCTCAGAATGCAATCCATCATTTTTATAATTTTCATGACTTCTATCAATTTCAGATTTAGTTTTAAGAATAAAGTGAAAATGATTAGGCATCAGACAGTAAGCATATATTTCAAAATAAGGAATAATGTAAATCTTAGCTTTCCTAAGAAAAAAATTAAAGTTTTCATTATTTAAAAAAGCCAATTTAGAATTAACTCCACGATTGAAAATATGATAAAATCGATCGGGTTCTAAATGGCTTTCTCTTATTCTCATATTGTATTTTTAAACTTTGTCAAAGATTTTCAACTTTGACAAAGTGTTACCCCATAAATTCCAACACAGCATCCGTAATATACTTCAACTGCTCTTCATCCAATTCCGTATGCATCGGAAGAGAAATTACCTGGTCTAAAAGTTTATCCGTATTTACAAAATCGGCATCATTGCTTTCCTGATAATATGCTTTTTGTTTTCTTAAAGCAACAGGATAATAGATCATTGCCGGAATTTCTTTTTCAGTAAGGAATTTCTGTAGTTCATTACGTTTTCCGTTCAGAATTCTCAAAGTGTACTGATGAAATACGTGTGTAGAATAATCTGCTCTTTTCGGAGTTAAAATATTTTCGTTTAGTGCAAAAGCTTCATCATAATAATCAGCTGCTTTTCTTCTGGCATCGTTATAAGAATCAAGATTCGGAAGTTTTTTTCTTAAAATCGCTGCCTGAATACTGTCTAATCTTGAGTTCACGCCCACTTCGTCATGATAATATCTTTCATACATTCCGTGGTTTACGATTCCTCTTAAACGATGAGCCAATTCATCATTATTGGTGAAAATTGCTCCTCCATCTCCATAACAACCTAAATTTTTAGATGGAAAGAAAGAAGTTGTTCCAACCGTAGACATTGTTCCGGCATGTCTTACTTCACCACTTGAAAAAGTATATTGAGAACCGATTGCCTGTGCATTATCTTCAACTACAAATAAATTATGTTCTTCAGCAATTTTCAGGATTTCCTCCATGTTTGCACATTGTCCGAAAATATGTACAGGAATAATTGCTTTTGTTTTTGGAGTAATTGCTTTTTTAATCGCTTCAGTCGAAATAGTAAATGTATCATAATCTACGTCTACCAATACAGATTTTAATTTTAATAAATGAATAACTTCTACTGTAGCTGCAAAGGTGAAATCAGCCGTGATAATTTCATCACCTTCCTGAAGATCCAAAGCCATCAAAGCAATTTGCAAAGCATCAGTTCCGTTTGCGCAAGGAATGACGTGTTTTACATCAAGATATGTTTCCATTTCGTTCTGGAAAGATTTTACTTCAGGTCCATTGATAAAAGCAGCAGAATCCATCACATTTAACACTGCATTGTCTACATCATTTTTTATTTTGTAATACTGACTTTGCAAGTCTACCATCTGTATCTTTTTCATACGTAAATTTTATTTTTTAAGTTTCAGCCAATCGCTTTTTATTTTAATTTTATTTTATCAAGCGATTTCTTAAACGAATATTTTCGTAAAAATAAGGAATTTAAAGTGCTATCAAAAATTTTATTGATTTTGTTTTATCTTTATACAAAATTATTCGATGAAAAAACTTTTACTCTTTTGTTTTTTAGCAGGTTACTCTACAGCTTTTGCACAGACAGAGCTTGTTTTCGTATATTTTACAGGAAAACCCAACAAAGCAGCTTTTTATGCCAATCCACTTTCTGAACTTACCCAAAAGTCGTTAAACAGGCGTACTGCATTAGGAATTGCATTAAATGACCAGGATGCTCCGATTGAGCAGTCTTATATTCAAAGTTTACAGAACTTAGGATTTACCATCACCGATTATTCAAAATGGCTGAACGGTGTTGCTGTAAATGCAAATCAAACACAGGTAAATCTTATTAAAGCGCAACCTTTTGTACAGTCTGTCGAAAGTTTTGCGAAAAACTCTTCTTTAGTTTTAAAAACCACTCAAACCAACAAGTGGGCAGATTTCGAACTGGCTCAAAAAAACATGACCGTTTTTAACTATGGATCAGGTTCAGAACAAATTGACCAAATTAATTTAAGACCGCTTCATCTTGCAGGCTATACCGGAACCGGAGTTTCGATTGCTGTTATTGACACCGGATTTCCTACGGTAAATACAGGAGCTGCCTTTTCCAGATTATGGACTAATAATAAGATAAAAGGTGGCTATGATTTCGTTTCAAAGAGTAATGATATTTACAATACATCATTGAATCATCATGGAACTGTAGTTTTAGGAGCAATCGGCGGTTATATTAATGATAGTTTTGTAGGCTCTGCTCCGGATGCTGATTTTTATCTTTACAGAAGCGAAACCACAACCGCTGAAATTCCCGAAGAAGAGCTATATTGGATTGAAGCTGCCGAAGAGGCCGACAGAAAAGGTGTTGATATTATCACCACTTCATTAGGTTATAATAATTTTGATGATCCTAAATACAGCTATACTTATGCAGATATGAACGGCTCGAAATCTTTTATAGCAAGAGCAAGTGAAATTGCCGTAAATAAAGGGATTTTTGTTTTAATTGCTGCAGGAAATTCCGGAGAAGTTCCATGGCATTACATTACAACTCCGGCGGATAATGTGAAAGTTTTTACTATCGGTTCTGTTGATGCTGCAGGAAGTTCATCAGCATTTTCTTCTTACGGTCCGAATTCTTTGGGTGCAATAAAGCCTGATGCAAGTACGAGAGGAGGCTTTTCAACAACAGTTGATGATAATGCTACAGTTTCTGTTTCGGGAACATCGATTGCAACACCGATTGCGGCAGGTGGAGTTGCCTGTTTAATTCAAGCTTTTCCGGCGATGAGCAGAGATGTAATGAGAACAAATCTGAGACAAACGGCTTCGTTATTTCCTTCTCACACAAACCAAATGGGTTACGGAATTCTGAATTTCGGGAATTTCTATAATTCAACATTAAATACTTCAGAGCTTGTCAAAAAGAAAAATTTAGTAATCTTCCCAAATCCCGTAAAAAAAATTCTGAATATTGCTACTGAGGCGCAAGTTAATTCTGTTGAAGTGTACGACAACTTAGGAAGACTAATTTTAAAATCCGCACAAAAATCAATAAAAGTAGAAGATTTTGCCAATGGAACTTATTATTTAAAAATCCAGACAAAAGACAAAGTTTATTACGAAAAGTTTTTGAAAGAATAATCTGATTATTTCTTCATAAATTCTAAAATATCCTGATTAAGCTGCTCTGCATTTTCAAAAGGAATCATGTGGGTTGCTTCTTTGTATATTTTCAGCTCTGAATTGGGCATTTGTGTTGCCATAAATTTGGTATGCTCCTCAGTGATCACATCTTTTTCTCCGGCAACCACCAAAACTTTATTTTGAATTTTATTTAATTGCTTTTCAGTGATTTTCGGTTCTTTCAGCATTAATTTAAGTAATCTGCCTTCATTGAAACTCTCAGGTTTGTTTTCCAACTGCGAAACTTTATATTTTATTGTGAAATTATCAATCAAATCTTTATCAACGCCTTCTGGAAAAGCATTTGCGCCAATTGTAATGAGTTTATTTAAACTTTCCGGATATTTTATGGCAAATTCCAGGCCTGTATTTCCGCCATCACTCCAACCTGCAATATTGATTTTCTGTAACCCTAAATGATTTGCCAAAGCTTTCACATCATCTGCAAAAATCTTGTAATTGAAATCCTTTTTAGTTTTATCAACACTTTTTCCCTGTGCTCTTGTATCCATCACAATCACACGGTATTGTTTTGAAAGCACCGGAATCTGCTGATAAAAATCTTTGATGCTTCCTGAATTTCCATGTAGTAAAAAAAGCGGTTCACCTTCGCCATAAACTTCATAATAAAGATTGGCGTCTTTCAGTTTTAAAAATTTCCCTACCATTTCATTTTTTCCATAAATCTCTTTGTTTGATTCCTCAATATATTTACTTACATCCCCGAAATCATAGGCAAGAGCTTTATCATTAAGTTCTTCCTGATTATTTTCGTCTTTAGCATTTTTATCCACTTTTACATCGATATTAATTGCAGGAGCTGCAATTTTCATCTTTTGCCAATCTCCATAAAACTTTCTCAAATATCCCGTTCTGAAAAGTGCGGCACTAATATTTAACCTTCCTTCAAACTCTTTTAAAAACTGAATTCCGACAAAAAAATTACCCTGAACCCAAATATTTTTATCATTCACATCCAAAGAAAATGTCTGGTCAATAATTTTATCTTTCGTTAATTCAATTGTAATTTCTTCATCCAGAATACTTTCGTTTGGGAAACCATTTTTTTCGTTGTAAATCGTGTAACGCATTACCACAGGTCGATCTGCCGTGATGCTTGCAATATTAAGATTAATGGCTTTAATCTTCGACTTTTTACTTGCTTTAAATGCTAAAGCCGTTTCACCCAGAAAATCTTCTTTTTTAAAGGCAGGATTTACCGAATACATCACACTTTTTGTTTTCGTATTCACGCCCCAGTTTTTATCAACTAATTTTTTAGGTTTAAGCTTAACTTCCTGAATATTTTTGATCTTTTCTTTCAGATAAATCTTTTGAGAAGTTTGTTTTATGAAATCAGAAATATTTTCGGTAAAAGGCTCATAACCCGCGACTTCAACCTTAATTTTTCCTGAAGCAGTTGCCGTTGAAAGGTCAATACTGAAATTTCCATTTTCATCAGTGATTACACCGATATTTTCCTTGTCAACACCGATTTTAGCATACGCAACCGGCTGATTTTCATCTTTAGAAAGAATAGTCCCAGAAATAGTTTGAGAATAGTAAAAACCTGCGGTAAAAACACATAAAAGAAGATTAAGTTTTTTCATGATTATAATTTTAGCAAAATTCAAGAATCTGTATATAAAACGCTCTTAAAATCCTATTAAATTTAAATTCGAAATCGTTAAATATTATCTAAAAAATCACAATGCCGTGAACCGAATTCTTAATTTATTTAAAAGGTTTTCTCTGCACCCACTCTACTTTAGGATTTAATGAATAAAAAATCTTTTTTATAAAAGTATTAATTGCCTTATTGTTGTGTTTGATTAATCCGAAAATCTCAACAGGTTCTGCTCCAATAGTCGATTTTATTTCTAAAGCGGTTCTTCCGAAAATAATTCGTTTAAACCGGTTGAAAATCCCGAACTCGGTCATATCAAAAAGCATATTCAGGTAAATCTGTTTTTCTTTCTGAATTTCTTTATCATAGCCCAAAAAGTAGGTATCAATATCCTGATTATTAATAATTAAAGTATAAAAGCCGATAAGTTTATCATCAGAGAAATATCCAAAAACTTTGAAATTTTCCTGAAGATTCTGTTTCATATTTTCAAAATGATGATCTGTCAGAAAAAAAGTATTGAATGGTGCATTTTCAGCAACATTTTGATACAACACATTCATTTCTTTCTGATGCTTTTTTATTGCTTCAAAATCCAATTCAATTTTTTGAATTCCTTCAAGTTTTTTCTTTGCAGACTTCAGTCTTGCTCTGTACTTTTTAGAAAAATCATCAGCATAATTTTCGAAAGCTTTCCATTCCGGTTTTATATTTAAAATCATATTCGGCTGAACCGAAAACCGGAAGAATCGTCTGAACTTTACTTTATCAAAATTCTTTAAAAATGGCTTCTGATAATCTTTAAAAATGATCAAAGAAGATCTCCTGTATTTGCTTTGTAAAGTTGTAGATGTATCATTTAACAAAGACATTGCTTTATCTGTATGAATTTTTGAGGTATCAAAATAAAATCCGTTTTGGCCCGTCAACATATTATTTCCCAGAATCATCACGTCTTTAGTGAACTTCTTTGCTAAAAAATTTCTGACACTGCACAAAACTTCATCCTTCTGAAATGTTTTATGTTCAATGAAGCTCAGATATTGAAATAAAGCTCCGCCGATCAGATTTTCATCAGCAAAAAAACCGGCAAAAAAACATTTCATGTTCTCAGGTTTTGACTCTTCTAAAACACGAAAATATTCTTCAGACAACATAATATTCTGTTGTCCGATAATTTTGTTCCAATCTGTCGGAAGTTCTTTTACAGAACCAAAAATTTGAAAAGTATAAGCCATAAAAAAGGCCACAAATGTAGCCTTATAATTTATAATGTAAAATTATTTCTGAGTTACCCAGTTGAAGCCATCCATTGCATACCAACCGCAGATAATACCGCCCATTAAAGTTATGGTGATTGTCCAGTAACCAGTATTGATAAAAACATATTTCCAGGATTTTCTTTCAAACATCGCATTGATTGCAATTAAAGGAAACACAAAAAAGATTCCTGTCATAAAAGAATGCAAAGCACCGTGACCAAAAGAACGGTAAGCTTTTCCGTAATCATGCATAAAAGCTGTGTAAGAAGGCTTTGCCAAGGTTTCATCACCTCCGATCATTCCTAAAGCTCCAAACTGATGAATCGTCACAAATTGAAGAAACATCCCGATCAAAACAGATAAAATAATCGACAAAACAAAGACAACACCCATGTTTGCAGATTTCATTTTTTCTTGAGTCAAACCGGATTCTTTCATCCAAACATTCCCGAAAAGTTTAGGATGATACCAGATAAATCCCATGACCAAAGGAATCAAAGCGGCAAAAAGTATTGCCAGAAAATTAATTTGCACCATAGTATTTGTAATTAGTTTAGTTTCTCAAATCTACATTAAAAAACGTTATCATAATATATTTAAGTGTTTAAAGCTTTAATATTTCGTATTTTTGCACCACAAAATTTCGATTTCAATGAATTACGTTGCTGCTGAGAATCTTACAAAATCTTACGGAATAAAAACCCTTTTTAAAAACATCAACTTTAACATTAATGAAGGTGACAAAATTGCCATCGTTGCCAAAAACGGCAGCGGAAAATCTACCCTTCTGAAAATTTTGATGGGGAAAGAAATCGCAGACAGCGGAACAGTTATTATTAATAAAGATATCCAGGTGGTTTTGTTTGATCAGGAAATTGATTTTGAATCTGATCTTACGATTGACGAATTTATGATGACGCTGGATTCTGCGCCGATTTTAGCATTAAAAAAGTACCATCACGCTTTGCTTTCCGGAAATCCGGATGAGATGGAGATTGCACTTGCTGAAATGGAAATTCACAAAGCCTGGGATTTGGAAAACGAAATGAGCCAGATTCTTTCTCAGCTGAAAATTACAGATTTGACTGCCAAAATGGGAATGCTTTCCGGTGGACAAATAAAACGTGTTGCCTTGGCAAAATTGCTAACGGAAACAAGAGCCGAACATCGTCATACGCTTTTGATTATGGATGAGCCAACCAACCACCTGGATGTGGAAATGGTAGAATGGCTTGAAAATTATTTAAATAAAGCAAAAATTACGCTTCTTCTCGTAACGCACGACCGTTATTTTTTGGATGCAGTTTGCGGAATTATTTGGGAAATGGAAGATCAGAATCTATATTTTCATAACGGATCGTATGCAACTTATCTTGAAAATAAGATGATTCGTGAAGACAATTTGAATTCAACGATCGATAAAGCGCAAAACCTTTACAGAAAGGAATTGGAATGGATGCGAAGACAGCCCAAAGCGAGAACGACGAAGTCAAAATCCAGACAGGACGATTTTTATGAAACGGAAAAAATAGCAAAAACAGATACCCGAAAGGAATCTTTAGAGCTTGATTTCGAAATGAAAAGGCTTGGAAATAAAATTTTGGAACTGAAAGATATTTCAAAAAGCTACGGCGACAAATTATTGCTAAAAGATTTCAGCTATTCATTTCAACGTGGCGAAAAAGTAGGAATTGTAGGAAAAAACGGAGCCGGAAAATCTACTTTATTAAATATTATTCAAGGTTTTGAGCCAAAAGATTCCGGGGAAATTGAAACCGGGGAAACCATCAAATTCGGATATTTTTCTCAGAAAGGTTTACAATATAAAGAAGACGAAAGAGTAATCGATTTTATCAGAGAAATTTCGGAAAATTTTCCTTTAGCTAATGGAAGAACCATCTCTGCATCGCAATTTTTAAGATTATTTTTATTCGACGACCAAACTCAATATTCTCCAATATCAAAACTTTCCGGTGGAGAAAAAAGGAGATTGCATTTGATGTATATTTTATATCAAAATCCAAACTTTTTGATTTTTGATGAGCCAACGAATGATTTAGATCTTCCTACGCTAACAGTTTTGGAAAATTTTCTTTTAAATTTTCAGGGAAGTTTGATTATCGTTTCCCACGACCGTTATTTTATGGATAGGATTGTTGACCACATTCTGGCTTTCGAAGGCGAAGGAAAAATTAAAGACTTTATCGGAAACTTCTCTGAATATAGAGAGCATAAAAAGTTGGAAGATGGAAGTCTTAAGCAGGAAGATAAAAAAGTGAAAGCAGAGGAAAAAATAATTGAAAAACCTATAGAAATTGAGGTTTCAAAACCACAGGCTCCAAAAAAGAAACTTTCTTTTAAAGAGCAACGGGAATTGGAAACAATTGAGAAAGAAATACCGGATTTTGAAGAAAAAAGGGCAAAAATATTAGACCAATTGAATGATGAAGCGGATTATGAAAAAATCTCAAAGCTTTCTGCCGAACTTGAAAGTATCTCTGAAAAATTGGAAATGCACGAAATGAGATGGCTGGAAATTCAGGAAATCATGGGAGAAGCCTAAATCATTAGGATTTAAGATAAGTAAAAGAGCTATTCAGTAATTGGATAGCTCTTTTTTTGTTAATAAATTGGGTACTTATTTCCTCTTGATCATCGTAAAAATACTGTAGAAAAGAAACGCAGTTCCTACAATTAGAAATCCGTATCTCAAATATATATTATCTTCAACCAAAGTCATTGCGATTCCTACAAACAGCAAACCTATAATGATAAAACTTGAACTTCTCTTCTGCATTTTTAGGTTTTAATTTAAATCAATAATCTTTCCTTTATCTGAACTTTCAAGGGCAGCTTCGATGATTTTCATATTTTGAACCACCTCATTTCCAAGCGAAGGTAAAGCATATCCGAAAACAATATGTTCATAAATCTGCTGATAGTAATTCATGTAATTTCCGGGCTCACTTGAAGTTAAAATTCTTTCTGTCACTGAATTTTCATTAAAATAATTTAAGATTCCGTCGGCTTCTTTCAAAGGTTTCATCCAGTTTTCACCGTAGGTTGGAATTGCCCCTGCAACCAGTTCGTTTTCCTGATCATCAGTTCTTTCCTGTAAAAAGCTTCCGTTGCTGCCATGAATTTTGTAAGCATAATGATCTTCTTTGGTAAATACCGAAGATTTTAGTCTTACTCTTAATTTATCTTTATAGTAAAGAATAATTTCAAAATAATCATTGGCAAATTTTTCACCTTTCATAGAGAAAACGTCGGCAAAAAGCTTTTCAGGATAGCCAAAAAACTGTGTTGCCTGATCTACAAGATGCGAACCTAGATCATGCACAGAACCCGAACCGCTTAACTCAGGATTTTCTTTGTGCTCTTTTGCACTAGGTTCAGTTCTGAATCGGTCAAAACGGATTTCTACCTCTTTTATATTCCCTAGTTTTCCTTCAGCCAAAATTTTCTGTACCTGAAGATAATCACGATCGAATCTTCTGTTTTGATAAACACTTAAGAATAGATTTTTGCTTTCAGCCAAATTAACCAGTTCCTGAGCTTCAGAAACAGTTACTGTGAATGGTTTTTCAACAATAACATTTTTTCCTGCCTCCAAAGCCATTTTAACATATTCATAATGAGTCTGAACCGGAGTATTTACCACCACAACTTCCAGATCTGCATTTTTCAGCATTTCTTCTACCGAACGATAGATTGTTGCATCGGGATAATCAATTTTAGATTCTTCTTTTGAACGTTCTACGATTGCTGTGAGAAAAAATCCCGGATGTTGCTTTAAAAATGGTGCGTGAAATACTTTACCACTCATTCCGAAAGCACAAAGACCTACTTTTACCAATTGCATAAGATTTATTTTTAACAAAGATATTTAAATTAAAAACAAAAAATTTGATGGATTTTTATACAGATGTGGTATGATAAAAATCAGAAATTTATTTTGAATTATTCTAAACAACAATCATACATTTGCGCATTATTTAAAATCACTCTAAATAACTAATGAAAAAACAAATTACCACATTAGGTTTTCTGATTATTTCGATAACAATCGGTGCACAACTAAAAAACACAGAAAGCGACACAATCAGAATAGAAAACATTGAAAATGTAAATATCTATAAAACCGGGAATCCTAATAAGATTACCCCAACCTCTACTAAAACCAATTTAACGGTAATGGAAACTCCGCAGCCAATTGCCATAGTTTCCCATGATATTATTGAGCAGCAACAGGCAAAACAGCTAAGCGATGTACTGCAAAATGTAAACGGAATGTATGTTACTTCTTCCAGAGGAAATTCTCAGGATAGTTTCGGAGGACGTGGCTTCATTTTGGGTAATGATAATATGTTTAAAAACGGATCAAGAATCAACAGTGGTGTTTTTCCTGAAGTAAGCGGATTAGAAAGAGTGGAAGTTCTAAAAGGTGCAAATGCCATGCTTTACGGAAATACTGCTGCAGGAGGCATAATCAACATGGTTACTAAAAAACCAAAGTTTGATTTTGGCGGAAGCATCGGTCTGAATGCGGGAAGCTGGAACTCTTATAAACCAACCGTTGATATTTACGGACCGTTAACAAAAAATATTGCATTCAGAGTAAATGGAGCCTATGAATATGCTGAAAGTTTCAGAGATGTTGTACAATCTGAGAAATATTATTTTAATCCTTCTTTTCTTTTTAACTTGAGTCCGAAATCGCAATTAATTGTTGAAGCAGATTATCTTAAAAATAATTTCACACCCGATTTCGGAATCGGTGCAGTTGAAAACAAAGATAAAAGCTATTCCCTGAATACGGGATTAGGAAGAAATGTATTTTTGGGAACAGACTGGCAGTATCAGGATGTTGAGCAGGTTTCTACCAACGTAACATTTAATCATCAGTTCGACGAAAAATGGTCGTTGAATTCTGCCGTTTCTTATCAGAATTACACTAAGGATTATTTTTCTACAGAAAGAGTCCAGTGGGGTTATGCAGCAAATCCTAACCGACTTTCATGGAACAGACCGTTAAACAGAACTTATAATGAGCAAAATTATACGTCAGCACAGGTGAACTTGAATGGTGAATTCAATACCGGAAGCATTAACCATAAAGTTTTGATTGGAGCTGATGCAGATTATGGTGTTGCTGATTCTTATACTTATTTTAATCCTGCCAATAATAAAAATTACGGTACTAATTATTTTTATGGAACAAACGGAGGAACAGATCTTCTTTATTTAGACAATCCTGCAACCTGGGCAAGCGGAAGTATGCCTGATTCTCAGAAATTGGAAAAAACACGAGTTAATACCAGAAGAATCGGAGTTTACGCTCAGGATTTTGTAAGTCTTACCAAAGAATTTAAAGTAATTGCAGGATTGCGTTGGTCTTACATTGAAAATATGCCGACATTAAATACCAAATTCAAAACAGGAGTAAAAAGCGAAGCAAACAATTCGGCAACTTCTGATCAGGCTGTTTCACCGAAAGTAGGTATTGTTTATAATCCTAATGAAAATCTTTCTGTATTTGCAACGTATACCAATTCTTTTGCAGCCAATACAGGATTAGATGCTTTCACCCTACAATCTTTAAAGCCATCAATGATAGACCAGTATGAAGTTGGTGCAAAGAAAAATATATGGAACAATGCACTTGCTGTAAACCTTTCTGTTTATCAGATTTCATATAGAGATTTTTATCAGGCATATGTAGATCCTGCAACCAATGCAGCTTCTACGGATCCAAGAAATTTAAAAGAATTTGTCGGTAAAATGAGAAGCCGAGGAGTAGAACTGGATATTACAGGAAATCCTACAACTAATTTGTCTATTATCGGAGGATTTTCTTACAACAATTCTGTGTATTTAGATACTCCTGAAAAAGTTGGCTATGTTGAAAAACAGAGATTGGTAAGAACGCCTGCAACAACTGCAAACCTATCTGTATTTTATACATTTACGAGAGGAATAAAAGGATTAAAAATCGGAGCCGGAGCTTATTATATCGGCGACAGACTTGCAGGTTGGAATGATACAAAAACAGGAGCCAACAGTTTAGCGACCAGAAACGGAGTCAGTAGATCTTTTGAATTAAAAGATTTTACGACAGTTTCTATATCGGCAGGTTACGAATGGAAGAAATTCATGATTCAGGCGAAAGTCGGAAATTTATTTGATGTTGAAAATTACAATGTTCACGAAAACTATTCAGTAAATCCTATCACACCAAGAAATTACTATTTCACATTAACATACAAGCTTTAAATTATTATTAAAATAATTTTCAGTTCAGAGTGGAAGTTGCAATTTTGCAGCTTTCACTTTTGAATTTTTACAACCTTTATTAAATATGGATAAAATTAAAGATACAAGAAGTTTCATGAGGATTACCCACCGTTATCTGGGGTATTTCATGGCAGGAATAATGGTAATCTATGCTTTGAGCGGAGTTTTACTGATCTACAGAGATACAGATTTTTTGAAGAGAGAAAAGATTTATGACAAAATAATCGCCAAAAACCTGTCTGAAAAGGAGCTTGAAAAAGAACTGAAGATCAAGAATTTTGAAATCATTAAAACTGAAAATAATATGGTTCAGTTCAAAGAAGGATCTTACAATTCTCTTACAGGAAAAGCACACTACACAAAAAAAGAACTTCCACTTTTTTTAGATAAAATGACCAAGCTTCATAAAGCAAAATCTGCTGATCGCTTGTCTCCGTTAAATGCATTTTTCGGGATCTGTTTATTTTTCTTTGTAGTATCAAGTTTCTGGATGTTCAATCCTAAAAGTAAGCCTTTTAAAAGAGGAATTAAATTTGCCATTGCTGGTTTAGTGATATCTATCATACTTCTGTTGGTATAAATGTACTTCCTGATAATTATAACTGTACTTTTTATTTTTTAATAATAAACTTATCTCAAATAAATGAAAAAATCTCCCTGAAATTAACTGAGTGGCACATTAATTGGATTTCAGTTTTCATCAAAAATAATAAACATTAATTATTAAAATTATAAATTATGAAAAAGTTAATCTTTACAGGAATATTAGCTATCGCAGGTTTAGCTACTACAGCAAATGCACAGATCCAAAAAGGTAACTGGATGGTAGGAAGTAGCTTGCTTTCAAGTAATTTCGGTTTAAATACAGGAGCTGGATATGATATTAAACTTCAACCGAGAGCAGCTTATTTTGTAGAAGATAATGTTGCTGTTGGGGGATATGTTACTTTAGGATTTTCAAAACCGGGAGCAGGACAATCTACACAGTTTGATTACGGAGTTGGAGCTTTAGGTCGTTACTTCCTTTCTCCGGGTGAAAAAGGAGTTGATAATTTATTAAACCATGGTCGTTGGTTCTTCGAAGGTAACGTAGGTGTTGGAGGTTTCAATGTTGAAAACGGTATTTCTACTACAGGTTTAGATTTCGGAGTTGGACCAGGTTATTCATACTTCATCACACCAAATATCGGTATTGAAGGCTTGGTAAAATATAATGGGGTAACTGGTTTCGGTAATGAAGGACTTACTTCAAGAATCAGTTTTAATGTTGGTTTCAGTATTTACTTGCCAACTTCAAAAGCTAAGGACGTTGCAAACGACGTAAGATAAGGATAAACTATTATCATAATAAACTACAAAAGCGGTTCAGAAAATTTCTGAGCCGCTTTTTCAATTAAAACTAAACTATATATAATAAATAAAAAATCTAAGCCTATTTATTGGGTTGCGGTGTATATCGCAAATAAGGTTTTATTTCGGTAACCCCTTTCGGGAAAATATTTTTGGCATCTTCTGTAGAAATTGCAGGTGGAATAATAACGTCATCACCATCATTCCAGTTTACGGGAGTTGCGATTTTATGAGAATCTACCAATTGTAATGAGTCTAAAACTCTGTTGATCTCATTAAAGTTTCTTCCTGTAGAAGCAGGATAAGTAATGATTAATCTAACTTTTTTTTCAGGATCAATAATCAATAAAGAACGAACAGTTGCCGTTGCAGAAGCATTTGGGTGAATAAAATCATAAAGCTCTGAAACTTTTCTGTCTTTATCTGCAATGATCGGAAATTTCACTTCCGTGTTCTGAGTTTCATTAATATCTTCAATCCATTTTTTATGATCTTCTACTCCATCTACACTCAAAGCAATCACTTTTGTATTCTTCTTTTCAAAATCAGCCTGTAATTTTGAAGTAAAACCTAACTCTGTCGTACAAACCGGAGTAAAATCTGCAGGATGAGAAAACAAAATTCCCCAGGAATTTCCTAAATATTCATAAAAATCAATATTTCCTACTGTTGAATCTGCCTGAAAGTTGGGTGCGGTATCTCCTAGTTTGATTGACATAATATTTTTGTTTTATTAGTCTACAAATTTAATAGACTTTTTGTAACTGGCAAAATTTTTGCTTAAAAAAAATCTTAAAATAAAAATTTATTTCACATTTATGGAAAATGGCTGGAGTTATATTGATACGGTTTACAAAGTATTAGAAAACTGGTATTTCGCTTTTGCGAAGATTACCCCAAAACTTGTTGTAGGAATTCTGGTTTTCAGTTTTTTCTTAATAACAAGTAAATACCTGAGTAAACTTGCAGTGAAAATCATGCACAAAGTATTTCCCAAGAGCAGAAATGAAGGTTCGGTTTTAACGATAATCGGTGTTTTCAGATTTATTATTATTCTGATGGGAACTTTTATCGCCCTTGAAATTATGGGATTCAGCGGTTTTCTGTGGAAATTTATCGGAAGTTTAGGAGTTGCAGGGGTTATTGCGGGAGTCGCTTTGAAAGATCTTGTTTCTAGTATTTTTTCAGGAATGTTGATTGGCATTGATAAAGCTTTTAAAGTAGGTGATTATATTATTCTTGGAAACAACTCAGGAACAGTGATGGATATTGGTTTTCTGACAACAAAAATTATCAGTGATGACGGAAAGAAGGTATATATTCCGAACCAGGTGATTTTTAATGCTCCGTTCTCAAATATTACAGCATCACCGCAAAGAAAAATTATTTTAGACTTTGAAATACCGGCAGATGAAGATATTGCAAAAGCACAGGAGGGAATTTTAGATGTAATTAAAAATCTTGACAATATTGATCGTATAGAAACTTCTGAAGTAATTTTCACAAGCTTAAAGCAGGGAATTTTCACCCTACAGGCAAAATTCTGGATTGCTGTAGGTTCTAATATGGTTCATATGAAAAGTGAAGCATTGATGAAAATAAAACAACGACTGGATAAAGACGGAATTCCTTTGGTAACACCGACCAGCATAAATTTGATTAGTCAAAATAATGATCAGCAAATTGCTAAGGATTAGTTCGAAAGTTAAAAATCCGTCTCAGCTTTGGCCGAAACGGATTTTTTTATGTTGTTTAATTTTTTAAGCCGAATTTCTGCTTGCGTTGATATTTCCAAACAATGACCGTGTCACCAGTTTTTCATAC
>Ga0213828_1001165_pt1 | contig 22378 bp, 18 predicted proteins | sample MC6MC0897MG_FD_180664 | JGI IMG/M metagenome (GOLD analysis project Ga0213828, IMG submission 180664) | Enriched soil aggregate microbial communities from Iowa State University, Ames, United States - MC6-MC0897-MG | ecosystem: Environmental > Terrestrial > Soil > Unclassified | place: USA: Iowa... | reverse complement strand
CAGGGAGCTGACCCAGAATCTGTCCTTTGAAAGGGTGGAATATCCGGAATATTTAGAGCGCGGAGTAAAAAGGGACATAAGAAATGGAAACAAGGAGGGAATCAGAAAAAACGCCAGGAAATTTGAGAAAACAGTCATTCAAAGCAGGGAAGAGCCCAAGGTGATTAAAAATCATACCGTCCGTTTTGTCATGGCTGCTTTAAACACAGCAAGGGATCTGATGGAAAACAAAGACATTGAAGCTCTGTACCAGTACCTGTTAAACGATATGATGAAAACCGGAATCAGGGAGATCTTTCTGAACAATTACTGGAAGATTATTGATATGGTTGCTGATGACAGAGAACAGGAAGCCTTAACCGGCAATGGTATGATTTTAAATGTAATAGAATTCATAAGGCAGAATTATGATAAGGAAATTTCACTTTCCGATGCGGCCGGTCTGGTGGGGATTACACCGGAATATTTAAGCAAGCTGTTTACCAGGGAAATGGGGATTAACTTTTGTACCTTTTTAGGGGAGTTTCGTGTCAGTGTTGCAAAGAAGCTATTGGCAACCGGCAATTATAAGATCCATGAGGTAGCAGAAATGGTGGGGTATAAAGATACAAAATATTTTAATAAGGTGTTTCGTTCCATTATGGGAGTATCGCCCTCAGACTATAGAAAGGTGTTTTGAGATGATGAACAGGACCGTGCAAAGACTTCTGATCGGTTTATGGCTGCTGGTTTCCTTTTTACTGATCAGCGTGATCTGTAAATATTACAGGGAATCCAATGTGGCGGCAGCTGAGGAGAAAAAAAGGGACAAGCTTGTGATTATGGCTGTCTGCGAGGAGGATGGAAGCGGTGGATCCTTAAAGCGGCTTGTGGATGAATATTCCGAAATGCCTGGGAACCCGGAGATTAAGATCCAGTACGTCTCTCAGTCCGGCTTTCAAAAGCAGCTGTGCATTGATAAGGACCAGAACAACCTACCTGATTTAATCATTTGTGAAAACGTCATGACGCCTGCACTTGAGTCCATGGGGATCCTTCGTGATTTGTCCGACTATATGACAACGGACAGGGCTTCTTTGTATTTAAAGAATGCATACAGCAGCACGGTGGTAAACGGCATCTGCTATTCCGTTCCCTTTACCAGCAACCCTTATGTGGTATTTTATAATGAGGATCATTTGAAGAAGCATAATGCTGTCATACCGGGTACGATGGAAGAACTTTATAAGCTGTGCAGGGAAACCAGTACTCTTGGCACCTATAATTTCGGCATAGCCATGAAGAATAAAGAGGATATTACCTCTAGTTTTCTGCAGATGATCTATTCAGCCGGAGGAACCCTTCGGAGCCTGGATTCGGAAAACTGCATGAAGCTTTATGAAATGCTTGGCAACATGAGGGATGAGGGGATCATAGACCAGGATGTGATCAACTGGAATCAGAAGGAGTTAATGAAGGCATTTTCCAAGGGATATGTAAAGATCGCCATTGCAGAGCTAAGCTCCATGTCCATATTGGAGAACTCGGACAGGAAGTGTAAGTATAAAATCGCGGAAATCCCTTATATTCAAAAACAGACTTATCTGCTGCAGGGAGACAACATCGGGATTACGGTAACGGCAAACATAAAAGAATCCATAAAACTGCTGGATTATCTTACATCCAGTGAGGTGATAAAAAACTATTACGAAAATACTTACTGCCTTTCCGTAAGAACGGATGTAAAGGTGAATCCTGGACGGGTAAGAGGCCTTCCGGATGAGTTTGTGGAACGGGAAAGGAATCAGAGCATTTTAAAAAATGCCTATACCACATGGTTTATCATATCAGACGGGATCGCAGGGAATCTAACCGAATTTTTCGGAAACAAGGCTATCACACCGGAGGAAGTTTCCAAAAGGCTTCAGGGGGACATCAGGAGCGCTATTTTGGAAAGGTAGACGGAAAGGTTAAAATTGTACCCCTTTTCTAAAATTTTGGAATACTCTCTAAAACCGACTTATGCTATCATTTTCTTAACCAATAAAAATACCTACAGGTATACGTTTCTTCCCAGGAGGTCTGGGAAGAGAATAAGAGATGGGAGGGTTTTATGAAGAAAATGAAGAAAGTTGCAGCAGCGGTGCTTGCATCAACCATGGTTCTTTCCCTGGCAGCATGTCAGGGCTCCGGGGCAAAGACGGAGACAACAGCCCAGGGAAAAACAGAAGCAGGTTCCGGGGAAACCGGAAAAACAGCGGAAACCCCTGGCACAGGCGGAAAGACGAAAATTTCCATTACCTTCCGGGATGGTGGAAGCGATGCCTTAAAGAACTGGTTTGAGCATGCGTATGAGACCTACGATAAAAAGGATTCTATTGAACTAGACATTGCCCCCATTACTGCTTCAGAAGGAGATTATTTTGCAAAAGTGGCGCTGGCACTTCAATCAGCGGATACGGCTCCGGACATTGTCTGCGAAGATACGTTCCAGCTTCCCTCTGACGTGGCAGCCGGTTATCTTACTGATCTTTCCGGCTACTTAAAGGATTATAAGGAGTGGAATGACGGAACGTACTACGGACCGCTGGTGGATGGGGTTACATACAGTGACGGAAGCGTTTACGGGATCCCTTACTGTACCGATACCCGCGGTTTGTGGTATAACAAAGACATATTTAAAGCAGCCGGCTTAGATAAGGAGTGGCAGCCTAAAACATGGCAGGAGATCCTGGATACCTGTAAGGTCATCAAGGAGAAATGCCCGGATGTGGTACCTTTCTGGTGCAATTCAGGAGTAGCCAGCGGCGAGGCCACCTCTATGCAGACCTATGAGATGCTTCTTTACGGAACAGGTGAACAGCTTTTAGATGAAAATGACAAATGGATCGCATCCAGCGAAAATATTTTAAAATCTTTAAATTTTATTAATACCATATATAAGGACGGATATGGGCCTTCCCTGTCCAAGGTATTAAACGGAGAAGCAGGAAATATTGCTTCCAGAGAATACTTACCGGGCGGCAAGCTTGCCATTTCCTTAGATGGATACTGGATGACAGGAAATTACAAGGAAACAGGATCAGCTCCATGGCCGGAATACAAGGATAAACTTGGCATCGCAGCCATGCCTACCTCTGAGGGGCAGAAACCGGGAAGCATCACCATGTCAGGCGGCTGGGCCTTATCCATTCCCCAGCTTTCCGATCAGAAGGATGCGTCCATGGACTTTATCAAGCACTGTATGAGCTATGATATTTACTTAGATACCATCATTGCCCAGGGAAATATTGCAACCAGAACTGATATTGCAGCCGATCCTACATACGCTTCCCAGCCCTTTATGGAAAAATGCACAGGATTTTTATCCGGCGCCTTCTACAGGCCCAGAAACAGCCAGTATTCAACGGTTACCACCCATATACAGACCATGGTGGAGTCAGTTGTATCAGGAACGAGCCCGGAGGATGCAATGGCGCAGTATAAATCAGATGTGACGAACAGCGTTGGCGCAGATAATACCGTGACAAAATAAACGTTCAGGATTTAAAGGGGAGGGCTAACGTGCAATAACAAAGCACCTGGCTCTCCCTGATTTTATCCGGAAAAGAGGAAACCATGAATAAAAAAAGCAGCCGGCTGTTTGCGGAAGCAAGAAAATCAGTATTAATTCTGCCCTCTATGGTCCTTTTGCTTATATTTTTTGTGACGCCGATTTTATTGACCGTTTATTATTCTTTTACAAACCTGGCTCTATCAGGGGAGAATGCAAAACAGCTTAAATTTATCGGCCTGTCCAATTATGTCAGCATGTTTAAGGACCGCACCGTACGCATCAGCATTGTCAACACCCTTGTTTTTCTCCTTGGAAGCCTGATCGGGCAGCAGGTACTAGGTTTTCTCATTGCCCTTAACATGAGGAACAGAAACAGGATTTTCCGGGGGATCGTAGGTCCTGTATTCCTGGCGGGCTGGATCATGCCTGAGGTGGTTGTGGCCTTATGCTGCAGCACCTTTTTTGGAGATGAAGGTACCTTAAACCAGATCTTTTCCTTTTTCCATCTTCCCACTGTGGAATTCCTGTTTGCCATTCCCATGGCAACGGTTATTCTGGCAAACATCTGGCATGGAACTGCATTTTCTATGATGAACTTTCAGTCAGCCTTAGATGGGGTGCCTGCGGATATTGAGGAAGCGGCAAAGGTGGATGGGGCAGGCCCTTTTCAGACCATGTTAAGGATTATTCTTCCCTGCATTAAGAATACCATAGCCACAAATACCATGCTGAATACCTTATCCACCCTTGGCGTATTTGGGTTAATCTACATGATGACAGGCGGGGGACCTGGAACCAAAACCCTGACCTTACCCATCTTTATGTACCGGCAGGCATTTATTTCCCAGCAGCTGGGATACGGTACGGCTATTTCCATGATTCTGCTTGTGATCGGGATTGTGCTTAGTGTTTTTTATACAAGAGTCATGAGAAAGGACTAGAGGAGGTGCTTCATGTATTGGAAATTCAGAAAAACGGTGCCCTATGTGGTGCTGACCTTATTAGCGATTATATTTGTCCTTCCCCTGCTTTGGATCCTGCTGGCCTCCTTTGACGGCAACGCATCTCAGGCGGTGAAGATGCCCACCCAGTGGACCCTTGATAATTACAAGGTGATCCTGTCCAGCCAGACCAATCAGAGGGCATTTGCCAACGGACTGCTCATTTCCTTTGGACAGTCGGTTTTGGTGGTATTATTCGCAGGCCTGGCAGCCTATCCCCTGTCAAGATATGAACTTCGTTATAAAAGTCTGTTTTTATATACGATTTTATTTATGACCTCCCTTCCCATAACAGCAGTCATGGTTCCGGTGTATAAGATGTTCTTAACCATAGGCCTGTACGACAAGACTTTGGGCCTCATTTTATTCCTGACGGCAACTTCCATGCCTTATGGGATCTGGCTTATGAAAAATTTTATGGACAATGTCCCCATAGAACTGGAGGAGGCGGCCTGGGTAGATGGTGCGTCCACATTAGCAAGCATTCGGAAAATCATCGCTCCCTTAATGTTTCCGGGGATCTGTGTGGTTTTTATCTTTACCTTTTCAGGGAGCTGGGGCAACTTTTTTATACCCTATATCCTGTTGCAGACTTTAAATAAATTACCGGCTTCTGTTACTCTATATCAATTTTTCGGACAGCATGGTATGATAATATATGGACAGTTGGCCGCTTACTCGGCCGTCTATGCCATTCCTTCTATTTTACTTTATATTTTGTCACAAAATTATATGTCAAAGGGCTTTAATATGGCCGGCGCAGCCAAAGGCTGATGCAAAAGGAGGAGACTACAATGATACTGATCAAAGAACGGATTGGAAAATTGGTGGAAGATCTTAAGGAACTGATCTATGTGAAAGAAGTTCCTGTCACCAGTTACCGGATGTTAAAATCCAGGGAACGATTTTTAAATGTCCAGGATCTGCATACCGATGACTGGGAGGAACTCACCAATGCTGAGCTGTGGGGCGGCCACAGAGAATATTTCTGGTTTGAAACAGTCATTACCATTCCTGAGGAGTTTAAGGATCAATGTGTGGTGTATGAGTTAAAAACCGGAAGAGAAGGGTTGTGGGATGCCACGAATCCTCAGTTTACCATTTACGTCAATGGCATCAGACGTCAGGGGCTTGACGTCAATCACAGGGAGGTCCTGCTGACAGAAAAAGCAGAGTCAGGTGAGACGTTCCGGATCGTTCTATCCGCATTTACCGGGGATCAGAATTTTAAGCTTGTTATGGATTCCAAGTTAAAGGTGCTGGATAGAGAAACAGAGCAGTATTATTATGACATTTCCGTTCCTTATGAGGTCGCAAGGCTTCTTCCTGACAGTGACAGTGCCTATCTCTCCATCATTCATGCAGTGAATGAATCCTTAAATCTTCTGGATTTAAGAAAAGAATATTCGGAAGAATATTATGAAAGCCTGAGAAGAGCCCGGCAATACATGAAGGAAGAATTCTATGATAAATATAGCGGAAACAGCAAAGAAACGGTTTACTGTGTGGGCCATACCCACATTGATGTAGCCTGGTTATGGACCCTTGCGGTCACGGAGGATAAGGCGGTAAGAAGCTTTTCCACGGTACTGGAGCTGATGAAACAGTATCCGGAATATATCTTCATGTCAAGCCAGCCTCAGCTTTATAAATATGTTAAGAAACATGCTCCTGAGGTATACGAAGAGATACAGAAACGTGTTGCAGAAGGAAGATGGGAGACAGAAGGCGGCATGTTTGTAGAAGCAGACTGCAATCTCTCCTCCGGGGAGTCTCTTGTGCGTCAGTTCCTTCATGGCAAGGAATTTTTCCGGGAAGAATTCGGGAAAGATAATGAGATCTTATGGCTTCCCGATGTGTTCGGATATTCCGCGGCCCTGCCTCAGATCATGAAAAAATGCGGCATCAAATATTTTATGACTACGAAAATCAGCTGGAATGAATTCAATAAAATGCCCTACGACACCTTTGAATGGGAAGGAATTGACGGAACCAGAATTTTAACACACTTCAGCCCTAGCCGGGATTATAATAAGGCAGCTGAGGAAGGTGGAACAGAAACCGAGCATTTTACTACCTATAACGCATACATAAACCCTTCACAGGTAAAAGGTGCCTGGGCCAGATACAGCCAGAAATATTTAAATGATGAGGTCTTAATGTCCTTTGGCTATGGTGACGGCGGAGGCGGCCCTACCAAAGATATGCTGGAAAACCAGCGGAGACTTCAAAAGGGCATACCAGGCAGCCCAAGGACTGTGATGAGTACATCTAAGGCATTTTTTGAAAAGCTGGATAAAGAAGTAAGAGGAAAAAAATATCTGCCTTCCTGGGTCGGAGAATTATACTTAGAATACCACAGGGGTACCTATACCTCTATGGCAAGAAATAAAAAGTTCAACCGGAAATCAGAATTTTTATTTGAGAATGCAGAATTTTACTCCATGTTAGATGGCGTATTAAACCAGAATCCTTATCCTAAGGAGACCATTAAGGATGCATGGGAAGTGATCTTAAGAAACCAGTTCCATGATATTCTTCCGGGGTCCTCCATTAAAGAGGTATATGAGGATTCCAAAAAGGAATATGAAGCAATCGGAAAAACCGGCAGGGAGCTGGTGGAACATGCCCTTTCCAGTGTTTTAGAGCATGTGTCTGCCCATAAAGATAATCTGGTGGTATTTAATCCTAACAGCTTTTTAGGAGAGGGAGCCATATCCTTTAAGGCTCCGGAGCATATGGAAAACTTAGCGGTTATGGATGGAGAGGTCCTGGTTCCTGCGCAGAAGGCAGAAGATGGCACCTGGCTGTTTTGTGCTTCTGAAGTTCCCTCCAAGGGCTATAAGACCTTTGAACTGCGGGAAGGAAGCTGCGATACCGGCTTAAGAGCAGATGAGAGGCATCTGGAGAATGAGTTGATCTGCGTGACCTTCCATGAAAACGGACAGATTTCTTCGATATATGATAAGCAGAATGAACGGGAAGTGCTGAAGGAAAACAGGCATGCCAACGTGCTTATGACCTATGAAGACAGACCCCACAACTATGACGCTTGGGATGTAAACAACTATTATGTAGAAAAGTCCTGGGAGATTACGGACGTAAGCAGTATGGAACTTGTGGAAAACGGCCCGGTCCGCGCAACCATTTGTGTAAAGAGAAGATATCTGGATTCCGTCATTGAGCAGTACATTTCCTTGCTATACAACAGCCCGGAAATCATCATACGCAATGAAATCGACTGGAAGGAAAATCATATCTTCTTAAAATCGATTCTCCCGGTTGATATCCATACGGACGAAGCGACTTTTGAGATTCAGTATGGTAATGTAAAGAGGAAAACCCATTACAATACCATGTGGGATTATGCAAAATTTGAGGTATGCATGCATAAGTGGATCGATGTTTCAGAGGATGATTATGGAGTCAGCTTGATCAATGACTGTAAGTACGGCTGTCATGTTCATGACGGTGAAATCGGAATCTCCATGTTAAAATCGGCAACCTATCCAAACCCGGATGCAGATAAGGAGCACCACAGCTTTGTATTTTCCATCTATCCTCACAAGGGCGACTGGAAAACGGCTAAAACAATACAAAAGGCTTATACCATGAATAATCCAATGACTGCCCTTGTAAAAGAGAACGATGGCGGGCAGCTGCCCGGAGCATTTTCTCTGGTAAAAGCGGATGCCGATAACGTTGTCATTGAGGTTGTGAAGCAGTCACAAAAGGGGAATGAACTCATTCTTCGCTTTTATGAGACAAACAACAGACGGACCAGCGGGAATATGACCTTTGGCATGGACATTCAGAGAATCATGGAATGCAGCATGCTGGAAGAGGATGAGGCAGAAGTAACTTATCAGGACAGAACGGCTTCCTTTGTAATTCATCCTTACGAGATCAAAACATGGAAGGTTACATTCCGGTAATAATTTTTTAGGCTAAAGCAGCAGGCTTTTAGAAGTCTCTGCTTTAGCCTTTTTTATGCAGTGGATAAGCTCCTGGATTGTCTGATGGGTATGAAAAAAATAGAAAAATCATGTTTATGTTTGCAGTTTTCATCAAATGTGATACAATGATTGTATGACATCATGGAATATTCATACGTAAGATGAATTTGAAGAAGAGGGAGTGTGAATAAATGGAAGAGGTTTCTAGAATTCCAATCGTGCAGCAGGTGGTAAACAGTATGAAGGAATTTGCTGCAGCAGACGGAATAGAAGTCGGGCAAAAATTGCCTACGGAAAAAGAATGGTGTGAGAAGCTGACGGTGGGTCGTGGTACAGTCAGAGAAGCGTTCCGTATTCTAGAGGCCCGGGGCCTGGTAGAAATCAAACCTGGACGGGGAGCATTTCTAGTCAGTAAAAAAGAGTTAGGGCAGGAAGAACTGGCAGAATGGTTCCTAAAAAATGAAGTGGAATTAAAAGATTATATCGAGGTACGAAGTGCCGTAGAACCCTTATGTGCAAGGATCGTAGCAAAGCGGGCTACTGATACGGAGCTTGATCATATTGAACGGATCCATTTCCGGTTTATCCGCGCAGTAGAGGAAGAGGACATTGCCGGAATGGCAAAATATGATGAGAAACTCCACCGGCAGATCGTAGAAGCCAGTAAAAATAAGATGCTTATTTTTATGAGCAGAAAGATTGATGAATGCATCCGGGACTTCCGGTTAAAGACATTCCAGGTCCCGCAAAATGCACAGAATGCCATAAGAGCCCATCATAATATTGTAGAAGCTTTAAAAGCGCGGGATGAAGAGGTATCGGAGCTTTATGCAAAGAGGCATATCTCTTTAATCAACACGGATTTGAATGTTATCATTAAGCGGTAAGAGATAAAAAATCAGCAGCAGAACGAATGGAAAAAGATCGTTCTGCTGCTTTTTTTATGGAAATTTCCAGAAAATGGTAAGGATGTAATACAATCTGAGCGGGGAAGTGTATGACAGTCTTTTGTTAGTTTTGCATAATTTTAAAAATCCTATTGACAAAATTCGATAAAAAATGTATTATTTAGTTGCGATATTGTATGACAGCAGACAAAAATGCAAACCCGGGAACGCAATAGAGAATGATATCATACAATGGTTTAAACATATGTAACAAAAACTAGGGTATAAAAACAAAAACAAATCAAAGTATGCTACAAAAGAATGAAAAAATGTTGAGAGGTGGATTATTATGAGAAAAGTTACTGCAATTGTATTATCAGCCATGATGGCCTTGTCATTAAGTGCCTGCGGTTCCACTGCAAAGGAAACCGATGTTAAGGAAACCACAGTAGCAAGCTCCGGTACTGAAACAACCGCAGCGAAAGCAGAAGAAACCAGGGAGCCGATTAAGATCGGTGTTTCTGCACCGGATTTAACCAATGTGTTCTTTATCCAGATTAAGGATGCCATGCAGGCAGCTCTTAGCGGAACAAAGGATGAACTGATCATTCAGGATGCCGGCGGTGACCAGAATAAGCAGATGAATGACGTAGCAGATATGATCAACCAGGGCTGTGACGTTATCTGTATTTCCGCGATCAACTCTGAAGGAGTACGTGCAACTCTGGAAGCATGCAAGGAAGCTGACATACCTGTCATTGCATTCAATACTTCAGTAAAGAATCCGGAACTGGTTCAATGTACCGTTGTATCTGATAATAAAGAAGCCGGAAAACTGTGTGCACAGGCTCTGGCAGACTCTTTAGGCGGTAAAGGAAAAGTAGTAGAAATTACATATAGTACCACAGAAGTTTGCTATGATCGTCAGTTCGGTTTTGAAGAAGAATTAAAGAAGTATCCAGACATTGAAATCATTCAGACCAAAGACGTTGAGAAACCAAAGTCCGATTATTCTCAGCCGATCATGGTAGACTTTATCAACGCAAACCCAGTTATCGACGGTGTATTCACCATCAATGATCCGACAGCACGCGGTGCCATCGCAGCTCTTAAAGAAGCAGGCCGCTTAGATGCAACCAAGGTTGTTTCCGTAGACGGTTCTGATGAAGGAAAAGGCTTTATCCGTGCCGGTGAAATGGTAGCATCTGCAGCACAGGATCCAGCTGGAATCGGTACAACCTGTATCGAAACCGCTTATCGTCTTCTGTCCGGACAGACCATTGAAGAGAAGGTAGTTGTACCAATGTCTATCATTACAGGAGAGAACGTAGATCAGTAATCCGTAAAGTGTTGACCCGTAGCGAAGAATGCAGAACAGGAGTGTTAAAAACATGTCAAATGAATATGTTTTTGAAATGAAAGATATTACCAAAGCGTTTGGTCGCAATGTTGTACTTGACGGAGTCAGTATTTCCATAAAGCCCGGAGAAGTCCGGGCTCTTATGGGAGAGAATGGCGCAGGAAAGTCCACCTTGATGAAAATACTTGGCGGAATTTTCAGTGCTGATTCGGGCACTGTCTACATGGACGGGAAGGAAGCTTCCATAAAGACCGTAGACGATGCCCGCAAGTATGGTGTCAGCTTTATCCATCAGGAAATCACCAACATACCTGAGATGACAATTGCAGAAAATATTTTTCTTGGCCGGGAACCCAAAAACCATTTGAAGCTGGTGGATTACCGGAAAATGAAACATGAGGCGCAGAAAGCTCTTGATGCGCTGGGACTGGATCTGGATGCTGGGATGCTGATTCGGGGGTTATCCGTAGCACAGCAGCAGATGATAGAAATTGCAAGAGCAGTTAATGAAGGGGCAAAAATCCTGATTCTGGACGAACCCACAGCATCTTTGTCAAAAAGCGAAACAGACAATCTGTTTGCACAGATCGACCGTTTAAGAAAAGCCGGAGTAGCGATGATCTACATCTCCCATCGTATGGAAGAGACCTTTAAGGTCTGTGATTCGGTAACGGTACTCCGTGACGGTAAGTTTATAGGAACCAGAGATACAAAAGAAACAACAGAAAATGAATTGATCAGCATGATGGTAGGCCGTGAATTTAACAACATGTATGGAAACAAACGTGTCACCGGCGGGGACGTCATCATGGAAGTGAAACATTTAACAACAGATAAGGTATTTGATATCAGTTTTACATTGAGAAAAGGGGAAATACTTGGATTCTCAGGATTGGTAGGAGCGGGGCGTACCGAGCTGGCACTGGCGTTATTCGGCATTGACAGCATACAGTCAGGAGAAATCTGGCTGGAAGGGAAAAAGCTTACCATCAGTAAGCCCAAGGATGCAATGAATGCGGGCATCGCACTGGTGCCGGAAGAGCGTAAGGAGCAGGGGCTTTTCCTTAGCCATAGCATTGCAACCAATCTGACATTCCAGGTGCTTTCTGATTTTATACATCAGTTACGAGTGGACAAGAAAAAGGAATCGAATATTGTAGATGAGTTCAAGCAGAAGCTTTCTATTAAGATGGCCTCCGTGGAACAGACAGCAGGAGAGCTTTCCGGTGGCAACCAGCAGAAGATCGTCATATCCAAATGGCTGGCAGCAAAGCCGAAGGTACTTATTCTGGACGAACCGACCAGAGGGATCGACGTAGGCGCAAAGGCAGAGATATATAAGCTAATGCACAGCCTGGCCAGTGAAGGAGTTTCCATTATCATGATCTCTTCGGAGCTTCCCGAGATCATCAATAACTCCAGCCGGGTTGCCATCATGAGGGAAGGACATCTGGCCGGAATCTTAGACCAGCAGGAGACGGAAGCGACTCAGGAAACGATCATGTCATTTGCAGTGGGAGGAGAACATACAACATGTTAAGCAAGAAGAATCAATCAGAGACATCTGAGATACAAGCACCAAGCCTCTGGAACACCAATCCCTTGATGATCTGGCTAAAGCGCAATATGGCAGCCATGATCGCGTTGGTATTCCTGTGTATTATTTTATCGATTACAACCGATACCTTTCTTGTTAAAAATAACCTGCTCAGCGTATTGCGTCAGGTATGCGTCAATGGTTTTATTGCATTCGGTATCACATGCGTACTGATCTGCGGCGGCATTGACTTATCCGTAGGTTCCGTTGTAGCGGCTGCCGGTGTTATTGCCGTACGCTGCGGGAATGCGGGACTTCCAGTTATCCTTTGCTTTCTGGTCCCCCTGTTATTTGGTGCGGTCATCGGCCTTTTCAATGGTTATGTCATCTCGCACACAACTCTGCCGCCATTTATCGTAACCTTATCTATGCAGATTATCGTACGAGGTGTCAGCTACATATTAACAGGCGGTCAGCCCGCACAGTCCAATAACGAAACATTCAACAATATGGGAGTAGGAAGCTTCCTTGGGATTCCCATTCCGGTTGTATTTGTAATCGTTGCATTTGTAATTCTTTATTTCATTATGAACCGTACCTCCTTTGGACGTCATGTCTATGCCACCGGAGGAAACAAGGAAGCAGCCAAGTACGCAGGTGTTGATACCAAATGGATTCAGGTAAGGGTATTTATCATCAGTGGTGTGATGGCAGCCTTAGCCGGTGTGGTTCTGGCAGCAAGACTGTATTCCGGTCAGCCATCCGTAGGAGAAGGCTTTGAACGTGATGCAATCGCAGCTTCCGTACTTGGCGGTACCAGCTTTAACGGCGGTATCGGTACAATGGGCGGAACCGTGATCGGTGTGCTGATCATCGGTGTTCTTAATAACGGTATGAACTTACTTAAGATAAGCAGCTACTGGCAGTTTGTAGTAAAGGGATGCGTAATCCTTGGAGCGGTATACGTGGATTACTTAAAAAAGAGGGGTTCCCTCAAAAAGTAATATTACATAATTTAGACGGAGGCATAAGAACATGATGGACATTGTGGAATTAAAAGGGAAATGCAAGGATATCCGAAAGGATATTATTAATATGACAGCTGATGCGGCCAGCGGACATCCAGGCGGTTCTTTATCAGCCGTAGAGCTGATGGCAGCACTGTTTTATACACAGATGCGGGTAGATCCAAAGGATCCGGATAATGAGGACCGGGACCGCTTTGTACTGAGCAAGGGACATGCAGCTCCCTGCTATTATGCGGTATTAGGTGAGATGGGCTTTTTTGACAAAGCAGAGTTTAAGAACTTCCGTCAGCTCCACAGCATTCTTCAGGGACATCCGGATGCAAAAAAGGTTCCCGGAATCGATGCTTCCACCGGCTCTCTGGGACAGGGGATATCCATTGCAGTAGGAATGGCACTTGGAGCAAAAGCCCAGAACAAGGATACAAAAGTATTTACCTTACTTGGAGATGGAGAGCTTCAGGAAGGACAGGTCTGGGAGGCATGCATGGCAGCAGCCAACTACCAACTGGACAACCTCACCATCATCATTGATAACAACGGTCTCCAGATCGACGGATCCAATGATCAGGTTATGTCTCTCGGTGATTTATCTTCCAAATTCAAAGCATTTGGATTTAATGTACTGGAACTTCCGGACGGCAACAATCTGGAAGAAGTGCTGGCAGCATACTCCATCAGCACCATGGAAGGAAAGCCAAAATGCATCCTGGCACACACAGTAAAAGGAAAAGGCGTTTCCTTTATGGAAAACCAGGTAGGCTGGCACGGCAAGGCACCAAGTGAAGCAGAAAGACAGCAGGCATTAAAGGAACTGGAGGGTTAATGACATGAGTGAAATGAAAGCAATTAGAGTGGCATATGGTGAGGCACTTGCTGAACTTGGCGAGGCAAATGAGAAAGTTGTTGTAATGGATGCGGATCTGGCACATGCTACCATGACTGCGACCTTTGCAGAAAAATTCCCGGAGCGGTTTTTTAATGCAGGAATTGCAGAAGCAAACATGGTTGATATGAGCGCAGGCCTTTCCACCATGGGATACATACCTTTCTGCAGCACCTTTGCCATATTTGGTGCCGGACGTGCTTACGAGCAGGTGAGAAATGGGGTTGCTTACCCTAATTTCAATGTTAAGCTGGGTATGACCCATTCCGGAATTACACTTGGCGAGGACGGCGGAAGCCACCAGGCCATTGAAGATATGGCTCTTATGCGGGTGATCCCCGGCATGACCGTGGTTGTTCCCTGTGATGCCAGCGAGACCCACCGTGCCGTAAAGGCAGTCGCAGAAATGCAGGGACCTGCCTATCTTCGCCTGGCAAGACTTCCAAGCCCGGTGTTTGAAGAGGATATGCCCTTTGTAATCGGAAAGGCAAACGTATTAAAAGAAGGTACAGATGCAGTGATATTTGCCTGCGGTATCATGGTATCTACCGTACTGGAATGTGCTAAGAAGCTGGAAGCAGAAGGAAAATCTGTCACTGTTGTGAATATGCATACCATTAAGCCTATTGACAGGGAATGCATATTGAAATATGCTGAGAAGTGTAAGAATGTGATAACTGTGGAGGAACACAGCGTCATCGGCGGTCTTGGAGATGCAGTCGGCGATGTTCTTCTGGAAAACAAGTGTAACGTAACATTTAAAAAGATCGGTGTGCAGGACCGGTTCGGCCAGTCCGGAAAACCGGAAGAGCTTTTAGAGGAATACGGACTGAGTGAGAAACAAGTATATAATCAGATTAAAGGAGTGTTGGAAGCATGAGAATCGCATTAATTAATGAGAACAGCCAGGCGGCTAAAAACGGAATGATTTACAACAGCTTAAAGAAGGTTGCAGATACAAAGGGCTATACAGTGGATAACTATGGCATGTATTCCGCAGAGGACAGCAATTCCCTGACTTATGTACAGAACGGAATCCTGGCAGCCATCCTTTTAAACTCCGGCGCAGCAGATTATGTAATTACCGGATGCGGAACCGGCGAAGGTGCCATGCTGGCATTAAACAGCTTCCCGGGCGTGATCTGCGGTCATGTGTGTGACCCAAGCGATGGCTATATGTTTGCACAGATCAACGACGGCAATGCGATCGCAATGCCATTTGCAAAGGGCTTTGGCTGGGGTGCAGAGCTGAATCTGGAATATACTTTTGAAAAATTATTCTCGGAAGAAAGCGGACAGGGCTATCCAAGAGAGAGAGCCATTCCAGAACAGAGAAATAAGAAAATCTTAGATGTGGTAAGAGAACATACTTTAAAGGACATCCTGACCTGCTTAAAGGGACTTGACCAGGAACTGGTAAAGGGAGCCGTTGGCGGCGAGAAATTCAGCGAGCTGTTCTTTGCAAACTGCAAGGATGAATCCATTGCTGAATATGTAAAGAGCCTGCTGGCATAGGAGGTTCCTTATGCTGAAAAATAAACCATCGGGAGTTGCCCATGTGGCAATTCCCACGGATGAGCCGGAAGCAACCGTAGCTTTCTATGAGAATCTGGGATTTACCAGACTGGTGGATGGAGGAATCCGGGGAATGCTGCAGTGCGGAACCTGTGTCATTGAATACTATCCCAGACGCCAGGAGATTAAACCCATCGGAAACATCGACCACATTGCTTTAACCTGCGAAAACCTGGATGAAGCATACGAGGAAATCGTGGCTCAGGGACATAAACTTTTATCCGACGGAATAGAATCCAACCAGATGTTTGCGCCTCTCCCCAATCGTTTCTTTCTTTTTCAGGGACCCAATGGAGAGAAGATTGAATTTTGCAAAGTTGGCTAGTTACGAATAAATATAACATGTAAGGAGAATTGCCATGAGATTTTTTATCGATACAGCAAATACGGAAGACGTAAAGAAAGCAAACGATATGGGCATCATCTGCGGTGTTACCACGAACCCTTCCCTGATTGCCAAAGAAGGCCGGGATTTCGTTGAAGTCATCAAAGAAATCACATCCATTGTAGACGGACCTATCAGCGGAGAAGTGAAAGCGACAACCGAGGATGCAGAAGGCATGATCGCAGAAGGCCGTGAGATTGCAGCGATTCATCCCAATATGGTTGTAAAGATCCCTATGACCGTGGAAGGACTAAAAGCCGTTAAAGTATTGACTGCAGAAGGAATAAGGACCAATGTGACACTGGTGTTTTCTGCCGCTCAGGCACTTTTGGCTGCCCGCGCAGGCGCGACCTATGTTTCTCCATTTTTAGGCCGTCTGGATGACATCTCCATGCCGGGTATTGATTTGATCTGTGACATCATGGATATATTTAAGGAGCACGGAATTGAGACTGAGATCATTGCAGCCAGCGTCCGCAACCCGATCCATGTCATTGACTGTGCAAAGGCAGGAGCCGATATCGCTACCGTACCTTACAGCGTACTGGTACAGATGGTAAAGCACCCGCTGACCGATCAGGGAATTGAGAAATTCAAGGCCGATTATAAAGCAGTATTTGGTGAATAACCAGTAGAATAGGTTAGGGCGAAGCCTTTTTCAGGCTTCGCCCTTTCTTTCTATTTTCCGATTCAGGCTTCCAAACCCATTAATTCAGCACACCCCGGATGTAACAGGGCTTCCCATTCAGCTTTTATCCATGAATTAAAGGATAGGAACACAAATTTCACAAAGGTGCCGCTTAATCAGCTCAGCCTTATAGCGTTCTAAAATCGGCCGTGTAGGATCAGGAGCATAGCTTTCTGCAAAAAGCTGCCGGAAAATATCTTCCCAGGCCTGTGTGACTGCCTCGGCTGTGTGGTCTATGGTAAAAACCCCATACTTGCCTCCTGTGAGGTTTCCAATGCAAATATACTTATCCGTGGCAGATTCTCCGCCAGAGTATTCGTCAGGCAGGAGGATGCAGGCGTCATACCGGCACGCTTCGGGCGGTATGATCTGGGGATTATCCTGGGCGATGCCCAGAATGACAGAATGGCCGTTCATCAGATTCATGGATGTCGCCCAGTGTTTTAAGCGTTCCATCGTTTCTATATTACCCGGACCGTAAGGGCCGGTATGCCTGATATAAGCCATGGGGCAGGGAGCAATTTGTTCTATTTTTAAAATCATTGTATTTCCTTCTTTCCTTATATTAGGACCGGTCCTTTTTCACAATACAATGATATAAAATGAAATGCAAGGGAACATTTAAACGTTGTGCATTTTCACCAACGGGTACCCGGAACAAAAGCCTTTTCACATAGTTCCGTTTATGTATGTATGGATTATCAAAAAAATAGCTTGAAATAACCCACGCAGAAAAATATAATAACAGTATCGAATGGTACCAATGGAGGAACAAAAATGAAAAATGAGATACTTGCACAAGAACACTGCCCATACTGTAAAAGACATTGTTCTTTAATAGATCCCCACTGCGGAAAGGGAAAAGCTTTGGCGGCAAAGAGAATAAAGGAAGAGAAGAAGGAAAAAGAAGAAAAAAATGAACCATCTATAGATCTTAAAGCTGATGAATGGAAAGATATCCAGTCTGAAATCAGACTGATGCGCCTTTGTAAGAACGGCTGCCATCTGCTGCCTGAGCATAAAGCCGGGAAGCAGGGCGGGAAAGCGGCCAGGCTATATATCGTAGCAGCATTGGCAGAAAAAGGTGGCCTGACCCAAAAGGAGCTTAAGGAAAATTCCGGTCTGCATTTTAAGGAACTGGAAAAAGTTTTGCAAAAGCTGGAAAAAAAGGGCTGCATCATCCGGAAGCCGGATGAAGGAAAAGACATAAAGATTATATTGACCGGTAAAGGATACGAATCGGCCAAAGAATATATGAGAGATTGGAAGAGGGAGAGTGACAGTATTTTATCTCCGCTTACTGAGGAAGAAAAGAGCTCCCTGGAACATATTCTGAAAAAAATTCTGCGATGAACAAACTACACCATGAATATGGCATTTTCCATAAGACCAGGGTTGTGTTTCGTAAAAAATTGTAGTACAATGCAACAGGATATCATCCGATTATTACGTTTTTTATCATGCGGCTGCCGCAGGAGGAACACCATTGAAATACCAGGGAAGGAACACCAGGTCTGTCAGCCGGATACTGGCACTATTATGTTGTATTGCCTTACTTATTGGAGAACTGAATGTGCTGGGCATGGACTGGATTCCTGGACAAGCCCTGCAAAAGGGATTTGCTCATCCGAAAAAGAAAGATGCGTTTGCTGAATTTCCGGGGGCCTTAGAGGAAGAGGCTGCAGGTGAAACTTTAGTTGATGCCTGGAGCAGGTACTTAATCGGGATCTCACCATTAAAGTATTTGGCGGTCAGGGAATTTTCCCTGTTTGTCCCGCTTATTTTATGGTCGGAACGAACCATGTTGATGAAGGAAGGGTATACTGGCAGAAAATATCTGATCAGGTACATCCATGATTCGGATGGTGAGAAAGGAGTAAGGACAGGAATTTAAAAAAGTATTTAAATATTAATAAGAAAAGAGGATAACCTATGAAGCCAGGTAAGAAAATGCTTGCTGCAATATTAATAGTAATTGCGGCTCTCATTTATGTTGCGGCATTCGGGGCCGGAAGCAGTATTAAGGGCGTACGTGAAATGCGCTACGGCATCGACATCCGCGGAGGAGTGGAGGCAGTATTCGAGCCCCAGGGTCTTGACCGCACCCCATCAGAAAAGGAACTTGATACAGCCAGACAGGTCATAGAGACCCGTATGGATAACCAGAATATCGTTGACCGAGAGGTCACCGTGGATAAAAACGGTGGATATATCATCGTCCGTTTCCCATGGAAATCCGGAGAGACCAATTTTAATCCGGAAGAAGCCATTGCAGAATTAGGAGAAATGGCTGAGCTTACATTCCGCGATCCTGATGGTAATGTGCTGATCCAGGGAAAAGATGTACAGAGCGCAGCCCCTGAGACCGCAAATAACAACGGGATCAAGAGCTATCAGGTAGCTCTTAGCTTTAACGCAGAAGGCTCCAGGCTGTTTGAAGAAGCGACTGGAAAGCTGATCGGAAAACGGATGAGCATTTACATGGATCAGGATCTGATCTCAAGCCCGACCGTACAGACTAAGATTTCAGGCGGACAGGCAGTTATTACAGGAATGCAGGATTATGATGATGCAAAGAACCTGGCTGAAAAGATCAATGCAGGATCTCTGCCATTTTCCCTTAAGACCACCAATTTCTCCACCATAAGCCCTTCTCTTGGGAACAATGCTTTGTCAATTATGGTGTATGCAGGAATCGCTGCATTTTTAATGATCTGTTTATTTATGCTGGTATTTTACAAGCTGCCAGGCGCTGTTGCCTGTGTTACTCTGGTGTTGCAGACGGTTCTGCAGATGCTTGCCGTCTCTATTCCGCAGTATACCCTTACCCTTCCGGGTATCGCCGGTATTATTCTGACCATAGGTATGGCGGTGGATACGAATATCATTATTTCAGAGCGTATTTCGGATGAGCTTAAAAAGGGCATTTCTGTGAAAGGCGCAGTATTGACCGGATATAAAAATGCTTTCTCGTCTGTTTTAGATGGTAATGTAACTACAGCCATTGTTGCAATCATCCTGATGTTTTTGGGTTCAGGCACCATGCTGAGCTTTGGTTACACGTTATTGATCGGTATGATCGTGAACCTTTTAGTTGGGGTTTCCGTTTCCAAGCATCTTTTATTATCCATGATTCAGAATAATCCATGGAATGATGCAAAATGGTTCCGGATCAGAAAAGATAAAAAAATTATACCGTTCTATCAAAAGAAATATATATTTGGAATCATCTCCGGTGTGGTGATCCTTTCCGGAATTGTAGGCTGCTTCATTTTTGGAGTAAAGCTGGATACCCAGTTTACCGGAGGTGCGGTATTAAGTTATTCCGTATCAGACGAAGCGGATACAGGTAAGATCCAGGCTGCTATTGAAAGGGAAACAAACCGGCCTGTTACGGTTCAGATCAAGGAAGATAATATGACCGGACTTAAGAGACTTTCCGTTACACTTGCCGGAAATTCGGGTATGTCTCCGGAAGACCAGAAAAAGGTAACGGATGCCATCAACAGTACCTCCGAAAAGGTTGATGCAAAGCTGTCTGAGACCTATGTAGTTGAGCCTTATATCGGAGCAAAGGCAATGAAAAACGCAGTGGTAGCCATTTTACTGTCTCTGCTTTTCATTGTTGTATATGTTTGGATCCGGTTCTCTTCTATATCCGGTCTTCCGGCTGGAGTTACTGCAATGATTGCACTGGTCCATGATGTTGTGGTGGTATTCTTTGTATTCGTGTTGTTTCAGATTCCGTTAAACGATGCCTTTGTGGCGGTAGTCCTAACGATCATTGGTTATTCCATCAATGATACCATCGTTATCTATGACCGGATCCGTGAAAACAGAAAGAAGGATTCAAAAATGCCGGTGGACGAGCTGGTAAATATCAGTACCACCCAAACCCTTGGAAGATCCATCAATACGTCTTGTACAACGGGTATCTGCGTGCTGATCATTCTGGCAGCTTCGGTTTACTTCCAGATCGGATCTATTTTGGAGTTCTCACTTCCAATGTTCTTTGGTATCATTACCGGATGCTACTCCTCCATTTGCGTGGCAGGTACGCTCTGGGCTATGTGGGAAAAGAAAAAAGTAGTAGTTAAAAAGAAATAAGCGATTTTTAAGCCTGTAAGGGCCGTTGTTTTGTCACTGAGGAATCGGGGACAAGGCAGCGGCCTTTTTGTGTGAAAATGTTTGTAAACAATGCCAGATTGGGTTATTATCTGACGTTAATTAAAATAAATAATTTTTATTACACCATTGAATAATTTGGTAATAAATGTTAGAATATAATATATCATTTTGCATGTCAATGCAATCTGATAGCAAAGAAACAATAGTAAAAACAAGAAAAAAAGGAGGCGTAGATTTGTTAAATAAAGAAATTGTTGCAAAAATAAACAAGCAGATCAATTTTGAACTGTATTCGGCATATATCTATCTGGATATTGCCAACTATTATGCGGACAGTAATTTAAATGGTTTTGCAAACTGGTTTAAGATCCAGACACAGGAAGAGCGGGATCATGCTATGCTCTTTATGAACTATTTACTTAATAATGGAGAAAAGGTGGTACTGGAAGACATTAAGGCTCCTGATTTTGTTTACACGGATTTCCGCCAGCCGGCCATGAATGCGTTTGAACATGAGGTGAAGGTAACGGCCTCCATACATGATATTTATGGAGCAGCTTATGATTTAAAAGATTTCCGTACTATGCAGTTCCTCGACTGGTTCGTAAAAGAACAGAATGAAGAGGAAAAAAATACGGACGAAATTATAAAGAGATATGACTTATTTGGTAATGATCCTAAGGGATTATATTTACTGGATACGGAGTTAACGACAAGAGTTTATACGCCGCCCTCCCTTGTAATTTAAAAATCATAACCATAATTCAAAAGAAGAGCAGTCTCTGCCATGAAAGGAAAAGAGTTTCATGGCAGGGGATGCTTTTTCTATTTTTACCGAAAAAGTCAGGGAATGCTTTGGAAACGATTTGGACAAAGGGGGAAAGATATTTGTGGCAAAACAAAGGGAGAAGATGGAATTACGCTATTATGCGATTCCGGAGACGGAGGCGGTCCTGGCTCTATTGGGGGAGGATTGGATCCGGGAATATGGAAAGGATATCAAATACCTTCATTTTCATGATCTTATGGAAATTGGATATTGCCACTGGGGGAACGGAGAGGTGGTATTGGGACAAGAACGCCTTCCTTTTTTCGGTCATTCCGTGATGATTGTACCGCCAAGGCTTCCTCATACCACGAGCACTGTGGAGGGGACAAAGGGTTATTGGGAGTGGATGTACATTGATCTGGAAAAAACCGTATCTGAAGTATACGGCTATGATCCGGTGCTCCAAAATACCGTATTAAAGAGGCTCCATCGTACCGGATACCTTTTGCCGGGGGAGGAAAATCCCGCCCTATCCAGACTGGTTTTGGGAATCATGGAAGAAGTACGTCATAAGAAGCCTTATTACAAAGACAGCATACGGGGATATCTTCATGCTTTTGTGGTAGAACTTCTGCGTCTTTCCGAT
>Ga0213828_1001164_pt1 | contig 22387 bp, 17 predicted proteins | sample MC6MC0897MG_FD_180664 | JGI IMG/M metagenome (GOLD analysis project Ga0213828, IMG submission 180664) | Enriched soil aggregate microbial communities from Iowa State University, Ames, United States - MC6-MC0897-MG | ecosystem: Environmental > Terrestrial > Soil > Unclassified | place: USA: Iowa... | reverse complement strand
ATGCAAGGAGGCTCCGTTCTATACTTTAGGACCACTGACAACAGATATTGCACCTGGCTATGATCATATTACATCTGCTATTGGTGCTGCAATGATAGGTTGGTTTGGTACGGCAATGCTATGCTACGTGACACCAAAAGAGCATCTGGGCTTACCAAATCGAGAGGACGTTCGTGTAGGGGTGATTACGTATAAAATTGCTGCACACGCGGCTGATTTAGCGAAGGGACATCCGGGAGCACAGCAGCGAGATGATGCACTTTCAAAGGCACGTTTTGAATTCCGTTGGCGCGATCAATTCAACCTGTCTTTAGATCCAGAGCGTGCAGTTGAATACCATGATGAAACATTACCAGCAGAGGGGGCAAAAACTGCGCACTTCTGTTCAATGTGTGGGCCTAAGTTCTGTAGTATGAGAATCTCACAGGATATTCGTAATTATGCAAAAGAAAAAGATTTAAATACGACAGAGGCAATTCATCAAGGGATGCAGGAAAAGGCTGAGGAATTTAAGAAAGCAGGCAGTCAGATTTATCAATAATAATGTAATGAAGGTTTGTGTTTATTTAGGCACAAACCTTTTTCGTTGAGATTAAAATGGTCAAGGGAATCTTTGTGATTATTTAGTCATAATGAAAGAGATTTCCGTTCCAGGCTACTCGCTTTCCTGTGGGCGAGCGACGAGCCGCTTCCTGCGCTGACGCTTCGTGCAGGGTCTCGTCTGTCTCGCTTTCCCACGGGAGTCGAGTAGCCTTACACTCCAATCTACACAGTGTTGAACTTTGAATATTCTCTTCTTGTCAAAAGTAAAATAAAAGTTTAATCTCTATCATTAAAATGAAATTATAGTTGCAAATGTTATTCGCTGTTTTCTATCAAAAACATTTTTATGTATAAAGTCATTTTTTGCTGTTACTCTGCTTTTACATAGAGAAAATGTTGCTAAATCTTCTTTTTTGTGGAAAATATAGTGATTGATAAGTTTTTATCGATATACATTAGCGTGAGATGCCTTTAGAAAATACAATGGCAGCGGTTGATTGGAGTGTTGACTAAGTGATTCCTTAGAACTAGCGTCACAGATGAGACCATGGAGCAACAACTCAAGTGAAGGGATTCACAGACATCCCCAGGAAAGCACTCAGTCGGAAACGAGATCAATCCCTCATTTTGAAAAAGGGTGATACTTTGTAACCGATTTCATGTAGGCACAAACCTTTTTCGGTGAATTGAAAACTCCATGTGAAGTGTGGCTCACATGGAGTTAAAGTTGGATTTGGATATCAATAATAGATGGAAGAATTAAACGTTAGATGGTTGTTTCATGTATGGATTAGAAAGATCCATACCTTCTAATGAAAGACCCATTGCTTTTGCTACACCCTCACCATATGCTGGATCAGCTAAATAGCAGTGAAGAATGTGGCGACGTTTGATGAATTCTTCAACAGGTGCCATATCATTTGCTGTATTTTCGAATAGGCGTTGTTGTTCTTCTGCAGTCATAAGGCGGAATAGTTTCCCTGGTTGCTCGAAGTAGTTGTTATCATCTTCACGGAAGTCATGGATACCTGCGTTACCATCAATGCGTAATTCAGGCTCTTTATAGTCTAAGTTATGCTCCCATTCGCCGTAGCTATTTGGTTCATAGCCTAAAGTTGAACCAAGGTTGCCGTCAAAACGCATAGCGCCATCACGATGGAAAGTACGGAATGGACATTTTGGGGCGTTTACTGGAAGCATATAATGATTTACACCTAGGCGGTAGCGTTGTGCATCTGCATAAGCAAAGATTCGTCCTTGTAACATTTTATCTGGTGAGAAGCTAATACCGGGAACGATGTTTGATGGAGCGAATGCAGCTTGCTCAACCTCAGCAAAATAGTTGTCTGGGTTTTTATTTAATTCGAATTCACCTACAGGAATTAATGGGAAATCTTTTTTATACCATACTTTTGTTAAATCAAATGGGTTATATGGTAGTTCACGAGCTTGTTCCTCAGTCATTACCTGAATGTACATTTTCCATTTAGGGAAATCACCTTGCTCAATAGCACCATATAAATCACGTTGTGAAGATTCACGGTCTTTACCGACTACTTCCTCTGCTTCAGCACCTGTTAAATTTTTAATGCCTTGCTCTGTGCGGAAGTGGAATTTTACCCATACACGCTCATTTTCAGCATTGATAAAGCTATACGTGTGAGAACCAAAACCATGCATATTTCGGTAACCAGCTGGAATACCACGGTCAGACATTACTATTGTGACTTGGTGAAGTGCCTCTGGTAGTGATGTCCAGAAATCCCAGTTCGAGTTTAAGTTTTTCATATTTGTACGTGGGTCACGTTTTACCACGTGATTTAAATCTGTAAAGTGTAATGGATCACGGAAGAAGAATACAGGCGTATTGTTCCCAACTAAATCCCAGTTACCTTCTTCTGTATAAAATTTAAGGGCAAAGCCACGAATATCTCGTTCAGCATCTGCTGCACCACGCTCACCCGCAACTGTAGAGAAGCGCGCGAACATTTCTGTTTTCTTCCCAATCTCAGAGAAGATCTTTGCTTTTGTATATTGAGTAATATCATGCGTGACAGTGAAGGTACCAAATGCACCTGAACCTTTTGCGTGCATACGACGCTCTGGAATAACTTCACGGTTGAAGTTCGCTAATTTTTCAACTAGCCATACATCTTGAAGTAACAGAGGACCTCTTGGACCCGCTGACATGGAGTCGTGGTTGCTTACTACTGGAGCACCACCTGCTGTTGTAAAACGACGGCTACGATCATTTGCGTTTGTCATATTAGTTTACCTCCTGAAAAAAATTGTGAGTCAAACTCTTCATCAATAACTATAGCAAATATAAAATAGAATTGCTAGTACATTGTAATAATTATCGTTAAAGAATTTTTATTTTTAGATATAAACTATTATTATATGTGTAAAGTAGTAGAATTATGCATAATTTCACTACCCAAAACAACACTTTTCAAAACAATTTTAGAAGTAAGAGAGGAAGATGAAATGCTTTTTTATTGATTTTTTTCTCTATTATGCACATTTAAAGTAGCCTGCAATCTAAAATTGCGCCAACAAACACACTCTATTGAAATATCAATCCTGAATTTTAGTGATGATATCAAAATGCTTGTATACGATATAGATGAAATAAATCACTGTTTTCTTTGTCAGAATTGAAAATAGAGCAGGCTAAATGAAAATTCATTAATAGGATTTCCGATAGCGATTGGGTGTCATGCCTATCTGCTGTTTAAATATTTTTATGAAATAATTGGAATCTTCAAATCCATTTAAATGTGCAATTTCGCTAATGGCAAAATCTGTTTCCACAAGCATTTTCATGGCACTATGAATTCGAGCCTGCTGTAGGTAGCGTTTAAAGGGCAAGCCTTGCTTCTTTGAAAAAATTGTACTTAAATAATTGGGGCTAATCCCTAATTTATGGGCTACAAAGGGTAAAGATAACCGACTATCCTGAAATTGTTGATCGATAATTTCTATTGCTAGCTCTACATAATCGGCCCTTTTCTCCATTCGTGCCTCACGAGCCAGTTCAATAAGTCTTTGTGTAAATAAAATGATGCCGTTTAGTATGGTATAAAAAATAGGATGTTCGATAATTAAATGAAAAAGCTGTCTATAGTTTTGCTCAATAGCAGCTTTCTCATGCAATTTATACTTCAGCATGAATCGGCGAATTTGCGCTAGGACACTAGTTAGATGAATACGTAAGTCATCTTGCTCGTAATAAATTCCTTCATTGGATAGCCGATATAAAAATGTTTTAACGGCTTCAAGATTGCCTTCTTCTAAACTACTGATTAGTAAATGCTGTTCCTCTGGTGTTAACAAAGGATCAAATGGCTGTGCTTCAAATTGTTTACTTGCATAAAAAATGTGCCCGAATCCTTCGTAAAAGCTTTGATGAAGGGCACGCTTTGTGAAGATATACATATTCTTAAGAGTTGTAGGTTCCCCATCATATATCCCAATATTTAAAGAGCTATTGCTTGTTAAACGCCATTCCTTTATCAGCGTACGAACATCCTTTTCCACGATCTTTCTATCATTTGTTAGGAATAAGCAGACGATACTATCAGATAATGGGTAGACTTGCATATGATAGTGAATTGCTGTTTGCTGTAGCCAATTAAATAGCTTGTTTAATGTTTCTGAATGCTCAGGCTCAATCATTGTAAAATGCCTAGCTGTCTCTATGGAGCTAGGCTTACTATCTATAAATAATCGATAATAAAAGGATTCGTCTGTCGCCCTCTCAACAGCATTGTTGATCTGGGGTACACGAAGAGAGATAGTCGTAAGCTTTTGCTTTAATACTTCTAAATCAATGGGTTTTACAAAAAGATGCTGTACCTGTAAATCAATAGCTTTTAACGCATTTTTAAATAAAGGCTCTGTGGTCATTGCTAAAATAGCCCCAGAATATTTTTGAAAAACATGATTTAGAGCAGTTAAACGATTATTTGGGAATAAATCAATATTCAATAGGATTGCATCAGGCTCGAATTGCTGAATGCTTTGAGGTGCCTCAGACATACTCGTGCACATTTCAATCGTTACATCTCCAGGAAAATACGTATGTAAAAACCAGCGAATACCAGAAAGCTCTGCAGGGTCTCGATCCATTAATAATAGCCTCATCATAACCAACCTTTCTTAAAATAATCTCATTTCGTAAAAAAGTACGATTATATTCATAAAAATAACATAAAAATCTGAAGAAAATCATGTTTCTTGCATTAAAATTCTCTATTTTCTGAAAAAAGTAGTTAGTACAATGTAAATAGAGTAATCCATCTTCTCGAGGAAATGGATTTAGCCTCTTTCAGCAGATGCTTTTGTTTCGAAAGCGTAGCGGCAGATACAAACGTCTCCCACTTCTAAAGGTGGTGAGATGAATGAGAATTTAAACTACTTTTCAGCGGATATCACGGACGCGATTATGCCGAGGCATAATTGATAAAAATTTTTACACAGCCATAAAGGGAATAGGGGGATGTCATATGAAGTCAGTCATCGAGCTTGATGGCAATACATTAACTAGAAAGCAAATAGAGAAAATTGTGAAAGGTGACGCAACGGTAACGCTATCTATAGAAAGTGTGGAGCGAATCCGTTTAAGTAGAGAGCGTATTGAAAAACGTTTAGCTGAAGGGCAAACGATTTATGGTGTAAATACAGGATTTGGGAAATTGAGTAATATAAAAATTGAAGAGGAAGATATTGAGCTTTTACAGCTAAATCTATTGCGCTCAGATGCAACAGGTGTGGGTACACCGTTTCCGACAGATGTTGTACGTGCAATGATGGTTTTGCGTGCCAATGCCTTAGCACGTGGTTTTTCGGGTATTCGTCAGGAAACAGTCCAGCTATTAGTGGATTTTATTAATAAGGGTGTGCATCCAATTGTACCGTCTCAGGGTTCTGTAGGAGCTAGTGGAGATTTAGCACCATTATCTCATCTAGCTTTAGTGCTTGTAGGTGAGGGAAAGGCTGAATTTAATGGAGAAGTGTTGAGTGGCAGTAAGGCATTAGAAAAAGCGGGATTAACACCTGTTCGACTACAAGCGAAAGAAGGGCTAGCGCTTGTGAATGGCACTCAAGCAATGACAGGTATTGGTGTGTTAACTGTTAATGAAGCTGAGCGCATAGGGCTAGCAGCGGATATGGCAGCAAGTTTAACACTTGAGGCCTTAAAGGGGATTACATCAGCGTTCGATCCAGCGCTTTTAGCAGTAAGACCACATCCAGAGTTAGAGCTGGTAGGTGGAAGAATACGTAAGTGGTTAGATGGAAGTAAACGGGTAACGAAGCAAGGAGAGATACGTATGCAGGATGCCTATTCATTGCGCTGTATCCCACAGGTACACGGGGCATCTTGGCAATCATTCTTCTATGCCCAGGATCGTGTACAAACAGAAATGAATGCAACGACTGATAATCCGATTGTATTAGAGAATGGAGAGGTACTATCAGGGGGACATTTCCATGGTCAACCAATTGCCTTAGCTATGGACTTCTTAAAAATTGGTGTGTGTGAGTGGGCCAATATTTCTGAACGCCGAACAGAACGTATGGTAAATCCTCAATTGAATGAAGGCCTGCCACCATTTTTAGCGACAAACCCTGGTATTGAGTGTGGTTTAATGATTGCTCAATATACAGCGGCTTCGATTGTATCTGAAAATAAAGTATTGGCACACCCTTCAAGTGTGGATTCTATTCCAACGTCTGGTAACCAAGAGGATCATGTAAGCATGGGAACAACGTCAGCTCGTCAAGTTCGACAAATTGTCCATAATGCTGCTCGAGTAATTGCAATAGAAATGATTTGTGCGTCACAGGCTATTCATTTAGATCAAGCAGAGGAGCAATTATCTCCAACAACCAGAAAGTACTTAGAAAAAGTGCGTGAATTTTGTCCACCGCTACTAGCGGATCAACCAATTGGTGATGAAATTGAGGCATTAGCGAAATATTTATTAGATAGCGATGATTTAGTGGAATTATCTAAATAAAACCTAAGGGGATGGTTCGTTATGAAAACAACAACAAATATTCGTGCACCACGAGGAACGACTTTATCGTGTAAAGGCTGGACACAAGAAGCAGCAATGCGTATGCTAATGAACAATCTTGATCCGGAGGTAGCAGAGAATCCGGATGAACTGATTGTTTATGGTGGGATTGGGAAGGCTGCTCGCAATTGGAAAAGCTATGAACAAATTATTGCTTCTTTAAAAGAATTAGAGAATGATGAAACACTTCTGATTCAATCTGGGAAGCCGGTAGCTGTGTTCCGTACACATGAACATTCTCCACGTGTGTTAATTGCCAATTCAAATCTAGTACCTGCTTGGGCAAATTGGGATCATTTTTATGAATTAGAAGATAGAGATTTAATGATGTATGGTCAAATGACTGCGGGTAGCTGGATTTATATTGGTGCCCAAGGAATTCTGCAAGGCACTTATTTATCATTCGTAGAAGCAGGGAAAAAAGTATTTGGCACTGCGGATTTACGTGGTAAGTTCATCCTTACAGGTGGTATGGGTGGTATGAGTGGTGCACAGCCTTTAGCCGGAAAAATGGCAGGCGCTGTTATTCTAGTTGTAGAAGTAGAACGTGCCCGCATTGAACGTAAAATTAAAGAAGGTTATTGTGATTACATCGTGGAAACTGTGGACGAAGCGATTGCATTAGTCAATAAATTACGTGACCAAAAGGAGCCAGCTTCGATTGGCCTTGTTGGTAACTGTGCAGACATCAATCGTGAACTGTTAGATCGAGGAATTATTCCAGACTTTGTAACAGATCAAACCTCTGCACATGACCCGATTAATGGCTATGTACCGAATGGCATGAAATTTGAGGAAGCACTGGAGCTTCGTAAAACAGATGTAAAAACGTATGAGCGAAAAGCGAAGGAAACGATGGCAGAGCATGTTCGTACAATGCTAGAGTTTCAAGAGGCTGGTGCAGAAGTATTTGATTATGGCAATAATATTCGAGCATATGCCAAAGAGATGGGTGTAACAAATGCCTTTGATTTCCCAGGCTTTGTACCAGCGTATATTCGTCCATTATTCTGTGAAGGAAAAGGGCCATTCCGCTGGGCAGCGCTTTCAGGAGACCCAGAGGATATTTATAAAACAGACGCACTGGCAAAAGAGATGTTTGCTGAGGATGAAAGTCTTGTCAATTGGATTAATATGGCTCAAAAAATGGTGAAATGGCAAGGGCTACCGGCACGTATTTGCTGGCTAGGCTATGGGGATCGTCACCGTTTTGCATTAAAAGTAAATGAAATGGTTGCGAATGGTGAATTATCAGCGCCGATTGTTTTTGGTCGCGATCACTTAGATTCTGGATCGGTAGCATCACCAAATCGGGAAACAGAGGGAATGTTGGACGGTTCGGATGCTGTGTCAGATTGGCCGATTTTAAACGCTCTTGTTAATACAGCGAGCGGTGCAAGCTGGGTAAGTGTTCATCATGGTGGTGGAGTAGGAATGGGTTATTCGCAGCATGCAGGTCAAGTGTTAGTAGCAGATGGAACAGAGCTCGCTGCAGAGAAAATTGCACGTGTGTTAATCTCCGATCCAGGGCTGGGTGTTGCCCGTCATGCGGATGCAGGTTATGACATAGCGATTCGAACAGCGAAAAACAAAGGTGTGCATATACCAATGTTAAAGGATGATGTGAAGTGACCATTTTAATTAAACATGCCAATGAAGTCATTACATTAAAAAGTAATGCCAAAGGACCGCGCACAAGGGAAAAGATGCGAGAAATTGCGGTTATTGAAAATGGTAGTGTTCTTATTGAGGAAGACCGTATTATAGCTGTTGGAGCTTTTGAACAGCTGGCAGTAGATTTCCCTAATTTAGTCAAGAAAGCAGATACTATTGATGCCTCTGGTAAGATTGTGATGCCAGGCTTGGTGGATTGTCATACACATTTAGTACATGGTGGGACACGCGAGCAAGAGTTTAATATGCGACTCAATGGTTCTACCTACATGGATATTATGAATGCAGGTGGCGGGATTCACGCAACAACAAAGCATACACGAGAAACTAGCTTTGAAGATTTATATGCCAAGTCGATACAGCACTTAAATGTATTTTTAAAGCATGGTGTGACAACAGTTGAAGCCAAATCAGGCTACGGCTTGGACTGGGAAACGGAAAAAAAACAGCTAGAGGTAGCAAAAAAATTACAAGCAACTCATGATGTTGATGTCGTTAGTACTTTTATGGGAGCACATGCAGTACCGCGAGACTATAAGGGACGTGAGGATGAATTCGTTGATATTGTGGTTCATGACATGCTACCAAAAGTAGCGGAGCTAAACCTAGCTGAATTTAATGATGTATTTTGTGAAAAAGGTGTCTTTACACCAGCGCAATCACAGCGTATTTTAGAGGCTGGAAAAGCACTAGGGTTAACGCCAAAAATTCATGCTGATGAAATTGAGCCGTATAAGGGAGCAGAGCTTGCTGCAAAGGTAGGAGCAATTTCAGCCGAGCATTTGTTGGTTGCCTCTGATGAGGGTATTCAACGAATGGCTGAAGCGGGTACGATTGCTGTATTGTTGCCTGGAACTGCATTCTTCTTACGTGCACCATTTGCAAGGGGGCGTCTAATGATCGATAAAGGGGTACCTGTAGCGATATCTACTGATTTTAATCCTGGATCATCACCAACATTGAGTCTACCATTTATTATGAATTTAGCTTGTATGCATATGGGAATGACGCTGGAGGAAGTTCTAACAGCGACAACGATTAATGCCGCATATGCACTTAATCGAGGCGAACAAATTGGTTCACTTGAAGCAGAAAAACAAGCTGATGTTGTTATTTTGGATGTTGCCAACTACAAACAACTTCAATATTTCTATGGCATGAACCATACAAATACTGTTATTAAAAATGGGCGTATTGTTGTGCGAGATGGTATTCTTTCAAATTAACTTTTTTATAAATAAGATAATATATTAATCCCTTCAGTTTTCTAATGAGGGGATTTTTTTATGATTATAATTAAACTATAATAATTTACTATACCATGTTCCGAATACTAAGTACCTTTTAAATATACTTAGTATTATAAGCATTTGTAAAAATAATGAATTATAGGGTATTATATTCTAAAAAGAAAAGGGGTAGATGACAATTCAAACGAAACCGGCATATCAAAAAATTTATGACACAATTAAGCAAGAAATAGCAGAGGGCAAATATCTTGTTGGTGATGTTTTACCTTCGGAGGCAGAGCTAGAAAAGATATTCAAGGTAAGCCGTACGCCAGTAAGAAATGCGCTGAAGCAGCTTGAAAATGACAAAATAATTCATAGAGTGCAAGGGAAGGGATCTTTTGTCAGCAACCAACAACCAAAACAAACTTGGACTAGTATGTCAGGCTTTAGAAACCATTATTCAAACGATTGGGAAAAAATCTCTGTTCGAACAATCGAGATTAAAGAGGTGGTTAATCCGCACTTTGCAAAGCTATTAAAATTAGAAGAGGATACAGAAATCATTTATTTAAAAAGAATTCGATATTTAAACAATCAACCAATGTTTTTCTTAGAACACTATATCCGACCTGTAATTTCCTCAGAGGTTTATCAAAAAAATACAGCGATTTCTTCTGTGCAGCAACTATTAAAAGAGCAATCAAATATCAATATTGTTGAGGTAGAGGATGAAATAGAGGCAGTTATTGCAACTCCTTATATTGCAGGTGCTTTGCAAATACCCGACACAACTGCGGTGTTAAAAGGGACGAGAATATCTTATGCAGAAAATAAGGTTCCTATGGATTTAAATGTTTTCTATATAAATACGGATAATTGGAAGTACTATTCTTATTTCAGATACTAATAAGCATCCCGTTTTGCTATTAATAAAATAAGAATTTTTATAATACTTAGTATCATAAGTTGTTGACATCCTTAGTACTATAATTTATTATTTAATTATTCGCTATTATCAGAATTAACAAAATAAATGCGAGCAAAGGGGATGAAGTAATGTATAAGATGAAAAGGTTGTTATTTTTATTGGGGACTATTGGGGTGTTGTCCATAATTCTCGTGGGGTGTAGCAATAGCAACTCTGATGTGGGTGCCAGTGGTGGAGAGAAAGTAAGTGTAGCTGCTTTAAATAACTATCCACCTCTTATTTTTAAACAGGATGGTAAATTAACTGGCTTTGAATATGATTTATTGCAAGCGATTGCAGAAGAAGAAAATTTAGAGCTAGAATTTAAAGAGATGAAATTTGATGGTTTTATTCCAGGCTTACAATCTAATCAAGTAGATATCGCTTCCTCGCTATTAATACGTGAAGAACGAAAGGAAGTTGTGGATTTCTCAGATATCTTCTTAAATTCTGGATTAGTGCTTGCTGTAGCAAATAATAGTTCCATCCAATCCTTTGAGGATTTAAAAGGAAAAACAATTGTTGCTACACAAGGTTCTACAACATTTGAAAAGGCAAAGGAATTAGCAGATCAATATGGTGGAAAAGCGAAGCCTCTAAAAGAAACAGATGCGCTGTATTTAGATGTTGAAAATGGAAATGCAGATGCGCTGGTGCTTAACTCTCCTACAGTTGAGTATCGTTTAGCGGTAGATGGTGACAATGTGAAGTTCCGAATTGTGGGAGAGCATATGACAGTCGATGAACATGCTTTTGCTGTTAAAAAAGGGAACAAAGAATTAGCAGATAAGATTAATGCTGGTTTAAAAACAGTTAAGGAAAATGGGGAATACAATAAAATCCATGAAAAATGGTTTGGTAAATAAACATAGTTAATGTGAAGTGAGGTGTTTTTATGGAAACAACATTCAAAGTTATGACAGATGCACTGCCTTATCTTCTGCAAGGGTTATATATGACGCTATTAATATCTATTTTATCAATAATTTTCTCACTTATAATTGGGCTAATTGCGTGTTTTATGAGGATGTCAAAGTATGCAATTTTACGATATCCTGCAGCAATCTACGTTAATCTTATTCGCGGAACACCAATACTAATTCAAATATTATTTATTTACTTTGGTGCACCAACAGCTTTGGATATACATCTTTCGGCTTTTACAGCAGGACTGATTGCCATAAGCTTTAATATTGGAGCTTATAATACAGAGATTTTCCGTGGAGGAATCGAATCAATTGGTAAGGGGCAAATGGAGGCAGGAAGATCCTTAGGTTTCTCTTATGCTCAAACTATGGCTTTAATCATTTTACCACAGGCAGTACGACGTATGATTCCGTCATTTGTGAACCAATTAACGCATGCAATTAAGGATACATCGATGCTGTCAGTTATCGGAATAGCTGAATTAACAATGGTCGGACAATCCATCTATGCGATGAATTTTAGATCCTTTGAAATCTTAACGATGGTAGGATTATTCTACTTTATCACCATTTATACTGTTTCCCTTATTTCTACTAAGATGGAACGGAGGTTTGTTATTACATGATAAAGGTTAATAATCTTTCTAAATCCTTTGGAGATTTACAAGTTTTAAAAGGTATTAGCACAGAGATTGTAGCTAAAGAGGTTGTTTGTATCATAGGTTCATCTGGTTCAGGTAAAAGTACCTTTTTAAGATGCTTGAACCTTTTAGAAGAACCGAGTGGTGGCGAAATTATTATAGAAGGCGAAAATATTTTAGATAAGACCGTTGATATTAATAAGCTTCGTCAAAAAATGGGAATGGTTTTCCAACAATTTAATCTGTTTCCACAAAAAACAGTTATTGAAAATATTACATTAGCACCAATAAGACTCAAAAAGAAAACAAAAGAAGAAGCTGAAAAACAAGCGATGGAGCTGCTAAAAAAAGTAGGATTAGCGGAGAAGGCTACTGCTTATCCTACTAATTTATCGGGCGGACAACAACAGCGTGTAGCCATTGCAAGAGCCTTAGCAATGGAGCCACATGTAATGTTATTTGATGAACCAACATCTGCACTGGACCCTGAAATGGTTGGAGAGGTTTTACGGGTTATGAAACAATTAGCACAGGAAGGGATGACAATGGTCATTGTCACGCATGAAATGGGATTTGCCCGTGAAGTGGCTGATCGAGTTATTTATATTGATGGTGGTCATATAGTAGAAGAAGGAGATCCAAGAGATATATTCACAAACCCATCTCATGAAAGAACAAAATCATTTTTGTCAAAAGTATTATAAAAACTAATGGAGTCTTTCTGTCACTAAACAAAGACTCCTAATAACAAAATTTTTTTACATTAACTTAGTATACTAAGTATTATAACTATATTTTCGAAGGAGAAATTATATGACAAAAACAGTTCTATTAATTGAACCAACGATCCGACCGAATGGTGTTGAGTACTTAACCAATCATTTTAATGTAGTGTTGGCACCGAATGGTTCAGAGGAGACCATTATAGCCTATATAAACAAACACCAGGCCCGTGCAGTCATTGTAAGAACAGAAAAAATTACAAGAAATATTTTAGAAAGCTGCCCCTCCCTTGAAGTCGTAGGAATGCATGGAGTCGGGTTAGATAATATAGATGTTCCAAGCGCAACAGAAAATGGCGTAGTCGTGTTGAATGCCCCATCTAGTAACTATACTTCTGTAGCGGAGCATGCAATGATGTCCATTTTAGCTTTAAGTAGAAGCTTAAATATTAGTGATTCTAAAGTTAGAAACAATGAATGGCATTATAGAGAATCGTATTTTCCTATGGAAGTGAACGGGAAGACGCTCTTAATCGTAGGAATGGGAAGAGTTGGACAGGATTTAGCTAAGAAAGCAAGGGCATTTAATATGAATGTTTTAGGATTTGACCCATTTGTTTCAGAATCAGAAATGCAGCTACATGGTGTTGTTAAAATCGATGACTTAAATATGTGTCTTCCAATATGTGATTTTATCTCTTTACATGCACCGTTAACGAAAAGCACCTATCATTTATTTTCTGTTAAGCAATTTGAGTTAATGAAAGATTCAGCATTTGTTATTAATTTAGGGAGAGGCTCATTGATAAATGAACAAGCACTATATAGCGCGCTAGTTACTAAAAAAATAGCTGGTGCAGCGTTAGATGTATTAGAGCAAGAGCCCCCAAATAGTGATAACCCTCTTTTTGCATTGGAGAATGTAATTTTTACACCGCATTTTGGTGGCGACACATTAGAGGCAAAAGATAGATGCTCTGAATCAATAACACACGAAGTTGGTGTTGTGTTAAATGGGAAAATATCGAGAAATGTAGTAAATCCACAAGTATTAGGCAATGCAAAGGCTTATAAATAACATTTAAAGGAGATTATTAAAATGAAATTTAATGGAATTATGACTGCATTAGTCACACCTTTACACCTTGATGGGTCTGTTGATAAACAAAGCTTCGCAAATCTAATCGAGGATCAACTAAATAATCATATTCATTCTTTGCTTGTATTAGGTGGAACAGGAGAATATGCTGCTCTTAATATGGAGCAACGAAAAATTGCTATTGATGTTGCATTAAGTACTGTCAATGGTCGTGTGCCAGTAGTAGTAGGCTTGCTTTCTCCAGGATTAGGCGACAATGTAGAATTAGGTAGCTATGCAAAACAAGCTGGTGCTGACGCTGTAATGATTGTGACGCCATATTATGTAAGTCCAACAAAACAAGGATTTATCGAATACTATGAAGCGATTGATAAATGTTTAGAGATGCCAATTATCCTCTATAACATTCCTTATAAAACAGGCATTCATTTGGCTAATGATACAGTAAAAGAGATTGTTGAAAATGTGCCAAATGTAGTTGGAATGAAAGTTTGCTCAGATAATATAGGTGATGTCCTTGAGCTACTTCAATTTGTTGGTGATAAAATTTCCGTTCTTTGTGGAGAGGACTTCAGAGCGGTGTCCTCATTTATTGCAGGAGCGCCAGGGGCTATAACAGCTAGCTCAAATCTTATTCCTGAAGTATGGGTGAAGATTTATGACCTAGTTCAAGAAAAAAACTATGACGAGGCAATAGAACTGCATAAAAAATATTTCCCATTAATGAAGACGCTATATAAAGAAGGAAACCCAGGACCTTTAAAAGCCGCATTAAATTTTGTCGGTATACCTGTTGGTTCTGTTTCAGTGCCGTTAGTAGATGCTTCATCCACTGTTGAAGCAGAGCTTAAAAATAAATTAACAGAGCTGGTTGTACCAGTAAGATAAGGATAACAATTTTTACGAGCTCAATATGTTGAGTGGATAATAATATTGGAGGTATATATGGTAGTAGCATATAAGCATGAGCCGTTTACTGATTTTAGTGTTGAAGCTAATCGATTAGAGTATTTGAATGCTTTACAAGCTGTAGAAGGGTACTTAGGGCAAGATTACGATTTAGTAATTGGTGGAGAGCGAATAACTACAGAGGATAAGATTGTTTCCTACAATCCTTCCAATAAAAGAGAAGTGATTGGATATGTATCAAAGGCGAACAAAGAGCTAGCAGAAAAAGCTATGCAAGCAGCTGTTCAAGCATTTAAAACGTGGAAAAAAGTGAAACCTGAGTCTCGCGCAGATGTTTTATTTAAGGCTGCGGCAATTATTCGTCGGCGAAAGCATGAATTTTCAGCATTGTTAACAAAGGAAGCGGGTAAGCCATGGAAGGAGGCAGATGCAGATACAGCAGAAGCCATTGATTTCTTGGAGTATTATGGTCGTCAAATGCTTTTAATTAAAGACGGCTCACCTGTTCAAAGTCGTCCAAATGAATTTAATCGTTATGATTATATTCCATTAGGGGTAGGTATTATTATCTCTCCATGGAACTTTCCATTTGCGATAATGGCTGGAACAACAGTAGCGGCAATTGTGACAGGTAATACAGTATTATTAAAGCCAGCTTCCACTACTCCAGTGATTGCTGCAAAATTTGTTGAAGTGATGGAGGAAGCAGGTCTTCCTAAAGGTGTTCTTAATTTTGTGCCAGGAAATGGCTCAGAAGTGGGGGATTATCTGGTCGATCATAAAGACACACGATTTATCAGCTTTACAGGTTCGCGTGATGTTGGTCTCCGTATTTTTGAACGTGCTTCGAAAGTTCGTAACGGGCAAATTTGGATAAAGCGTGTGATTGCAGAAATGGGTGGAAAGGACACGATTGTTGTTGATAAAGAAGCAGACCTAGAATTAGCAGCGACTTCGATAGTATCCTCCGCGTTTGGCTTCTCTGGTCAAAAATGTTCTGCATGTTCTCGTGCAGTTATTGTAGAAGATGTTTATGATCAAGTTCTTGAACGTGTGGTAGCCTTAACCAATGAATTGACTCAAGGTGATCCAACTGACTATACAAACTACATGGCAACTGTAATTGATCAGAATGCCTATAATAAAATCATGGATTATATTGAGATTGGTAAGCAGGAAGGAAGGCTGTTAACAGGTGGAAAAGGGGACGATTCTATCGGTTACTTTATTCAGCCAACTGTATTTGCTGACCTTTCTCCAGAGGCAAGGATTATGAAGGAAGAGATTTTTGGACCAGTAGTCGGCTTTACGAAGGCTAAGGATTTTGATCATGCAATTAAAATCGCTAACAATACAGAATATGGCTTAACGGGTGCAGTGATTACAAATAACCGTGGGCATATAGAAAAGGCTCGTGAAGAATTCCATGTCGGAAACCTTTACTTCAACCGAGGTTGTACAGGCGCTATTGTTGGTTATCAACCGTTTGGTGGATTTAATATGTCTGGAACAGACTCCAAAGCTGGTGGGCCAGATTATTTACTTCTTCATATGCAAGCTAAAACAAGCTCAGAAATGCTTTAAGAGCTAGGCTTTATAATAACATTGCATAAACCAACCAATTGTCGATAATGCTATTGGCAACTGGTTGGTTAATTTTAGTTAAAAAAGAGTTGCATTTATTAGTTTTAACAAGTATTATTTAATTAAATAGTAATTATATAATTACAAATTACTTAAGTTTTTTAATAAAGGAGTTTTTTCAATGACAAAATTCCAGAGCGAAGAAGACGTGCTTGCAAACTATGATTCCTCAAAATATCAAACACCTGATGGCTATACAGCGGATATTGCTATTTTTACAATTGTCTCAGAAAAAAAAGAAGAAAAAGCACCGCCGAACATGACGCTAAAGATTATGCTCATTAAACGTGCAGCAAAGGATGCAGAAGGAAATCCCAATATTGAAGGAGGCAAATGGGCACTTCCGGGAGGATTTATAGATGCCAGTCAAAAGGAAACAGCCTATATCGCTGCGAAAAGGGAGTTAAAAGAAGAAACAAATGTAGAGGGTCTACATATACAACATTTTGGTGTATACGATGGAATTGATCGAGATCCACGCGGTTGGATGATTTCAAATGCTTTTTATGCCATTGTTCCAGAAACATTTATTGAGCAACGACAGGCTAGTGATGATGCCGCTGAGGTGGAGCTATTTGATATAGAGGAGGTATTTACCCTTCAACTAGCATTTGATCATCGTCAAATTATTAACGATGCTTTGGCATTTATTAAAAGAGATATGATACAAACAACAGTTGCTAAAAATTTTCTACCCCAGGAATTTACTTTGTCAGAATTACAGCGAGTGCTACTGACAGTCGGAGAGGATTCCCGAATTTCAAATGATTCCGTATTCTTTACAAAGGCACCCAAACTACCTTTTATCGAAAGGGTATTGGACGAAGAAGGGGAACCGAAGAAGACAAAACGTAATTCTTTCAGACCTTCACAACTATATACATTTAATGACTTTGAAATTGTTGAGTCCATTTACCATTAGGAAAGATTCGTCTTTCCTGTTTATTTTAATGAATGTAATTTGTAATTTGATTATTACTAATTAATAAAATGGAGTGATGAAATGATGAAAAGGCGAGCATTAATTAATATTGATTACACAGTGGATTTTGTTGCATCAGATGGAGCTTTAACTTGTGGAGAGCCTGGACAGCTGCTTGAGCAGGCAAATGTTGACTTAACAACAGAATTTATCAGGAATGGTGAATTTACTGTCTTTGCTATAGATGTTCATGAAGAAGGGGATATCTATCATCCAGAAACAAAGCTATTCCCACCACATAATATTCGAAATACAGAAGGTAGAGATTTATATGGTGCATTAAAACCATTATATGAAGAAAATAAAGAGCAAGATCACGTCTATTACATGGATAAAACGCGTTACTCTGCTTTTGCAGGAACAGATTTAGAATTGAAATTACGTGAAAGAGGGATTACTGAGCTTCATTTAATCGGCGTTTGTACAGATATCTGCGTTCTCCATACAGCAGTAGATGCTTATAAAAAAGGGTTCAATATTGTCATTCATAAAAATGCTGTCGCCTCCTTTAATCAAGCAGGACATGAGTGGGCATTAGGACATTTTGAGCACACGCTTGGTGCCACTATTATTTGATAATCAGGGATGGAGGTAAATACATGAAATATGTAGACGATAGCTTCATGTTACACACGGATTTATATCAAATTAATATGGTTCAAACCTATTGGCAAGATGGTGTTCATCAACGTAAAGCTGTGTTTGAGCTATATTTTAGAAAACTTCCATTTGGTAATGGTTATGCGGTATTTGCTGGCTTAAAAAAAATTACCGATTTTATCAATAACTTTAGATTCTCTCAAAGTGACATTCAATATTTACGAGAAGAGGGGAAGTATCCCGAAGATTTTCTTCAATATCTTCAGGAGCTTAAGTTTACAGGAAGCATTAAAGGGATGAGAGAAGGAGAACTCGTTTTTGCCAATGAGCCTATCCTAAGAATTGAAGCACCATTAGCAGAGGCCCAATTAATTGAAACCCCTTTGTTAAATATCGTGAACTACCAAACACTAATTGCAACAAAGGCTTCGCGTATCAAACAAGTGACAGGTGAGGATGTCGTCATGGAGTTCGGCACTCGACGTGCACACGAATTTGATGCTGCTATTTGGGGTACCCGTGCAGCTTATATAGGTGGATTCTCTGCAACAAGTAATGTAAGAGCAGGGAAATTGTTCGGTATTCCCGTGTCAGGAACTCATGCCCATGCGATGATTCAAACCTATCGAGATGAATATACTGCATTTAAAAAATATGCAGCTGCACATAAAGATTGTGTTTTTTTAGTAGATACCTATGATACGTTACATTCAGGCGTTCCAAATGCAATTCGTGTAGCAAAGGAATTAGGAGATCAGATTAATTTTATTGGTATCCGTTTAGACAGTGGCGATTTAGCCTACCTTTCAAAAAGAGCAAGAAAAATGCTAGATGATGCTGGGTTTACAGACGCTAAAATTATGGCCTCGAATGATTTGGACGAATATACAATCATGCATTTAAAATCGCAAGGAGCGCGAATCGATGCGTGGGGAATTGGAACAAAGCTGATTACAGCCTACGATCAAGCTGCTCTAGGTGGAGTATACAAATTAGTTTCTATTGAAAATGAAAGTGGAGAAATGGTCGATACGATTAAAATTTCAGCAAATCCCGAAAAAGTGACTACTCCTGGGTGTAAGCGTGTTTACCGTATTGTTAATAATGAGAATGGTCATGCTGAGGGTGACTATATTGCCCTTGATGAGGAAAACATCCAACAAATAAAAAGATTAAAAATGTTCCACCCCGTTCATACGTATATAAGTAAATTTGTTACGAATTTTACAGCGATAGAGTTACATGAAAGCATTGTAGAAAAAGGGGAAGTTGTGTTTGAGGAACCTACTATTCAAGAAACACAAGCATATGTGAAGCAAAATTTAAAATTGTTATGGTGTGAGTACAAACGAACGATGAACCCAGAGGAATATCCAGTCGATCTAAGTCAAGCTTGCTGGGATAACAAGATGTCAAGCATTCGGGCCATAAAAGAAAAAATTTCGAAAACGATGAATACTAGATAGAAAACGATAGGAGGAAGATACGATGGCAAGGATAGGTATTTATGGTTCATCCTTTGATCCGATTACCAATGTTCATCTTTGGACAGCTAGTACAGTCGCACACCGCTGTAAATTAGATAAGGTTATTTTTTTACCTTGCTCAAACAAACGGAGGGATAAAACAATAAAAACAGAGGATACTCATCGCTGGAATATGCTACAGCTAGCGATTTCCAAGGATGATCGTTTTATTGCGGATTCATATGAAATGAATCAAGAAGGGTGGAATATTTACACATATGACACCATGAAGTATTTTAGAGAAAAGCACCCAGAGGATGAAGTTCATTTTATTATGGGCGCAGATTTACTAGTGGATATTGGTGCGGGATTATGGAAAAAGGGTGACGCATTAGTAGCTGAAAATAAATTTATTGTAATGGCAAGGCATGGAATTGATATGCTATCAACGATTAGTCGTTCTCCGATTTTAAGAAATAATGACGATGGAAGATTCCATCTTATAGATAAGGGATTAGCAATGGAAATTAGCTCGACTTATATTCGTGAAGAATTTACGATGGGTGGTGAGCCAAGGTATCTCTTGCCAAATTCGTGTTACGATTATATTAAAGAGCATCATCTTTATCATAAATAAAGAAGTGTGGTTAAGTGCCACACTTATTTTAATTTTGAAAAGATGGTGAATTTTATCATATATGTTCTCTCGTAAGCTATAATAAAAATAGCAATGAAATATAATTTTTTTGCTGTCAATCAATATAATGATTAATGTTAGAAAGGAATTCATGGATGTGCAACTTACATTAACATTTCTTATTTTAGGAGCAACAATTTTCGCATTTGTGACCAATAAAATACGAGCAGATCTTGTAGCGATTGTGTCACTATTGGCTTTTGTCATTACGGATATTTTAACACCAGCGGAGGCATTATCTGGTTTTTCAAACTCTGTAGTTTTAATGATTGCAGGGCTATTCGTCGTGGGTGCAGGAATTTTACGTACCGGTCTTGCAGGGATGGCAGGACAGTTATTGCTAAAATGGTCTGACAATAGTGAGCTGAAATTATTTATATTACTGCTCATTATTGTAGGATCAGTTGGTGCCTTTATGAGTAATACAGGTACTGTAGCATTAATGATGCCAATAGTTGTAAGTATAGCGATTAGTATGAAAGTCAGTCCTTCAAAGTTTCTACTACCACTTTCATACGTAGCAAGTCTTTCTGGTCTTATGACACTAATTGCATCACCGACCAATTTAATTGTTAGTCAGTTATTAGTGGATAGAGGCTATAACAAACTTGGCTTTTTTGAAATAACACCTATTGGTATTGTTGGAATGATTGCAGGTATCACTTACTTAGTGCTTGTACGTAATATCCTATTACCTAAGGAACAAAATCGTACCCAGACAAATGAAGGCTATAAACTTTCACCGAAGAAAATCATTAAACAGTATGATTTAAATAATCGTCTATTTAAAATCTCTGTTCCAGAAGAATCTCCTATAATTGAAACATCATTAGCAGAATTAAAACTACCAGCTAAGTATATGCTCTGCATGATGAAAATTCATCGTAAATCACAGGAGGGCATTAATTTACTACCGATGACTTATCAAGAAATGGCAGGACCAACAAGTGTCATTCATGCTAAGGATGAGCTATATGTTCAAGGAGAAGAAGAGGATATCAGCCGTTTCGTTGAAGATTATCATCTTGAGATGCAAGGGTTAGTGGAAGGAGAGGCCGATGAATTGGTATCTAAGCATCTCGGTATTGCAGAGGTATTGCTCACACCAAATTCAAGCTTTATCAATGAAACGGTTAGCTCTCTTGGCTTCAGAGAAAAATACAACCTAAACATTATTGGTATTAATCGAAAAGGTGGATATAAGCTTCAAGATATGATTTCGCACAAGTTAAAATTTGGAGATGCTATTTTAGTACAAGGCGCATGGGATGAAATTCTTTTGTTAGCAAGAGAGACTCAGGATGTCGTTGTTGTCGGCCAACCGAAGGAGCATGCAAGTGTAGCAGCAGCTACAGGTAAAGCTGGTCTTGCGGGTATTATTATGCTATTCATGATTATTTTAATGGCATTCGAAATTTTCCCAGCTGTTATTTCTGTAATGATTGGTGCAGTTCTGATGATATTAACCGGTTGTTTAAGAAATATGGAAGATGCCTATAGCAATATGAATTTTGAAAGCATTGTGTTAGTGGCTGCAATGCTACCAATGGCGACAGCATTAGAAAAAACAGGTGGTATGGCGATTTTATCTGATGGCATCATCAATGCCCTCGGCGATTTTGGACCCTATGGAGTGCTCATCGGTGTTTATATTTTGACAGCAGTTTTTGGTCAATTTATTAGTAATACGGCAACTGCTGTATTGTTTGCACCTATTGCCATGAGTGCTGCGATTGCAATGGATGTTAGCCCAACAACGTTTATGATAGCGGTAGCAGTAGCGGCAAGTATGGCCTTTGCTACACCGATTGCATCGCCTACCAATGCGCTGGTAATGACAGCGGGAGGCTACAAATTTATGGATTTTGTAAGGATAGGAATTCCATTACAGATTGTTATGTTTATTGTAATGATGATAGCCATTCCGTTCTTTTTCCCATTTTAAAAACTCGGTTTTTATTACCGAGTTTTTTTGTTCGTTCTTCCTTCCTAAAAAAACTATTAATTTTTTATCAGGAAATATGATAAAATTATATTTTAGTTAGCGGTATTACATTAAGATAATTCGAGTGAAACCAAAAATAATATGTAGTTATTAATATAGGAAGTTTTTCTGCTCTAATAAAAAAGTTGAATTTTTTTCTGTAAAAGTGTTGACCTTTTTAAAAAAGGATTGTAGTATTATACAAGTCGCCACGGTGA
>Ga0213828_1001153_pt1 | contig 22565 bp, 25 predicted proteins | sample MC6MC0897MG_FD_180664 | JGI IMG/M metagenome (GOLD analysis project Ga0213828, IMG submission 180664) | Enriched soil aggregate microbial communities from Iowa State University, Ames, United States - MC6-MC0897-MG | ecosystem: Environmental > Terrestrial > Soil > Unclassified | place: USA: Iowa... | reverse complement strand
TATGGTTTGGCATTTTATTGCTATTGTCGTACAAAATGATATTAGAAAAGCAAATGAACTGGAAAAAGGCTTGTATATATGGTGCTATTTTTGCGGCTGTTATGTTCTTGTTTTTATTAATGGCTTACCGAACACCATTGATTATTATGTTGTTTACGGGCATTATTATTTTCCACTACGTAGTGAAACGCGTGAAGCTAACATGGTTTTTAACAACGTTGTTCGTTGTCGGTTTTGCATTCTCCATGTTTAGTTTTTTACGGGTAATAATGGAGGATCAATCATTAGCATTCAATAATCGAGATCAGCCAGATATAGCGTTGTTGGAAGAAGAAGCAAGGGAGAAGCTTTTAACGGCTGAACAAAAGGTGAACTTAACTCCACAATGGATACGTGCCATTAATGCGGAAAGTGTAACAAGTCATATTGTGCTAAGTACAATTATTGAATATACTCAACAGGAAGGCTATTTACACGGTCAAATCCATAAAGGAATTTTTAGTACAGTATTACCTGGTGAGCAAATTTCACCCCGAATGAAGGTATCAGAGGTTGTCAATTCGATTAGTGTAGAGAAGGGAATAATTATCACACGTGAAAACCGCACGACTACGCCGACCTTTATTGGTCAATTGTTTTTAGATGGTGGTTATTTATTAGTAGCGATTGGTTTCTTCCTTTACGGTGCCTTAATCTCACTTATTTATAATAAGGTAAAGCAAGAGGGGATTCGTAGTTTCCACTCAGTTGCTTATGCGTTTATCATTACGCTCTTCACAGTTTCGATGCATACAGGATTACTTGATTTAATCTTAGTTTTGATGCTAGGCTTTGTCATCATCGCATCGTCCGTTATCAAAATGGATAAACAGACTGTCCGTTATTAAAAGCAAAAAGACTATCCCAACTGGCGATAGTCTTTTTACGTTTCAATATTTATTGAGAAATGCGCTCAAAAAATGCCTGTGTCTTTTCTATATCTGTTACATGCTGATTACAAGCTTGGCTATCCGCGCAAATATAATTACTATGATTGGTAAACGTTCCGACGATATTTCCTTTGACAGTGGTTGTCAATAGCCCCACATCAGAATGCCGATTGCAAAGGGCACAGATACCTCGAATGGTTGTGTTGGAGAATGTGCCTTTGATTGCTTTTAGTTGTTCCCCTTGCTCGATTACGATGTATTTTCGATGTGTACCAGGGTCATCCCAAGCTAAATAACTAATGTGCTGAAAATCCATCTCTTCAAGCTTTGGTAGCTTTAATTTCTTCTCTTTTTTAAATAGGTTTTTCAGTGTGCTTGCTGTAACAGCTTTAAAGGGAATAACATATGGCATTAATTGTGCTAAATACTCTTCGCCCTGTGCACGGTCCGTCACAGAAAAGACCTTTTCTATTAGCCGTGTTTGTACCTCAGTTAGCGATAATTTTGCCGTAATTTCGCTATCGACAATGCCACGTACGGCAAGGATAACATTTTTATCTTTTGTTGTAGCTAGTGCTTGCAATAATTTATTCATTTGTTGTTCAAGTAAATGGTAGTTAGCGACTGTTAAAAACGGCTGTATAGTTTGATTATTCATATGAAATCACTCCTGTGTATTAGGCTTTTGATAAAATGATGGCCTAAAGAGATCATTCAAATCATGTATTTTATTTAGACCTCTTTGACCTGTAATAGGGATGGTCTAGAGCATGCATTACAATAGAATGCTTTCATTTTGATACCTCCTTTAATAGAAACGTTGGTATGTATTAGGTTTTGAGGTAGGTTAAATTAAACGAGCGACAAAGAAGCGACCAAGCTACATTAATTTGTTAAATATCTTCAAATCCTTAGCTTTATCTTCATCAGTTAAGTGACCATAAGTACCTATAGATATATTAACATGAGCATGACTTAATTGCTCTTGTATTGTTTTAAAATTTACTCCGTTAACAATTGCATCAGAAGCGAAGGTATGTCTAAGGCTGTAAAAATTTATATATTTCAATTTCTTTTACAGGAAGGTGTCAATGAACGGAATTCCTAATACTGCTTACATGAAAGTGAAAAACGGCAGAGTCTATTTTGTGGATGATTACACATAAGCCAATATATGCGTATCCAAGTTACTCAAATCAAAATGGCCACTTTCACATGAATGTTCATTAGGGGCATTCGTTTGTGAATATGCTTATTTTATTCGTACGGGTATCCCTTGCAATGGCAAATATGGCTATGGAGGCTTAAACAGCGGAGGTAGGGGACTGTGATAAAATCCAGCAAGAAATTCATAGCTATGCAAAAGAAATAAGTTATCTGAAGGGCTATTTAATTGAAAGATATTGTACAGGAAGGGAATTGTTAAAATACGAAAAGCCTTATAACTGAGTATAAGGCTTCTGCGATTTGAAAATCTGTATATAAAATTAAAGAATCGGAGTTAATTCTGAGTTCACAAATCGTTGGGCATTGATGATTACACCTGAAGCTGTTCGACCGTAAACGCTGTATAATCCGCCTGTTTGATTAGGAACAATTTCAACTTCATACTGAGCTGCACTTACACTTGGAGTTACAAAAGTAGAAGCATTAGCATTAGCAGCAAAAGGAGTTGTTGATAATAATTGTCTTGAGCCGTTGAGTCTGAAAACCCTTACTACTCCTGTTAGTAAACCTCCAGTGAGATTGAGAACTTTGATACGAACGCTAGTGGCATTAGCTGGTAGATTTCCTGTATTTTCAATTGGACCAGTAGTTAATGGCATGTAATTTTCACCTCCTCAAAACTAAAGATTAATAATCTGCAGATTACATTCTCATAATATGCATTACTCTTTTACTTTCACTAGTCTTATTAATCAAGTATCTTTGAACATTACTGTAAATATGATGATAATAATTTTACTGAAGGTTGGATTTTTTATTAATTAATGAAATCTTGAGGAACACATTCGCGAACACCAGAATTTCTTAATGAGTTAAATAAAGCTGCACTGATTCTTAATAAAACATTGTTATCAGTGCCATTTTCTAAATCATAGATGACAAAGTATGAATTATCGACTGTGAAAATACATTTTCGTTCTAATTCAAATCCAGGTGGTACAGGAGGAAGGTTAAAACGTGGGACAACTACAGGCGTATCTCCTTCATCTCTGATAAAATTGAAAGTTTGTTGGTCAATCTCATAGATATTCACTGGATCAATCTCCACACCTTGATCTGGAATTGTAATTTCATCTTCAACTAATAGGAAAAAGCGTTCGTTTCGGAAATTGAAAAGACTTCTAGAGCCAATTTCAAATGATGCCATTTTATATTCACCTCCTATTCTATATAATATTTTATTCATATCAAATTCAGTTGTTTGGACAATAAGGAAGGTGTAGTAAAGATATAGTAAATATTATTTTTTCAAACTTATAATTAGCCATGTTGTTTCTAGACCGAAGTCAATCCTATAGGGTCTTTTGAGTAAAGAAACTAAAAAGGGACACTTGGGATAGAAGTGCCCCTTAGTAACAAGATTCGGAGGTGTAAGGCTAAATTAGCTTTACATTACTATTAATATGCTTGATAGCTATATATTTATAGTGAATTGCCTTTGAAATAAATTTAAAAATAAAAAAGCCGTAGCATCGTAACACGCTACAGGAAACTAATGAACAATATGAAGAAAGTAACTATAAAGGGTCACTTGTGATGGAGTGACCCTCAGTAACGAAATTCGGAGGTGTAAGGCTAAATCAACTTACACTACTATTAATATGACATGATAGCAATTTTTGTATAGTTTATAGCCTGAGAAATAGATTTAAAAATAAAAAAGTTGTAGCATTGAAACTCGCTACAGTAATAGAAAGAGGATTAAGAGGTGTAAGGCTAAATTAGCTTACAATTACTATTTATATGAAGTGATAGAAATGTTTGTATAGTTTATAGCCTAAGAAATAAAAAAGGGTCACCAGGCTGGGAAGTGACCCTTAAATAGGCAAAATTAATATCCTGTATTCATGAAAGTAGCACCGACAATAATTAAAAGTATAAATAGTACAACAATTAAGGCGAATTGCGAACCATTACCATAACCGCCACCATAGTAGCAGCCATTATTAATGCCACCAACATTTCCACCATAATAGTATCCCATAAAAACACCTCCTTTCTACAATATATAATATGTTCGTTGTAGAGAAGAAGTAGGGTGTTAAACCATTCAGTTATAGGCGTTAAAAAATATATTTTTGTGAGATAAGTCAATAAAAAAGGGTCACCTGGGATAGGAGTGACCCTTAGTAAAAAAATTCGGAGGTGTAAGGCTAAATTAGCTTTACATTACTATTAATATGACATGATAGCTATGTTTGTATAGTGAATTGCCTGTGAAATAGATTTTAAAAATAAAAAAGCCGTAGCTTTGTTGAATGCTACAGGAAACTAATGAACAATATGAAGAAATTAACTATAAAAGGGTCACCGTCTGGGAAGTGACCCTTAATGCCTCAAGGAAGTAACTGGAGCTACTGGTACTACTGGGGATTAAGGATATAATTACTTTACATTATTATTAATATGACGTTATAGCTATTTTTGTATAGTTTATAGCCTGAGAAATAGATTTAAAAATTAAAAAAACTGCGGCGGTCAACCAGCGCCACAGTAAGTGTGTGCGATACACTCATTAATTAATTTATGCAAAATAAGGTTATCTATACATTAAAAAAGCCGCAGCGTCTTTGCACACTACAGCTCAGAATTGGTTACCATTTTACGGTTTGTCCTAAAGTATTATATCACAGGTTAACAATATTACTTTAAGAAAACATCGAGTTCTGGAATCAATTTATCGAATGTAGTGGTGAATTTATCAATCATTGATTGGTCAGTGAAACCTAAAGAATCAGCCTCGTTTAAATTATCTCGAAGTAATACAAGGGAATGATGTAAAATACGCAATTCGTCAGTTGTAAATGAAACTGAATTATTTTCAAGCTTCTCTTTAAAAGACTTTGCTGATCTTGTGTAAAGGGAAGCGGTATTATTATCATCAATTAATTTGTAACCAAATTTTAAAAATTCATTGATAGCAACTATGATAACATCTTTATCATCTGAAGTAAGTTCTCCTAAGAAGTTAGACATACTATCACCTCCTGTTGGGGATATTCTAACCAAAATCACAGATTGAGAAACAAGAAAAGGAGAGTGTGCTAATGAGCAGTTTCGCACAAGAACAAATTGCTGCAATAGCGGAGGTAGCCATTGCAAAGTTTAATGAGCTTCAACAAGAAGAATAAATTAAGAGATTAGACAGACGGCTTTTTAGCACGAAAATATTGTTGAAAAATTACCGTCATTTAAAAGTGTACTGTAATGAAATGAAAGAGAATATGGATTTAGAAGATGGGGAGCAAGAAGAAATAATTACTCCTGATAAAGAATACCTTACATTAGAATCCATAAAAAGAAGCGAAGTTCGCACACTTGCTATGATGCGGTTCATTGATAATATGAATAAAGTTTACGAAATGGATTGTAAACATTTAGGGGAAGAAGCGGTACGCAGATATGAAATGCTATTGCATTTTTATATAAACGATGTAAGAAAGACTTATGCTGAAATAGCAAAGTTGCATAATGTGCATGAACGTACAGCACAAAGGCATTTCAAACTTAGCCTTCATTTTGCATTTTCCTAATCTCAACAATTTTCTTCCAGATCGCCTTATCAATTTTGGCAAAACTACTTATGCTTGGCGTTGTATTTACTTCAAATAATAGAGGTTTTCCTTTATGATCTATTCCAAAATCAATGCCATATTCTCTACAAGGAAAGTGGGATGCTATTACTTCCGATGCTAAAATTGAATCTTTTTTTAGAGAATCTATTGTTTTATCCTTCTTTGTATTATCCATCATCATATAAACTGATAATAATTCATCAATCGATATTATTTGAGAACCCCGATTTGAATTGACAATCCCATGATCCTCAGTTGCAATCCTTCCGTAAATTCCACCAATTATCCATTTTCCCTTTAGATTTTGAACATGAACACGAATGGATATTGAATCGCCATTAGGGGTTAGACTCATGACCCCTTCCTGTATAATATAATTTCCGCTTAATCTACCGTGTTTCTCATATGGATGTAAAACTTGATGGAAATCCTCAATTGCTGCCACACACTTATTTATTTCTTTACCCTGCATGGTAAATCCGTTAAAACAATAGTGTCCATCTTTTCTTTTGTAGACTTTATAAATTGCTCTTCCTTGTCCAGTGCTATCATGTTTCACATAAACATACTCATACCTATTTAATAAATAGATTAGGTTTTCTAGACTGTAAAGTGTTGATTCTGGAATGCAGTTAGTTGTTAAAGGATTTTGTTTTAAAAGTAAGAATTGTTCCCATTTTCCAAGTCCATTTTTCAATAATCGCACCTCATTGTAAGATATTTTTATTTCCTTTGTATTAATAGTGTAGTCCTCTCCATTTATGGAGGTTACTGTATTGTATGTAAATAGATTTACCTTGCATGGGTAGGTGTGCCTTGGTAACGCGATAAATCTCTCCCATTTTTCTGATTTCAAAATCATTAGTTTCTAATGTATCTGCCCTACTAATCTTTACTTTTAGTCATATAATGTGGCATGTCGAGTAAGGAGAGGGAAGATATTGAAAAAAACGACGAAATTAAAAAAAATACTATATTCAGACAAACTTGAATTTTTAATGGAAGCCCATAACGGTATTTCCGCAAAAATTGTAGAAGAAGTCGGTTTTAAAGGGATTTGGGGGAGTGGTCTATCGATATCAGGATCATTGGGTGTAAGAGATAATAATGAAGCATCATGGACGCAGGTATTAGATATACTTGAATTTATGAGTGATACGACAACAATTCCCATCCTATTAGATGGGGATACAGGATATGGGAATTTTAATAATGCTCGGAGGTTAGTTAGAAAACTAGAACAATTGAATATTGCTGGAGTTTGTATCGAGGATAAAATTTTTCCGAAATCGAACTCATTTATTAACGGAGAAACACAGCCTCTCGCATCAATTGAAGAATTTTGCGGGAAAATAAAAGCAATGAAAGATACTCAAGAAGATGAAGACTTTATGGTTGTAGCAAGAGTCGAAGCTTTTATTGCAGGCTTGGGATTAGATGAAGCACTTAAACGTGCAGAAGCCTATAGAAAGGCAGGTGCCGATGCAATTCTTGTGCATAGTAAAAAGTCGGATTTTAAAGAAATTGAAGCATTTATGAAAGAATGGAGTGGAAGGCATCCAGTGGTTATTGTGCCAACAAAATATTATACAACCCCAACTAATGAATTCAGAAAAGTAGGAATAAGTACTGCAATCTGGGCTAACCATAACTTAAGAGCATCGATCACTGCTATGCAGAACATCTCCAAACAAATCCTAAAAGATGAAAGTCTCATTCAAGTAGAAAAATCGATCGTAAGTGTGCAAGAGATTTTTAGACTCCAAAATGCTGAGGAGCTTCAACAAGCGGAGAAGAAATATTTGCCATCAACTAATAACCAATCACAACCCGGAACGGAGTGATGGTATGTTAAATACAAATGAAATTGGAAATGAGCTTAAAAGACTTGGTTTTGATTTTTACAGTGGGGTCCCATGTTCATTTTTAAAGAATCTTATTAACTATTCCATAAATGAGTGTGAATATATTGCTGCAGCCAACGAAGGTGATGCTGTAGCCATTGCTTCAGGAGCATACCTTGGGGGAAGGAAATCAGTTGTTTTAATGCAAAACTCCGGTCTAACCAATTGTATTTCTCCTTTGACTTCCTTAAACTACCCCTTCCAAATACCTTTACTTGGGTTTGTTAGCCTACGTGGAGAACCCGGATTGAATGATGAACCGCAGCATGAATTAATGGGACAAATTACGACACAAATATTAGATCTCATGCAAATAAAATGGCAGTTCTTATCTCCTGATGAGAGTGAGGCGAAGAGACAGCTTGAAGAAGCTAACAAGTGGATTGAAGCAAATCAACCATTCTTTTTTGTAGTGAAAAAAGGAACATTTAATAGTGAGAAATTGAAGATAGAGCAACGTCTTAATCATAAAAATATGAAAAAAAGTGAAAAAACTGACGTAGATGAACTGCCAAGTCGTTTTGACACGTTAAAAGTGATAAATGGAATCAAAGATATGAAAACAGTATTAATGGCCACAACTGGTAAAACAGGAAGAGAACTATATGAGGTTGACGATTCTGATAATAATCTATATATGGTTGGTTCCATGGGTTGTGTCGGTTCTTTAGGCTTAGGCTTAGCCTATACTCGAAAAGATATAGATGTAGTTGTTATTGATGGAGATGGTTCCCTCCTTATGCGGATGGGGAGTTTATCTACAAACGGCTACTATCAACCTGAAAATATGCTCCACATTCTTTTAGATAATCAAGTTCACGATTCAACTGGGGGACAAAATACCGTTTCTCACAATGTTAATTTTGTCAATATTGCTGCAGATTGCGGTTATGAAAAGTCATACTATATCCATAATTTACATGAACTTGAAATGTGCATTCAAGAATGGAAAATGACAAAAGGGCTAACTTTTATTTATTTGAAAATCTCAAAGGGTTCTAAACAAAATCTAGGCCGCCCAAAAGTTACTCCGAGTGAAGTTAAAACTCGTCTACAGAGATTTATTAAATAATTGTTCTGAAAAGGAATATTAGCAGGTTGATCTTGCCTATAGGTAGCCTCTTTACTTAGGTAGAGGGAGATAATTCGAACCGCGTATAAAAGTGTAATAAAATTAAAGGGAGGAGTACCATGAAGAAAATTAAAAGAAATATATTACTGAATCCCGGACCTGCTACTACAACAGATACGGTTAAATACGCACAAGTGGTACCAGATATTTGCCCTCGTGAAGATGACTTCAGCCAAATATTGCAATTTGTTACTTCTGAAATTACTAGTTTAGTTTCAGAAGATAATCAATATACTACCGTTTTATTTGGTGGTTCAGGTACTGCTGCTGTGGAGGCAATCTTGAGTTCTGTAATGACTGATGGGGTTTTAGTCATCATTAATAACGGAGCCTATGGAAAAAGAATGTGTGAAATTGCAGAAGCTTATCAGCTGGATTGGATTGAGTTTGTAAGTCCACCCGATCAACCGATTAAATTAGATCAGTTACATTCATTTATTCAAAGAATTCCACGAAAAGTTTCTTTTCTAGCTGTCGTGCATAATGAGACAACAACGGGATTATTAAACGATATAGAATCGATTGGCTCCATTTGTGAAGAAAATGAGATTAATATGATGGTAGATGCAATGAGTTCGTTTGCGGCTATTCCAATTAATATGAGTAAAATGAATATAAGTTATTTGGCAGCAAGTTCTAATAAAAACCTTCAAGGAATGCCAGGAGTCTCTTTTGTTATAGCTAAAAAAAGCGAACTAGAAAAAGGAAAAACAAAAAAGCCGACAAATTATTACTTGAATCTTTATTCTCAATATTACCATTTCATCGAGACAGGTCAGATGCGTTTTACTCCGCCTGTCCAAACTATCTATGCGCTACAACAGGCAATTGTAGAATTAAAAGCAGAAGGAATGAAAGAAAGATATGAACGATATTCTCAATGTTGGGAAACCTTAATAGAAGGCCTCTCTAGACTTGGTTTAAGATATCTCGTCCCTATAGAGCACCATTCAAAAATTATTACAGCAATAGTAGAGCCCGAAAGTGAAAAGTATAATTTTAAAGAAATGCATGATTATTTTTATGCTAATGGAATAACGATATATCCTGGAAAACTTAATCAATTAAATTCTTTTAGGGTAGCCAACATTGGTGATATTAGCAAAGATGATATCAAGCTCTTTTTAACTTTATTAGAAAAATATCTTCAAACCTGAATATTCATGGAACGGTGTAAAACCTACAACTTATGTAGGTGATATTAATTAATTACTTTTAATACTTTTCCTTGTTCAACTCCCATGAAAGAACTTAATCATCTTTCATTTTCTGTAGTGAAGTGCCGTTTATTGCGCTTAATGGAGGGCTAAAGGGTCGTTAGTTCTATAAGAAGGAAGCAACTTCATTATTCATCTTTTAAGGAATTAATAATTAGATGGTTGTAATTTGAAACAACTTTAAAGAGTCTTGCTACGTATAGAATGTAGTAAGGCTCTTATCTTTTTTGTTCAAAATTCAATAACTTTATTATCCCTATACACTTAAATTTATTGCTTTTAAAGAAAGAAGGGCTGTTCAATAAGTCAACAACCAACCTATCGGACAGTCCCTCTTTCCAGAATGTATTTTATTTATTCTTTGATCCATACAGCAAATAAAGATTTGTGATATTTCATTATCCTTTGAAAAATCATTGTCTATAGAAAAGTGATCTATAATGAATTAATCCATAGTGAATCACCACTTAAAAAATATAAAAAAGCACATCAAATCCTTAGTCAATTTGTAAATTCAGAAAGCTTTTTGAATTCTTCTGGAGTAATGTTTTGGGCTACATATGAAATCACTTTATTCTTATTTTTAAAGTCTCCAGCAGGGATACGAAAAGTAATACGTATTTGTGTATAAGGTGGATTTAAGGGACCTTCGTAACCAAGCACTCTTAACGATACATCATAATAGTCTTCATGAATATTTCTATTAATTTTTTCGATTCGTCCAGATGTGAATAATTGCTTGTTTCCGTGTGTAGACATTGCTTCAAGGATAGATGGACCTAATTCACGTAAAAATGCTAGCTCTAATACACTCGGGGGTTGATCTTGAGGTAAATATTCTATATCTGTTTTTGCAAAAGCAGAATTTATGAACAAGAGACTCATTAAAAGTAACGAAATGATTCTTATTTTTTTCATACATTTAAATCCTTTCTGCATTTGATCTTGTTATTTGCAGTTACAAGAAATTTTATGTATATGAATTTGAACAGGTATCAAATTAACCTTACTTCACAATATGAGTAAAGAAACTAAAAAATTGTGGATTTTATGTAATGTGGGATAGCTTAAAATAAAAATATCTTGGGGTGATGCATTAGGTGCTATCCCATAAGAAAAGTTATAAAGAAATGTGAAGAAAAAATCTCCAAAGACTGGGGAGACGGTTTGCTAGGTAAATATATATTACTTTTCTGGATAATCTACATGTAATGGTGGTGGTACTAACCAACCTTTATTTTTATATTTAGAGGTAGTAATTTACCACCCAATAGAGCTTTGGCTGTATGGAATTGACCATACATTAGTGCGATATCTTCACGAGTAGAAATATTGATTGCTTGACTACATGCAACTAATCCAACGGCTATGTCAGTAGTAAGTGCAGCACTTATTTCTGGATCATTCAACTTCGCTCCTGAAGGGATATCTTCCAATCTTGCTACAGGTCTTTCAAATGAAGTAGGTGGTAAAGCAATATCATTTGTTTTTAGATACTTCTTCTCTGCAAGTTTCAATGATATCTTCAATAATTTTTAAAAAATCTTCATCACCTGTGTAATTATAAAATGTTTGATAGCCAGAAATCATGCCACAATACTTCACCGTAATGCAATGGTCCATCTTTTGGATGACCACAAAGAATACCAATACTTACACTAGAAGTAAAAAATATAATAAATGTTTACCCTCCTTATGAGGAACCTATTATAAATGTACTTCCTTTTATAAACTAATAGGTTTGATGCTGTTACATTTATAAAATGTGCCAAATGAAGAAAATAGCAATCGCAAAATAAGGATGGCTAAAGAGGGAATATTCTATAGTAGTGATAGTCTATGTATATTCATGATAGTAACTTTTGTAAAGGAAGTTGCCTTACTGAATAATAGCCATAAAGAAAACTAATAAAGGGAGGGTCACTCGTTCTGAAGTGACCCTCATCACCAAAATAGAAGAAAGACAATTATTGTTTAAGTTTGTGTAACTAATTCTACAGCTTCCACTACTAATGGAGTTCCAGCTGTGATTGTACCAGTAACGCCATTAAATGTTAACTGTGTTGCAGAAATTGTATATGAATCACCTTCTTGTAATACACCATTAATATACAAATTATAGTAGCCATTAGTTACCACAGGGAAAGCAGTAGCGGCAGTTCCACTATCGTCTAGAAAGGCAGTTGCAGCAATAGTAGTACCGTCTGTGACAGCTAAATTTGCTGCTAAAACATTAAAGAATCTAGTCGAAGTGCCAGTAACATTTACATGAATATTGATAATTGAAAGGGCCATTTTTTTCACCCCCTTTCAAGGGATAAAGGAATTTTATATTACATTTGTTGGAAACCTAATGATTCAATAATTATTGGAGTTCCAGCAAAAATAATTGCATTAAATGGGTTGAGGGTTAATGAATCTGGAGTTACCTTATATGCGCCTCCTTCTTGCATTACAGCATTAATGTAAAGATTGACGTAGCCGTTAGGATTAAAAAGCGTAAATTCGGTTACTGGATTGCCATTATCATCTGTAAATAAATTAGCTGGAAGGGTTACACCATTTGTTAGATCAATATCTTCTGTAACAATATAGAAATATCTATTTATCGTTGGAATTATAGTTCCTACAGGGATAACCACTGGAGGAGGTTGAATAAAACCTATGTCAACAGCTTTTATACGGGGCCAAAAAACGCGGTTATTTTCACAGCAAGTGTCACAAATTAATTTTTGTGGGTTCATTTTTTTGTCACCTCCATTCCGTAATATGTTAGTAACCCCGTAAGTTATAGGCGTTTGTTACTTATTAATTCCAGAAAACGGTTCATTCTCAAATATTCTATGAATTAATGTTGGAAGGTGACTGGTAATATGTCTATTAAAGAGAAATAAATAATATTTTTAATAAAAAGTTGGGATTTTTTAAATACCTAAAATCAGAGGATAGTTGTAAAAATAGAATCTTGAAGAAGTACAGGAAGATAGTACCCAACAATATCTCATAAGAACAAATTGCTGCAATAGCGGAGGTAAGCCATTGCAAAGTTTAATGAGCTTCAACAAGAAAACAGGGCAAGTTTATTCAATAAACAGAAATGGATTTTAGTTATTTCTTATGTGGTAATTTTATTCAGAATTGGAACTTTCATTACTTCCGGTCGTTAAAGTAAATAGGCAGTTTAGGTGATCTAAATAAAGGGTTGTTCCAAAAATAGTTATACATAGGAGATAAAAATGAAAAAGAGAACAGTAGGAATTTTAATTTATGATTATGTTGATTTATTAGATTTTTCGGGTCCAGCAGAAGTTTTGACATTAACCTCAAATAGTAAAGCTGAGCAAGCATTAACCCTTTACAAAAAAAACTTGTTACCAACAAGACCATTTGAAGTATTTTTGGTAGCAGAGAATGCGGTGCCAATCAAAACCCACTCAGAAATAAGAGTAGAGCCTGATTATACGATTGATAATCATCCTGATTTAGATATCTTAATAATCCCTGGTGCTCCTTTAAGGGCTGTCCAATCTATTATTAAGAATAAAAAAATTAAAGATTGGATAATTAAACATAAAAATATTGAATATATATGCTCAGTTTGTTCCGGAGCAATTATTTTGGGGGAAACTGGATTGTTAAATGGGAAAAAGGCAACGACTCATCATTTAGCATTGAAAGTACTACAAGAAAATTATCCTGACATTCAAGTAGTTTCTGAAGGTAAAGTTATACAAGATAGTAATCTGATCACTTCTGGTGGTGTCTCTTCAGGCATAAATATGGGGCTATATCTCGTGGAGAAAACAATTGGAAAAACAGCATCTGAAAGAACAGCTACAACTATTGAATTCGAATACATATTACATTAGTTGTTGAAATAACGGGTGCTTCGTATTATAAGGTCAACCAGTTTTTACTGGTTGACCTTATTTGTATAGGAATCATATATCAATAGCCAGGGCAGCACGTACAGATGTGTGGGACAATGATCCCGTCACCGGAAATGGGCGCTTATAATTATAGTGCAATTTTTTTCAAGAGGTCCAGAATTATGGGAAATAGGAGATGACTTTTATCGTAACGACTTCAATAATAGGAAACATAAAGCGAGAATTATAATGTTTAGGTGATTAATATTTATAAATACAAATAAAAAAATTGCAACAATCGCCAACGAACAGCCTTAATTAATGGCAAAGTTTTGTGAAAAGGAAGTATATTGCAAAAAAAAAAACCGGCAATGGTTGCCGGTTTTAGGTGATGATTTATTTAAATTTATTTTGTATTGTTTTCGTTTGAAAATCGACCAGAAGCCATTTTTTTGTTAGCTTCTGCCTGTTGGATTTGTTGTCTAATTTGATTAACATCAGTCTCGTTTCCGAATTCTTCGTTCAACGTGTTAATTGAACCAGAAGCTTGTTTTTTGTTAGCTTCTGCCTGTTGGATTTGTTGTTTAATTTGATTAACATCCGTCTCATTTCCAAATTCTACATTCATTGCATTTGGAATTTTTGAGTTAAAGTTTTGATTGTTGTTTGCCATTGAAAATCACCTCCTGCAATTAGTTTGTACAGAAGGTGCTTTAGTATCCGTAAATTTTTTAACCAAATTTTTTTAGTATCTTTTTGATTAGAAAAAATTTGAATCACTCGGGTAGTAGAAATTCAAGTAAATCAGGAGGTACTAGCTTAACATCATTTATATTCTGTAATATAGTTTATTGCCTTTTAAAATAAAAAACAGCTGCGGCCAACCAATATATATAGTGGGAGCGATACACTCAATATTATAATAACATTAAAAAATTATCGTCATTTACAAGTGCACAATAATGAAAGAGAACATGGATTTACAAGATAAGGGGGTTTATATATCATGATCACTCCCTATGGAAAGGAATTGTCTTTGAAATTAAAATAAATGAATAGCTGGGATGAAAGTTGCCCTAACCAATAAGGAGTGCGTCAAGTTAAACAAAGCCAATGTAAACGAAAAACAAAAGTAAGATACTTTTAAAACATTCCTCTAAAAAATTCATAAAATCCCATGTTCATTGGGATAGCCCAGATAAAGAAACCTAGTAGGGCAATGGGGAATAAAAGACTTTTATAGATTTTACAAGGTAGAATTTTACTGAAAATAGCTGCATAAAGCCCGACACAAACAAATGGTACAACAATTAGTAAAATCATTGATGGGATGAAATATAGCAGACGTACTCCGATAGGAAACCAAGAAAATATATCCATTTTGATACCTACATTCTAAGTAAATAAACCTGCAAATCAAAATAGGATGAAAAAAATCCCCAGTTTATCTGGGGAGACGGTTTGTCAGGTTTTAATTAATATTATTTTTCAGGATAAACTACATGCATTGGTGGTGGAACTAACCAACCTTTCGTTTTATTAAGACGTAACAATTTTGCACCAAGTTGTGCTTTACCTGTGTGAAATTGTGCGTACATTAGTGCAATATCCTCTCTAGTTGACATACCCATAACTTGGCTACATGTTACTAATCCAGCCGCAAGGTCACCAGTTAGGGCAGCGCTAATTTCAGGATCATTAAATCTTGCACCAGGGGGTATATCTTCAATTCGTGCTACTGGTCTCTCTGGTGGTGCAGGTGGTAAAGCAACACCGTTAGTTTTTAAAATCTTTTCTAACGGTTTTGTTTCTTCTCTGCAAGTGTCGATGATATCTTCGATTACTTTTCTTAAATCTTCATCACCTGCATGATTATAAAACGTTTGATAGCCAGCGATAAAGCCATAATTTACTGTAAGATGTGTCCAAATACTAAATACTTCTCCGTAATGTAATGGCTCATCTTTTGGATTTCCACTAAGTATGCCCATGCTTGTACATCCTCTCTTTTTTAAATTCTTGTTAAACATGGATAGTATGAGTGAAATAAGAAAAATAATTCATTTGATAAAGTGAAACAGGTATATTTGTGAAAATTTTTCGGTAACTCATAGATAATTCTCGATAATTTTACATAATTGGGCGATAAATTATCCGAATTAAAGTGAAAGGAGCTGTCAACAGATAAAAAATACTTTGATTAACTAAAAAAATCTGAAAATATAAACTTTATAACATTTGAATTGAATCACTTTATATATATCGTTATATACGATATAATCGTTACAAACGATATATTGAAAGAGGTTATTCAATGATACAGGATATAAATAATTATTTTACAACTATTTTTTATCATCTACATACAACACATGAAGATGTCATTTCCCATCAAAGCGTACGAATTTTACAGATGATTCAAAAGGAAGATGAAGTTACTGTTCGGGATATCGCAGAATTACTGAATATTTCTCAGAATACAGCCTCCGAGCATATTAAAAAACTGGAACGGAATGGCTGGGTGAAGAAAGAAAGAGCTGTTGATGATCAACGCAAAGTCATGCTTCATTTAACTGCAGAGGGGCTTGTGATTGTCAAAAAAAATACCGAATTAGATGCTCATAAACTTCAACATGCGTTACAGCAATTATCAGAAGAAGAACGACAAACCATTTTACAGGCATTTCATTTATTAAGCGAGGTGTCGAAATAATGTACACGTTTATTAAAATTCTTAGCTCTGCAGCTATTATTGGAATCGTTACCGAGGTAGCCAGAAGATTTCCTACGTATGGTGGTATTATTGCCGCACTACCTCTTGTTAGTATTTTAAGTATTATATGGCTAACAGTACAAAGTGAATCGAGCGAACATATTCAGCGTTTTACAGTTGGTGTGATCGTTGGATTACCAGCTACGATGGTGATGCTCTTTGTGATATACATGGCGATGAAATCATCCATTCATATTGTGTTTGCCATTGGATTAGGCGTTGTTTCATGGGTCCTATTTTTGGGCATCCAAAAAGCAATAGCTGGTGTATTTCATATTTCGATTTAGTGAGGAGTAAAAAATGACAATTATCTCGATTCAACAATTACCCCAAAAAGAAGTATTGCAGTTTTTTAAGGAACATTGGGGAACGACAGAAATGGTTATATCTAGTGGTATTTATGACTGTAGCAAACTAGATGGCTTTGCATACGTAGACGTCCAACAGAAGATAACGGGTCTTGTGACATATATTTTACGTGGAGAAGAGTGTGAAATTATTTCCCTAGATAGTACTGTGGAGGGAAAAGGTATTGGTTCTTCACTTGTCCAAGCTGTAGAACAACAGGCTTATGCGAATAACTGTACAAAGATCACTATTATCACAACGAATGATAATTTACATGCATTAAAATTTTATCAAAAACGCGGCTATTTTTTAGTAGAAATTCTACAAAATGCTGTCGCACAAGCAAGACTTTATAAGCCTGAAATTCCTCTTGTCGGTAATGACGGTATTCCAATACGAGATGAAATAAGACTACAAAAACAATCTGTCTCTTACTAAGGCAGATTGTTTTTATCTTCATTTAGCAAATGTTTTTTTATCGAAGGCATATCAGTAGATACAATTATGCCAAGGCGAAATTGATATTCAAGGTTTTCCAGTAGAGAATTTATCGTTATACTTGATTGGGAAACAGGAAAGTGAGGAAAGAAATGAAAAAAATTCTATTTGTTTTTTTATTTAGCATACTTGTGGTGGGAGCGGTATTCATCATTTATGTAAAAAGTAATCCGCCACTTGCAATTAGTGCTTATACAAGTCTTAAAGATAATCCAACGGTCAAAATAATTGAACTAGAGAATAAAGGATTACAGGAAATACAGCTTCAGCAAGTCCTTATTAACGATAAAATACCTGAAAAGATAGAGCTTGTTGTCAGTAAGTCTGCACCGTTTGAAGCAGAGATGGAAATGGAGAATGATCCGAACATTACATTTTATAAATTAGGGCAGATTACTATTTTTCCTAGTCAATTTATAGATCGTCAGGCAATAGGAAAGCAGCCTCAGCATTATGCTGTGAGAATGGAGGCAGCTGATATGAAAATGATAACGATAAAGTATACATATTTAAAAATTCCATTTACGCTAAAGGCTGCATTGCAAACAAATAAAAAGTAATATTGTCCAAGTGCTTTTATCAATGTGCTTATACTCCTGTCTGCTATAAGGGTAAATCAATGAGCACATTCACTCTTCGGGTTGATGATAACGGAACATATTGCAGTGGATTTCGTAAAATATGAAGAGAGGGGAAACAAAAAATACAAACATGTGAATCGATTAATTATTGAAAAGAAGGGTAAGAAACTTGGACATTTTAACTGAAAAATTGATTGTTATCGCATTATTTATACTTATTATTCATTCGATTGAAACATTAGCCTATGCAGTTAGATTGTCAGGTGCCAGAGTAAAATTATTAGCCTCAGCCCTATCCTTATTTAATGTTATGGTTATGGTATCTAGACTGGCTAATATGATGCAGCAGCCCTTTACAGGTGGCTTAATTGATACCGCACCAGGGGTAGATACGCTAGCCTTCGTTGAGCAGCAATTTCGAGTCATAATTGGCTTTGCTTCACTAGGTACATTAGTTGGCATACTGCTTTTACCTACATTTGTGGCTCTATTTTCAAGAGCCATTATCCATTTATCAGAGGAAAGGGGCTCCATTCCAGCACTATTCAAGAAAAGCTTGAAAATGGAGCATATCAAAAGAGGCTTCAAACATATTCATATGCCAAGTTTTGCATACTTGAAAGGGATTAGTTGGCGTGATATTCCCTTTAAATTATTCATTATCAATGTACTAATTACTGCGATTTATACAATTGGGGTTCTGTCTGCTCTATACGCAGCACTTCTTGTTCCTGAAAGACATGCAACGGCTATGATGTCATCTGGATTAATTAATGGTGTGGCAACAATCCTATTAATTATTTTTATTGACCCTAAGATTTCCATTCTTGCAGATGATGTTATCAATCAAAGAGGCAGTTATTTGAGCCTTAAACGAGCTTCTGTAATGATGATGGGTTCAAGATTATTAGGAACAGTTTTGGCGCAGCTCCTATTTATCCCAGGGGCAAAATATATCGCATGGTTTACCCAATTTATGACATAGTTGATTTAGTATACTAACATAATGATTAAGTGAACTCAGAAGGCAATTAGGATTCACTGAAAAAATAATTTATGGAAAAGAAGGGGAATAATCAAAGAAAGGACTATTCTTTACCACTTGCTACAAGGATTTGAAAAAGTTTTTTCAAATATTGACAAGTTATACAATGTTGGATTATAGTAGTTAACAATTTCATCAAACTATGAAATTGGCGATGATAAGGACACGAGCGTTGATAGCGATTCACAGAGAGGGAGGCATTTGCTGAAAGCTTCCTATTGCAGCAATCAAATCTTACTACCTTTGAGCCGTGCTTGGAAACTTGCACCGTTATTGCAACGTTACTGCAAATCAATGAGCCACTAGCAAAGTTAGTGGGAATTTGGGTGGAACCACGGGTAATGAACACATACTCGTCCCTTTTATGGGGCGGATATGTGTTTTTTTATTTTTTAATCAGTGTCTTTTAGAACCTGATTATTCAAAAAAGGAGCAGAGAATATGTCAAATCAAGTTATTAACATTCAATTTCCAGATGGTCAACAGCAAGTATTTACAAAGGGTGTAACACTAACCGAAATTGCACAAACAATAAGCCCAGCTTTACGGAAAAAAGCAATTGCAGGGAGTGCTAACGGAACCATCATTGATTTGACGCGCCCAATTGTGGAAGATACACAAATTGCCCTCTATGATGCAAACTCAAAGGAAGGGATTAACGTAATTCGCCATTCATCAGCCCATTTATTAGCTCAAGCAGTGAAGCGTCTGTACCCTGATGCTCGCTTTGGCATCGGACCTGTTATTGACAATGGGTTTTATTATGATATTGATCTAGCCCATCCTCTTGTGCCAGCTGATTTAATACAAATCGAAAAAATGATGAAGAAAATTGTACAAGAAAATAGTCCGATTGTGCGAAGAGAGGTTACACGCAAAGAGGCACAGCAGCTCTTTGCCCATGATGCGTTAAAGCTAGAGCTATTAGCGGATATACCGGAGCATGAAAAAGTGACAGTTTATGAGCAGGGAGAATTTTATGATTTATGTCGTGGGCCACATGTACCTTCTACAGGTAAATTACAGCACTTTAAATTAATGCATGTTTCTGGCGCATATTGGCGTGGTGATAGTAAAAATCAGATGCTTCAGCGTATTTATGGTGTAGCGTTTGCCTCAAAAGAAGAATTAGCACAATACTTTGTTTTTTTAGAAGAAGCAGAGAAGCGAAATCATCGTAAGTTAGGAAAAGAACTAGAATTATTTATGTTTTCAGAGGAAGCACCAGGTATGCCGTTTTATTTAGCAAATGGTCAAATCATTCGCAATGAACTAGAATCGTATTTACGACAGTTGCAAGCGAAATATGATTATCATGAGGTACGGACACCATTAATGATGAATCAACGCCTTTGGGAGCAGTCGGGACACTGGGATCACTATAAAGACAATATGTATTTTACACATGTAGATGACCAAAGCTTCGCACTAAAGCCCATGAATTGTCCCGGTCACATGCTGATTTTTAAAAATGACTTACATTCATATAGAGACTTACCAATTCGTATGGCTGAATTTGGTCAAGTACACCGGCATGAATTTAGTGGTGCATTAAATGGACTTTTACGAGTGCGTACTTTTTGCCAGGATGATGCTCATATTTTTGTCACACCTCAACAAATAGAGAAAGAAATTGCACTGGCTCTAAAAATTATTGATGAGGTATATCAGGTTTTTGGCTTTCAGTACGATATTGAATTATCTACACGTCCTGCAGATTTTATGGGTGATTTGGAGCTATGGGATCAAGCCGAAGAAGCACTAGAAAACGTTCTTAATCATTTAGGCTTGCCATTTACAATCAATGAAGGCGATGGTGCGTTCTATGGACCGAAGATTGATATTCATATTAAAGATGCTATTCATCGCAGTCACCAATGTGCAACAGTTCAACTTGATTTCCAACTACCTGAGAAATTTGATTTAACGTATATCAACGAGCAAAATGAAAAAGTAAGACCAGTTGTTATTCATCGGGCTGTATTTGGCTCTATTGATCGCTTTTTGGGGATATTAATTGAACATTTTGGAGGGGTGTTCCCTACATGGCTTGCACCCAAGCAGGTACAGATTATTGGTGTAGCAGATCAACACCAAGAATACGTACAGCAAGTAGTGAAGGCTTTACGAAAGGATCAAATTCGTGTCGGTATTGATAATCGTTCAGAAAAGCTTGGTAAGAAAATTCGTGAGGCTCAAATGAAAAAAATACCGTATATTTTAGTACTTGGTGACCGCGAAAAGGATCAACAGTATGTTACAATTCGTAAACACGGTGAACAATCCTTACATGAAATGCCATTATTACAATTTATGGACAATATCAAAAAAGAGATAAAGCAAAAAGCAATTTTGTAAAGTCTATACCTTAAAGGTGTAGCTCGACTTCTAGGCACTTTATTATGAATCAAATCAATTACTGTGCTTAGAGTCGAGCTAACTTATGACCGAGGGTAATTTTAAGCGAGAAAATTTGAATTTTTTGTTAAAACATTTACATAATTTACTTAGAAAATCCATTATTTCATCATATTTGCTACTATTTCTTAATTTTTAAGCATACAATAAAATATGACGAGTATTTAAATTATGGAACAATACGATTGTGTGGATTGTAAAGGCTGTTTCCTAATAAGATGGTTTGTGTCTCAGCGTCAATGATAAAATATTTATGATAGGTTTCCTGTTCAGTTTGTCTAAAGGATGCTAAAAAATATACTTGCCGATTGGGATGAATAAAAGTATGTTGAGTGAGGTCTATTTTTTTACCTATTAAATTTGTTTTTAAATGAAATGTTTCTATAGCCTTCGGTATGTCTTTAAAGGCTATCTTTTGACGAATGTTCAAGCTAGCATCAGAATATTCCTCATAAAGTGCTGAATTAATTTGTTGATAAAAATCGCCCTCATTTTGAAATGACTGGTACTGATTATTTGGATACTTATAGGAAGTAGCTACAATAGGTGTACAAAGTGTAGTTGCTGTGTTTTCTACTGAATGCTGAGGCTGCTGTAGTAAAAAGCTTGAAACTAACATCAAGGACATAAACAATACCTGCATCATTTGGCCTCCTTTTATAAATTAGATTTCCCAATTACTTGTTATGTATACGTATCATGACAATAACATCAGGATTTGGATTGAACTTTATAAAAGGAACCTAATACAGGTTTAAAACAGAAGTGATAATGCTGGTTAGGAAACTTGCGCCTGTTTTGAATATCTATTTAGTAATATATCCAATTCTTGACTACAATCTACAACAATAGGATGGGTGAAACCTAAATCCTTTGCCTTTCTATACATTCTTCTTCTCTTCATTTCGATTTTCACCCTCAAGAATTGTTTAAGCGATAATTGTACCAAGATACTTTCCTCCTAAATTTTTTCTCCATTTTCCTGTCATAAAATTCATATGACCTCGATTCAACTTTCTCATTGTATACCACATAAATTAAAAAATATG
>Ga0213828_1001152_pt1 | contig 22567 bp, 16 predicted proteins | sample MC6MC0897MG_FD_180664 | JGI IMG/M metagenome (GOLD analysis project Ga0213828, IMG submission 180664) | Enriched soil aggregate microbial communities from Iowa State University, Ames, United States - MC6-MC0897-MG | ecosystem: Environmental > Terrestrial > Soil > Unclassified | place: USA: Iowa... | reverse complement strand
CGCGTCCGCGTGCGGTTTGCCCTGCTCGCGCGTCAATAGCCGCATGAAGCCGTCTGCGTGCTGTTCAAGTTCATCGGCCATCTTGCGCAGCGCCGCCTGGCGCTCGCCGATAGGGCGGTCGCGCCACGGGCCGAACGCCGCGCGGGCCGCCGCGATGGCGGCGTTCAACTGGTCCAGCGACGCATCGGGCACGGCCGCGATGCGTTCCTCGGTGGCGGGGTTGAGTACGTCGAAGGTCTGCGGCGACGTCTCCGCGCGGCCGTTCACCGTCATCGTGTAATCGGAATCCAGATTGATGCTCATGGTTGTGTTGCCTGTTCAAGAGTGACCGGGGATGCTTCAGGAACCGTGCCGTCAGTGGGCGAGAGCAGCAACCGGCCGACCACGCGGCCCGCGGCCAGATCCGCCAGCGCGGACTGCGCGTTATCCAGGCAGCGGCACGCGGTCGGAATGGCGATGGGCTTGCGTTCGCGCACCAGCGCCATCAACGCGCGCAGTTCGTCCAGGTTGCCGATGTACGAGCCTTCGATGCTGATGGCGCGCATCGGCACCAGCGCGGGCGACAGGGACAGCTCGCCGCCAAAGAGGCCCACCAGGATGAGCTGGCCGCCCTTGGTCAACAGATCCAGGCCCAACTGCACGGTGCTGGCCGCGCCCACGCAGTCGATCACGGCCCACACCGCGCCCGCCGCCTGCCGAACCTGCGCGGCGGCATCGGCTGCGCCGGGGTCGATGACCGCATGCGCGCCTGCCGCGAGCGCCGCGCCCCGGCGCGCGCCGTCCGGCTCCACCACGACGACGTTGCCGCATCCCATCGCGCGCAGCAGCGTGACGCCCATCAGCCCCAGCCCGCCCGCGCCGATCACCACCACCGATTCCTCGGCCAGCACGTCCTCGGGAACCTTGCGGATGGCGCTGTACGTGGTCAGGCCCGAGCATGCGTAGGGCGCGGCCTGCTCGGGCCGCAGTTCGCCGATATCGACCAGGTAGCGCGCGTGCGGGGCCACGATGTGATCGCTGTAGCCGCCGGGGCGGAAGATGCCCAGAAAGCGCGGCGACGCGCACAGGTTCTCGCGGCCGCGTCTGCACACCTTGCAGTCGCCGCAGCCGATCCAGGGATAGACGAGGTAACGCTGCCCCGGCTGCACGTCCTCGGGCACGTCCGGTCCGGTGGCAACGACTTCGCCCACGGTCTCGTGGCCCAGCGTCAGCGGCAGCGTCACGCCGCGCTGCTGCATGCTCAGGCGCTTGCTGCCGCCCAGGTCGTACGAGCCTTCCCAGGTGTGGATGTCGGTGTGGCAGACGCCCGCGGCCAGCACGCGCAGCAGCACCTCGCTGCCCTGCGGCGCGGGCGTCGCGCGTTCGGCGCGCGTCAGCGGTTCGCCAAACGCCGTGACCTGATAGCTGATCATTCCGCGCCTCCGGACTTGGCGAGCGCGCAGCCGCCCTTGTCCAGCGGACGGAACGCCACGTTGCCGGGAATCACCGCAACCTGCTTGTACAGGTCCCACTCGCTCTTGGAGTCCGCCGGCTTCTTCACTTCAAACAGGTACATGTCGCGCACCACGCGGCCGTCCACGCGCAGCTTGCCGTCCTTCGTCATGAAGTCGTTGATCGGCATCTCGCGCATCTTCGCCATGACGGCGTCGGCGTCCTTGGTGCCCGCCGCCTTGACCGCGTTCAGGTAGTGCGTGACGGCGCCATACGTGCCCGCCTGCGTCATGGTGGGCTTGCGGCCAACCTTGTCCTGAAAGCGCTGCGACCATGCGCGCGTGGACTCGTTCTGATCCCAGTAGAAGGCTTCGGTCAGGAGCAGTCCCTGGCCCAGCGGCAGGCCGATGGATTTGACGTCGGACAGGAAGGCCAGCAGCGCCACCAGCCGCTGCGAGCTGCCCGGCCGGCCGATGCCGAAGTCCGCGGCCTGCTTGATCGCGCTGATGACGTCGTTGCCGCCCAGCGCCAGGCCGATGATGCCGGCCTTGGAGCTTTGCGCCTGCAGCAGGTACGAGCTGAAGTCGGGCGTGTTCAGCGGCGAGCGCACCGCACCCAGCACCTTGCCGCCGTTGCGTTCGATCACCGCCGACGCATCGCCCTGCAACGCGTAGCCGAACGAATAGTCCGCCGTCATGAAGAACCAGTTCTTGCCGCCCTGTTCCGTGACGGCCGCACCGGTGCCGTTGGCCAGGGCGTAGGTGTCGTAGGTCCAGTGCACCGTGTAGGGCGAACACGCCTTGCCCGTCAGTTCGGACGTGGACGCGCTGGTCACCATGACGACGCGCTTCTTCTCGCGGCCCAGTTCGCTGATCGCCAGCGCCAGCGCAGACGTCGGCAGGTCGGTGATCATGTCCACCCCGTCCTGGTCGAACCACCGGCGCGCGGCGGCGCTGGCCACGTCCACCTTGTTCTGCCCGTCCGTGAAGACCAGCTCGATCGGTTTGCCCAGCACCGAGCCGCCAAAGTCCTGCACCGCCATGCGCGCGGCCTCGACCAGCCCCTTGCCGCCGATGTCCGAGTACGCCGAACTCATGTCGGCCATGATGCCTATTTTTACGGGAGCCGCCGCGTTCTGCGCGTGCGCGCCGCTTGCGGCCAGGATCGCGCCCGCCAGCGCGAACGTCAGTTTGGGGATTGCCATGGACTTGTCTCCGTTATCGGTTTACGCCGTCTTTGCGGCGGTGTGCGTATTGCTCCGGGGAGCGTCCTTTTGTATCGTAGGCACGCGATTTCGCCTTCGTCCAAAGCGACGATTTTTCGCGCGCATCGCGGGTTTTCCCGCAACGATCCCCGCAAACCGCAGTCCTCGAACAGGCAGCCCATGCGTCATTCGTTCTCGATGGAACACGCGCTGGCCAGCGGCAAGCTCAATGCCCCGGCCGCGCATGGCGATCACGTCGCCCGGCTTGCGCTGTGCGAGGCGATCTGCCGTCCGGAAGGACCCAAGGTGGTGGTGGCGCGCGGCCCCGCGGGCTACGGCAAGACCACGTTGCTGGCGCAATGCCAGGCGCGTCTGCAAAGCGCGCCGATGCGCACCGCCTGGCTGACGCTGGACCGCGCCGACAACGACCTCTCGCGCTTTCTGCGTTGCCTGATGGCGGCGCTGGGTGCGCTGTCCGGCGACGCCAGCGCGGCGTTCGCCGCCCTCGATTCGGAGGACACGCTGGCGCTGGCGCTGGTCGAGGCCGTGGCCTCGCACGAGGCGCCGTTCGCCCTGGTGCTGGACGAATTCGAAGCTATCACCGCCCCCGCAGTGCTGGACCTGGTGCAGGACCTGATCGGGCGCCTGCCCGCGCACGGCCGGCTGTTGATCGGCTCGCGTCACACGCCCGGGCTGGCGCTGGGCCGCTTGCGCGCGGCCAATCAGCTGCTGGAAATCGACACCGCGCAACTGTGCTTTTCGGTGGACGAGGCCACGCAGTTCTTCGCGCGCCGCCAACCCATGCTGACGCCTGCCGAGGTCGAGCTGCTGCATCGCAAGACCGAGGGCTGGGCGGCCGCGCTGTGCCTGGCGTCCGCCTCGCTCGCGCGGCAGCCGTCGGCCGCCGCCTTCATCGAACGGTTCTCCGGCAGCGACCAGTCCGTGGCCGACTACCTGGCGCAGGACGTGCTGGCCAGCCAGACACCCGCGCTGCGGCGCTTCCTGCTGCGCACCAGCATCCTCAAGCAGCTCAGCGCGCCGCTGTGCCAGGCCCTCGTGCCCGACCTGGACTGCGCGGACCTGCTGCAGCAGCTGGAAGACGGCCACGTGCTGCTCACGCGCACCGCCACCGACGAACGTCATTACCGCTATCACAGCCTGTTCGCCAGCTACCTGCAGTCGCAGCTACGCGCGCAGGCGCCGGGCGACATCGCGCACCTGCACCTTGCGGCCTCGCGCTGGTATGAGGCGCAGGGCCGGCCCGTGCCGGCCATCGACCACGCCATCGACGGCGGCGACTTCGGCCGCGCGCTGGCGCTCTTGCAGACGCACGCCGAGCCGCTGCTGGCCGAGGGCCGGATGCGCCTCTTGTCGCGCTGGCTGGGCCAGTTGCCCGCCGCCGTGCTTGCCACGCGGCCGCTGCTGCAGGCCATGCAGATATGGGCCACCTGTTTCACGCGCGGTCCCGGCGAGGCGTCCGCCTTGATGGCGGACCTGAAGCTGGCCGGCAGCGCCGATCCCGCGGTGCAGGCGCACGTGCGCGCGCTGCAGCCGCTGCTGTTGTCCATGATGGATCGTCAGGAAGAAGCCTACGCCGCCGGGATGCCCAGCGTCGCCTCGCTGGGCGACGCCCTGTCGTTCACCGATACCGCGCTGGCCAACGCCATGGCCAACGTCAGCGCCGTCCTGGGCCGCTACCACGAAGCGCGCGCGCTGCTGGACACCGCGCGGCGCGCGCAAAGCCGCAGCGCCAGCACCTTCAACCTGATGTACTCGGAAGCGGTCGAGGGCATCATCGACCTGCAGGAAGGGCGCATGCGCCAGGCGGGCGCGCGCTTTCGCATGGCGGTGCGCGCCACGCGCAAGGGCGCCTACGGACAGGCCAACGGCAACGCCTGGGCCGGCGTGCTGTATGCCGCGTGGGTGTATGAGACCGGCGACCTCGCGCAGGCTGCGCGGCTGCTGCAGGTCTATGTGCCGCTGGGGCGCGACGTCGGCTTGCCGGACCATCTGATCCTGGGCTATCTGATGCAGGCGCGTGTGGCGTTCTATGAAGGCGATCCCGAACAGACCTTCTACCTGCTGGGCGAACTGGAGTATCTGGGCCACCAGCGCGGCCTTCCACGCATCGCGGCCAGCGCCCGCGTCGAGCGCGCGCGCGTGCTGCTGATGCAGGGCCATCCGCAGGCCGCGCGCGACGAACTGCTGCGCGCCGATGACGCCGACCTGTGGCGCCGCGTGGAAGCGCTGCGGCTGCCGGCCAACGACCTGTTGTATCCGCGGCTGGGACGTTTGCGTTGCGCGGCGTATGACGGCGATCCCGCCGCCGCGCTGCGTGAACTGGATCAGGACATCGCAAAGGCGTTGGCGGCGCGGCGCGTGCGGCGCGCGTACAAGCTTCAGTTGTTTCGCGCGGTGGCGCTGTCGCGGATGCAGGACGATGGTGCGGCAGCGGCACAGCTTGCGCCGCTGTTGCGGACGGCGCACTCCGAAGGTCTGTGCCGCGTGCTGGTGGATGAGGGCACGGCGCTGACCGGCCTGTTGCAGCGCCATGCCGCGTCAGCGGCCGGCAATGCGTGGTTGGCGTCAGAAGGCGCTCGTGCGTGGTGGCAGCGCTACCTGGCGCAGGTCGGTCCCTACGCAGCCGCTCCGATCACACCGGCCGCCGAATCGCCGTGCGCGGAAGGCCTCACGCCCAAGGAGCTGCGCGTGCTGCGCCTGTTGGCCGAGGGTCATTCCAACAGCGCCATCGCGCGGCAGCTCTTCGTTTCCGAGAGCACCGTGCGCACGCATCTGCGCCACCTGAACGTCAAGCTCAGCGCCGACAGCCGGACGCAGGCGGTGGCGCGGGCCCGCAGCGCGGGCCTGCTCTGACCGAGCCGGGAGTGACTCGGTCCAACGCGGCCCGGCCTGGCGCGGCCCGACCGATCGCGGCCCAACCGATCGCGGCGCGCCAATCGCGGCCCGCGCGGACCTGACTTATTCCGGCGTGTTGATCTGATCCGCCGAGATGATCTCCGCCACCAGCACCTGCCCCGGACCGTCCAGGTAATACTCCTCCTTGGCCGGCTCGCGCAGCTTCATGTAGGCATCCTCGCCGATCTGCATGGTGTGGCCGGCAGCCAGCTCAGCGCCGCTTTCCAGCATGTAGCCCATGATGTTGTTGAACATGGTCGAGTACATCTCGCCCTCGTCATGGCCCGTCGCCAGCGCCGCGAAATCCGGCAGGCCGAACGCATCGCCGCCATAGGTGCGCATCCACACGCCCTGCACGCCTTCCACTTCATACTTCACGAAGCCGCAATACAGCATGTTCAGCGGCAGCGTGCGCAGGAGGTCCATGCTTTCGTCGCCCAGCGACTCGTCGGCAAACACGGCGGCCGGCAGCGACGTGTGCGCATGCTCGTTCAGCACCGCCAGCGCCTTGAAATTAGCCAACGCCCCCGCCACCGCGGCCATCGCCACATACTGCTCCAGCGGATCGGTCTCAAAGCCCGCGTAATACAGGATGATGTGGCTCACATGCGCGCGGACCTCGTCCTTCACCGTGGCCGGATAGTGCGACGGCGCCACGCAGGTTTCCAGCGCGTCCTTGGGGTAGGGCGCATTGAAGCCCACCAGCCGCACGACGTGCTTGTCCCAGCCGACCATGCCCAGGAATTCCGGCATGTCGGGCGCGATTTCGGCGCGCGCCTGTTGCATCGTCGGGTGATACGCGCGCAGCGCATCGGTCAGCGCCGCCTCGGAAATGGCCAGCGGCGCGGCGAACAGGACCTGCAGGCTCAACGGCTGCGCGATGTCCGGATTCGCCAGCAGGGCGTTGGAATCCGCGGGATCAGCGGGGTCGGTGGAGGCTTCCTTGCGGCCGAAGAAACGGGAGAAGAGGCTCATGCGTGTCCAGGGTTCAAAATAAAAACGGGGACAGTATAAGGATCCCGCTGACGCATGCATCGCCGAGGTCGCCATTGGATACATCTTCGCGCGCCCGCTACTCCTCGAATCCGCGCGTCCCCACCGTCTCGACCACGAAATCAATGAAGGACTTGATGCGCGACGAGATCGCGGTATTCCGGTAGTACACCGCGTTGATCGGCTGCCGCACTTCCAGCAACTGTTTCACAAACAGCGGCTGCAACGCGCCGCTTGCGCGGTCGCCGCGCGTCATGAAGTCGGACAGGCACACGATGCCGCCATCGTTCAGCGCAAGCTGGCGCAGCGTCTCGCCGCTGTGGGCGCGCACCTGCGGCTTGATATGCACCGGCTGCCCGTCCGCATCCAGCAGCGGCCATTCGTTCAGCGGTTCCAGTTGGGCAAAGCCCAGCAGCACGTGCGAGGCCAGATCCGCTGCGCGCCGCGGCGTGCCGTGCCGCGCCAGATAACCCGGGCTGGCCAGCACGCGCACGCGGCTCGTGCCCAACGCCACCGCATGCAGCGACGAGTCCTTCAGACGCCCGATGCGAAACGCCAGATCGGTGCGCCGCTCCAGCAGGTCGATGTTGCCTTCGTTGCTGGTGAGCTCCAGCTCCACCTGGGGATAGCGCTTGCGATAGGCCGGCACCAGCGGCGCGATGACGTGCAGCATGAAGGGCGACGCCGCATCCACGCGCAAAAGGCCCGCGGGCTGGTTGCGGCGCAGGTTCATCAGCTCTTCGGCCTCCTCGACCGACGCGATGATCCGGCGCGCCTGCTCCAGGTAGGCTTTGCCTTCTTCGGTCAGCGCCAGCCGCCTCGTCGTGCGCCGCATCAGCGTGGTCTGCAGCTTTTCTTCCAGCCGGCTCATGGTGCGGCTGGTGGCGGAGATGGTCTGGCCCAGCACGTCGGCGGCGGCGGTGATGGAGCCGCTGTCCACGATGGCGATGAAGACCTGCATTTCGTCGAGGGTGGTTTTCATATTTGACGTTTTATCAAAAGTATTTCGCCGATACCGGTATTTTTCCGCAAGGATACGGCGGGCACACTACGTCCATTCCCGAACACCGCACGTTCGGCCACGCACACCCCCAGGAGTTTTACATGAGCATCCCCGCCTTTGGCGTCGGCACCTTCCGTCTGCAAGGCCAGACCGTCATCGATTCCGTGCGCAACGCGCTGGACGTCGGTTACCGCGCCATCGACACCGCGCAGATCTACGAGAACGAAGCCGACGTCGGCCAGGCCATCGCCGAGTCCAACGTGGCCCGCGAAGACCTGTTCATCACCACCAAGATCTGGGTGCCCAATTACGCGAAGGACAAGCTCGTCCCCAGCCTGAAGGACAGCCTGGCCAAGCTGCGCACCGACTACGTGGACCTGACGCTGATCCACTGGCCCGCGCCGGACAACGGCGTTTCCGTCGACGAATTCATGACCGCGCTGGCCGACGCCAAGGCGCAAGGTCTGACCCGCCGGATCGGCATTTCCAACTTCCCCATCGCGCAAACGCGCGCCGCCATCGCCGCTGTCGGCCGCGAAGAAATCGCCACCAACCAGATCGAGCTCAGCCCCTACCTGCAGAACCGCACGCTGACCGCTTTCCTGAAGGAACAGGGCATTCACGTCACCTCGTACATGACGCTGGCATACGGCAAGGTGCTCAAGGATCCGGTCATCGGTCAGATCGCGCAGCGCCATGAAGCCACGCCCGCGCAGGTCGCGCTGGCCTGGGCCCTGCAACTGGGCTATGCCGTGATCCCGTCGTCGACCAAACGCGACAACCTGGCCAGCAACCTGCTTGCCCAGGACCTGCGCCTGACGGACGACGACATGGCGCAGATCGCCGCGCTGGAACGCAACGGCCGCGAAGTCAGCCCGGAAGGGTTGGCCGCGGAATGGGATTAACCCGAAGCGGACAGAACCGAACGCGACTGAACTGAACGGAATTCAACCATGCACACGACTGATCCGCTGTTCCAACCGCTGGCGCTGGGCAGCCTGACGCTGCCCAACCGCATCATCATGCCGCCGATGACACGCTCGCGCGCCACGCAGCCCGGCGATTGCGCCAACGCGCTGATGGCGCGCTATTACGCGCAGCGCGCCGGCGCCGGCCTCATCGTCAGCGAGGGCACGTACATTTCGCCGATGGGCAAGGGCTACGCCGGCACGCCCGGCCTGTGCACGACCGCCCAGGTGGCCGGCTGGCGCGGCGTGACCGACGCCGTCCACGCCGCCGGCGGTCGCATCTACGCCCAGCTCTGGCACGTGGGCCGGCTGAGCCACACCAGCCTGCTGGGCGGACAGGCGCCGGTGTCGTCGTCTGCGATTCAGGCAGAGGGCGTCAAGGTCTTCATCCAGAACGAAGACGGCAGCCCCAACTTTGTGCAGGCCTCGGCGCCGCGCGCGCTGTCGGCAACGGATATCCAGGGGATCGTCGAGGAATACCGCCAGGCCGCGCGCAACGCGCTCGCGGCCGGGTTTGACGGCGTGGAGCTGCACGCGGCCAACGGTTATCTGGTCAACCAGTTCCTGGATTCCGAGGCCAACAACCGCACCGACGCGTACGGCGGCTCGCTGGAAAACCGCATCCGCTTCCTGGACGAGGTGGCGCGCGCGCTGGTCGAAACCCTGGGCGACCCGGCCCGCGTCGGCATCCGTCTGGCGCCGCTCACGACGCTGAACGGCTGCGTGGATGCGGACCCCGTCGCCACGTACACCGCAGCCGCCAAGCGCCTGGGCGAGATCGGCGTGGGCTACATCCACATCGCCGAAGCCGACTGGGACGACGCCCCCGATATGCCGCTGTCTTTCAAAGAGGCGTTGCGCCGCGCGTATCCCGGCGTGCTGATCTACGCCGGCAAGTACACGGCCGAGCGCGCGCGCGATGCACTGCAAGCCGGCTGGGCGGACTTGATCGCCTTCGGCCGTCCGTTCGTGGCGAATCCCGATCTGCCAGAGCGCCTGCGTCACGACGAACCGCTGGCCGAGCACGACAGGAACACGCTGTTCGGTGGCGATGCGCGCGGGTTGACGGACTATCCGGTGTCCGGCGCGCGGCACGCGCCGGTGTGACCTGAATCACGAATGGTTTACCGGAGCGCAAATCTATTACGCACACTTACTTTGCGCTGGGTCTGCTGTGATGGAAGTAAAGGTACAACAAGCCAATCGGAGCAATCACAATCGCGAATGACCAACATAGCGTCATCGTCATCAGTTTGACGAACAGCATGAACGGGGCGCTTACAAAGAAGACATTGCTTCCGAGGATGTAGCCCACAACGCTTTCGTACACGAACCGTGAATACGGGTAGAGAAGCGTGTTAACGACAATCAAGCCATACGTTCCGAACGGCGTCGGGCCCATGCCGTCATTTTGATTCACCGCGATCAACAACAACGCAGGAAAGATCAAGCCGAAAAGAAATTGACGAATGAAGTAAGGCCGAGATAGTCCGCCAAAGGACTTCCTTATTGCAGGATGCATTTGTTCTCCTTGTATGTCGTTCTCTTGCCCATTGATATGAACGCAGTAGCGAATCGGCGGCGGAGTTCACCCCCCGCCCCGAAAAGACCGCGTTTCAGATCATGGTCGGAAAGCTGCAACTTGATCCGAGCTACTGCGCTTCGTAGCGCGGCGAGCGCGGCCCGTACAGCATGCCGCCAGGCGTGCCGGCGCTGAGCAGTTGCGCGTTCGTCATGCCGGCCACACTGTAGCTGCGGTCCGTCAGGTTGTTGACCACCTGATCCACCACCGCCTGCACCAGCATGCCGATCAGGCCGCCGTTGCTGTTGTTGTTGGCATGCACCACCTGCTTGGAGCCGCTCCAGAGCTTGGCGCCGTTGCGCAGGTCGAGCAGTTCAGCGTCGATCGAGACCGTAACGGTGCTGGCCAGGACGGCGTAGCTGGCGCCGTACTGCTTGACCGTCATGTACAGCGCCGCATCGGCGCCGAAGATCTCGCGCAGCTTCACGGCGGGCAGCTCGTGGATGTCGTCGGGCGAAGTCAGGCCGTTCTGCTTGAACGTTTCTTCCATGACGCCAACCGGAATCACGTAGTAGCCGGATTCGGCGAGCGGTCGCGTGGCCTGCGACAGCACGGCCGCGGTGGCCGCCACGTCCACCGACGTGTTCAGCGGCGGCAGCACCAGGATCGACGCCGGCTTGCTTTCGCGAAACGCGGTGTAGTCGACGTTGTTCTGGGGCGGCGCCACGCAGCCGGTCAGCAGCGCCACGATGGCCACGAGGCCGGCGCGCATGAGTTTGTTCATCATCACGATCCCTTCTTCAACGTGCCGGCCTCGGCGGGCGCGGCCGGCGCGGCGGCAGCGGGTTTGACCGAAGTGGGCGATCCCGCGGCGGGCGAACCCGCGGCAGGCGCCCCCGCAGCCACCGTACCCGCCCCCTGCGCGGCAACGGTCTGCGGCTTGCCCGCGTTGCGCAGCAGGAAGTCCATGAACGGCGCGGCTTCCGGGAAGGCCGCCTTCTCGCCCTGCATCTGCTCGACGCCCTTGTCGCCGTCGCCCATCTTCATGTAGAGCATGCCCAGATGCGCACGGAAGCCGGGCGGGAGTTCGGCGTTGGACGCGCGCGCCGTCTCGATGTTCTGTTCCATGGCGAGCGTCTGGGTCGCGTAATCGCCGCCGTCGTCCTTCAGGTAGGAATAGACCGAGCCCTGATAGGACTGCCAGCTATACATGGACTTGGGCTGCTGCACGCAGGCCGACAGCACGGCGGCAAGGGCGGCGATCGCCAGCGCGCGGCCCGCGCGCGCGGCGCTCGTGCGGGGTTGGTGGGTATGAATGGTCATCCCGGCCTCCGTCAGTTGCGGGCGGGCTGCCAGGCGCCCTGTTCGATGCCGTCGACCAGGCGGTCCACGGCTTCACGGATGGCCAGGTCCAGCACCTTGCCGTTCAGCGTGGAGTCGTAGCCGGCGGTGCCGCCAAAGCCCACGACTTCGCGGTTGGACAGGCTGTATTCGCCGGCGCCGGACGCGGAATAGACCACTTCCGAGGTCGTGGCATCCACCACGTTCAGGTCGACCTTGGCATAGGCCACCTGTTCCTTGCCGCGGCCCAGGATGCCGAACAGTTGCTGGTCGCCGGTGACCTTGCGGCCAAAGGCCGTCACGTCGCCCGTGACGACGTAGCGCGCGCCCTTGATCTGGGCGGCCTTCTTGTTGAACGCGGCTTCCTGGGCGATTTCGGACAGGTTGTCGCGGTCCATCACCTGGAATCGGCCGCTGCGCTGCAGGTGGCTGACCAGGATCGTCTTGGCTTGGCCGCCCAGGCGGTCCACGCCGTCCGAGAACACGCCGCGCAGGTAATTGGTGCGGTTGTCGAACTTGCCGACGGAAATGGGGCTGCGCACGCCCGCGTACGGCTTGCTGGCCGCCGCGACGGCCGGCACGGCCACGGCTTGGGAACGCTCGGTGGCGCAACCTGCCACCACCGTGGACAGCAAGGCCAATGCCCCGATCTTTACAACCTTGTTCAACATCTTTTTTCTCCAGGCCGCTCCTGGCGCCATTTGCGGCGGGCGGCATCCGTCCATTGAATTGAACCCGGAGTATATGTACTGAATCACTTGGATACTATTTGAAATAAAGCCCAAATTCCGGTCCTTTTTGACGCTCAACAAGGAAACTGCGGATTACCGCCTAACCAATAAGTATGGTTTTCGGCGCCGGACGACCAGCGCGGCGGCGCCGGGCCATACACTGCCTCATCGCAGCGCGCGCCAGCCTTTGCACGGCCCTTCGGTCAGCGCGCCAACGACGGGAGCCCCTCCTGGTATGAACGATCCAACGCCCGACGATCCCTCCTGGCTGCGCCCGCGGTTTCTCCTGGCGGTCGTCCTGACCGGCCTGTTCGCCGGTCTGGGCGGCATGCTGCTCGGCATGTTGCTGCACGCCGTCCAGCACCTGGCGTACGGCTACGGCGGCGGCCACATCATCAGCCACGAATCCTTTCTTGAAGGCGTGCAGGCCGCCAGCGGCCCGCGCCGCGTGCTGGCGCTGGTGCTGTGCGGCCTGGCGGCCGGCGGCGGATGGTGGCTGATCTATCGCTATGGCCGTCCCCTGGTCAGCGTCAAGAAGGCGGTGTCAGACCCCACGCAAGCCATGCCCCCGGCGACAACGATGGCGCACGCCATCCTGCAGATCATCACGGTGGGCCTGGGCTCGCCGCTGGGACGCGAGGTGGCGCCGCGCGAAGTCGGCGCGCTGGCAGGCGGCCGGCTGGCCGCGCTGCTGCGGCTTGCCCCCGCGCAGCACCGGATCGTCATCGCCTGTGGCGCCGGCGCAGGGTTGGCGGCCGTCTACAACGTGCCGCTCGGCGCAGCGCTCTTCGTGCTGGAAGTCCTGCTGGGCTCGTTCGCCTGGCCCGCCGTCGTCGCGGCGCTCATTGCCTGCTGCATTGGCGCCGTGGTGGCCTGGGCGGGATTGGGCAACGACATCCAGTACGCCGTACCCGCCATGCAGATCAACGCCAGCCTCGTGGTTTGGGCGATCGCCGCCGGGCCGCTGTTCGGATGCGCGGCCCACGGCTGGCAGCGGCTGACCGCCGCGGCGCGCGCCCAGGCCGCCCGGGGCTGGCAATTGCCCGTGGCCTGCTTGGTCAATTTCACGCTGATCGGCCTGCTTGCCATCTATCTTCCCGCGCTGCTGGGCAACGGCAAGGGGCCGGCGCAACTGAGTTTCGACAATGAACTGACCATCGCCCTGGCCGCCACGCTGGCCGTGATGAAGGTGGTTGTCGTCGCCTGCACGCTGCGCGCGGGCGCGGAGGGCGGTCTGCTCACCCCCGCCATCGCCGTCGGCGCATCAATGGCCGTCGTGCTGGGCGGCCTGTGGAGCCTGGCCTGGCCCGATTCGCCGCCCGGCGCATTTGCCGTCGTGGGCGCGGCCGCCTTTCTGGCCTCGTCGATGCGCATGCCGCTCACCGCGGTGGTGCTGATCCTGGAATTCACCCGGGTCGACCAGGCCTTTCTTGTCCCCATCGTCGTGGCCGTGGCCGGCTCGGTCCTGACCAGCCGCTATCTCGCCGCCCGCGGCGCGCGGCTTGCCGACGCCCCCGCCGCCGCGCGCACCGCTTCCTGAAATCCGGAGATCCGCATGTCCCAAGGCAAACCCATTGGCATCCACCGCTACGACGCCCCGGCAGGCGGCTGGGGCGCGTTGAAGGCGACCACGCAGGCGGTGGCCAACCAGATGCGCATTGCCGAAGCGCCCGTGCTGCTCTTGCGCACCAACAAGCCCGACGGGTTCGACTGCCCCGGCTGCGCCTGGCCCGACAAGGCGCATACGTCCACGTTCCAGTTCTGCGAAAACGGCGCAAAGGCCGTCACGTGGGAAGCCACCCGCAAGCGCGTGACGCCCGAGTTCTTTGCCGCGCACACGGTGACCGAACTGCTGACCTGGACCGATCACGACCTGGAGAACGCAGGCCGCCTGACCCATCCGCTGGCCTACGACGCAGCCAGCGACACTTACCAGCCCATCGAATGGGATGCCGCCTTTGCACGCATCGGCCAGACGCTGGCCAGCCTGCCGGACCCGGACATGGCCGAGTTCTATACGTCGGGCCGCGCATCCAACGAGGCCGCGTTTCTCTTCAGCCTGTACGCCCGCGAATTCGGCACCAACAATTTCCCCGACTGCTCCAACATGTGCCACGAGGCCACCAGCGTCGGGCTGCCCAAGGCCATCGGCATCGGCAAGGGCACGGTGTCGCTAGACGACTTCGACAAGTGCGATCTCATCATCTCGATGGGGCACAACCCCGGCACCAACCATCCGCGCATGATGGGCACCCTGCATGAATGCGCGCGCCGCGGCGTGCCCATCATCGTGTTCAACCCGCTGCGCGAGCGTTCGCTGGAGCGCTTTGCCGATCCGCAGGACCCGATCGAGATGGGCACCTTCGGCTCCACGGCCATCGCCTCCACGTACTACCAGGTCAAGGTCGGCGGCGACGCCGCCGCGCTCAAGGGCATCATGAAGGCGCTGATGGACGCGGACCGCGACGGGCGCAACACGCTCGACCACGAATTCATTTCGAGGCACACGAACGGCTACGAGGCCTTCGCGCAGGACCTGGACGCCACGAGCTGGACCGACATCGAACAGGCCAGCGGACTGCGCCGGCGCGACCTGGAGCTGGTGGCCGAGGCCTATGCGCGTTCCAACGCCACCATCGTCACGTACGGCATGGGCATCACGCAGCACGAAAAAGGCACGAGCAACGTGCAGCAGATCGCCGCGCTGCTCTTGATGCGCGGCAACTTCGGCAAGCCGGGCGCAGGCATCTGTCCCCTGCGCGGGCACTCCAACGTGCAGGGCAACCGTACGGTGGGCATCACCGAGAAGATCGACAACACCATGTTCGACCACGTCGAGCAGACCTTCGGCTTCCGGCCTCCCAACCGCACCGGCCATGATGCGGTCGAAGCCATGAAGGCGATGGCCGCGGGCCGCGCCAAGGCGCTGATCTGCCTGGGCGGCAACTTTGCGATTGCGCTGCCCGACACCGAGGCCTGCGAGCGCGGCATGCGGCAACTGGATCTGGCGGTGCATCTGAACACCAAGCTGAACCGCTCGCACCTGTTGATCGGCAAGGCGTCGATCATCCTGCCGGTGCTGGGCCGCACGGAGAGCGACGTGCAGGCCGGCGGCGCGCAATCGGTCACGGTCGAGGATTCGATGTCGATGGTGCATGCCTCGCGCGGCAAGCTGGCGCCCGCCTCACCGCACCTGCGTTCGGAACCGGCCATCATCGCCGGCATGGCGCAGGCGACGCTGCCGAACAGCCGCGTCAACTGGGCGCACCTGATCGAGGACTACGACCGCATCCGCGACCTGATCGAGAAGATCTATCCGGATTTCCGCGACTACAACGCACGAATCCGCATCCCCGGCGGCTTCCGGCTGCCGCTGCCGCCCACCGAGCGCATCTGGAAGACGGCGTCGGGCAAGGCGGAATTCATTCCGTTCGCGGGCTTGCGCGAAGATCCCGATATTGTCGAAGGCAACATCCTGCGGCTCACCACGCTGCGCAGCCACGACCAGTACAACACGACGATCTACGGCATGGACGACCGTTATCGCGGCGTGTTCGGCCGGCGCGACGTGCTGTTCATGAATGCCGCCGACCTGGCGCGCTACGGCATTGCGCACGGCGACGAGGTCGACATCGTCACCAGCCTGCCCGGTCAGACGCACCGGCGGCTGCGGCTGACGGCCATCCAGCATGACATCGCGGCGGGCTCGGTCGGCGCCTATTACCCGGAAGCCAATAACCTGTGCCCGCTGGATTACCAGGATTCGGCAAGCGGCACGCCCAGCTACAAGTCGATTCCGGTGCGGATCCAGAAAGCGGCCTGAGCGCCGCCGCATGCCCCCGGCCGCCGCCCCTCATCCCTCTGGACGAGCGCAAGCGGGGCCGGATGATGCGTAAGCACCATTGCAAATTCAAGGACTAATACTTTCGGCTACTAGCAAGGCGGATGAGGTCCGCATATATATCCCTGCAATGGGCGCCGCATCATCGTCGTCATGTCGTCTTGCCAAGAACACCCGCGCCCGTTCCCAGGAGACCATCGATGGCACGATGTCCTTTTGCGACGTGGCGGCCCATATCGGGTTCGTGCGGGCCTCATCTTGGCGGCCCCTTCAAGATCGTCCATCACACCACCGAGGGCAGCACCGCGCAGGGTGCGATGGACGCGTTCCGCCGCAACCGCTCCGACCCCCACTTCACGGTCGACGCCACCACCATCTTCCAGCACGTCGACACCGCAGAAGGCGCGCGAGCGCTGCGCAACGATGCGGGCGGCGTGCAGACCAACCGCGATTCGGCGGTGCAGATCGAGCTGGTGGGATTCGCGCATCTGCCCAAGGACAGCCGCGCGCTGACCAACGTGGCGCGCCTGTGCCGCTGGATCGAGGAACAGCACGGCATCCCGCGCAAGTGGCCGTCTGGCCGCCCGCTTCCAGCCAAGAACGGCAAGGATCCCGGCGGCCACAACCGCGACCCCGCCATCTGGGATTCGGCCAGCGGGCATTTCGGCCACTGCCACGTCCCCGAAAACTCGCACTGGGACCCCGCTTATTCCGCGGCGGAAGCGGACTTCATCCTGGCCGCCACGTTCTCGGAAGACGGCGCGCTGGTGTCGCCCGCCCCGCCGCCGCGTCCGGCCGCGCGCCGTGCATCCAAAAGCGCCGCGCCCACCTCGACCATGCCGGACCACGGCGTCAACGCGGTTGGTATCCACGGCTACCTGAACGATCTGGCCGTGCAGACGCTGGAGCCGCCCGGCATGCCCGTCGCGCGGCGGCGCGCGCCCGCCAAGCGTTCTGGCTCCGTCTTGCGTGCCGGCGCCGCGGGCAAGACCGCACGGCAGGCGCCGCAGGCCAGCATCAACGCCGGCAGCGTGCTGTCGTTTGCGGCGGGCCTGCAGGAGCGGGAACGCGGCGACGTGCTGTATTCGCTGCAGCTGGCGCAACGCGCGGCCAGCGCCGCGCATGACAGATTCACCCAGTCGCAGGCCTGGTATCAGACCTACGTGGAAGTGCTGGAGAACCTGGGGTGGACCAGCGGACAGATGAGTTTCACCCATCACGAGGAAGACGAGCGCGAGTTCCGCATGGACCAGGTGGCCGTCGACCTGCTGCTGGCCGTCGCGCGGCGCGATCAGCTGGCGGTGCTGGACCAGGCCGTGACCGCGCTGGGCCAGCTGGCCGAAGACGACGACACCGTGAAGCTCTTCGACTTTCATGCGTCGTCGCAGTCGGGCGGCAACTTCCAGCTGGGCGCGGTGCAGCGCGATCGCGGCGGCGGGCTGTCGATGTCGCTGGGCGCCTACTACTTTCGCGCCGTGGACAGCCGCAAGCGTTTCCTGTTTGCGCAGTGGGGCGCGCGCCAGGTGAACTTCTGGGCCTGCGCGCAGCGCCTGACGCTGAACGCCGCCCTGTATGAACAGCTGCGCGACGACGTGCAGGCTAAGCTGGCCGCCGACGCGCCGCGCTACATCGCCAGCTTGAAGCTGGCGTACTAGCCGGCAGCCGGCATTGGGAGAACGACATGGCGACCCGAAAGGCGGCAGCGCGCACGGCGGCCAAGCCCGCGGCCAAGAAAAAGCCCAAGCGCGTGACGCAAGCGTCCGCCCCGGCGCCGGAAGATCCGCCCGCGAAGGCCCGCAAGCGCCGCAAGCAGGATGACGCCCCCGCCGCGCGGCTATTTGAGCGGTCCGCCAAGCCCGATGCCTTCGACGCGCGCGACATCCTGTTCCGGCCCAACATTTCCGTCACGCCCAAGGCAGAGATGATTCCCGTGATGGGACTGACGGTGAAGCACCAGGGCGAAACGTCGGCCTGCACCGGCTTTGCGCTGTCCACGGTGGTCGAATACCTGCTGCGCAAGTCCGAGCGCGACTCGCGCCCCGCCATTTCGCCCTACATGCTGTATTCCATGGCCCGGCGCTATGACGAGTTTCCGGGATCGGTCGACGACAGCGGCTCCAGCCTGCGCGGCGCGTTGAAGGGCTGGTTCCGGCACGGCGCCTGCGCGCAGGGTCTGTTCCCCACCATCGACATGCCGCCTGCCGCCAAGCGCCCCGAAGACGACTGGTGGCTGGACGCCGTGAAGCGGCCGTTGGGCGCCTACTACCGGATCGACACGCGCAGCATCGTGGAAATGCACGCCGCGCTGAACGAGGTCGGCATTCTGTACGCCAGCGCGGGCTGCCACGACGGCTGGGACGACGGCCACGGCGTCACGCCGCACGACGACGAGCCCACGCCCGTCACCCGGCCGTTCTGGGTCATTCCGGCCACCGGGCAGGACATGGCGATGCAGGGCCACGCTTTCGTCATCGTCGGCTACACGCAGGACGGCTTTCTGATCCAGAACTCGTGGGGCGAGGAATGGGGCACGCACGGCATGGCCGTGCTGACCTATGACGACTGGCTGCGCAACGCAATGGACTGCTGGGTCGTGCAGCTGGGCGTGGTCACGCACGAGCACGAGCGGATCGCCAACAGCATCAGCCTGCGCACGGAAGGTCAGAAGGTGACGCTAGCGGCGGGCAAGGTGCTGCGCGACCGCGAGCTCACGCCCTTCATCGTCAACGTCGGCAACAACGGCAAGCTCAGCAATAGCGGGGCCTTTCGCACCACACAGGACGACCTGCGCGCCATCGTGGATGTGCACATGGGCGCCGCGCGCGAACGCTGGAATCTGAAGGACAAGCCGATGGATGTCTGCGTCTACGCGCACGGCGGCCTAGTCGGCGAGAACGACGCGGCCGAGGCCGCCGCCGAATGGATTCCGCTGCTGTACGACAACCAGATCTTCCCCGTCTTCCTGATGTGGGAAACGGACTTCATCAGCACCGTGAAGAACATCATCCGCGACGCGGCGAGCAATGTGCCGCGCACCACTGGCGGCATCGGCGAGCGGCTGGAACGCTGGTGGAACCAGCGGCTTGAGCGTTGGCTGGCGCGCCCCGGCACGGTGATCTGGGGCGAGATGAAGCAGAACGCCGAAGCCATGAGCGAGCCGGCCATCAACGGCGGCGAAGAGGCCGCGATGATCCTGCTGTACAAGCATTTCAAGACGCACGTCGCGCGTGGCCGCGTGCGGCTGCACATCGTGGGCCATTCGGCGGGCGCCATCGTCGCCAGCCACTTCGTCAAGCGCCTGACCGCGGACGGCGGGGAACTGGAATCGCTGAGCCTGATGGCGCCCGCCGTCACGATGAAGACCTTCCAGGACCTGGTCGTGCCGCACCTGGGCAGCCGCGTGAAGCGCTATCAGCAATTCCATCTGTCGGATCGCGCCGAAGAAGACGACCCGACCTGCGGACCGTACCGCCGCTCGCTGCTGTACCTGGTCAGCGAATCGTTCGAAGGCGGCACCACCACGCCGCTGCTGGGCATGGAACGCTACTTTCGCGAGGCCGCCATTCCGTGCGACGCGGTCCACGTCTCGCCGGCCGGCAGCCCGTCCGCCACCGCCCGCGTGGCGCCGGTGGCGTCCAGCACGCACGGCGGATTCGACAACGACAAGGGCACGCAACAGCAGGTCATCGCGTTCATCAAGCGGTGACCGCGGGTGAAGAGGTCTTGTCATGACAGAGATGGAACCCTATCGCGACGCCCCGGCGCTTCCCCGGGACGCGGCGCTGCGCGAGTTTTCCCTGTTTGGCGAGCCCGCGGAGGTTGCGCGCGTGCTGTCCCAGGTCGGCGTGCCTTGCCTCGTGCTGGCCGCCACCGGCGAGATCGTGGCGGCCAGCAGCGTCCTGCCGCTGGCGCGCGATGCGCTCGTCGGCCGCCACGTCAGCCAGGTCTACGGCCTTGCCAAACCGCTGCGCATGGGCGACGGCGCCGTTGACGTCGTGTATCGGCGCCCTGGCGGCGCGCGCGTGCCCGCGCAGCTCATCCCGCTGTGCACGCTGGACAGCGGCGAACTCATCGTGCTGGTCAATGACGGCTCGCCGTTCCGCGACGCCGAAGCCCACCGATTCGAGCGCACGCCCTACGCGGTGTTCCGCCTGGACATTCAGGGCGTGATCCGCTTTGCCAACCCCGAGGCGGCGCGCACGCTGGGCCTGCCGCGCGACGCGCTGTGCGGCACCCGGCTGGCGGCGCATTTCCGGCCGTCCGACGGCGGACCGGTGCAGCGCGCCATCCTTCGCTGCATCGAGGACACGGAAGGCGATGCCATGGTCGCCGTGACCATCGCCATTCCCGTCCCGGACGACGCCGACCGGCAGTTTGAGCTGGTCATGACGCCTGATCCCGCGCCGAACGGCCAGCTGCTGGGTGTGATCGCCGTCATCCAGTCGCGCACGCTGGAATCCGCCCGCGACGAGATCCGGCGCATCGCCCTGGACCCGGCGATTGGCGGCTGGCGCGCCAAGCTGGACCGCATCCTGGAGCAGATTCGGCGTCTTATCCCGTTCGAACACGCGGTATTCGGCATCTATGGCAACGACGTGTCGCTGTTTCGCGCGATTGCCGTGCGCCCGGAAGGCGTGGAGCTGTGGCCCGCGCGCTGGATGGACCTGCCGCCCACGATACGTGCGTTTCTGGATTCCGGCCGAACGTGGGTCGACGAGATCGGCGCGTTCGTCCGGGAGAACATGCCCGAGCCCGGCAACGAGGTCGTGCGCTGCTACCAGGACCTGGGCATCGAGGCCTCGGTCACGCTGCCCGTGACGCGCGCGGACGGCTACAGCTCGGCGCTCAGCCTGTGCTCGCGGCAGCCGGGCGCGTATGGCGAGCGGCATCTGGAAATGCTGCGCACCCTGGACCTTGAACCCGTGCTGATGCGCTTTGAAAAGGAACGTGACGACGAGCGCGCCGAGTTCGCGGATTCCCTGCGGCGCAAGGTGATGGCCGCTGCCTCGCTGCGCCACGCCGCCGACGAGATTATCGTCCAGCTCTCGCAGCACTTCTCGTGGGAACATGTGGCGCTGTATCGCGTCAACCGCCAGGACAACCGGTTCGAGGTCGTCACGCAGCACAGCCTGGCACCGGCGTACGCGCTGCCCGCCGATTACAAACAACCCACCGACAAGGGCATGCTGGGCGCCACGCTGGCGCAGGGGTGCCTGCTGGCGGTGGACGACATCGGCAACCCCATCTACGCGCAGCACGGCTATGGCGGCCCGAAGCGGCCGCTGCGCTCGGCCATGACCGTCCCCATCCATCTGAACGGCCGGATACGGTGGCTGCTGGACGTGGAGTCCTCGGTGTCGCATGCGTTCAAGGGCCCGGATATCGACGACCTGATGCAGATCATCGCGTCGCTGGAAGAAGGCCTGGCCCAGCATCTGCTCAGCCAGACCAAGCAAAGCCTCATGGCGGAAACCGAGCAGGCGGTGGTGTTTGTGGGACGCGAGGGCGCCGTCATCGAGATGAACCGCGTGGCGACCGACATGCTGGGCGCGGAACCGCGGCTCGGACGCAGCCAGACCGAATCGCCGTCGATCACCGATTACGCCATCGCGGGCGACGAAGCGACGCTGGGCGTGTTGACCTCCTCCTTTACCGTCAAGCGCGAGCGTATCGAGCTGCTGGACAGCACCGGCCAGCCGCGTTCCGTGCTGGCCACGCGGACCGACCTGGATCCCAGTCTGGACATGTCGATCTGGTTCTTCACCGACATTGCGGATCTGGGCTGGGCGCGCGATCTGCGTTATCTGCGCGAGACCGTGGCCGAAGTGGCCCGGCAGACACGCACCTCGTTGTCGCTGGCGTGCAGCCTGACGTCGCAGACCGTGCTGCTGCACGACGACGCCCGCCAGGGCACGCCGGCGGACGTCGTTGCGGCGCAGGCGCAGGATCTGAGCCAACGCATCGTGGCCGAAATCGGCAAGGCCGACATCACATTCGAGCGGCTGGCCGGCGCCAGCGAATCGCGGCGGCGCACGCGCGCCACGCATGGCGACGTGGAACTGGGCGCGCGCCTGCAGGAGGTGGTGACCGCCTTGCCCGCGCGCGATCAGCGCCGGATCGCGCTTACGAACCACTCGCCCTCACGCGACGGTCCGACCGTGTCGGGCGATTCGCAGGCGCTGTCCGCGGCCTTCCGGTCGATGATCGATTACCTGCTCCGCTGCCGCAATGCGGACGACGCCCGCGTCACGATCGACCTGGACACCGGGCCGGACGGCTGCGAGATCCGCTTTGGCTTGAGCGAGGAGCAGGTTTGGGAGTCCGACCCGCCGGTGCACGCCGTGCCCGACGATGCGCTGCTCAACGCCGAACGCGCGGCGCACGACGGGGCCAGCATCGCCATCACCCAGATCCAGGAAACGGTGATCGACCACGGCGGCGCGCTTGTCACCGACCCGCCGCTATCGGATGCGCCGCCGCAGGCCTACGAGTCCGTCACGCCGCCGTGGCGCGCGTTCACGCTGATCCTGCCGCTGCGGGCCAGCTAGGCCATCGGGATCATGGAATCGCCATCATGGAACAAGACGCCGCCGGACCGAATTTCATTTTGCTGGCCA
>Ga0213828_1001150_pt1 | contig 22572 bp, 20 predicted proteins | sample MC6MC0897MG_FD_180664 | JGI IMG/M metagenome (GOLD analysis project Ga0213828, IMG submission 180664) | Enriched soil aggregate microbial communities from Iowa State University, Ames, United States - MC6-MC0897-MG | ecosystem: Environmental > Terrestrial > Soil > Unclassified | place: USA: Iowa... | reverse complement strand
GTCATACCTGTTCACAGCCTTTAAAGCGTTGTATCAGGTGAGAAGCGGGCAGCCTCTACTTCAACCACAAACTTTGTATTCATTAACCTTAATTATATTAGCATGTATATGATAAGCTGTCAAATATTTATTTTCTTATCAGTGCTAACATAACCAAAAGGAAGCTATTCTATACAAATGCAAGATTTATTTTATACAGAAACCCTCACTTTGGCAAGCGAGGGTTTCTAGTTAAAGCTTATTTTGTAATTTCTGTTTTTATAGCTGCTAGGAAATCCTCAAAGCTAATTGTTTCGGAATCTTTCGAGCCATAACGTCGCACATTTACGCCATTTGCCTCTACCTCTTTATCCCCGATAACAAGCATATAAGGAATCTTTTTCATTTGTGCCTCACGGATTTTATAGCCTAATTTCTCTTCACGATCATCCATTTCGACACGTAAACCAGCCGCTGTAAGCTGCTCTTCAATTTGCTTTGCATAGTCGAAGTGAGCTTCATTCGATACTGGAATAACTTCAACTTGTACTGGTGCTAACCAAGTTGGGAATGCTCCTTTGTATTCTTCAATTAAGAAGGCAACAAAACGTTCCATTGTTGATACAACACCACGGTGGATAACAACTGGACGATGAGGCTTACCATCTTCCCCAACATAAGTTAGGTCGAAGCGTTCTGGTAATAAGAAGTCTAATTGAACTGTAGATAAAGTCTCTTCTTTCCCAATCGCTGTTTTTACTTGAACGTCCAGTTTAGGACCATAGAATGCAGCCTCACCTTCCGCTTCAAAGTAGTCTAAGCCAAGTTCATCCATTGCTTCTTTTAGCATACTTTGTGCTTTTTCCCACATTGCATCATCATCGAAGTATTTCTCAGTATCTGCTGGGTCGCGATAAGATAAACGGAATGAGTAATCATTAAGGTCGAAATCTTTATAAACCTCTAAAATTAACTGTACTACTTTTTGGAATTCCGCTTTAATTTGATCTGGGCGAACAAAAATATGGGCATCATTTAATGTCATCCCACGAACACGTTGTAAGCCTGAAACAGCCCCTGACATTTCGTAACGGTGCATTGTGCCAAGCTCTGCAATACGTAATGGTAGGTTACGATATGAATGCATGCTGTTTTTGTACACCATCATATGGTGAGGACAGTTCATTGGACGCATAATTAATGTTTCATTATCCATTTCCATTGGTGGGAAAATTGAATCTTGATAATGATCCCAGTGACCAGAAGTTTGATAAAGCTCTTTAGAACCTAATACTGGTGTATAAACGTGCTTATAGCCAAGTGATAATTCTTTATCGACAATATAACGTTCAATAACACGACGAATTGTTGCACCATTTGGTAACCAAAGTGGTAAACCTTGGCCAACCTTTTGGGAAGTTGTAAACAGTTCTAATTCTTTTCCGATTTTACGGTGATCACGTTCTTTTGCTTCTTCTAGCATTTGAAGGTGGTGTTTTAATTCCTCTTTTTTGAAGAACGCTGTACCATAAATACGTTGTAACATTTTGTTATCAGAGTTCCCTCTCCAGTAAGCACCCGCTAATGATAAAAGCTTGAATTCACGAAGTTTACCCGTAGATGGTACGTGGATACCACGGCAAAGATCAAAAAACTCGCCTTGATAATAAATAGATACTTGCTCATCAGCAGGAATGGCTTCAAGTAATTCTAATTTATACTCATCGCCAATTTCTTCATAAAGGGCTTGTGCTTCTGCACGGCTTACATTTTTGCGTTCTACCTCAAGATTTTCAGCAATAATTTTCTTCATTTCTTTTTCAATGGCTGGTAGATCTTCAGCAGTGATTGGTGTTGGTGAGTCGATATCATAGTAGAAACCACCTTCAATTACTGGACCAATACCAAGCTTTACATCTGGGAATAGACGTTTAATAGCTTGCGCTGTTAAATGGGCAGTTGAGTGACGTAAAATTTCAAGTGCTACCTCATCATCTTGTGTAATGATTGCAATTGTTGCATCCTCTTCAATTGGTGTTTTTAAATCCACTAACACACCATTAATTTTACCTGCATACGCTTTTTTCCGTAAGCCAGGGCTAATAGATAATGCTACGTCATCAGTTGATGTGCCTTTTGCAAATTCCTTTACAGCGCCATCTGGGAAAGTTAATTTAATCATTTCTGACATATCCTTTGCACTCCTTTGTTTTTGATAAATACATAATGCTTGATGATTGGCTGGAGCAATGTTTGTGTGACTCTACGGCTTGGTTTGAGCGGAGTCATTGCTTTTTTAAGCATTTCTCTGTTCAATCGGAGCGGCATCTTCATGTTTCTGAGCGGTTTCTTACTCTCTATGAGCGAATTTACCACTTTCGCGAGCGACTTATCTCCCTATATGAGCGGATCCACCACTATTTCAATGAAATCTGAGAAAAATAAAAAAAGCTCCGTCCCTCACAAAAGGGACGAAGCGTATGCTCGTGGTTCCACCCTTCTTCCTTCCGACTTACATAAAGTCAGACGAAGCTCAAGGCTAGCTAACGGGCTAGGGACCGGCGAAAGATTATCCCTTTCGCTGCTCAGTAGGTAGTAAATAATGTGCCCATACTAGGAAGTTTTCAGCCGATGACTTCCCTCTCTAAAAGCTGATACACAAAATCCATGTCCTCATCAATGCATATTGATATTAAGTATATGAGTCAGTATACGCTCGATTGTCGAAAAATGCAACTATCAATGTTACATCCGACGATTTTTGCCTCGCATTTCGATCGGCACTGTTAGGGCTTTAATTCGCTCCATAATTCGTCCCGCTTTGACAACTTCAATATCACCTTTTTGTGACTGAGCTAAGTGATGCTCTAATTCTTCATAGTTAAAATTAGACGTAATAAAAGTTGGCAATTGCTCTGCCATCCGATAATGGAAAATAGTCCCCAATATTTCATCGCGTGTCCAGGCAGTCATTGTCTCCGCGCCTAAATCATCTAGCATTAAGACAGGAGCCTTTTTAATATAATCTATTTTCTCATTCAATGTATTATCGCCAATGGCATTTTTCATTTCTCGTAAAAATTCTGGAACGAAAACTACCACAGAGCGGATTTTAATAGATGCTAATTCATTGGCCAATGCACCAAGTACAAAGGATTTCCCTACACCAAATTTACCATATAGGTAAAAACCTTTTGCAGGTAATTGACCAGTTTCTTTTGTTATTTTAACAAATTGAGCTGCTTTTTGTGCAATCGCCACACGTGATTCATCATCAATACTTAAATCATGAATTGTTGCTTGTAGCACATCTTTTGGCATATGCATACTTGCAATCATATTCGCAACATCTCGGCGTTCTTCTTCCCTAATCTTTTGCTCACAGCGCACATAGTCCATTTCAATAGAATTCCGAACAACCCTTAATGTCGGGATGAATCCTTTTAAATAGTTTGTACAATGTTCGGTATTATCACACCCACAGCACTCAGTAGATTGACTAATAAACTCATGCAGTTTAGGTAAATTTCGCTCAACATTGTCATAGTTTAATTCATCTGCATGCTGCGCTAAAAATTCCTGCACATGCGGGTGCTCTAAAATTTCACGTCGCATGGCTTCATAGCGTTCTTGGAACGAGGGTACATTAATTGCTCGCTTTAGTGGTCCATTTATAGGTTCGATTACTGCTCACCTTCTTTACTATTCGCTTTTTCCTAGCATCTCTAATATTTTTTGTCGCTCTTTTTCAAAATCTATAGTACTAGAGGTAGATTCCTCTTGATTGTCATTTCGTTTATAGAACCATTCAGGCACTTTTTCTTCACGTTGATATCTTGAACGTCCTTTAGTCTGTTGACTCGTTTTATTGGACGTTTGCGGCTTGTTTTTCCAAGCTGTATATTTATCATGCTCTTGACGTGCAAGTTCCATTGCTTCCTTAGCGGTCTGGACATTTTTTCGTACCCAATGATCAGCAATCGTTTCCACATATTTTTTAGGGAGCTTCATATCTGTTGTTAGCATAACGTATTCTAACAATGCATTAACCACTCCAATTGGCATGCCATGTTGAACGATTAAATTTTCTGCAAGTTGGACTGAGGTTTGTAATGGTTCTTTACCATTATTTATATCTCTTAAAACTTGGACAGGTGCCGTTGTTTCTAAATAGTGTTGAAGTTCCTGATCCTTGGTTTTTTGTCCCGCTTCTGCTACTGGTAGAGGATCAGTGACACGGGCAAGTTTTGGCGGCTCCTTGGATACGGTTAATTTATAAAAATCAGCAGCAGCCTTTCGTAAACGTTCCTGAGAAATTCCTAAATCATCATCTAAAGCAAGTATGACTACTTTTTGCATATCAAGGGCTGTTAAATGATATAAAAATGCCAACTTGGCTATAGCTTCACGCACTTCAAATGTCAACAAATTGGAAGGTACCAATTGCTCAGACAAACCAGCTTGCAATAAATCAAAATCGAATTGCTCCAAATAAAAAGGATATACTTTTTGTTGTTTATCCTTATGACTCGTATCCACTTGTAAATCTGATGGGATATTGGCATGAACAGGCTTATAGACATCAATAAAAGCACGAGATACATCCTTAAACGCCGAGTCCTTTACAGGTGACATAAAGCGCTGACGTAAGTTGCGATAAGCCTGCTCTCCAATTTTACTAAACAAAAACATCGACAGCAGCGGGTCTTTCATAAAGCTATCTGCATCTAATGGGCGCTGTAGCTCATATAAAAAACTACGCTCACCAGCATTTTCTTTTTTCCATGTACGCAGCAAACCAATAGCTTCTAAAGCAATACGAGCCTCAAACACTTTACCAATTGGTAGCCCTAGCACATTCATTAAATAATAATGTGTCATTTGCTGCTTTGGCATTTGCTCTGCTTCTGCCCATAATGTTAAATAGAGGCTAACTGGCTCTGATCCCGTTAATGGTTGATAAAATAATGTAACTAATTGACGCTCTTGTGTAGAAAATGCATGAGGTAGACGAATGTCGAAAGGATCGCCAGGCTGCAATTCCTTATATAAATGAATCAACGTCATTCATCCTCTCTGTTTGCTATGATTTCTTCTCCGTTTGACGTTGAATAATGTCCTTTATTTCTTCAATAAAGACATTGATATCTTTAAACTGACGGTAGACCGACGCAAAACGCACATAGGCAACCTCATCAATTTTGGCTAAGCGGTCCATGACCATTTCCCCAACATCTTCTGAGCGTACTTCCGAATTTCCAATACGACGAAGATCTTTTTCAATGGACAGAACAAGTTCCTCCAGCACATCAAGTGCCACTGGACGTTTTTCACAAGCACGAATAAGCCCACGAAGTACCTTCTCACGGCTAAACTCTTCTCGTGAACCTTCCTTTTTCACAACGACTAATGGCGTCTCTTCAATTTTTTCAAACGTTGTAAAACGGAAGCCACATGACTCACATTCACGACGTCTACGAATTTCTTTATTATCATCTACTGGCCTCGAATCCACAACACGCGTTCCGTTAAATTGGCAAGATGGACATCTCATATAATTACTCTCCTGGTTTACAACAATTTAATATATCTATTATAACAAATTTCCTACATGTAAGAAAAGTGCATTCACGTTTGTGGGCTCATGATAAATCTAAAGCACCTGAAGTACAAGAAAAGTTTCTGTAAAAAAAGAGCACATTGAAACCTTTTCGATTTCAATGTGCTATCTATAGAAATTATTACGCGTTTACCGTTTCTAAAGCATTTGCCACTTTTTTCACAAGGTCAACAACGCGTGCAGAGTAGCCCCACTCGTTATCATACCAAGCAAGTACTTTTACTTTGCGGTTGCCTAACACCATTGTAGAAAGTCCATCAACTGTTGAAGAATAAGTTGTTGTATTGTAATCAGAAGATACTAATGGCTCAACAGAGAAATTAAGGATACCCTTCATTGGACCTTCTGTTGCCGCTTTTACAAATGCTGCATTAACTGCATCAACTGTTACATCTGTATTTAAATCTACTACAAGGTCAACTAAAGATACGTTTGGTGTTGGAACACGAAGTGCCATACCATGAATTTTACCTTCTAATTCAGGTAACACTAATTTTAATGCTTTCGCTGCACCTGTAGATGTTGGGATAATGGATTGGGCGCATCCACGTGCACGACGTAGATCTTTATGCGGATTGTCTAAGTTCTTTTGGTCATTTGTATAAGCATGAACTGTTGTCATTAAACCATTCTCAATACCAAACGTGTCATTCAATACTTTTGCTACTGGCGCTAAGCAGTTTGTTGTACAAGAAGCATTTGAAATAACATCATGTTTCGCAATATCCAATTTGTCATCATTTACACCTAAAACAATTGTGACATCCTCGTTTTTACCTGGTGCTGTTAAAATTACTTTTTTCGCGCCAGCTGCTAAGTGCATCGCTGCTTTATCACGCTCATTAAATTTTCCTGTAGCTTCAATAACGATATCTACACCCATTGTAGACCAAGGTAATTTTAAAGGATCACGTTCACTAATAATTTGAACTCGTTTACCATTTACAACTAAAGCATCGCCTGCTGGTTCTACCGTACCTTCAAATGTTCCGTGATTTGTGTCATACTTAATCAAATGTGCTAACGTTTCTGCAGGATAGCTAGCGTTAATTGCAACGATGTTTAAATCTTGTTGTACGATAGCCTGGCGGAAAACCATACGTCCGATACGCCCGAAACCATTAATAGCAATTGATACTGTCATTTATAATATCCTCCTGTGAGTACATACTCAGATTAATTAATTATATACTTTATGGTGATTAGTATAACACAATTTTAAAAAAGATGAACATTATATATTGAGAATATAAAAGTTCTTATTTTCTGAAAAATTATTCTTTATTATGGCGTTTCCCCATAAAAAAATGCGTAGCAAGGTCGGCTTGCTACGCATTATAAAAGAACTCATGAAATAACATCCCAATAATGCAGGATTTTTTTTAATTGTTCTTCTGTACTTTCTATATTTTCATTATTATAAATGACCGCATGTGCACCCTTTTCTTTGACAGACATCGGCAGTTGAGAGTGCATACGTGCCAATGCATCTTCTTTAGATAAATTATTTCGTTCCATTAAACGTCGAAGCTGAACTTCTTCACTGACCGATACCACAATGATACGTTCCACAAAATGTTGAAGCTTACTCTCAAATAACAAAGGAATGTCCATCACAACATGTTCATGTCCTGCTTCTAAATAAGCATCACGCTGACGTAACATTTCTTTTCTGATTGCTGGATGCATGATATCATTTAACGTTTTGCGTTTGGCAGGCTCATGAAATATGATATCTCCCAGCATAGTTCGATTTAAATTGCCGTCCTCAAGCAAGATAGCTTGTCCGAAGCTTTCAGCAATCAATGCTAATGTCTCAGTTCCAGGTTCTACGACATCTCGTGCTACAACATCTGCATCAACAATCGGTAAACCCAGTTCGCTCATCATTTTAGCTACTGTACTTTTTCCACTTGCAATACTTCCTGTTAGTCCGATAATCATTGCTAAATCCCCTTTAATGTTGACAATTTGGGCAATAGACAGAGGTACGCCCTCCAATTGTCATTTGACTTGTTGCCGTTTCACATGCTGGACATACCTTTTTCCCATACATTTTTAATCGATTCTGCATACTCCCTGCTTCCCCATTAATATTCCGATAATCAGAAATAGTTGAACCACCCGCTTCAATGCTTTGACGTAGGACAGCAACAATCTCCTCAAATAATGCTCGCTTCCGCTTTTCACTAATGCGGCTCATTTTGCGTGCAGGGTGAATTTTCTGAGCAAACAATGCCTCTGTTGCATAAATATTGCCACAGCCCGAAATGACTTGCCCATCCATAATTACTTCTTTTACGGCTTTATTTTCATATTTCGGTAGCTTAGATTTTGTTATAAAAAAATCACATGCATGCTCATCAAATGGCTCTGGTGCCATTTTTGTCAATGGCGCATGATCTTCAATTTTTGTCAGAAAACGAAGTTCACCGAATCGACGAATATCCGAATAAATCAAGTATCCCCCATCTGCCATTTCAAATGTCGCATGGATATGCTTTTGAAATTTCGTCTCATTGATTTCTTCGGGTGAATTCACAACAAACCAAGCACCTGTCATCCCTAAGTGACTAACAAGAACATATGGAACATCATCCTTCAGCAAATGAAAGAAAATATATTTTGCTCTTCGTTCAATTTTGGTAATGGTCATCTGGGACAAAGTACTTTCAAATGCATCAGGCGCTGCTTGTTTGACAATACATTGTTTACCCTCACTAAAAGAGAAATGTACTCGTTCAGAAAGCTGAACCTGTTGAATGGTACGTCCTTCAACTGTTGGCTTCAATGCCTGGACGACACCCTCTACCTCTGGTAATTCAGGCATTTGAATCCCTCCTTATTTTGCCTCGTACCAAGTTGAGCCATGGTTAAAATCTACTTTAAGCGGTACAGCAAGCTCAATAGCGTTTTCCATGACTTCAGGTACAATTTTTTCGAGTAAGGCAATCTCTTCCTTTGGTGCCTCAAAGATTAGCTCATCGTGCACTTGAAGTAGCATTTTTGCCTGCATCTTTTCTTTTTTCAATCGAGCATCCATATCAATCATTGCCTTTTTAATGATATCAGCTGCACTACCTTGAATTGGCGTATTCATCGCCGTACGCTCAGCAAAGCTTCTTAAATTAAAGTTTGAGCTTGTTATATCCGGTAAATAACGGCGTCTATTTAATATCGTTGTCACATAACCATTAAATTTTGCATTTTGTACAATGTCATCCATGTACTGTTTTACACCAGGGAAACTTGCGAAATACTTTTCAATAAAATTAGCCGCTTCCTTACGCGTAATATCTAAGTTTTGTGATAGACCATAATCACTAATACCGTAGACTATTCCAAAGTTAACAGCTTTCGCTGCGCGACGCATATTACTATCAACCTCATCTTCTGACACATGAAATACATCCATAGCTGTACGTGTATGAACGTCCATTCCTTCACGGAAAGCCTCAACAAGGTTTTTATCTTCTGACATATGCGCAAGAACGCGTAATTCAATTTGCGAATAGTCAGCAGAAAATAATATCCAATCCTCTTTTGAAGGTACAAAGGCTTGACGAATTTTGCGGCCCTCCTCCAAACGAATTGGGATGTTTTGTAAATTCGGATCTGTTGAGCTTAAACGCCCTGTTGCAGTTAAAGCTTGCTGGAAGCGCGTATGCACTTTACTATCTGATACATGAATCTCCTTTAGTAAGCCTTCAATATATGTGGATTGTAATTTTCCAAGTTGGCGATACAACAGAATATGTTCGATGATAGCATGCTCTGACTGTAATTTTTCTAGGACATCTGCAGCAGTTGAATAGCCTGTCTTAGTCTTTTTAATCACAGGTAGCCCTAGCTTATCGAATAGAATCACACCTAATTGTTTTGGTGAATTAATATTAAAGGTTTCTCCAGCTTCTGCATAAATTTCTTGCTCAATTACTACAAGTTTATCATTAAGCTCTTGCCCCATTTTCTCTAACGTAGCGCGGTTAACCGTAATCCCTTCGCTTTCCATTTCACCTAAAATTCCTGCCAATGGTAGCTCTAGGTTTTTATAAAGATCGAATTGTTCATTTTCCTTTAATAAGGCTTCCAGTTTCGGCTGTAATGACCATACTGCAAAAGCTTTACGGCTAACATGCTGTGCAAGTTGGTCCAAATCAGGAATTGCACGCTTGGCACCTTTTCCATATACCGCTTCATCTGCTTGGACATCATAGTAGCCTAATTCCCTTGCAAGTGTTGCGATATCATCGCCACTTAATGCTGGATTATTAATATAAGAGGCAAGTAGCAAATCAAAGTCAACGCCAGCTAATTGAATCCCAGCTCGCTTTAATGATGCTTGAGCTGCCTTAGAATCGGATATATATTTTATTTTTGTGGCATCTTCTAGCCAACGACGGAGAATATCTGATTTTGCTGCTTTATCAAATGGAATATATTGCGTCTTTACGCCATCTGATAAGGCAATTCCAAGCTGCTGACAAGTATGATAGTGCTCGTTTTCAAGCTCTACATGCACGGCCATCACGTCTTTTAAATCCTCAGGTCGAACTTCCTGGACTAGGTCATAATCGAGAGGCGCCTGTTCTTCTTCTTGCACTGTAAAGTCACTTTTATCAAGCAGCGATTTAAAGCCAAGCTCACGCCACACATTGATTAATTCATCTTCTTTTGGCCCATTATATGCAAGATCAGCCAGTGAAATGGTGATTGGAGCATCCGTATAAATCGTTGCCAGCTTCTTACTCATGATGGCTTGCTCTTCATTAGCTACAAGCTTTTCCTTCATTTTAGAAGCTTTCAATGTATCCATTGCTTCATAAAGTGCTTCAACGGAGCCATGCTCTTTTAATAATTTTACAGCCGTTTTTTCCCCGACACCTGGTACACCAGGAATATTATCGGAGGAATCCCCCATCAAGCCTTTCATATCAATAATTTGGAGCGGCGTTAACCCATACTTTTCCGCAATAAAGGCTGGTGTATTTTTCTCTATTTCCGTAATACCTTTTTTCGTTATATAAACGGTTACTTGCTCTGTCGCCAGCTGAGTTAAATCACGGTCTCCAGAAACGATGATAACATCCATATCCTGCGACGAAGCCTCTTTAGCAAGCGTTCCGATAATATCATCCGCTTCATATAACTCCTGCTCATATTGCTTAATACCATACGCATCAATGAGCTTTCGTAAATAAGGAAATTGCTCTGATAATTCTGGTGGTGTCTTTTGACGTCCTCCTTTATATTCTGTAAAGGTTTCATGGCGGAATGTTGTTTTCCCAGCATCAAAAGCAACCAATATTTTGGTTGGCTGTTCTTCCTCTAATATTCTTTGTAGCATTGTTGTAAAGCCGTATACAGCATTAGTATGAATGCCACTATCATTCGTTAGCAATGGCAACGCAAAAAACGCGCGATACGCTAAACTATTACCGTCCAATAATAGTAATTTTTCCTTGGTCATGATTTTATCCTCCTGCGTTGTCTTCTTCTTCTACTTTATCATAACAATACATTTCAAGTAAAAAAAGCAGGCGTCCATCCTCAAGGTTATCCATTATTTTTAATGGTTTATCCACCACTTTTAGACTTTATCCGCTACTTTAGCATTCCTATTCATTCAAAAAAGCCAACCGCGCGTAGCGGTTGACTTGTTTAAAATATTTTAACTCCTTAACGCATATTACCTATAATAGATGAACGACTATCCTGCATTTTTTTTACAAAATTAGTCATTACATCAAAAGCCTCATTTCGTTTACTATTCATGCTTTGTAAACGGAGCATATCCATTTGCTGAGAATTACTTAAAGCATCCATTTGACCTTGCTGTGCATTCAAATCAGCTAGCTGTTGATTTCGTTGTTGAACATCCTCTAGTTGATCCTTAAGCTGATTTTCTAACAGCTGTGCTCGCTGTGATTGGACTGCCTGTAATGCTGATTCTAGATCCATGCCTTGAATATCAATTGGTTGAATTAGGCTATTAGCAGAGGATTGCCCTGCCCCACTAAATAATAATCCGACTGCTAAAGCACTTCCAAACACGACCTTTTTCATCTTTATTACCTCCTATTAAAATGAATCTTTGCTTATCATACATACTAAAGGTTAAAACTAGGTTAAAAAATTCAATATGGTATGTATGCATCTGCCTATCAAGTTTAGTCATTGACTATTCTCAATAACTTGACTGTACTACAGATTAAATAAGGGCAATACTGACAAATGTTAATAAATTACGTATTAACAAGGCATAAGACGTATTACATCCATTACTAAAAAGCAAAAACTTTCATTCAAGGACAAGTCTCCTGTAAATGAAAGTTCTTAATAGTTGTTATTGATTTGAAGTACGATAAAAAACTTCTTCATAGATGACAGTTAATATAAATGCATTCATAAAAGCAAACACAAGAAATAACGGCATGCCGCCTAATTGTGGATATGTTAGCTCTTGATTAAATACCATTACTGTACTAATTTGTGCCAAAAAGAAGATTAAGCCAATTCCAACTTGCCAAATAGGACGCTTGACCTTTCTTTTTTCATACCAAAATAATTTCTTAAAAAGGTTTCTTACATCATCTGCAATAATGATACTGATTAAAAAGATACAAACAAAAAATACTGGTATATGATAAACACTTTTCGTCACCCACGAAAAATCGGATAGACGGTAGAAAAGTGTTAATATCGAAGCTATACTACAAGCAATCCCTAAATTTTGGAGCCATTTGCTAATTTGTAATTTCAAAGCCCTTACCCCCAACTATTCTTTTTTAAACATTATCATTCTATCAAATTATAGTTGATTCGGGAATACAAACTTATAAATTTCTATTATTTTCATACTATAATAATTCGATTTCATGGATAGTTATAATTCTAGTGCAACAAAAAAGTCGTCTCCTTCAAGACAGAGACGACTTTAAACTGCGTTTATTTAATATAACCAGACAAGATGTTGGCATATGGTGAAGTAGCTGGCAAGATAATAACCGTATCTTCCCCAACCGTTTTCTTATAGGATTCTAATGTGCGGTATAAAGAATAAAATTCAGGATCTTGAGAGAAAGATTTATTGTAAATCTTTGCAGCCTCTGCTTCTCCTTCAGCTTGAATTAAAGCAGCTTCTTTACTTGCTTTAGCAAGCATTTCTTGTACGTGTTGATCCGTTTGTGCCTCAATACGACGTTTCTGTGCATCTCCCTCTGAAAGATACTTTTGTGCAATTGATTCACGATCTGAAATCATATTCGTAAAAACGGATTGTTCATTTTCAGTCGGTAAATCAATGCGACGTATACGTACATCTACTACTTCAATACCATAGTTATCGTTGGAAAGAAGTTCATTAACACGTTCAGTTACTTGATCGTTTATGCTGCCTCGAGAAGAATCCTCATCATTTATAATCTCCGTATAGTTAATTCGGCCAAGTTCAGAGCGAATAACAGAATAAATGAACTCTTCCATACGTGATTCAACTTTTTCTATCGTACCAGCATTCGAAATCAAGAGCTTAGGATCCGTAATACGCCATACAGCATAATTATCAATAATAATTCGTTTTTTATCCTTTGTATTAATTTCTTCTTCCGAAATCTCATACGTCATTTGGTTTTTTGGTAACTTTGTGACACTTTGAATAAAAGGAATTTTCATATTTAAACCTGGTTCACGCTCAAACTTAACAACCTCTCCAAACTGCCGAACAACAGCATACTCTGATTCTTTAACTATATAAATATTCGTTAATAAAGTAATCACTAGAGCGAATATGACCGTTAAGGTTACAGCTAGAGAGATATATTTTTTAGGATTCTTCGGTCCTTTCTTCGACATTTTAACTACATTGTCTCCCGAATCACCTTCTGAAGGAGCAGCTTTTTTACTTTTGCCAGATAAGAAATTGAGGAATTTTTCTAGATCCTTATTTTTTTGGTCCATTAGTTACCGCTCCCCTCTTTTTTCTCTGTTTGTGTCTGTTGCGACTGTTGAGGCTGTAGTTGCTGTAGTGGTAAATACTTCATCGTACTACCATCATCATTCATAATGTAAATTTGTGCTTTCGGTAGGACATTTTCAAGCGTCTCTATAATTAACCGCTCTCGTGTAATTTGCTGATTGCCCTTGTATTGCTCATACATTTTATTAAAGACCGCTACATCCCCTTGTGCTTGCTCGATACGGGCTGTTTTAGTTCCTTTTGCTTTCGACATAATAGCATCACGTTCGCCTTCAGCTTCACTAATGCGTTGGTTTTCATATTTTTCAGCTTCATTTATTTTTGTATTTTTCATTTCACGTGCATCTGTTACAGCAGTGAATGCAGCACGCACATCTTTATTTGGCAATTCTACATCTTGCAATTTCACACCTAAAACGCTTATTCCAATATCGTATTTTTCAATAAGAGAAACTAATAATTGGCGAGTATTTGCTTCGATGTCAGCTTTACCTTCTGTTAACGCTGCATCGATAGAAGAGCTTCCGATTATAGAACGAATGGCACTCGATGTCGCGCTATGTAATATTCTTTCTGGATCCTGCGAATTAAATAAAAACTTATTAGGCTCTGTAATTTTCCATTGAACAACAAGGTCTGTTAAGACAATATTTTCATCCCCCGTAATCATTTTTGTTTCGGCATCGTATGCCTCTAACTCACCTGCTTTATTTTGCTTATAACCAAATTGCAGACTAAACGTTTCTTTTGACAAAATTTCTACGGATTGGACGGGCCAAGGTAATTTAAAATGAAGACCTGGATTTGTTACTGTATCATCGGCACGACCAAATGTAATAACCACAGCTTGCTCTGATTCATCTACCGTGTACCATGAAGTAAAAACTGTAATAAGTGCAATAATTCCAAATATTCCAAGTCCAACAATCATTAGTGTCCTTTTCACACTCATGTCTGTTCCTCCTTTTGCTTAGTACTATTGTTTACGGTGAACCCTTATAAAAAGTTTCAAAATATTTTCATATAATGATTGTAAAGGACAGAATCCTCTGTATCTCACTCTTAACAAAAGCTTATCAATGCAAAAAAATCCTGTTACCTTTAGGGCAACAGGATATTGATAACCAGATGTTCAAATACTGGGAAAATGGTAGTGGATAATACAATACTAATTAATGCAGCAACGATCATCGCTAGACTAGCAAATGTGCCTTCTAGCTCTCCAAATTCAAATGCTTTTGATGTACCCGTTCCATGAGCACCCATACCAAGCATTAATCCTCTAGATGAAGGTCTGTGAAAACGACATACTTTGATAACGATTGGTGCTAACAAGCTTCCTAAAATACCAGTCGTCATAACGAAAACAGCTGTAAGCGTAGGAGAACCACCAATCATATTAGAAATATCCATCGCAATAGGTGTTGTTACAGAACGTGGCACTAAACTATGCACCAACTCATCATTTAAGCCCACCAATAGAGCCATCATAAAGGATGACACAATAGCAACCGCTGAACCAACAGCAATGCTGATGAAAATTTCAAATGCGTGTTTTTTTAATAGGTTGACATTTTTATATATAGGAACGGCAAACGCAACGGTTGCTGGTCCTAGTAAATTTGTTAAGACACTCGCTCCAGAATTGTAGGATTTATAAGATATACCTGTCAGTAGTAAAATACCTATAATGACTAAAGGTGTAATCAGCATAGGTGTCAGCCATTCTTTTTTATATTTTTTATAAAACATTTTACAAATATAAAAAATAGCAACGGTCCCAAGTAAGCTGACAATGGCGATTAATAAAGTCATATCGTATCACCCTTCTTTCGCTGCTCTAGCCATTGTGCTGTATACCCCGTTACAAACATTACCACAATGGCACTCACAACAATGACCAGCACAACCTTCATTCCCTGCACACCAAATAAGGCATGATAATCAATAACACCAATGGCAGATGGAATAAAGAATAATAAGAGTTCACTTAATAGTACGGCTGCTCCTAATTCAATCCATTCAAGCTTGATTATATGAAACTGTAACAGTAAAAATAATAGGACAAGTCCTATTATACTCCCTGGAATCGGCAAGTGAAGTAGGCGTGCAATAGTATTTCCGATTAATAATAGGATATAAAGATAGCCGATTTGCACGATACTTTTGACGATTTTCATGGTCATCCTTCTCTCATTTTTTTCTCTGCCTCAACAGTCAGGAAAACACGATTCGAATGATAAGAAGGTTGATTCACTGACTGTCAAAGCGTTCGTCTAACAGACAATCGCGGGTAAGATGGTTGTTAAACTTTATGCTACTATACTTTACACCTATTTACGTTCCCTGTAAAACAGAAAAAGAACCTAGTGTCTAAAAAACACTAAATTCTTTCTGTGGGGAATATAAAGCAGTTAAAAATCTTCTATTAGATTTTTATGGTCATCGTCTTAACAATCATATTGGGGGTTTCTAGAAATAAGTATAGTGCCCAAATATGAATGTAACATGTTGTTCATGTAAAGGATTTGTTAATTTTTCGGAATCATGACAATCATTTTAGTTCCTATGCCGACTTCACTCTCTACTTGAATTCGGCCATGATGCGCCTCGACTAAATGCTTAACAATCGCTAAGCCTAAGCCTGTTCCACCAGAATTACGACTTCTCGCTCGATCCACCCGATAAAATCTTTCAAAAACGCGCGCTATTTCATGTTTTTCAATACCAATTCCTTGATCCTCTATTTCGATAATGCCATGTGTTTCATTTTCCTTTAATCGAATAGAAACAGTCGTGTTTTCAGGTGAATATGTAATCGCATTGGTAATTAAATTCGTCACAATCTGAATGATACGATTGGCATCCCCCATAACCTGGACATCTCGTTCGATATCCACCTGGAAGCTCATATTTTTTTCATCCAATCGCGGAGCTGTCAATTCTGCTCCACGAATTAGAACATCCTGTAAGCCCATCGGCATAATATTGACAGTAAAACCATGCTGCTCGATCTTTGAGAGCTCTAGTAAATCTTGAATCAGCATTTGAAGTCGATTACTTTCTTTATATATAATCTCCAAAAAGGAAATCAGCATTTTTTCGTCTTTATAGGCCCCATCCAATAAAGTTTCTGAAAAGCCTTTAATAGATGTAATAGGTGTGCGTAATTCATGTGATACATTCGCAACAAAGTCTTTCCGAATTTGTTCTAATCGAACTAGTTCCGTTATATCATGCATAACGATAACAACGCCTAGCCATCGTCCATGGTCCCCGATGACCGGTGCCCCATAAACTTCTTTGTTATAAAGTTCTTGCTGTACTTCCATTTTAATTTGTTGTCGATAAGGCATTTCTGTCAGAAAAACATGATCGATAAATTGTTCTAATGATTTAGGTAAGCCTATTGTACGAAAAACCTTTCCTTGTACATCATCAATCTGCATTCCAAAGCGCTCCAGAAATACTCGATTTACAATGGAAATATTCCCCTCACGACCAATCATCATAAGGGAGCTCCCCATATTTTCAATTAAGGTTTTCAGTCTTTCTTCCTCTACTTCACGTATCGTTGTAATATCTTGCAAATTCCGTGCCAATATGTTTATGGAATGACTCAGTGGTATCATCCGTTCATGCTCATTTTCTTGAGCACGTGCACGATAGTTACCCTTTGCAAGCTCAAGGGCAGTGTCTGTCACATTATCAATCGGTGCAGTAAAGTTACGTATCATATAACGACTTATAATTGCTATTAATATCAACGTGATGGTAAAGAGAATAGCCAGTACTCCGTAAAGGCGAGCACGCACATAGTTCAATAAGGATTCGTCTCGTTCCATAGCCTGAGCTGCGTACAAAGCTTCCTGATCTTCCTTCGTTAAATCCATTTTGCGTTCATCGATTACTTGGTCCATTGATGTCCGTATCTCAGTGGTTGCTTGCTCGTTATATTGCTCGATATAAACAGGAAAAAGCTGACCTATAACAATCATTAGGACAGCTAGTATCGTTCCAAGTAAAAGCATGAATGTCAAGAATAAGCGGTTGCTCATCGATTTCATGTCGTTTTCGGCTCCTCAAATTTATAACCAAGACCTCTAATTGTTTTTATAAACATCGGCTTGCGGCTATTTTCTTCAATTTTATCGCGAAGGTGGCTAATGTGTACATCCACAATTCGAGTATCGCCAGCAAAATCATATTTCCATACAGCACTTAATAGCTGATCACGTGTTAATACACGATTTTTATTTTCAAGTAAATAGATGAGTAGCTCAAACTCTTTTGGTGTAAATTCCAGTGCCTCATCCTGTAAAAATACTTCAAATCGCTCTGGGTACACTCGCAATTGTCCAAACTCATACATTTTTTCCTGCGCCTCATCCTTATCATCTGCGACAACATTCTGCGTGAAACGTCTTAATACAGCCTTGACACGCGCTAAAACTTCACGAGGACTAAAAGGCTTTGTCATGTAATCATCTGCTCCCAACTCAAGACCAAGAACTTTATCAAATTCGTCATCTTTAGCAGTTAGCATAATAATTGGCGTATTCATACGTTGTTGTCGTATTTGTTTACAGACCTCCATGCCATCTAGTTTTGGAAGCATCAAATCTAAAAGAATTAAATTTGGCTGTAAGTCGATTGCTTTTTCAAGCCCTTCCTGACCATCAGCAGCCGTTTCCACTACATAGCCTGCCTGTTCTAAATTATATTTCAATAATGTTGCAATTGAAAATTCATCTTCAATTACTAAAATCGTTTTTGTCATGTCTAATGCCTCCGTTAGTGATTTGAAACCCCCATTTCAAATCTCAAGACGTCTATAGCGCAAGTGGTGGAGTCACAAGCAATAAACCTTCAATTACAAGCTGCTTCTGCTCATTATATGAGTGGACAGATACAGTGATGGTATTGTCATATTTATTGATTGCTGTAACCTCTAATAGCGTATCGAACAATTCATAATGATAGAGAGGTCCTAAATATTTCAAATGTTGCTCAATAATTCGTGCACCTGGTCCTGGAATATACTTTGACACAGCTGATGTAATAATACCATTTAACATAATTGTCGGCACAATTGGCTTTTGAAAAGGTGTCATAGCCGCATAATCATGTTGAATATAAAGCGGGTTACTATCGTTTGTAAGGCCTAAATAAAGCAATAGATCCCTATCTTCAATTTTTTCAGTGATATGGATTTTCTCGCCAACTGTAATTTCATCGATTGTGAGACCAAGTTTACTATTTTTTTGAAGCAAAGATACGCCAACCCCTTTTCTATCATACTACATTCATAGTATCAATTTTATGCTAAAAGTACAATGAAAAGCAGAAGAACCTTACCTTTCTCAACCCTGGAAACATAAAAAAACGAGCAGGAACATTCCCTACTCGTTTTAAGACTTAGACTGATATTCTACACTAAAATTTTCATCACATTACGAACTGCTTCTGCCGATTGATCTAAAGCTGCTTTTTCTTTGTCCGTTAATTCTAGCTCAAAGATTTTTTCAATACCGTTTTCGCCAAGTAATGTAGGAACACCTAAGTATAAATCATGATAGCCGTACTCGCCTTCTAAATAAGCAATAGATGGTAAAATACGTTTTTGGTCTTTTACAATAGCTTCAGCCATCTCTATTAGTGCCGCAGCAGGCGCATAATAGGCAGAGCCGTTACCAAGTAAGTTGACAATTTCTGCTCCACCATTACGCGTTCGGTCAACAATTTCTTCTAAACGTTCAGCAGAAATAAGTGTTTCTAACGGAATACCACCAGCAAATGAATAACGTGTTAACGGTACCATTGTGTCACCGTGACCACCTAATACAAAACCAGTAATATCTTTCACTGAAATCTTAAGTTCTTCTGCCACAAATGCACAGAAACGAGCCGTATCAAGAACACCTGATTGACCAATTACACGGTTTTTAGGGAAGCCAGTTTCTTTGTATACTGTGTATGTCATGGCATCAACTGGGTTTGTCAGTACAAGGATTGTAGCATTTGGTGAATGCGTAGCAATCTCTTTTGAAACAGTTTTCATAACACTCTGATTGATTTGAACAAGGTCATCACGGCTCATACCTGGTTTACGTGCAACACCAGCGGTAATGATCACTACGTCAGAATTCGCCGTATCTGCATAATTGGAAGTACCTTGCACATAAGAGTCAAACCCTTGTATTGGTGCTGCCTCCCACATATCTAGCGCCTTACCCTTTGTTGGGTTTTCTGCTTGTGGAATATCCACTAATACGACGTCACCAAGTTCTTTCTGAGCTGCTAAAAATGCTGCAGTAGCGCCTGTAAAACCGCCACCGATAACTGAGATTTTTTTTCGTTTCAGAGACATTTGAATACGCTCCTTTAAAATTAGGTTATATATTTTAAAAGAGGGAGGAGACTTCCATCTCACTCCCTCAATTAAACAAGTTTATCGTAAATATTCAATTAAAATTTACTGTCACCCTAATTATATCGGCAGAAAAAAGCATCCGCTTTAGCGATAAATTCTATTGTAGAATAGAAAATTATAGGTTTTTGATTAACTCATTAGCGAATTCTGAACATTTCACTTCTGTAGCGCCGTCCATTAAACGTGCGAAGTCATAAGTAACAACTTTAGAAGAAATTGTTTTCTCAACAGATTGAGTGATCATGTCAGCCGCTTCTTGCCATCCTAAGTGTTCAAGCATTAATACACCTGAAAGTAATACTGAAGATGGGTTTACTTTATCTAAACCAGCATATTTTGGAGCTGTACCGTGAGTAGCTTCGAAGATCGCATGGCCAGTAACATAGTTAATGTTAGCTCCTGGAGCGATACCGATACCACCAACTTGTGCAGCTAAAGCATCAGAAATATAGTCACCATTTAAGTTCATTGTAGCTACTACATCGAACTCAGTTGGACGAGTTAAGATTTGTTGTAAGAAGATATCAGCGATAGAATCTTTCACTAAGATTTTGCCAGCTGCTAAAGCATCAGATTGAGCTTTGTTTGCTGCTTCTTCACCTTGTTCAGCTTTGATAGCATCGTATTGGTTCCAAGTGAAAGTTTGATCAGCAAATTCTTTTTCTGCTAATTCATAACCCCATTTTTTGAATCCACCTTCAGTGAATTTCATGATGTTACCTTTATGAACTAAAGTAACAGATGGGCGTTTATGTTTAATTGCGTATTCGATAGCAGAACGTACTAAACGTTCAGTACCTTCTTTAGATACAGGTTTAACACCGATACCAGAAGTTTCTGGGAAGCGGATTTGATTTACACCAAATTCAGATTGTAGGAAGTTGATGATTTTTTGAGCTTGTTCTGAACCAGATTCGAATTCAATACCAGCGTAGATGTCTTCAGTATTCTCACGGAAGATAACCATATCAACGTCTTCTGGGCGTTTAACTGGAGAAGGCACTCCATCAAAGTGACGTACTGGGCGTAAGCATACATATAAGTCAAGTTGTTGACGTAATGCTACGTTAAGAGAGCGGATACCACCACCGATTGGTGTAGTAAGAGGACCTTTGATTGCAATTAAGTATTCATTAATTTTGTCTAAAGTTTCTTGTGGTAACCATTCACCAGTTTGGTTAAATGCTTTTTCACCAGCTAAAACTTCTAACCATTCAATTTTCTTTTCACCGTTATAAGCTTTTTCTACTGCTGCGTCAATTACGCGTGATGCTGCTGCCCAGATATCTGGACCAATTCCATCACCTTCGATGAAAGGAATTACTGGATTGTTTGGTACATTAAGTACGCCATTTTCAACTACAATTTTGTTTGACATTCTGTTGCCTCCTAAATTCATAATCATAGGACTGTGTTAGTGATAACACAGTCCCAAACATTCTAGCATATTTTCCAAATTAGCGCTCGCTGATTGGAACATATTTTTGCATGCCTGGTCCAACATACTCAGCACGTGGACGGATTAGGCGGTTATTAGCATATTGCTCAAGGATATGTGCCACCCAACCTGAAGTACGTGATACTGCGAAAATTGGTGTGAACAGGTCATGATCAATACCTAAAGAATCATACACTGACGCAGAGAAGAAATCTACGTTTGCAGGTAATTTCTTTTGTTCTACGATCATGTCATGGATTTTAACTGACATTTCGTAAAGCTCTGGTTTACCAGTTAGCTCAGTTAATTTTTTAGACATTACGCGTAAATGCGGAGCACGAGGGTCGCCTTTACGATATACACGGTGACCGAAGCCCATGATTTTTTCTTTGTTGTCTAATTTATTTTGAATATAAGATTCAACATTTTCAAGTGAGCCAATTTCAGTTAACATTTTCATAACTTGCTCATTTGCTCCACCGTGAAGTGGTCCTTTTAATGCACCGATCGCTGCAGTTACACCTGAATAAACGTCAGATAATGTAGCTACACATACACGTGCAGTGAATGTAGATGCATTTAACTCATGGTCAGCATGTAATACTAATGCTTTGTCGAATGCTTCAATTTCAATATCTGCTGGCTCTTCGCCTTTAAGCATGTATAAGAAGTTTGCCGCATATCCTAGTTCAGGTTTTGGTGAAACTGGTTCTAAACCTTTACGAACACGTGCAAAAGCAGTTACTACTGTAGCAATTTTAGCTTGAAGACGAATTGCTTTACGGTAGTTTGCTTCTGGATCCATAACATCCGCTTCTTCATCGAATACACCAAGTAAAGATACTGCAGTACGCAATGCAGCCATTGGATGTACAGTTGAAAGTGGGTATGTTTTAAATTGGTCGACAATCGCTTGCGGAATTGACATGTTGTCTGCCAATTGTTGTTTTAATTCAGCTAGCTCGTCCTCTTTTGGTAAACGAGTATGCCATAACAGGTAAATTACCTCTTCGAATGACGCATTTTCTGCTAAATCATCAATGTTGTAACCAACATATGTAAGTGTGTCATCGATAATTGAACTGATTTTAGATTCCGCTGCTACGATACCTTCTAAACCTTTA
>Ga0213828_1001149_pt1 | contig 22615 bp, 20 predicted proteins | sample MC6MC0897MG_FD_180664 | JGI IMG/M metagenome (GOLD analysis project Ga0213828, IMG submission 180664) | Enriched soil aggregate microbial communities from Iowa State University, Ames, United States - MC6-MC0897-MG | ecosystem: Environmental > Terrestrial > Soil > Unclassified | place: USA: Iowa... | reverse complement strand
GCAGGTCATGGGTGTAGCCGGCCTTGCCGTCCTTGCCCACCTTCTTTTCCATCAGCTGCACGGTGCCGATGGCCTTGTTCTGCGCGGTGTCGACCACGGTCACCGAGGTGTCCACGGTGTTGCCCACGTACAGGCGGTTGTGGGCGTCATCCAGCACCACGCCGAAGGCTTTGCGCTCCAGCGGAATACGGGTTTCCACCGCCAGGGTGGTCGGGTTCAGGCGCAGCACCTGGGACGGGCCGGCGTTGTCGCCGAAGCCGCCGGACGAGGCCACGAACACGGCGTTCTGGGCGGGGCTGTAGGCCAGCTCGTACAGGCCCTGGGCGATGGCCTGCCGCTGCACGGCGGTGCTGGCGGCGGGCGCTGCGGTCTCGTTATCGGCAAATGCGGCCGGGGCGCCGACGCTGAGCGAGATGGCAACGGCCAGAGCGGCCGAGCGGAAAGCGGAATGACGGGTCATGCGAGCATCCTTGAAAGGGCACGGGAGGGTGTCCTGGCTCGCTGGGCCGTTCTGCGACGGCCCGCCCTGCAACTGTCTGCGCAGGGTGGGCTGGCTGGGTAGCGGGGGAATGGTAGCAGGTGGGGGGCGTGGCGTCCGCCCAGGCATGCGTGGGCACTGCTCATAGAGGCTGACACGGCCGTCACCGGCGTTCACGCCGCTGGAATCGCAGGATGCGCAGGATCGAGTGCCCCCTCATCTGCCCTCGCGCGGTCCACTCCTGATGCAGCAACTCGCCAACGATTTCTGGAATCTGCGCGGCACGTTCAAAGTGGCCGGTCTGCTTGACCTGGGCACGCAGCTTTCAGTCGTGCGCCGCACCAACGGCCGCTTTCTGGTACTGGACAGCTACACCCCTACCGAGGCCGAGCGCCAAGCACTGCTCGGCCTGACCGCGGGCGGCACGCTGGTGGACGCCATCATCAATGTGCACCCCTTCCATACCCTGCACTGCGAGCCCCTGCACCAGCTGCTGCCCGCTGCGCGCCTGATCGGCACCCGTCGCCACCTGCAGCGTGCGCCGCATCTGCCGTGGGACCCCAATGTGATTGAAGACCCGGCCGCCCAGGCCGACTTTGCCGATGACCTGGATTTTTCCGTTCCCGCCGGCCTGGATTTGGTCCCGGCCAATGAAAGCGTGCACGCCAGCTCGGTGCTGGTCCGCCATCGCCGCAGCGGCATCGTCCATGTCGATGACACCCTCAACGTGCTGGCGGCCCCCGGGGCATTGGGCAGGTGGCTGCCGCAGTCACGCCTGAAGTTCCACCCCACGCTGCCGCGTGCGCTGCAGGCGCGGGCCGGCGCAGCAGTGGCGTTTGATCGCTGGGCGCGCGCGTTGGCCGATCGCTGGGCCGGCACCCCGTATGTCTGCGCCGCCCATTCGGCCGTGCGCAAGCTGCCCGCCACTGGCTGGCATGACGAAATGCTGACGGCGCTGCGCCACGTGCAGGGCACGCTGCGCCGCCACCACCGCCGCTACGGCTGAAAACCTCCCGTACTGCACTGCTCCCCTCCCCCAAGGCGAACCGACCGTGACCGACTCCCAGATCAAGACCATCAACCCCCTCACCGAACAGGTACTGGACACCTACGCCTACATGTCCGATGCCCAGGCAGCAGACACCGTAAAGGCAAGCCACGAGGCGTTCCTGCAGTGGCGCCTGCGCAGCCTGGAAGAGCGTGCCGCCGTGATAGCGGCCATTGCGCAGAAGCTGGAAGAGAAGAAGGAAGCCTTCGCCCAGCTGATGACAAACGAGGTCGGCAAGCTGATCGGCGACAGCCGCAGCGAAGTGGATCTGTGCGTGGCCATCTGCAACTACACCGTCGAGCAGGGCCCGAAGGTGCTGGCTGATGAAGAGCGGCCTTTGACCAATGGCACCGGCATCGTCACTCACGCGCCCATCGGCGTGGTGTACGGCATCCAACCGTGGAATTTCCCGGCCTACCAGGCGGTGCGCTACTCCATTGCCAGCCTCATGGCCGGCAACGGCGTGCTGCTCAAGCACGCCGAAAGCTGCACCGGCAGCGGCCTGTTCCTGCGCGACCTGTATGAGGAAGCCGGCCTGCCCAAGGGCTTGTTCGGCGTGCTGCTCATCAGCCACGACCAGTCCGATGCCATCATCGACCACGACCTGGTGCGTGCCGTCACCCTGACCGGCAGCGAAAAGGCCGGGCGCACGGTGGCCGAGAAGGCCGGCAAGGCGCTGAAGAAGACCATGCTGGAACTTGGCTCCAACGACGCCTATCTGGTGCTGGACGATGCCGACCTGGAGCTGGCGGTGAAGACCTGCGTCAAGGGCCGCCTGTTCAACAACGGCCAGACCTGCGTCAACGCCAAGCGCTTCATTGTGACTGAGAAGAACTACGACGCCTTCGTTGAAGCCTATGCAAAGCAGTTTGCACAGATCCGCATGGGCGACCCGAACGATGCAAGCACCCAGCTCGGCCCGATGGTCTCCAAGGCGCAGCGTGACACCCTGCACGAGCAGGTCAGCAAGAGCGTGGCCCAGGGCGCGCGGCTGGTGGTGGGTGGCGAGATACCCGACCGGACCGGCTGCTTCTACCCCGCCACGGTACTGGCCGATGTTGCGCCCGGCCAGGTGGCTTATGAGGACGAACTGTTTGGCCCCGCCGCTGCCATCATCAAGGCCAAAGACGATGAAGACGCCCTGCGCATCGCCAACGACAGCCGCTACGGGCTGGGCGGCGGCATCTTCAGCCGCGATGTGAAGCGCGCGCGCGAACTGGCCACCACCTACTTCGATACCGGCATGGTGTGCATCAACACCTTCAATGTGGCCAGCCCCGCCCTGCCCTTTGGCGGGGTGAAGGCCTCCGGCTACGGCCGCGAACACGGCCCTGAGGGCCTGAAGGAATTCGTCAACATCAAATCCATCACCCTGCCGGCGGCCCCGTGAGCACGCCCCTGCGCTGCGATGTGGCGGTGATCGGCGCCGGTACGGCGGGTTTGGCGGCAGAGCGTGCCGCCCGCCGCAACGGCGCGTCCACCCTGCTCATCGATCCGCACTTCAACGGCACCACCTGTGCCAACGTCGGCTGCATGCCCTCCAAGCTGCTGCTGGCTGCGGCCAAGCAGGCAGAGCGTGTGCGCCATTCAGACCTGTTCGGCATCCGCGTGGAGGGCCTGCAGATTGATGGCCCGGCGGTGATGCAGCGGGTGCGCGACGAGCGCGACCGGTTTGCCGCCCTCACCCGCAAGCAGATTGACGCCCTGGACCCGGCCACCCGCCTGACCGGCCGCGCACGTTTTGCCGGCCCGACCACGCTGGAACTGGAGGACGGCTGCCGTATCGAGGCACGCGCGATTGTCATCGCCACCGGGTCTGCCCCTGCCCTGCCCCCGCCCTTTGAAGCGCTGGGCGAGCGGGTGCTGACCAACGAGAGCCTGTTCGAGCTGAAGCAGCTGCCCGAACGTGTGGCCGTGGTGGGCACCGGCTCGGTGGGGCTGGAATTTGCCCAGGCGCTGGCCCGGCTGGGCGTGCAGGTCACCCTGCTGGGCAAGGACACAGCGCTGGCCAAAGTGCGCTGCCCGCGCGTGCACGACGCGTTGCTGGCGGTGCTGAAGCGGGATATGGACGTGCACTTGGGCGTGGACGTACACCCTGAACCCACCGCAGAGGGCGTGTACGTGCGCTGGAGCAGCAAGGACGGAGCGGAGGGCAGCGTGCAGGTGGACTACGTGGTGGCGGCACTGGGGCGGCCACCCACGCTGAAGGGCCTGGCCTTGGACAAGGCTGAGCTGGCACTGGACAAGCACGGCGTACCCCGCCATGAACGCGAAACGATGCGCTGCGGTGACAGCGCCGTCTTCCTGGCCGGCGACGTCGCTGCCGACCTGCCCCTGCTGCATGAGGCATCGAGCGATGGCGCCATTGCCGGCCGAAACGCTGCAGCGCTGCCAGCAGAAGTCACCGTGAAGCGGCACGTGCCGTTGAGCATTACGTTCACCGATCCGCCCGTGGCCAGCATCGGCCAGTCTGAAGACGAGGGCGCGGTAACCGGCACGGCCGATTTTGACGACCAGGGCCGTGCACGCGTGGAAGGCGTAAACGAAGGCACGCTGACGCTGTACGCGGCAGCACCGGATGGCAAGCTGATCGGTGCGGATCTGGTGGCGCCTGCGGGCGAGCACCTGGCCCACCTGCTGGCATGGGCGGTGGAAACCGGCTGCACGGCCAGCCAGCTGCTGGAACTGCCGTTCTACCACCCCACCATGGAGGAAGGCTTGAAACAGGCCCTGCGCAGCATATGCGCGGCAACGCCGATTGCGCTGCCGGCTGACCATGATGCGGGGGCGCCTGCTGGGGGGTGAGGGGTGAGTCAAGGGTGGCGCGTTTTATTGGCCGCCATGCTTTGCTGCGCCTTCGATTGATGGGAGTGGGCATCAAGACAACGGGGGCTTCAACCAGAATCACGCGACGCAGCCTGTCGCAGCGCTCCGCACAATGAACACCGACGGATCGACACGGGGCACGGATGCCCCAGCTACCCACCCACGAAAGGAATTCCATGTTCAAGATCATTGGTGCAACGGTGGTTTACGGCTTCGCCCTGTATGGCCTGGGCCGCTGGCTGGTGGAACAGCAGCACGTTGGCGTAGATGACTGAGGCCCGGCTGACCATGTGGGGCCGAGCACAGAAACTGACGTATCACTGCAAGGACTGCGGCTGGAAGCGCGTCACGCCGCCTACCGGCGATGTCCGCATCGAGGGGCTTACCTGGTTCCGCAGCTGCCCCGAATGCCGTTCGACCGCACTGGAGTGCGGCAATGCAAACGCGCTGGACACCCTCTGGCAGGGTCTGCCCGAAGCATGGCGCAGGGCACGACGTTTGGAGTAGTTCCCCTGCCACGATCGCCCCGCATAATGGTGGCGATAACAGGGGGAAACATGGATTCGACTGCTCTGAAGGAAGCGCATCGCCTTGTCCGCGATGCGCAGCCGGATTCAACGCGCGTGCGCCTGCACCGCGCCATCAGTTGGCTCAACCGCGCTGAACAGGAAGACCAGGATACGGATGCCCGTTTCCTGTTTCTGTGGATTGCGCTCAATGCAGCCTATGCCCAGGAATTCGGCTTCGAGAACGCCGAGCGCGAACAGCTGCGCAGGTTCTTCGAGGCCCTGCTGGCACATGACCGGCAAGGAAGCCTGCAGGACATCCTGTTCAAGCAGTTTCCCGGGCCCATCCGCACGCTTATTGGAAACCGTTTCGTATACGCACGCTTCTGGAAGGCGCTGCGCGAGCACGACAGCAGCAACCGCTGGGCGGAGCGCTTCGCCACGGATCAGCGCTCGGCGCTGCAGGCCGTCGTTGAGCGGCGCACCGAGGTCGTGCTCTCCATCGTGCTGGACCGCCTGTATGTGCTGCGCAACCAGCTGGTGCATGGCGGGGCCACCTGGGACAGCCAGGCCAACCGCGCACAGCTGCGCGACGGCGCTGCCATCCTGGGCCAACTGGTGCCGGCCATCCTGCAGCTGATGCTGCAGGATGGGGCGCCGGAGCTGGGTGAGGTGGCCTACCCGATGCTGCCGGGGTAACCGGCAGCCGTCACACATGCTTCAGCTGTACCGATGGGCTGCTGCGTTCACCTGGTCCGCAATCTCGGCACGCAGCTCAGCCGGCTCCAGCACTTCAACGCGGCTGCCGAAGCCCAGAAGCCACCAGCGCAGCGTCTGGTCATCCTCAACCGTCGCTGTAAGCTCGACATCAGCGCCACCCTCATCACCGGTAATCTGCTGGTCAGCCGACAACGGCGTATCCCGCAGATGCGCCGCGGCTTCGGCGGCAAAGCGGGCCCTGAGCTTCAGCGGACCGGCGGGCCGGTACTTGGGCCCCTCATGCGCCACGTAGTCCTGCAGGTTGAATCCTTCCGGCCGCTGGCAGTCTTCCGCCATCACGGACAGGTCGCTGAGACGGTGCAGCGCAAGCTTGCGGATGTCGCCGTAGTCGCGAAGGGTGCAGATCAGGTATTGCGCCGCGCCGCGCATGACCAGGCCCAACGGATGGATCTTCATCCGCTTGGCCTCGCCTGCCGCCCGCGACTGGTACGCGCCTTCCAGGCATCGCCCCAAGCCGAGCGCGGCGTGCACGGCTTCCAGCACGGCCGGTTCAACCAGCGGTGCGATCAACGGCATGCCCGAGGGCATGATCGCCGTGCGGCGGTGCCAGTCGTGCCAACCGCTCGAGGCCAGCGCGCGCTCTGCCATGTCGAACAACGGCCAGAGATCGGCCATGGCCAACCTGGGCAACAGGTTACGCAGGTGCATGCGCGCCGACAGCAGGGTGACCGCCTGCGAGTTCGTCAGGCGCGCACCAAACTCGAAGTTCGCACCCCTCGCCCAGCTCCATCCATAAGGGCGGCTTGATTCGTCCGATGCCAGCGGAAAGCGTTCGGAGAGCTCCTTCAGATCGCGCTCGATGGTGCGGCTGGTGGTGGTGAATCCCTCCACCGCCAACCGCTCCTTCAACTCCCGCACCGTGATCTTCCACGGTGCGGGCTGGATCATCCGCAGCATCTCCCACTGGCGGGCGAGCGCGTCATGGGTGGCCGTGCTCATCCCGCGCGCAGCCGCTTGTATTCGCCCTTCAGCACGTCCGCCTGTTGGTACCAGCCATCGAAGCGCACCTTCTGCGTCGACATGTCCTGCAGTGCGGCCTTCAACGAGGCCAGCATGTCCTGCAGCTCGCACAGATCCGGGAAGTAGGTGCGGATGAACTGGCTTTCGCTGCCAGCACCGTCAAGCTCGTCGTTCAACGACTTGCGCTGGGCCTCCAGCGTCGCCACGAACTCTTCCACGCCCGCCTTGAACTTCTTTTCCTTCTCGATCTTCTGGTAGGAATCCCACACTTCCATCGCGATACCCAGGCCTGCGAGTGCACCATTCACGCCGCCGGCCAGCTTGTGCGCGCCCCACGGTGCGAACTTCAGGTTCTTGCCCAGGTCGAAGCCGACCATCTTGCCCGCCGACACCACACCGTCGCGCATCATCAGGATGGACTTGTTGTTCACCAGCTTGGCATCCAGCAGGTACTTGACGCCCTGCTGGCCCATGGATGAGACCACCGTGTTGAAGTGATTGATCTCGTCCACGAAAGTACCCTGCACGGCCTCCAGGTTGAGCTTGGCGGTGCGCAGCGACTTGGCGTATTCCTCCTGCAGGCGCATGCGGATGATGATGCCTTCCGCCCCGACTTCACGCTCGAAGAAGGTCGGCCAGGTCTGCATGTCCGCGCCACGCGCCTGCAGGATCAGATCGGCAAAGTACTGCGCCAGGAAGCGGCGGATCTGTTCCTTCGCCTCCCCCGCCTGCTGCGTGGCCAGATTCACCTGCCCGGTCAGGTCCTGGAAAGTGTCGCTCATGCGCTCCACTTCCGCATTGATCAGGACGCCGCGCTCGACGGCGATCGGGAGGTGCTTGTTCAGCACGTCCGCAATGATGGCGGTACGCGTATCGGCCACCAGCCGCTCGGTGCCACCACTGGACTGGATGCGGTCCACGGTTGCCTGCTGCAGCGAGGGAATGCGAGAGAGCTTGCGGTGCTCGTCCTGGTTCGCCAGCCAGTAGTCGATGCCCTGGTCATACGGGTTGGCCGAGACCGCCACGATGCTCAGTGCTTCAGCCTCTGCCGGCGAGAGCCCGATCAGCTCGACCAGGCGCTGGCGCACGGCGCTCCGCTTCACTTCCAGCAGGCGCTGGTACTCACCCTCGTCCTCGAGGTCGGCCACCGCGTCGAAGCGGCTGAGCACGAACACCGTCCGCGACAGCAGCGCCAGGTCGCGGAACAGCCAGGTCAGCTCCGTCTTGTGGCTCTCCTTGATCGGGTTGGTCGGGTCCATCACGTACAGCACGAGATTGGCTTCGCTGACGTACTTGCGGGTGAGTTCCTTGTAGGTCTCACCGTCGATCTCGCGCTCGCCGAACAGCCCCGGGGTGTCCACCAGCAGCAGATCGTCGCCCACCGGGTACTCCAGCACGTGGTCGGTCGATTCCGCCTGCGAGATCTTCATGCCCTGGCGGTCCAGCCGGTTCATCCACGCAGCGGCGATGGACGTCTTGCCTTCCGAGAACCCACCCACCAGTGCCACCTTCAGCCGTTCACCGGTCACCGCGCCAATGGCGGATTCGAGCTTGTGCTCGAATGCATCGTCCATCGTCACGCCAAAATCGGCGCCGGCCTTCAGGAACTCAAGCAGCTCTCGCAACATCCCTGCGGCGCGTTCCTGCTGCGCCTTGAATCGTTCAAGCGTGTTATCCATGGTGATGCCCCCTCAGGCCAGTGTGGTGTCGATGCGGGCGCTCAGCGCGTCCAGTCGGGTGGTGGAAAGCCGCAGCACGGCGGCCTTCGCTTTGATGTCCTTCTGCGGTAGCCCCAGGCGCGCCTTGGCCTCGGTGCAGGCGGTTTCGAGCGCTTCCATCACCGCGCGCTCGCTCTTCTCCAGGTCGTCCTTCAACGAGGCACGCGCCTTCTCGAGGTTTTCGTCCACCGCCTTGCGCTGCTGGGCCTTCTTGAAGTCCTCATCCACCAGGCCCCACAGGGCTTTGGCGAGGCTGATCACCAGGCCCACCGCGCTGAAGGTGATGATCACCCAGCCCGCCGGACCGGTCATGATCAACGCTGCGGTACCGATGGCGGTGGTCACCAGGCCGACGATATTGACGCCGCTGGCGATTTTCAGATCTAGCGAGAAGCTCGCTGCCGGTGCATCGCGCATCTTCCCGCTGGCAAGCTCGCCCAGATCCTTCAGGTGCTTCTGGAAGCGCTCGGTGGTCTTGGCAATCGAGTCCTGGAACGTTGCCATCGACTTGCGCGACGCGTTACCCAGCTGCTCCTGCAGAGCCGTCGCATTGCGGGTCATGCTCGCCTGCAGGCGTTCCTTCAGCGCATCGTTGGAAAGGCCATCGTTGATCTGCCCGTAAACCTCCTGGCGCACGCTCGTCTCAAACGTCCGCAGCGCATCAGAGGCATCACTGCGAAGACTTGAACGCAGGCGCGTCGCGGCCATGTCCACCTGCCCCTGCGCGGCCTTGGTCTCGGTGACCACCTTGCGCGCATGTGCTTCCAGGCTGGTGGCGTGGAGATCCAGCTCTTCCACCACGGTGCGCAGCGACTGGTTCGCCTTGAACACGTTGGCCTGCCGGATCTTGCGCGGCGCATCCACCGCCATGCTGGCAAGGTGGCTCGCCATTGCGGCAAAGCCGGTCTTGTCCAGCAGCTCGCCAGCCTCAAACTCGTCCAGGAACTTCTTCTGCGCCGCGCGGCGGTCCTGCGCCGCGTCGGCCAGTGCCTCCCGGGGTGGCAGGCGGTCTGCAAGGGCCAGGAAGGCCGGATACGCGCTGACCGGCAGCACGCCCTTGTAGTTGCCCGCCAGCGCTTCGCGCAGGCCCTTGTCCAGATCGGCAATGCCATCGGCATCGGTGGCAAACAGACCCGCGGGCTTTCGCAGCGGCACTGCGCCGGTCACGCGCTTGTTGAACACCGCCCAGACCTCGGTCTGCGGCCCCAGGTGGCGCTTGATCTTCTCCAGCGTGCCGTCTTCCTTGTCGCCGTGCTGCGGGCGTGCCGCCTTGCCAGTGACATAGAACACGGCGTGTGCGGTCTGCACGGCACGGTCGATGTGCGCCTTTACGCCGGCTTCGCCGCCTTCGATACCCGGCACGTCCAGCAGGACGATCGGCGCACCGCCGTTGTCGAACACATAGCGCTGTGTCTCGCGGGTGAAGTCAGGGCGGCCATCACCGATGATCGCGCCGTCAGCGTGTTCCACCAGCAACGGCAACGAGCGCAGGCGACGGCCCAGCTCATTCTCGGCACTGGCCAGTGCGGCTTCGGCGGCCGCCCTCTCCTTCTCAAGCTGCTGGCGCTCCTGCGCCTGGCGCGCGCGCAGATCATCCACGCGCGCCTGCAAGGCGACCGTCCCGGCAGCCTGGGGGTCGCGCTTGAACCTGCCCAGCAGACGCTGCCACCACGTGCGGCTGGCGGTAGCAAGGGCCACGGCCTGCTTCTGCTCGTCCACTTCGCGCTCAAGCGCCTGCAGCTCGCGCTGCGCCTGCGCCTCCAGTTCCGTGCCACGCTGCACTGCAGCGGCCGCCGATTCGCTGGCACGGGTGATCGACCGGCGCGAGGCTTCGATCGAGTCCTCGTCCAGGCCGTGCGATGCCATCAGCGCATCGTAGCGGCCACGCTGCGCACGCTTCTCCGCTTCGTCCAGATGGATCCGCAGCGATTCGATGATGGTGGACTTGCCCGCATTGGTTTCGCCATACAGCGCGACGGTGAATTCCTTCCATTCAGCAGCGGCACGAAGCTCTTCCTGCTTGCCGGCCACACGGGCCTGCATCAGGCTGAGCGCTGCAAGGATCTCGCTCTGCACCGGCTCATCGTCCGCATCGGCAGCCTGCGTCTCCAATGCGTGGATCACATCCCGAACGCCGTTGGTCACATAGCTGTAGATCTGCTCCGGCGAACCGGCATCAAGGTCGGCTACACCCACGGCCCCCACATCACTGGCGCGCATGGTTTACCCCCGCTACTGGCACGTTGCGGTCACTCTGGCTGCTCATGTTTCCCCCTGTTCCTGGTTCGCTGGCTGTACTCAGCCGGGTTGTGTCAAAAGCCCCTTGGGGCGTAAATCTGGAAGGTCATCCCCGGCGCGCACGTTGCCGAACCAGCGCTGGCAAGCGTGGCTTGCAGCCGGCAGGGCGGGGAGTTATCGAAGGGCTTGCGCCAACGCGGGCATGGGCGGGCGTTGCCGGCGGGCGCGGGTAATGGCGTGGTGGGCACAACATCCTCGTCGTCTTCTCCTGCATCCATGCATGGGCTAACTCGTGCGAACTGCGTCACAGTTTGTCGCAACCGAAGCGGAGTATAGGCACAGACCGCCCGGTGTAAACAGGTCACCCAGGCACCCGGCCGACACCGCCTTCACCTGCAGCCGTCAGGGCAGCCGATGGAACAGCGCCAGCCATCCCGCCAACGCCAGAATGGCGACGGCCTGGAACACGGAGCGTTGAATGAAGGTCATGCCGAACTGCCTCGGTATGGAAGATGGAATCCATCCTCCCAAGCGATGCGACATCTGGTGTCGCGTCAAATTCCCGACTCAATATCTGCACCGCCAATGGCCAGAAGTCTAGCAACGAGGCACTACTCGGGAATCTACAACGAATCAGAAAATTGCCAGGCCGCGCTGCAAATCACTGTCCCAGAAACGTAGGCTCAAAACGCTAAAGTTTCTTCAGCCGTGGCCGCCCAGCATTGGGTGCCACAACCACATCGGGTCGGAATGATTCTGCCCGCATACACACGAGACGGAAGCCTCAATGTCCCAGTTCTATACCCGCGAGCACTTCGAACTTCTGCAGTCGCTGCACGGCACCAAGCATGACCCCGCCAACCCCAGGCTGCAGCGCGGCTACCAGACGCTGCGCGACGCGTACAACGTGACGCTCGAGTGGGCCACCCAGCTCCAACAGGCCAGGTTCCCCTCCGGCCGGCTCAGCATCCGCCGCCGCCCGACCACCCAAGGCAACACGTTCGCCAACTACAACTGGGCGAAGATCTATCCCGCACCCGACTCCCCCTCTTCGCTGGCCTATACGGTCGGCCTGAATGGCAGCGAGGGCTTTGTCGTCAAGATCGATACCGTGATGCTGCACAACGGGCAGCCCGCGCGCGACGCCTATCTCGCACTGCGTGACGCGGGCACCACGCCCCCCTTCGTGGCCGTCCTGCCGATCGAGGAAGGCCTTGCCATGACCCTGGACGAGCTGACCGCATGGAGCATCCAGGCGATCGAGCGCTTCGAGATGAGCTATGACGAGGTCGCCCAGCGCATCGGGCTTTCCGGCCATGTGGAAGCAGACGCGGTACTGAAGCACTTCGACATAAGCGAGTCCTTCCGGAAGCTGCGCAGCGGCTGGTCGGCGCAGGAAACTACACAGTTCTGCCGCCTTGCCCGCTTGGTGCACGAGGCCGACATGGACTGGTGGTTTGCGGGCACCCCCCTGCACCTGCGCTTTGGCCGCAAGAATCCAGGCAGCGGCCGCGCCGTGGCTGTGGTCGGCGCGGTACGCGGCACGCGCAGGTGCCAGGTAACGTGGCGCCCGGAGCTGGAAAGCATTGCCCGGTTCGTGAAAGAGCCCATCGACGAAAAGATGGTCGACCGCATCGAAGCGGCACTGAATGCAGACGAGGAGATTCTCGAGGACCTCGTTCGCACGGACGATGGACGGGGCGGCTTGTGGCCCGGCCAGGTCGGCGACGACCTCGATACGGACGAGGGCGCCCCCGAAACGGCTGCCAGCCACGACGCAGATCCGCACGCCAGGCCCCGCAAGGCCGTTGCCGCCGAGCTGGCCTTCAACCGCATCTACTTCGGCCCGCCCGGCACCGGAAAGACCCATGGCCTTGGCGATGTGTTCAAGGAGTACTTCACTGCTGACGAAGAGGATGCCTCCTTCGCCGAAGGCCCGGCCGAGCGTTTCAGCTTCGTTACCTTCCACCAGTCCTACGGTTACGAAGAATTCGTGGAAGGCCTGCGCCCGGTCATCGACGCGGGCAACGAACAGGGCAACGTCCGCTATGAGATCCGGGCCGGTGTCTTCAAGCGGCTGTGCGAGCGCGCGAGCCGCTTCCCTGACGAGATGTTCGCCATCGTCATTGACGAGATCAACCGGGGCAATATCAGCAAGATCTTCGGTGAGCTCATCACGCTCATCGAGCTCGACAAGCGCACGCTGATGGAGGGCTGCCGTCCGGTGGTACTGCCCTACTCCCAGGAGTCGTTCTCGGTGCCGGCCAACGTCAGCATCATCGGCACCATGAATACCGCCGACCGATCGCTTGCACTGCTGGACACGGCCCTGCGCCGCCGGTTCGAGTTCGAGGAAGTGCTGCCCAACACCTCCGATGAGGGCGTGGCCCCATTGGCGGGCCTGCGGGTCAACACCAAGGGTGCCTGCATCCACATTCCCAACATGCTGTCGGCCATCAACCAGCGTATTGAAGCGCTGTACGATCGAGACCATCTGATCGGCCATTCGTACTTCACCGAGCTCAAGGAATACGAAGATGGCATCGCGCGCATGGCCAAGCTGGGCAAGATCTTCGACAAGCAGATCCTGCCGCTGCTGGAAGAGTACTTCTTCGATGACTGGCAGAAGATCCGCCTCGTGCTGGGCGACAACCAGAAGCCAAGGGATCTGCAGTTCGTGCAGGAATCCAGCGACGAAGACGAATCACTGACGCGCCTCTTCGGTGAAGGATCCGTGGGCGAATCGCACGGCGTTCGCGCCCGCTACACCCGCAATACCCGCGTTCTGCTGGATCCGGAAGCCTACGTCCGCATCTACGCCTCGCTGCTGGGTCACGCGTAAACGTGGCGGCTTCCCTTACGCTGCACGAGTACGATGTGCTCGTGCCCGCACCGTTGCTGGGCCCTGCGCCCAGCAACGTCCGCGTGGTGTCGCCCGAGCTGTACGCGTGGCTGGAAGCGCAGTCCGTCGCGCTGGTGGATGGCAAGCAGATGCGGTGGGTGCGCCGCAGCCGCCGCGGCGTGCAGGTCACCAGCTACGTGGGCGTTGTGGCCGCACCTGGCGGCACCCTCATCGAGATCCTGCCCAAGGTTGGCAGAGCACGGGCAGCAAGCACCGGGGAGGCACGCGCCCTCCTGTTGAAGATGCTGCGTTGCCAACCGCATATCTCACGCCTGCGGTTCAGCAGCGCCCAGCTTGCCGCCGACCGCATGCCGATGCTGGAGGTGTTCATCGGCGAGTTCCTGCGGGCGGTGGTGGCGGTCACGCGGGGCGGGCTGAGGAGCACCTACCAGCTACGCGAGGATGATCTGCCCACGCTGCGTGGCAAGCTGCTGGTTGCGCAGCAGCTGCGGCGCAACCTGACACGCGCCGATCGCTTCCACACCGCGCACGACGAGTTCAGCGCGGACCGGCCCGAGAATCGCCTGATCCATGCGGCGCTTCGCAAGGTGCTGGGTATTTCGCGCGATGCGGACCATCAGCGGTTGGCGCGCGAGCTGGCGTTTGCGTTCACCGACGTGCCGGTCAGCCAGGCCCCGGAAAAGGACTTCCAGCGCGTGCAGCTGGATCGCAACATGCGCAGCTACCGTGACGCGCTGGACTGGGCAGGCATGGTGCTGAGGGACTTCACGCCCACCTCGGCCGTTGGCGACCAGCAGGCACCCTCGCTGCTGTTCCCCATGGAAAAGCTGTTTGAGGCCTATGTGGCCCACCATCTGCAGAAGCAGCTGCCCGGCCCCTTCCGGCTGCATGCGCAGGCGAAGCGCCACCATCTGGTACGGCACGAAGGCGCCCGGTGGTTCCAGTTGCGCCCGGATCTGGTGGTCAGCCGCCAGGGGACCGACGTGCTGGTGATGGATACCAAGTGGAAGCTGCTGGATTCGACGCAGGAGGGCGGCCCGCGCAGGTACGACCTCAGCCAGGGCGACTTCTACCAGCTCCATGCCTATGGCCGCAGCTATCTGGGCGGCCAAGGGGCCGTGGTGCTGATCTACCCGCGTACCGATCAGTTCGATCATCCGCTGCCTGTGTTCGACTTCCCCTCCAGTGAAGGGCTGCAGCTGTGGGTGCTGCCGTTCTGCCTGGAGCGTAGCGAGCTGGTGCTGCCTGAGGGTTGGGTGTGGCCCGGGGGTGGTGGCGGCTGAGGGGATGGCGACCACCGCGTGAAGCCGATGATCTTCCATCACGTTCAGCCTCATTCACTGGAGACCCCTATGGCACGTTGGCAACTCACCCTGGCTTTGGTGTTCGCCATGGGTATACCGGTTTCCACCGCTGTCGCGGACCCAAGCGTTTCCACCCGCGTAGAGATGGAAGCAGCCGACAATCCCGGCCGGCCGGCGCTTCAGCCGCCCAAGGTACTGTTTGCACCCCCACCCCGCATCCCGCCAGACGTCCTCTCCCTCTCCCCTTCAGAGGTGGTGGTGTTTGCCGACGTGCCGGGCAATGGTGAGGTGCAGAACGTCTCCATCGCCGTCTCCAGCCGCCTGCGCGATCTCGACCGCGCCGCGCTTGCGGCAGTCAGGCAATGGCGGTTCGAGCCCAGCCCCGCAGGTGCCCACGCCACGCCCATCCGGGTTCGCGTACGCCTGCTCTTTGCCAGCACCCCGCCCCGTCCCAGCCCTTGAGACACCGCCACGTCATCCTCCCCGGCCCTCAGGAGGATGACCATGACCAAGATCGACGCCGAGTGGCTGGAAGACTTTGACGAGGCCCTGCTAGGCCTGTTTGCCGTGGACCACAGCGATGCCGGCATGGATGAGTACCTGCTCAACTGCTACGCGGATCTGGAACCGCGCGAGGCGGCGATGGCGTTTGGCAATGACTACGATCTGCCGCGCACGCCGTTCCTGTGGCCGATGCCGGGATTGGCGCTGCAGAGTTAAGCAGTGTCGCAATCGGCACGTTTCTCACTTTGCTGCTGGAATGGGGCTGTCGTAATTGGGCTTGCAACTCTTTGCAAAGCGGGCATTTCGAGGGGTATTCGGGCTGCAACTTAACAATGCTCGAAACCTTTGCGCCGCAAAGCATTTGCGCTGCGGACAGCGTGCAACAATGCCGTAAGCGTCAGCACTTGCGGCCTCTTCGGACTGCGGTTTCTTGGCAGCCCGCCGCCATGCGAGTAAACCTTGGCATGCCACCTGGCATAGGTGGCGCGGGCGTCGAAAACCCGCTGCTCTATAGCGATGTGTAAGCGCTGGTCAGCCGGCGTCACCTTCGGGTGGCGTCGGCTGGCAATCCGTTCGCGTCTTATGGCGGGCGGTGCGTGGGGGTCTTCGGGCCCGCCGGATTCGCTATAGACCGGTTTTCGAGCCACGCATCGTCCGCCACCTTCATGGGTGGCCCTGCTGTCTTTCTGCATGGAGCACTGCCATGAGCGCAACGAAAGCCCCCGTTCTGAAGATCCAACGCGAACCGGCCATTGACGATCACGATCACGATGGCGATGACGCCCCCTCCTCCCGCGATCCCAACAGCTTTGTCGCCACGCTGCGCCGCATTGGCGCGGGTGCCGCTGCCGATGGCCAGCCGTGGCCCGAGCTGCACCTGAGCCTGGGCCGCCGCATGCAGATGGCCGACGCGGACTGTGCCCTGTGCGGACTGCGCACGGTGGCAGAGATGGCACTGGCCGGGGAACGCTCGCGGCAGAACGGCGCGCGGGAGGAATGCCTGGACGACCGTTCGATGGAGGGGCTGTTGATGGCGGTGCTGTCGCTGACCATCCTGGCTACTGAGCGGGCGCAGGGGCGCGTGTGACTGCACGTAGCTGATTGAATTGCGCAGAGGGGGATGACATGAGAGGCGAACGCATTCGCGGGCTCACGTTTGAGGCGCTGGTGGGTTTGTTGGAGGCGGGTGGATTTGCTGGGGAGCAGGTTCACCCGGTAGGGGATGGCGGCATCGTTTTGGGAGGCGATGCCGCAACTACTTGCTCGGCGGAGGAGATGCTGATGGCAATGGTCGCGTTGAATGTGATGGCGCTTGAGCGCGTGCCGAGGCAGGTTCGGGAGGCTGCATAGCTCTGGTGCGCGGCACTCTGTCCGTGTCCTCACGTTGGTCCTGCAAGGAGGTTTTCCATGAGCGGCGCACCTTTTGCTCGGCACGCCTGCATTGCGGTGGTGGTCGCCTTGGCTGCCACCGCCTGTGCACCGGAGCGATCGCCGGACATCGATGACGACATCCTCGCCTTCATGGTGGATAACAACCACCCACGCATGGTGGAGGGCCGCACCTATTCCACGCAGCCGGTGGAGGCAAACGTGGGCCCGCGCCGCTTCATGTTCCCCGCCAATCTGTACTACAACCAGATCGGCCCGTTTCCTGATGGCGGTGTGGTGCTAACGGTGTTGTGGCCGAACCTGGAGGCCGCCGCGCCGGGCAACTTCCCTTTGCGCACTGTGGAGGATGGTTACCGGCAGATGTCCATGGAGCTGCGCTATGTGGGGTACGCGCGCACGGGCGATTATCTCGCCCCGCACATTGGCAGCGGCTGGGGGCAGAGCCTGGCGGAGCGTGTGGTGCAGCCGCTGCGGTTCGGGCTGACGCCGTATGCCATCGCGGACGAAGCGCAGGCGTTGGAACCGGACTGGTATGTGGTTCGTGGCGGGGATGGGAGGGTAAGGACGTTCATCAGCTGCGATGCCGAGACGCTCGTGGCTGATGGGCTGGTGATGGGGTCGCGGACGCTTGTGCGGTCTGGAGGGGGGCGGATCGCGATGTGCCGACATTCCACAGTGGATGTGGAGAGTGGGATTGCGGTGGAGATGAACTACGCGCGGGTGATGCTGGTTGAATGGCAGCGGATGGAGGAGGCTGCGGTGGGGCTGATGCGGCGTTATGAGGTGAGGGAGTGAGCGGGCAGCGCGGAGTCAGTATCGCTACTTCATGCCAAGCCAGCGTTCGAGAGCAGGCGCGCCGCGTTTTAGGACAACAGACCAATTAAGACAGAACACTGCAGCTGCGGCGCAAATGATGACCCAGAGCCAGTAGGCGAACGATTCCCGATTGCCCATATCGCTCGATACCAGCGCAAGAGCCATAAGGGCTGAAACCATTCCAAAGACGAAGTAGCCTACGAAGAGCGCGATGGCAATCCTGCGTCGAACTGCGGGAACCCCGTACCACCGTCTCTCCCAGCGTAGCTCACCGCTTGCATCGTCCACATCAATTAGGGGCCAGGCGTCCGCAACCTCCTGTATCGCGCGCGAGGGCTGATCAAGCTTTGACAGACGACGGATGATAGAGACAGGCAAATGGGCACCAAACTGATGCCTGATACACGCCGATAGCCAAAGGTCATCCTTCTTGTCGACCTCCCGGAAGAGTTCGAGGAACTCCCGCCGAGCAGACCCGCGAGTTTGATTTATCCCCGTGATCGCTTTGAAGATCAAGAACAGCACGGCGCATATGGCCGCCGGCACTAGCAACTGTCCGCCGTGCAGCTCCATCAAACGATTAACGATGCCATCCATGACGCCCCCATAGCCGAATCCACTCTGGCAAGGATCTACGATCGCGATGATGGCTGCAATCGACGCCGTTGCGGTAGCTGGCCCTCCGCATACTGTCCCGTCCCATGAGACGTCTTTACGCCATCCTGCGCTTCCCCGGGATAATGACCATGAGCAAGATCGACAATGACTGGCTGAAAGCCTTTGATGAGGCTCTGCTGGTCCTGTTTGCCATCGACCACAGCGACGCCGACATGGATGAGTTCCTGCTGGGCTGCTACGCGGATCTACCTCCGCGCGATGTGGCGTTGGCATTTGGCGAAGACTACGACTTGGACCGCGATGATGCTTTGTGGCCACGGCATACTCTGCACCGCACACTGCCATAAAGGCATCAAAGCTGCTGCATCCTACCGCTCATCAAACTCGGTCGGCGCTAGACAACCGTGCGAGGTTAACCTTGGTCATCACGTCTTCACTCTTACGCTACATCGTATAGCCGCAGCCGCAGTCATTGTTCCGCTCCGGGCTGAGCGGAACTTGAACATCGCCCGCTCATACAGGTGATCGACGCGGACTGCCCCCGCCCTGCGACGTGCTCGATACGGACGCATTGGCCAGGAGAGCGAGCGCTATCGCAGGGATTGCACCTGAACGGCGACTTGAGAGTATTGATTGAACATTGCCGGTGCCAGCGCTGGTGCTGACGGTAGTCGCGACCAAATAGCTGCAGGTATAACGCCAACTCGTTCATCGCACCCTGGTCGCCGATTATGACTTCAAGAAAGCAACCTTTCCGCTTCGCGTGGTAATTATCTTTTCCGCCACCGCCTCCTTTAACCTCGCAATATTCGCGAAATTGGAGTGCAGTCGCTGATCTTATCCGCATCTCGCTTGGCTACGCCAATAGACACTTCAATCCAGCGGGCTTCTTTTGTATTGAGAACTCGTCGACCGCCCTATCAGTTGGGTTGGAACTGTACAAAAGTTCCAGAACACGGTCTGCGAGCCTGATGTGTGCGGCTTTGCAGCATCGCTCTTCACACTGAGGATAAGCATGCTATTCACCAGACAGAAAAATTCATCCTTTAGCAGAACTTCCTCTCAAACACACACAAAATAGACTCGAAAATTCGACAGCATCCTAACTGTGCATGGCCCACGAATTGAGGCCACCTGCGAGATGAGAAGGGCGCCAACCTGATGCTTACCATTGATTCCGGGCAATTCGTGGCGACAGAGTTGAATAGACGTCCGGATTCTTGCAGTTCATCATCGTATTGTGTTGAAACGCATCCTTGAGCTTGATAATTAACTCCTTCATCACAGTAGCGATTGCCGCGGAAAAGTGAGCATCGATCTGTTCGAAATCTTCCTGCAAGAGCGTGCCGCATTAGCTATCAGCTTGCTGATTCAAAGATACCGGGCGGTGCTAACGGCCAGGCCTGCCGTAACGGGGAACGAGTTAAATTACAAGCTGCACGGCATCATACGTGATTGTGCCTACCATTATCGATCGTTGAACGCAAGTCTGCGCACTGCAAGCCCGAATGTTACCGATTGCATAGAACACGCTCTTGAAGTGATACTCGTGCTCCAATTGAACGGAGTCATTGAGATGCGTCAGGATCCGACAGTAGCGGGCGTCAAGAAATGGGCGGAGTGGTGGCTCGAACAGCGGCTAGGGAAGATCAGGAAAGAAAGGCACGACTCAATGGAGGTCAACCCCTTCATGGCCCCACTCATTTCAGCCTTGCATGGTCATTCTGACTTCCTTGAACTTGCCGACTTTCTTCTCGGCGGGCACTTCGCGATCGGGCACGCTACCGGCTTTGGAAAGCTCATCGATGAGAAAATCCTTCCTAATGTATTTGCCACGACAAAGCTCGACAAGGCCACCCGCCGTGGAAGCAAACTATTCAAGCTTGCCTGTTTCGACAACATTGACCATATCGTCCACAAGAACGGCGAAGATGTTCTCCTTTCACTAAAAGCGAGCAAATGGACAATTCAGCTAGGACAAGCCGTTGAACTAAACAAGTCATTCAAACTCATTCATGAACTTCTTGAGAATAGAGAGCACACTCATTCAAAAGTTGTTGTCGGAGTATTCTATGGAAATCCAGCATCTTTAACTGACAAATACCGACTTGTTCGAGGGATTTCCGGCGAAGTCGATCACGATGTGCATGACATTCAGAATTATGTGGATGTGCTAGCCGGACAAGAATTCTGGTCATGGCTGGGAGATCACCCAGACACTCAACTCTGGGTGATGCAAGGTATCGAACAAGCCATTGATTCCAAAAAAAAGGAACTACAAGAAGCACAAAAACTGATGACCGATTTCCGCAACTCCTTCGCTCGACGGTACGAGAACTTTATCGATAGCCAAGGAAATATCGACTGGATTCGTATACTTCAGGCCACGAACGGCTAGATTAGGGAGAGCTGATCGTCATCATCCTCTCCTCTCTCAGGCGAGTAGTAATCATGGTCCCCAGCAAGCGCTTGCCCCTTATGCCAATAGCGCTTGGTGCGGACGTGTGAACGCAAGTACTCAATTCGGGAGGGCGCAATATCAGCCACGTTCGGTCTATCTCCCTGGCTTTCGATTTGATCGAGAAGCGCCTGAGCACAGCGCCCCGCAACTTCACCCAATTTCAGTGGAACAGCATTACCAATTTGCTTGTATCTATCCGACGTTTGGCCTGAAAATCTCCAATCGACAGGAAACTCTTGAATCGCCGCACATTCTCCAACTGTCAGCGCTCTGAGCTCCTCGGGATGGCACATACTAGTAGACGCGTGATTGGGCATGGTTACCACTGTGGGGGAAGGAAAGTCCCATGACAGCTTTCGCCAGGTAGCGCTCCGACCGCCTTTCAGATACCAACTCTTGCCCATTGATTCTTTTTGAACATCTACAGGGAGGCTTCGCCAGTTTCCGCCGGCCGGCACCATTTCAAGGTACTTAAGCTTTCGCGGACTAAAGTTCATTAGACTTGGATCAGGATCTCTAAAATCCGGGCCAAGTGCGTCGCGCAGAGTCTTGAAAGGAGTCAACCCATCTTCGGGCCGATTAGAGTGGCTGGGCTGTGAGAAGTCAGTAGTTAGGCCGAATCTGTTTCCGATTAGAATGAGTCGCTCTCTAATCTGAGGGGCGCCATAATTGACCGAATTAACAAGAAAACCATCAACTCTATAGCCGATAAGCTCGAACTTTCTAATAAGTTCACGGACCAAACTTCCTTTTTCAGCCATCCACGGCTCGGATCCAGCTACGTCGCTCAGAATCTTATCGGGTATGAGCGGCATTGAGTGCAGACCTCGCACATTTTCCATTATGAACACCTTTGGACGCAACTCATCTACCATCCGAAGATATTCGAAGAGCATTCGCCCGCGCCCGTCATGTATGCCTTTGCGATTTCCGTAGACACTAAAACTTTGACAAGGCGGCCCACCCGCCAAAAGATCCAATTGCCCACGACCCAAACCGGATTCTTTTCGAACCTGCTTCCCAGTGATCTCCTCGATACTACACCCAAGGACAGGCAAGTTCGGCCGATTGAGTTTAATTGTCGCGACAGCCATTGAATCGATTTCATTACAGAGGAGCGGCTCGAACCCCGCCCGCTCCAAGCCAAGGTCTAGCCCCATTCCTCCGCTAAATAGAGAAACGAAGTGGCGCGCTGTCTTGTTTGGACGATTTCTGTGCATGGTCGTTGAACTGAAGATCAAGCTCGGATTGTGGCAGGAGATCTCGCTTACCGCTAGGCTGGAGCGTTCAGTGTACTTGCTCTGACAGAGGCTATCGGCCCACCTATTCCGTTTAACCGTCGGCCTGACTGACAGTGCGCGGAGCCGCTGACTCAGCGCGAATGATTGCTTTAGGCTCGTGCCAAGGAAAGCACCTGCGTTTCTTGTAGAAATCCATACTGAATGTAAAGGCTGACATGGACGAGTGCCATAGTCTTACAACCTAAAAATCCATAAGGAGATTCCGACAGACGTGTCCACCTTGAAACTAGCTTTCCCCACCCGTACCCGGCACACCCCCCACATGAATAGGGAGCCACCTGCAGGACAGCTGCAAGTTCTCACCTAAAATTCACCAATAGGATCCATAAGTGACAGTTTGCCGCAGCACCGATGGCGCTGCGTGGCGAATAATCGAAATTACCCAGAAAAGGTAAGCTGTACAGACACTCGCCACACCTAGAAGAATCAGATCCGGAATTATTACCTTGCCGCGGAACGCCTAGCCCGCCCCCTGAGTCGACGGCACTGGAGCGATGAGCAGCATCATTGGCAGGCGCAATAAGAGACAGGGCGGCATTCGCCGCCCGTCTGCTTGGAGTAACAGAGGCAAAGTGTCGATCAAACCCCAACAGGGTTAGCCTTCTCCGGATCAATCTTGTACTGCTTGATCGCCCGGGCCACATCCTTACCCGTCATCTTCCCATCCTTAGCCAGCGCCGCAATCGCGGCATGCGCGATGTAGTACCGGTCAACCTCGAAGAAGCGACGCAGGTTCGCACGGGTATCCGAACGGCCGAAGCCATCGGTACCCAGCACGGTGTAAGACATCGGCACGAACGCGCGG
>Ga0213828_1001148_pt1 | contig 22615 bp, 17 predicted proteins | sample MC6MC0897MG_FD_180664 | JGI IMG/M metagenome (GOLD analysis project Ga0213828, IMG submission 180664) | Enriched soil aggregate microbial communities from Iowa State University, Ames, United States - MC6-MC0897-MG | ecosystem: Environmental > Terrestrial > Soil > Unclassified | place: USA: Iowa... | reverse complement strand
GACGTGAACCATTCGATCCACATCGAAGGCCGCAGCCCGCCGCACCAGTGGGAAGAGTTCAAGAAGTACCAGGACCAGTACGAACATCCGCTGTGGAAGCAGAATGCCGATACCGCTGCCAGCGCCGGCCATGGCGGCATGGACTGGTTCGTGATCCATGCGTTCGTGGAAGCGCTGAAGGCCAAGGCGCCGATGCCGATCGACATCTACGACGCAGTGACGTGGAGTGCGATTACCCCGTTGAGCGAGCAGTCGATCGCCAACAATTTCCAGACGTTGGAGTTCCCGGATTTCACCGCGGGCCTGTGGCAGAAGCGCAAGCCGATTTTTGCGTTTGACGGAAAGTACTGAGGTCTACACCCTTCCACGCTGTGACGGAGACGCCGGGTATTGCCCGGCGTTTTTGTATCTTCGGGCCACTATCGATGGTTGGCGGTTATCAGAAAACTCTGAAATTCGACCCGCTCCACACTTTCTGACTTGAATGCGTAACCCACATCGGAGATAACGTCCCCATGCGGCCACGCCGCAATCCGGAACAGGGACGATCCGAAGCAGGGCGGGAAAGGGCAATGGCTGCCCGAGCGCCTTCGTTCCTCCCGGTGCGGTAACCGCCCAGGAAGGAGAACAGGGATGTTGAAGCGATTGAAGGATCTGTCGTGCGCAGTGCTGGCGATGGCCGCGCTGGGGTGCGTGGGTACCACTGCGGTGCAGGCGCAGGAGGTGCAGAAGAAGTGGGAGAGCTATCTGTCGATGGGCCAGCCGCGAGCCACCGAAGCGGCGGTGCAGAAGGACATCAAGTCGCTCTTTTCCCAGTACGAGAAGGACAAACCCTTCGATTGGCATGTCAAACGCCAACGCGTCCTTGGAAAGAAGGTCATCTACGATTACCGGGTGAGACCCGAGAAGATCGTTACTACCGACTGGGTCTACACCCACTCAGGGCAGGAGTACTCATCCGAAGATCAGATTCGTAGCGTGATCCTCGCTGCCCGCGTCAGCGACCCGCAGTGCCCGGCGACTACCCTCACGGAGGATCCTTGGGTGGAGCTCCTTGGACTTGGCAGGGGCGACGACGGTAGCGTCACCAACGAGGAGAAAGATTTTCATTACACCTTGAACTTCTATCACCAGAGCACTCAAGAATGCTCGTCGATAGTGGGGTGGGAGCATGTGCGCCGGGCCAGAACGGCGCTTTGTCCGAATCGACCGTCCCTGACGTGGAATGAGGCCCTGCAGATGTGCTCTCTGGTCCGGCAGGACGAGCCGCACATGTCGCCCATGCTCTCCTACACAAGCGCGCCGCTGCCGCCGCAGCAGTGTCCTGTTGGTAACCCGTGTGATCCGACCACTGGCGATAAATCCCAGCCTGAGCCGGATTTCAACCTTGGATGGGTGAGCTTCGAACGCCACTATCACTCCCTGACAAGCACGGCGGGCGGCGCGTTGGGTACGGGCTGGACCCATTCCCACAATCTGCGGCTTACCGCAGGCGTAGACGACGCCACCTTCCCTCCCAGCCCTGAACTGAAAGTTGGGCTGATCGGCGCCGATGGCGGGCAGACCGCATTCCAGAAAGTGGGGGCAAGCTACGAAGCCATGGACGGAAGCGGCGATCGCGCGGTCCAGCAGGGCACCAACTGGCAACTTTCACGTGCCGGAGAGCGCATTCATTTTGATGCCGCTGGCTTGATGCAGCGCCGCGATTTCGAAGACGGAACGTCGCTGATCTATGCACACGACAGCCGTGGCCGCCTGCTCAGCATCACCCATTCAACCGGTCGGCGCGTGGACGCCCAGTACTTGGTGCAGGGCGACGACTCACTGATCTCGGCCCTGGTGGTTGCCGGCCAGCCTGTGGTGAGCTACGCCTACTCCCCCGCCGGCGAATTGATCAGTGCGACCTACGCAGACGGTGCCAGCCGCACGTATCACTATGAGGACGCCCGCTTCCCGGCCTATCTGACCGGCGTGACCGCCGAAGACACCCGTCGCTACAGCTGGTTCGGCTACGACGCCAAGGGGCGGGTCACCTGCAGCCGCCATTCCGGCGAATGCAGTCAGGCCGACGTGGGCATTGATGGCGTGCGCTTGGAGTACACCCAGGCAGGCACCACCATCGTCACCGACGCACTGGGCAAGCAGAGCACCTACGCATTGACCGCCAGCGGTACCAGCGGCCTTCCGCGCAAGGTCAATGGCATCACCGAAAGCAACGGCAGCACCACTCGCGCCTATCTGCCCGAGGGCACCGATTTCCGGCGTCGGCTGCAGTCGGTGACCGATCGTCGTGGTGTCGTCACCAGCTACGCCTATGCCGAGGCCAGCGATGCTGCCGTAGGCGCCGTCAGCGTGACCACCACCACCGAAGCGGCCGGTACTCCGGATCAGCGCGTCAGCGAGACGCGCGTCGCCATGGACAGCAATCGGCTGGTGCAGCAGACCGTCGGTAACCGTGAGATTCGCATCGCACGCAATGCGCGCCTCCAGCCAACCACCATCACCGTGCGCGACATGGTGACCGGTGACACCCGCATCACCACGCAGACCTACTGTGAGGCAGAGGGCCCGGAGTGCCCGCTGGTGGGACTGCTGCGTAGCGTGGATGGCCCGCGCAGTGATGTGGCGGATGTCTCCACCTATGCCTACTACACCGCGGACGACGCGGGGTGCGCGACCAGTGGTGCCTGCAGTTATCGCAAGGGCGACCTGCGCAGCGTGACCAATGCGCTGGGCCAGACGGTCGAGACCCTGGCCTACGACGCACTCGGGCGGCCGTTGTCGGCGAAGGACGCCAACGGCGTGGTCACCGATTACACCTACCATGCCCGCGGCTGGCCGACCTCCGTCACCGTGCGCGGTGCTACCACAGCCGAGGACCGGGCTACCCAGATCAGCTACTGGCCGACTGGCCAGGTACAACGGACCACCGAACCCGACGGCAGCAGCGTCACTTACGTCTACGACGCCGCGCAGCGGCTGACGGACATTGCCGACAGTGCCGACAACACCATTCACTACACTCTGGACAACGCCGGCAACCGCCTGCAGGAGAACACGGTCGATGCGGATGGCACGCTGCGCCGCACGCTGGCCCGTGTCTACAACACACTCGGGCAGCTGACCACGCTGAAGGATGCCGGCAACAACGCCACCGGCTTTGCGTACGACGCCAATGGCAATCCGCAGTCGGTCACCGATGCCCTGCAGCGTGAGACGACCCAGCAGTACGATGCGCTGAACCGGCTGGCGCAGACTCTGCAGGACGTGGGCGGTGTTGCCGCGGAAATCCGCAGCCAGTACAACGCGCTGGATCAGGTCACCCAGGTGACCGATCCCAAGGGCCTGCACACCACCTACGCCTACAACGGCTTTGGTGATCTGACCGGACAGGTCAGCCCCGACAGCGGGAACACTAATTTCACTGTTGACGCCGCTGGCAACCGCAAGACTCGCACTGATGCGCGCGGCGTGACCGCCACCTACAGCTACGACGCGCTCAATCGACTGGTCGGCATTGCCTATCCGGATCCCAACCTGGACGTGGGCTATCACTACGACACCGCACCAGCCGTATGTGCCAGCGACGAGCGTTTCGCCAAGGGTCGCCTGGGCCAGGTGCTGCACGCCAATGGCAGCACCGCGTACTGCCATGACCGCTTTGGCCAGGTCACCCGCAAGGTGCAGACGATCAACGGTGTAGCCAGCACGCTGCGCTACGCCTACAGCAAGTCCGGTCGCCTGACCGCGTTGACCTACCCGGACGGCAGCGTCGCCGACTATGTGCGCGACGCCCAGGGGCGGATCAGCCAGATTGGCCTGACCCGCCCGGGACAGGCCCGGCAGGTGGTGGTCAACAACGTGACCCACGCAGCCTTCGGGCCGGCGACCGGCTGGACCTACGGAAACGGCCGCCAGCTGCAGCGCCCGCTGGATTTGGACTACCGTCCGCAGGCGGTGCATGACCCCGCGGCGGGCGGTCTGTCACTGGGCTACGGCTACGATCCCGTCGGCTCGATCACCGAGCTGAAGAGCGGTGCGGGCTCGGAAGTGCTGGCCAAGTACGCCTATGACACGCTCGGCCGCCTGACCCAGACCCAGGATGGTGCGACGGGCACGCCGATTGAAACCTATGGCTACGACGCCACCGGCAACCGCACCTCGCTGACCACGTCGGCCGGGACCGCAAGCTATACCTATCCGGCTGACAGCCATCGACTGATTGCCGTGGACGGTCAGGCGCGCAACCAGGATGCCGCAGGCAACACCACCAGCATTGGCAGCAAGACGTTCGCCTACAACGATGCCAATCGCATGAGTGCGGTGAAGCAGGATGCTGCTGTCGTGGAGAGTTACGGCTACAACCACCGCGGTGAGCGCGTGCTGCGTGCGCCAGCCAGTGGCGATGCGCAGATCACTGTCTATGACGAAGCCGGGCAGTGGGTCGGCAACTACTCGGCGACCGGGCAAGCGCAGCAGCAGGCGATCTGGCTGGAGAACTACCCGGTGGCGTTGATCCAGACACCAACTGCAGGCGTGCCGGAGCTAGCCTACATCCAGCCAGATCACTTGGGTACGCCGCGTGTGGTGATCGACCCCGTGCGCGATGTCGCGATCTGGGAGTGGAGCAACAAGAGTGAGGTGTTTGGCGATCAGGCACCGGCCAATGACCCCGATGGGGATGGCGTGGTGTTTGATCTGGCGCTGCGCTTTCCGGGTCAGCAGGCGACCGATGCGAGTGGGTTGTTCTACAACTACCAGCGAGAGTATGACCCGGCGGTTGGACGGTATTCGCAGAGTGATCCGATTGGGCTAGCCGGCGGTGCCAACTCCTATGCATACGTGGGAGGGCAAGTGCTATCGTCCGTCGATCCACTGGGACTTATTGCTTACGTCTGTGTGAAAAACGAGACCAATGTGGGAATTTCGATTCCTATCAACTTTCAAGGCGCCTCGAGCGCACAGATCAATACTGCATCACGAGCTATTGAAAAGGCGTGGACCGGACGCTTTGGGAAATATCAGGTGACAACGGTAGTTACGCCGATTGCGCGATACGACGAGGTGTCCACAAATGCTATTGCTCTCCGGCCTGGGACTGGTGAATCATGGGTCAATTGGGCATTCAAAAATGAGGGTGTTTGGTATACGCCGGGCCAGCTGGGTGACACTACGTTCGCACACGAGGCTGGCCATCTTATGGGTCTTCCAGATTACGGGCCGGGTATGATGGGCCGAAAAATCGACATGAACTCAGTAAATGAGCAGAATATCAAGGACGTGCTCAAAGCTGGCAACGACGCGATCAGGAAGGGGTGTGGCTGTGAATAGGGTCTTGCCGTTCGTAGTTCTTATTGCACTGCTCTCGGCATGCAGGCAGCCTGAGGAGCAAGTTTTGAGCGCCCGCCACGACGTTTGCGCTGCCCTTGGCAATGCAACCTACTCGGCTTTCGAGCCTGGGCCCGACTATGACGTTGGTGAAATTGTGGAGTCAGGTAGAAGGGTGGAGGTATTGATCGGCGGGCATCCTGGTTTTCCCACTGCTACTCTCGTGAAAGGATATGCCGCCATTGATGGCTTCAAGGTGATAGCAAATTCACGTGATGGTGATTTGGACGTACTGCTTTTTGCTCTGGCCACGGGATCCCCTCGGGGGCCAACCTACGTCAGATTATCGTCTCGTGACGTTAAGGGTGATTGGGGGCCTATCAAGAACGGATTTTTGGTCAGTTGTCACTCAAAGAAGTAGCGTGCTCCACACTCTGTTTCGCGCTATCCAGTTGGGCATAGGATCAGGTCCCGAAGGGGCCGATCTTAATCGTCTACCCCCCCCACCTACGTCTACAACGGTTTCATCAATCTGACTGGTGGCTACCCGGTGGCGATGATCAATGTGACCTCAATCGCGCAAAGATCGTTTTGCAGGACGGGTTGCAGATGGTACTCAGCATTAGCGGGACCCTTCTAGGCCTCTCATGTCTATTCAGGTAACGAATATTTCGCTGCGGATCTGGCACCCCTCCATGCGGGCGTCTGATATCGCGTTGGAGTTCGGTCTGACGCCCAGATTCTCAAGGACAGTGGGCGATCCACGCCCGCCCTCTTCGGATGGGGGCCTGTGCGAGGAAACGTACGTTTCAATGCAACTCGTGCGCAAGGCGAGTGTTGAGTTGGACGAGGAGCTGCGTAGGTGGTGCGATGTGCTATCCGCCAAGGCTCGGTTCTTGGATGAGATTGTCGGCGGCGGCGGGAAGGCGGAGTTCTATGTAAGTCTCTTTACGGAAGCGTTGGGAGGTTTTGAGCTTGATCACAGCTTGCTCAAAAGAATTGTTGAACTGAGCCTTGGTGTCTCAGTTGAAATCTATCCTCCTGTAGTGGGATGAAGCTGTTCGCTTGGCCTCTCGACCGGGAAAATCCGGGATGCATCGAAATAGAGGTATTGAATCAGCCGGAAAGCCGCATGGTGGACCGCAGAAGATCGCCGAAGCATGGGTTCAGTTCAATCGACTTCCCATGGGCGCCAGTGAGCGGCAATCGCACATGCAGGTGCTGGATGTTGTCGATGACATCATTCAGCGGGATGCCGACGGAGGATGGGAATTCATTGGGGCCGTCAGGCAGATGGATGTGGATGCACCTCTGCTATCCAATCTCGCTGCCGGACCATTGGAGGACTACTTGGTGGCCCATGGCGAGGCAGAGATAGAGAAGCTGGAAAGCTTGGCAAAGCAGGACCCTTCTTTTCGTGAGCTGCTTGGTCGGACGTGGAAGAACTTCATGTCGGACGAGGTCTGGCGGCGAGTACAGCGTGCCGCCCGGTCAGGCTGATTCCCAGCACGCCGGGGGAAGTTCCCGAGTGTGGACGACGCTGACGACACCCATCGATGAGCGCACACGTGCTAGAAGCATCGCAATGAGTATGGCCCCTCGGCGAGCTGGCACCCACATGTTGCCGAGCCGACAAGAGGCATGATAAGTGCAATCGTTCGATTGGAGAGGGTCGCGCAATGAAAATGGAAAAGGTGGAACTGCAGGCCGATAGTGTGGTGTTCTACTCCCCACGGGACGAAGCGCAATTCTTCGGCTGGCTGGATCAGATGGAGTGCGTCATGGAAGTGGTTGGCCGGGGCCGGATCATCTACATCCAGGTCGACAAGCGACGGGTGGATGCCGAGGTGCTACGTGACATATTGGCTTTCTTCCAGCGCTACCGTATTGCCATGGAACAGCTCAAAGTTTTCGATTCTGAAGCCTTCTCGACCTGGTTCAGGCGCAGTGACGCCTATTGGTACCGCAGTGTGTTTGGCGCGCGCGCTCAAAGCAGCGTCACAGCATGATCTTCCTTTTCAGTTGAGGAGGTCTGTCTGTTGAACATCGAAAATCCAGATGGACGGAGCATGAGCTGTCTGCATGATCTGCACATTGATGGACTCCGCATTGAAGATCGCCGCCGTCTTGCACTCTCTCTGTCCACGGAATGCGGAAGATATGTGCATGAGGTCATCTTCGATGACATTGTCCGCCTCAGTATCGATGGCTTCTCGATGCAGAACATCATTCTCGACCTGAGTGTCTTCACTGAGCGCGAAGCATCATTCGAGTTTGATCGTGCGTGTGCCCTGCTTGGAGTGGACCCTGCGGACCCGCATGAACTCGATGGGACGGGGTGCATTGTCCTCATCGAAGCGACGATCGGTGCCGAAATTGCATGCCTCATGTCACAGCATTGGCAACTGGTGCTCCATCAAACAAGTCGAAACGTTCGAGCATGAGGCGAGCGCTGGCTCTGGACGGGAGATGGACCTATGCCAACGTGCTGCCAGAGCCAGGAAGGAGGTACCCCGCATGATCCTTGAGTTCAACGCACTGCCCTGGTCGGACGCCATCTTGACTGCGGTGTCCGTAGACCGCAGCAATCCGGGCATCCAGGATGAAGTAGTGGTCCACGTGCGCTGGCCCGACGGGCGCAATGCGCGGGTGGTGTTCCTTGAATGCCGCGGCGCACGATTGGCGCTCAACTTCGGTGTCCTGGGTGAGGACACGATCGACCGCGCATATGTCGATGAGGACAGCAAGCTACTGGCCGATGGCAGACGGCGCTGGGCGGCCTCGGGTGTGTTGCTGCCAAGGCTTCAGTGCTTCCGCATCGAAACCTGTACCACTGCCAGCTCACTCGACATCCTGGCCCTGGGCTGGCGGATAGACTCGCAGTGACGTCCGGTGTGGAAAATTAGGAGTGGCATGGCATGCATGAGACGCACCGTGGCCGGGTATCGGCGAGTGATTCCGTTCGGGTGGGTCCGCCCACCAGCGGGCATCTGGCCGCTCTGTGGCGCGGCAAGTGCAGGGAGATTCCAGGTGCCCCAGCAAGGGACATCATCAAAGGGCCGGTGGCTGGCATCTTGCGCGCAGCGCTGCTGGTCTTGCCAATGCTGGGCGGGTGCAGCATCAACAAATTTCAACATACGGAATGGAGGTCGGACTGGGTAGATGTTTCATCCGACGCGATCTTCCCTGGTAATTCAACGACTCTGCCGCTTGACCGCATTTCCACGCTTGATCCGGATAGTGAAGCCGCCATAGCGGAGTGGATGTTGAAGAACTCACTGGTCGCAGTATCGGCATCAGAGGTTGAAGGGAAGATTGGTTCAATGCCGTTGAGTGGCCTGGAGCCAGCCCCCGGGGAGAGCGTCTATCTCGTCAGGACCGCTTCGGATGAAGGTAATGGCGGGTTCATCGGCTACGTCAACGACAAGGGACTTCTCATCATGTATGGGGTCATGGGGGGCTGCGGCGAGCAGAAACACCGGGTGGTTGCCGTGAGCCTGCGGGAGAAGCCCGCCAACGTGTTCGGTCGATGCTCGGCGGCGCTGTAGTGCGCTAAGAAGTTGAGCAGCGGCAGTGTGCAGGTGCCTCGCCGCCGCTGCCGGGTCATCCAGTAATCGGCACGCGGAACATCAATGGAGGATCTGCAGCATGACCAAGCAGGACGTCCATCGTGCCCGGCTAACCGGTGACGGTGCTGTTCGACGGCGACGGCGCGTTTCTGCCCGGCGCGACCAGCGCTGGGGAGGAATTCTCGATCATCGTCCGCGACGCGCAGGGCTCCGCCTACCGCTCGATTCCCTTCCAGCTCAGCGCAACGGAGCCGCAGCGGGGGATCGGGAAGCCGAATGAACCCACGACCAGCGCGCCATGCCGTGGTGGCAGGCGAGGACGGAAGACCGAGGGAAGATGGCGCGCCCGGAGGGATTCGAACCCCCGACCAATGGCTTCGGAAGCCACTACTCTATCCGGCTGAGCTACGAGCGCGTGGTGGAACCGCCGCGCCGTCGGCCAGGGCCGGGGCGGGCATCGCAACGCAATGAGGCGGTGCGGGATGGGCATTCTATCCAGTTTCGCCGCACAAATCTCCCCCCGCCGGCAAAGTCGGTCCGAAGGCACAGGAGTATCCTAGTGTCATGGCTGATACCCCCCTTTCCGCGCCGCATCCGGCGCCGACGCCGCGTTGGCGGCATTACTGGTCCCTGATGCGCGCCGATCGCCCGATCGGCACGCTGCTGCTGCTGTGGCCCACCTGGTGGGCGTTGTGGCTGGCCGCTGGCGGCCTGCCGCCGCTGTGGACCCTGTTCGTGTTCACCGCTGGCGTCTGGCTGACCCGCTCGGCCGGTTGCGTCATCAACGACTACGCCGACCGCTGGCTCGACCCGCACGTAGAGCGCACCAAGGCGCGACCGCTGGCGACCGGCGCAATCAGCGGCCGGGCGGCGCTGGTGCTGTTCGCGGTGCTGATGCTGGTGGCCTTCGGCCTGGTGCTGACCCTGAACGGCCTGACCATCGCGCTGAGCTTCATCGGCGTGTTCCTGGCGGCCAGCTATCCCTACCTGAAGCGCTACACCCATCTGCCGCAGGTCTACCTGGGCATGGCCTTCGGCTGGGGCATCCCGATGGCCTTCGCCGCCGTGCAGGGCGAGGTGCCGATGCTGGGCTGGCTGCTGTATGCCGGCAACATCCTGTGGTCCACCGCCTACGACACGTGGTACGCCATGGTCGACCGCGAAGACGACCTGAAGATGGGTTCGCACTCCACTGCGATCCTGTTCGGCGATCTGGACCTGGTCATCCAGGGCGTGCTGTACGCGCTGTTCCTGGCCACGATGGCGCTGGTGGGCGTGCGCGGCGGGCTGGGTGGGTACTACCTGGCCGGCGTCGCAGTGGCGACGCTGCTGGTGGTGTACGAGTTCTGGATCTGCCGCAACCGCGAGCGTGGGCCGTGCTTCAAGGCCTTCCTGCACAACAACTGGGTGGGTGCCGCGTTGTTTGCCGGTATCGCCGTGGATCTGGCGCTGCGTTGAGAAGGCCGCCGGGCATGGCCCGGCGCTACCCCGCGCCATGTGCACGGGTCGGAATCCTCGGCCGAACTGGTAGCGCCGGGCCATGCCCGGCGGGCGGCCACCTACGACCAATAGGTGGCTGACAGCCCGCACCCCACCGCCCAGAATCAGGCCATCGAACCTGGGAGGGTAGGTGATGGCCTCGACGGCAGCAGTACAGGACGGCTGGATGGCGCGCGCCGCGCTGCGCTCGGCCGCCTGGGCGGAAAAGTGGTTCCCCGATGCGTACGTATTCGCGGTGCTCGGCGTGGTCATCGTCGCGCTGGCGGCGATGGGCTTCGGCGCCACCCCGCAGGCTACCGCCAGCGCCTTCGGCGACGGCTTCTGGAGCCTCATTCCCTTCACCATGCAGATGGCCTTCGTGGTCATCGGTGGTTATGCGGTAGCCACTGCACCGGTGGTCGCGCGCTTCATCGACTACCTGGCCCGGGTGCCACGCACCGGTCGTGGTGCCGTGGTGTACGTCGGCCTGGTCAGCATGCTGGCCTCGCTGCTCAGCTGGGGCTTCTCGCTGGTGTTCGGCGGCCTGCTGGTGCGCGCGCTGGCCCGCCGCACCGAGCTGCGCATGGACTATCGGGCTGCCGGTGCCTCGGCCTACCTGGGCCTGGGCGCGGTGTGGGCGATGGGCCTGAGTTCGTCGGCGGCACAGCTGCAGGCCAACCCGGCCAGCATGCCGCCGGGGTTGGTGGAGATCACCGGCGTGCTGCCGTTCACCGAAACCATCTTCCTGTGGCAGTCGATCGCGTTGACCTCGGTGTTGATCGTGGTTTCGCTGCTGATCGCCTGGCTGACCGCGCCGGCTGCCGGCAGTGCGCGTACCGCCGAAGATTTCCCCGGCGCGGCGCAGGCCGAACCGGAGCCGCTGCAGCGCCGCACCCGTCCGGGCGAGTGGCTGGAGTACAGCCCGTTGTTGACCGTGCTGCTTTCGCTGCTGGCCTTCGGCTGGCTGTTCAACGAATTCGCCAACAAGCCCCTGGTCAGCGCGATCGCCAACCTCAACACCTACAACTTCATGTTCATCTCGCTGGGCCTGCTGCTGCACTGGCGCCCGCGCAGCTTCCTCAACGCGGTGGCCAAGGCGGTACCGAGCACCACCGGTGTGCTGATCCAGTTCCCGCTGTACGGCGGCATCGCGATGATCCTCACCCACGCTGCCGGTGGCGACGGTGAGACGCTGGCGCACCGGCTGTCGAGCCTGTTCGTGCACGTGGCCAGCACCGATACGTTCGCGCTGGTGATGGGTGTGTACTCGGCGGTGCTGGGCTTCTTCGTACCGTCCGGTGGCGGTAAGTGGATCATCGAAGCGCCCTACGTGATGCAGGCCGCGAACGAGCTGAAGGCGCACCTGGGCTGGGCGGTGCAGGTCTACAACGCGGCCGAAGCGCTGCCGAACCTGATCAATCCGTTCTGGATGCTGCCACTGCTGGGCGTGCTCGGCCTGAAGGCCCGCGACATCGTCGGCTTCACGTTCATCCAGCTGCTGGTGCACATCCCGCTGGTGCTGGGGTTGCTGTGGCTGCTGGGCATGACCCTGGCCTACGTGCCGCCGGTGATGCCGTAGCGCAAGCACGGGGTCATGTGGGGTCAGAGCCTCTGCGCTGGAGAGGATCCGACCCCGGGGGCAGATCCCTTTCGAAGGAAGGGCTCTGACCCCGGAGACCCTCAGCCAGCCGCCGCCTGCTTCTCGATCTCGGCCTTGCGCAGCAGGAAGCGCTGCAGCTTGCCACTGGGCGTCTTTGGTAGTTCCGCCACGAACGCCACCTGGCGCGGGTACGCATGGGCGGACAGCCGGCGTCGCACATGCTGCTGCAGTTCCTGGGCCAGCGTGTCGCTGCCGCTGAACCCAGCGCGCAGGATCACGAACGCTTTGACGATTTCGGTGCGCTCTGGATCGGGTACGCCGATCACCGCCGTTTCCGCCACCGCAGGGTGTTCCATCAGCACGCTCTCCACATCGAATGGACCGATGCGATAGCCCGAGGAGGTGATCAGGTCGTCCGAGCGACCGATGAAACTGATCGAGCCGTCGTCCTCGCATTCCACCGAATCACCGGTGAGGTAGTAGCGATCGCCCAGCGCCGGTGTGTCGGCACCGTAGTAGCCGGTGAACCACATGATCGGCGACTGCTGCAGGTCTACGGCGAGGATGCCGGGCGTGCGCGGCGGCAGTTCGTTGCCGGCATCGTCCAGTACCGCCACGCGGTAACCGGGCATCGCAAAGCCCGATGATCCCGGCCGCACGGCGTGGTCCAGTGCGTGGTGGTTGTTGACCACCATGCCGGTCTCGGTCTGGCCGTAGTGGTCGAGCACCGTGGTGCCCAGATGGGCGGCGAACCAACGGGCGATCTCCGGGTTCAGCGGTTCGCCGGCGCTGCTCACCACCCGCAGCTTGCCGTTGATGGCCGCACTGGCCTCGGGCCCGGCGGCGATGATCTGCCGGTACGCTGTGGGCGAACCGGCAAGATTGGTGACACCCAGCCGCGTGACGATGTCGTTCAGCCCCTGCACGCTGAAACCGGCTTCGCTGAAGGTGGTGGCCTGGCCCAGCAGCAGCGGGCCGATCACGGCGTAATACAGCCCATACGCCCAGCCGGGATCGGCGATGTTCCAGAACACGTCCTCTGGGCGCAGGTCCACGGCCAACTGCATGTAACTGGCAAAGGCCAGCAATGCGCGCAGCGGCACCGGCACGCCCTTGGGGCTGCCGGTGGTGCCGGAGGTGGACAGCAGTGCCATCAGCGCATCGCCGCGCAGCATCACCGGCGCGAAATCAGGTGTGGCATCGGCCGTGCGTGCGGTCCAGTCGATGTCGCCGGCACGTAGTGTCTGCTCCGGTGCCAGGAGGGTGGCGACCGGCGGGCAGCCATCGACCTCGTCCAGCTTGCTGCGGTTTGCGCTGTCGGTCACCACCAATGCGGTGCGCCCGGTTTTCAACCGTGTTTCGATGGCCTTGGGGCCGAACGCAGTGAACAGCGGCTGGTAGATCGCACCCACCCGCCAGGTGCCGAGGATGGTCGCCAGCAGGTCCGGTGTACGCGGCAGCAGGCCGGCCACCACATCGCCCTTGCCGATGCCCTGCGCGGCCAGCACCTGGGCAACACGCGCAGAGGCATCGCGCAGGTCCTCGAAGGTGTATCGATGCAGGGCACCGTGGGCGTCCACCCAGCGCAGCGCCAGCGCATTGCGGCCGCAGTGGCGGTCGCAGCACTCCACGCAGGCGTTGATGCCGGTCTGCAGGTCACCGTGCAACTGTCGCTGTCCGCGCTCGATGCTGAAATCGGCCAGTGCCTGTTCGTAGCTGGGGCGTGCTGCAGTGTCGCGGGCCATGCGCATCTCCGGGGTGACGTCATTCCGACGATAGGCGGCGGCCCTGCATGCTGCAAATGGGACCATGGGCGTAGGCCGCCGCTGCGCGCGCCGCGGCGGGCAAGAACGCTGAATGCGTTCGTTTCCGGCTGCAGCATGACGACATGCCAAACCCGCATGAATCCTTCAGTCGCTTGTGCCGCAAGGGCTGGCGCCGGTTCATTCACGCACGTACACATGGGTGTAGCCCGCTCACAACGCATGGTTAACCCATCGCTGCCGACGATGGCCCCGTCCACCGCATTCCGCGCGTGGCATTTGGAGATCGGACATGGCACAGCAGAACCAGAACCCGAACCAGAAGCAGCAGGGCCAGCAGAACCAGCAGGATCAGCAGCAGGGGCGCGGCCGCGACCAGCAGCAGCAACAGCAGCAGGAACAGCAGAAGCGCAACCAGAACCAGCAGCAGGGCGGGCAGGACGAGGAAGAGTGATCTTGGCGGCCGCCATCCATCACCGACGAAGCCCCGCCCCGCGCGGGGCTTCGCTTATTCCAGCACGCCGATCCGCTGCAGCACCGGTGTTGCAGCCATGTCGTTGGGGTTGGTACCGGGCAGGCCCTGCGGCACCTCCATGCCCATGCCGCGATACAGATCAACCCAGTGCCGGGAGATCTCACCGGTCTGCGGGTTGCGGAAGTTCATCGGCTGCAGTGCGAACACATGGTGCGCACGGAACGCGCGCTCGATGAAATCCGAGCAGTAGTAACTGTCGTCGTTCAACACGTAGGCAGTGTTGTACGGTTTGCCCAGCATCGTGCGCGCGGTGGCCACGGCATCGGCGATGGCATTGTCCGGCGGCGCACGCAGGCGATAGACCACGATCTGCCGCTGCTTGCCTTTCGCGTCCTCGCGAAACTGTTCCAGCGTCTGCCGGCGCGAGCCCTTCTCATCGGCGTGCAGCACCTCCCAGCCCTGCGGTGCGGAAGCCACCAGCGCGACATGGTCGAAACTCGGCGCGCCTTGTTTTCCGGTCGCATCGTCGATGGCCGCACTCAGGCCGCCATGGCCGGCGGTGACGAACAGTAGATCGCCGTCGCGGACGTCGACGCCCATCGCCATGGCTGGCCACAGGGCAGGCAGCAGCAGGCCGATCAGGAGCAGGAGGCGGCGCATGGGCATCTCGGACAGGCGGAAAACCGCGATTGTAGGCGGCAGGGTAGGATGGCGCGACCAAACCGGAATCAGGACGATCCCATGAAACCCCGCCGTTCCCTTGTGCTGCTGGCACCCGCCCTTGGCCTTGTGCTGTCCGCCTGCACGCCTGCGCCGCAGCCCGCGCCGGCTGAAGCCCCGGCTCCTGCAGCGGCACCTGCCAGCACAGCGACGGCGGTGGAGCCGGCGCCCGCACCCGCGCCCGCAGTGGCGACCGCAGCGTGTCCCCATCCCGCGTTCGACACCTTCCTGAAGCACTTCGGCAACGAGATCACCCTGCAGGAAAAGGCCACGGCCGATCCGCTGCTGGACAGCTACGTCGACGCCGGCGCCGAGCCTGAGCCGCGCACAGTGCAACGCCCAGTGGCATTGGCCGATGTCGAATGGCCGGTGATGCCTGATCCGGCCGGGTTGGCCGGGCAGGGCCGGCAGATGCAGGTGACGGCCGTGGCTGACGGGCAGATGCAGGTGCAGATCCGCACATCGGACAGCAGCGACCAGCAGACCTATACCTTCGCGCAGAGGCCGTGCTGGACGCTGGTCAAGCGCGAAGACGAGTCGATCTGAGGCCCGATCGGGACAGGCGCGCACCGTCGGCGGCTGCTAGGCTCCAAGCTCGTTCAAGGCACGGAGACGCCGATGCAGGCCCGCAGGATGCGCACCACCACCGTTACCCTGGTCATCGCCACGCTGTGGGCGATGACCACGTCCCTCGGCGCCCACGCGCAATCGCTGCACGCTGACGATCGCGCCTACTTTCCCAGCGCCGCCGCCGAACAGACGGCACGCATTGCCCTGGGCGAGCGCGTTGATGCGTTGCAGGGCGCCACGGCGAGCGAGCCGTCCACGCGCTTCCGCCAGGCCGAAGCGCTGCAGGCGCAGTGCCTGCGCCACCATGCGTATCTGCATCTGCAGGCTGCCCGCAACGCACGCGATCGTCGCCCGGCGCAGGCGCTGGACCAGGTGATGGGTCTGTGCAGCCGTATCGCCCGCGCGGGCAGGGCCGCCCTGCGTGAGGCACCGGCGGATGCACCCTGGTTGGCGTCCTACCGGTTCCTGCGCGACCGTGCGCTGCAGGAAGGTGCGGTGCCGACCAATGCGCAGCTGGATGATGCCGTGGATACGCTGGCCGACCCGGCGCTGGATACCTTCGCGCGCCTGCATCGGCAGATCTTCCACAGCGCCGCATTTCCGCGCGTCGAGGGGGCTGGCCGCAGCTGGGATACCGGCGCCGACAAGCAGGCGCTGGCCCAGCACTCCGACCGTACGCTGCGTGAGGCCGGCTGGAAGGGATACTGGCAGGGCCTGCAGTCGCGCCGCGAGCCGATGGCTTCGGTGCTGCTGGGCCTGGTGCAGGTGAATGACGCCGCCGCGCGCCTGCAGGGAGATGGCTCGGCCACCGCACGTGGCTACCGCCGCATGGGCATGGATACGGCGACCGTCGACGCGACGCTGGCAGCGATCGAGCGCCACGCGGCAGACCGTCGTGCCTACCAGGACATGCTGCTGCAGCATGCTGGGCGCAGCGGCATCACGTCGCCGCAGATCTGGGATACCACCGTGCCGGATGCCGGCTATACGCCACCGGTGCTGACGCTTGAGCAGCTGCGCGATACCGCCGCCGATGCCATGCAGCACCTGGGGCCTGAGTATGTCGCCGAGCTGCGCGCGCTGCTGGACCCTGCGCACAAGCGCATGGACCTGGCCACCGTGCTGGGCAGCCGCAGCCACGACGCGTTCCAGGTAGTTGCTCCGGACATGCCGTCGCTGTTGTTCGTGGGGCTGCGCAGCGGGGATCTGGAGAGCGACGTGGAGATCGCCCATGAAGCCGGGCATGCCGTGCACGGGCAATGGATGCAACGCGGCCATGCCTCGCCGTTGCAGCGCAATGGCAGTGCGTGGCTGACCGAAGCCTTTGCCATCTACAACGAACTGCGTTTCCGTGACCAGCTGTACCAGCAGGCACAGGATCCTCGCGCCAAGGCGTACTACCTGAAATCGCTGCTGGATGACATGGTGATGCAGCTGTTCACCTCCTCCGAGGAAGCGCAGCTGGAGCAGTCGATCTACCAGGGCGTGGCTGGCAACACCCTGGGCACCGCCGACGATCTGGATGCGCTCACCGGCCAGGTGCTGGCGCGCTATGGCCAGCAGCCGCAACGCTACCCGCAGCTGCGCAGTAACTGGATCAGCAAGCGCCTGATGTACGAGGACCCGCAGTACCTGGTCAACTATCTCTACGCCGGCCTGCTGGCGGTGCAGCTGTATGTGCAGGACCAGCAGGACCCGGAGGGTTTCCGCCAGCGCTATCTGACCGTGCTGGGCGAGGGCTTTGACCGCGCACCGCAGGAACAGGTGGCGCAGTTGCTGGGACATGCACCGGACTGGCCGGCACTGGTAGACGCGGACCTGCAGGTGTTCGCGCAGAACGCTGCCCGGCTGCAGGCGTTGTATGCGCAGATCGAGGCAGGGCAGGGCACATGAGCCGGGTGCCGCAGGCGCGCGTTGCCAAGCCGTGGGCGTGGCTTGTGCTGCTGCTCTGCCTGTTGCCGCTGCTGTCGCTGGCGGCAGCCCCGATTCCTGCACTGGACGACCCGGTAGTGGACACCGCCAATGCGCTGTCCCCCAGTACCCACGCCACGCTGCGCGAGCAGGCATTGCAGCTGCAGGCACGCAAGGGCGCGCAGCTGCAGGTGCTGGTGGTGCCCAGCGTTGGCGAGGAAGGCATCGAAGCCTATGCGCAGCGGGTCTTCGACCAATGGCAGCTGGGCCGCGCCGGCGTCGATGATGGCGTGCTGCTGCTGGTGGCGGTGCAGGATCGGCGCGTACGCATCCAGACCGGTTATGGCCTGGAAGGCACCATTCCTGATGCGTATGCCGCGCGCATCATCGACAAGGCGATCGTGCCGCGGCTGCGCGAGGGAGACCTGGACCAGGGCGTGCTGGACGGCACCGCGGTGCTGGTGGCGCTGGTCGATGGTGAGGAAATGCCGCCCTGGGAAGATCCGTCGGCACGCAACGTGTTGCCCGCGGACTGGCGCACGGGGGATTCGGTCGTCGCGCTGACGTTGTTGGCGGGCTTCCTGGCCGGTCTGTGGCGATCGCCACCGCGTCTGCTGGCGACCAGGACCGAAGCCGATTTCACCGGTAACCGCCGCGAGCGGCGGCGCAAGGCACTGGCAGCCAATGCGGCGGTGCCCAGGTCAACGTGGCCGACATTGCCTGCCTGGGGCAGGCCGCTGCTGGTGACGGCGGTGATCGCCGCGGGAGGGCTTTCTGCGTCGCTGCTGCTGCCGCGCCATGTGCTGCCGGCGTTGGTCTTCGTGCTGCTGCCCGCCGTACCGGTGGCAACCCTGCTGGGCTGGTGCTGGCGTCGCAGCGGCGGCGTACGCATCGTGCTGTACGGCATGCTGGCCGTCAGCACCGGCTTCTTCGCGGTGATGCTGGTGCGCGGCCAGTTGCCGCCCAGCCTTGCGCTGCACACGCTGCTGAACCTGGCAGTCGGCATCGCCGCCATGCTGGTGTTCTTCCTGGTGCAGGCCGGTCGTGCGCGTTGGCGGAAGAACCGCAACAGCTTCGCCATACGCCTAGTGGTGCTGGTGCTGCTGAGCGGTGGCTATGCGCTGGGCGCGCTGCTGGCCATCGATCGTGCCGGCGACGAGAACGCCCGCGTGCTGGCGACGATCGTGTCCAGCATGGGCACGCTGTTCCTGTACTTCATCTGGGTGTTCACTCTGCTGCCCGGCGAAAAAGCCCGCGGCGGCCGGGGGTCGTCCAGAGGCTACCGCTCCTCGTCCAGCACCTCGTCGTCCAGTGCGTCCTCGAGCAGTTCCAGCGACTGGTCCGGTGGTGGCGGCCGCAGCGGAGGCGGTGGCGCCTCGGGCAGCTGGTAACTCAGGCCGTCTGCACCCGCCAGCCCAGCGCGGCATCGTGCAGTTCGCCGCTGCCGCTCACATCGGCCACCTGCAGCTGCAGGCCCTGCGCGTTGGGCAGGTCCTTCTGCTCGGGGAACCAACGGCGATCGGCAGCGACCACGATCAACAGGCCCTCGTCATCACCCATCGGCGCGAACTGGGGCGACGGCGGGCTGATCGGTCGCAGGCCGAAGCGTTGGTTGGATTGTTCGCGCACCGCATCGACATCATGGCTGGGCAGGCCGACCTCACTCAGGCAGGTCAGTTCGCTGCCATGGAAGGCGCCAGTGCGGTCGCTGGCCGGCAAGCGCCTGCGGCCGATCAGTTCCAGGATCAGGCCATCGGGTCCGGTGAAATACACCGACTGCGACTGCCAGCTGCTTTCCAGTGCGAAGTAGTCCAGCCCTTCCGGATTGCATTGCAACGGCGTGCGTGCGCGCAGCCAGCTCATGGCGTCGGCGAAGCGGTTGTCCGGCACATTGAAGGCCAGGTGCACGCCGCCTACCGGACGGCCATTCGCCGGTTGCAGCTGGATCGTGCTCCAGCCAATGCGGACCTGGTCGCCGGCCACCTCCAGCTGCAGCACGTCGCGGAAGTACGCGGCGACGCTGGCAACATCGGATACCGGCAGAGAAAGATGCAACAGGCGCATGATCGATCCTCCGTGGAGCGCTGGGTGCAGTGTAGTCCCGCGCACCTTTGCGCCGCGTCATCACCTGTGCAACGAATCGTTGTTGCCAGCCCTGGCATCGAGCCGTGCTCGACTGTCTTCAGCGCAAGGCCTCCCCGAAGAAGCGCACCGCGTCTTCCACCGCCACCGCATGCGTCTGCTCCTTCGGTACCGCAGTCATGCACAGCGCCTGCAGCCGCTCATTTGCCAGCGGCGTGCAGGCAGACAGGAAATCGTAGTGGCCGACACCGGGCAGCGCGTGCAGCGTTGCTTTCGGAATCAGCGCCGCCGCCACATCACCGTTGGTCACCGGCGGCGCCACTTCATCCGCTGAACCCAGCACGATCATCACCGGCTGCCGCAACGCCTTCAGCTGCTCCGGTGCAAAAGCCTGCACGATGGCGGGCGCCAGCACGAACACCGCGCGCACGCCGGCAATCGAACGATCATCCTGTGCATGCTGCACGTACGGTTGCAGTTGTGGTGACGCCGCCGCAGCAAGACGCGCCGCCATCGTATGCGCGGCCGCTTCCTGCTGCGGCCTGCACACGCCGTCGTCCGGGTGCGCCTGGCAGAACGCCAGCAGCCGCGTCATGTCCGGCCGTGCGCCGGCGCTGAGCAGTGCGGTGAAGCCACCGGCGGAATAACCCACCACGCCCAGCCGCGACGCATCAACATGTGGCCCCAGCTGCGGGTCGGCCTGCACGGCCGCCAGCGCCGCCTTCAGGTCGTCGGCGCGCAGCCAGGTCAGCACGCTGCCGGCCAGCGTCATCTCATCGGCGCCGTTGTTGCCGGGGTGGTCCACGGCGATCACCAGGTAGCCAGCCCGTGCCAGCGCGGTGCCCAGCCACCCCATCATGCGCGCGGTGCCGCCATTGCCATGCGACAGCAACAGGGTTGGCAGGCGCCCGCCGGCAATGGGGGCATCCTTCGCCGCGCGCCCCACCTCGAACAGCGGCGCATCCGGTGGCCCGATGGTCAGCGGCGTTTCTTCGCTGCCTGGCATTGCCGGGTACCACACGGTGAAGCGCAGCACCTCGCGCTGAGCACCGTCGCGGATCGCCGCGCTGTTCAGCGTTGTCACGCCATGACGTTCGCCGGCAATGGTGGGAGTGGCCGCCATCGCCATCGGCGCCAGAGCAGCCAACAGCAGGGGCAGCATCCATCGTGTCGCGCGCATCATCGGTTTCTCCGGGTCAGTCAGGGCGGTGATCGACCGGCAGCCAGATCTCCACGCCGCCATGGCCGGTATGCTCGTCGAAGCGGGTGTCGTAGCGTTCAAGATCCGGCGCGTTGGCCAGGTGGAGGTCGCTTGCCGGCAGGTACTGGTCCAGCAGCCAGAACCAGGTTGAGCGGATGGTGGAGATATGGCCGCCATGCCAGGCCACCAGGTAACGGCGCGCAGGCACATCCACCCGCTGCCAGTGTGCAGGCACCGATGGCAGTGCATTCACCGGCAAGGCTGCGATGTAGTCGAAGCCACCCTCGTCGTCGCTGTTGCAGCACACACCGAAACTGACCGGCGCCGGTGTTGGCCATTCGCGATTGAGCTGTGCCCACTGCCCGGGAATCGCACCGCCGCTGTCGCGGCTGTGGCGCTTGCCGATGCCGGCCACCTGGAAGGGCGTGCAGTCGATCAGCCTGGGCGCCTCGGTGCAGGCCTGTGGCGCGTCGTCGAGGCGGATCGCGTGCACCAGTGCCAGTTCCTGCAGGCCCCGCTCGCGCACGCGCTCCGGGGTCTGCCCGAACTGCTCGCAGAAGGCACGGGTGAACGCGGCATGCGTGCTGTAACCGGCTGCCAACGCCACCTGCAGGATGTCGCCGGCACCGTTGGCCAGTTGTTGCGCGGCGGCGGTCAGGCGGCGTCCGCGCAGGTAACGCACCACCGAAGTGCCGGTGCGGGCCTGGAACAGGCGTGACAGGTGGAAGGGCGACAGTCCGGCGGCTGCCGCGATGTCGGCCAGCGCCAGCGGCTTGTCGGCATGGCTTTCGATGTACCACAACGCTTTGCCGGCTGCGCTCATCGCGCTTTCCCTCGTTCGAATGCCGGGCAGCGTACCGGATCGACGGGGTGGGGCGCTTAGCAGTTCTTGCGCCGGCAGGGCTTTGCGTTTGCCGTTGCACCGGCAACAATGCGGTCTTCATGGACACGATCGAGGCCAGGGACATGCCGGAAGTCACCGCTATCAGCCAGACCGCGCGGATCGCCGCATGGTGATGATCATTGCGATTGCCCTGCTGCCGGCGCTGCTGCCACTGGCGCTGCTGGTGCTCATGTGGCGGCGGGCACCGCGCTGGCGCGGGGACCCCTGGCTGTACCGGGTGATGTTCTCATTGCTGGCAGCACTGCTGGCGCCCACGTTGTTGATGGCAGGCCATGGCGGCCTGCCGTGCCCGACCATCGGTGGCCTTGTGCTGGTGCTCATGGACCTTGAGTGGATCGGCCAACTGCAGGTGAACCTGATTGCCTTCGGAACCGAGGACACTGCCATCCTCTCCGCGCCTTTCCTGTTCGTTTTCGCGATCGCGCTGTTCATCCCGCTGCGCACGGCGCGGCCCGCCGTCTTCGGCTTCGACGACGACACTGCCGGATAGCACAGAGCCCGGCATGGGCGGCGGCTGCACCTCCAGCGGTCGCAACTGTCGTCTCCACGTCATCGCTGCTTCACATCCCGCCCCGAGACTGCGCGCCTTGTCCAGGTCCCACCTGGCCCTGTCGTGCCTTCCCGGAGTCCTGCCGTGCATCGTTCGAAGCTGTCGCGTTCCATCCTCCTCGCCCTTGGTCTGGTCAGCGCAGGAGGCGCGATCGCTGCAGATGCCGGAACGGCAGACACCAGCAGCAGTGGCAACGCCGCTGCGCCCACCCAGCTCGATGCGATGCTGGTCACCGGTACCCGTGCCTCCAACCGCACCCAGTTTGAAACCCTGGCGCCGGTGGACGTGTTCACCAAGCAGGACATCCAGTCGGTCGACTCCACCGACCTGAAGGACGTGTTGGCGCAGCTGGTGCCTTCGTTCGTGGTGCAGCGCCTGCCGATGGCCGATGGCCAGGTGTTCGTGCGCCCGGCCACGCTGCGTGGCCTGTCGCCGGACCAGACGCTGGTGCTGGTCAACGGCA
>Ga0213828_1001147_pt1 | contig 22633 bp, 27 predicted proteins | sample MC6MC0897MG_FD_180664 | JGI IMG/M metagenome (GOLD analysis project Ga0213828, IMG submission 180664) | Enriched soil aggregate microbial communities from Iowa State University, Ames, United States - MC6-MC0897-MG | ecosystem: Environmental > Terrestrial > Soil > Unclassified | place: USA: Iowa... | reverse complement strand
CCATACGCACCTGACGCGCCTGTGATGACCAGCGCCCTGCACAGCGAGGCCGTGTTCCATGCTGCCCCCGAGCGCTGAGTGGCCGCCATGTGCCACCGGCCCAAGTGGGCTGGGCCGGTGCGAGCTCCGTATCAGCAGCGCGCGCGCCGCCTTGCAGACCCACATCGCAGTGGCCGAAGCGGATCTGGTGCTGGGTCTTGTGCGCGTGCTGGCTGACGGTAGCCATGACCCTGTGCAGCTGCTCGCCTTCATTCAGGCCCAGATGGACAGCCAGGGCAGCGGTGCATCGCTTGGCCTGGACACAGCAGCACCTGGCTATGCCGATGAAATGGCACGCAAGACGGCGGTGTTCGCGCTGGGACTGCTGTCCACCCGGGCCGACGTTGCCGACGCCGTGACTGAAGCGCTCACGCACGGCCAATCCTGGGTACACATCCAGCTGGACGCAGGTACGGTGAGAGTGCGCCTCGACATGGCGATACTCCCAAGCCGGACATGGCAGCTGGCGATATCCGAGTCGCGTGGGCTATCGCCGTTGCACTGAACATCGCGGGCGGCCGCTTCAGCGCCGCAGCGCCTCCACCACCAGCGCAAACGCCCGGGAATGCTGCCGGCGGCTGGGGTAATACAGGTGATAGCCCGGGAACGGCGGGCACCAGTCCGCCAGTACCCGCACCAGCCGGCCGTCCTCCAGGTGCGGCGCAAACTCGTCCTCGGGCAGGAAGGCAATGCCGAGCCCGTCCAGCGCGGCAAGCACCATGTGCGGCGAAGTGTTGAAGGTCAGCTGGCCGTCCACGCGCACGTTCACTGCACGGCCACGTCGCTCGAACTCCCACGCGTACAGGCCGCCACGGGTCGGGAAGCGCATGTTGATACAGCGATGCCCGGTCAGGTCCGCCGGCACCTTGGGCGGTGGGGCGCTGGCGAAGTACGCCGGTGATGCCACCGCCGCCATGCGCAGCGGTGGGCCGATCGGCACGGCCACCATATCCTTGTCGATGCTCTCGCCCAGTCGGATGCCCGCGTCGAAGCGATCGGCCACGATATCGCGCAGACCGTAGCTCACATCGAACTCGATGTTGATGTCGGGGTAGCGGTGCATCAGTGGCATCAACCTGGGCAGCAGCAGCGTGCGTAGCGGGAAGTCGCCACTGGTCAGGCGCACGGTGCCGGCCGGTTTGTCACGGAGCGCGGTCAGCGCGTCCAGTTCCGCCTCAATCTCGTCGAACCGGTTGCCAATGGCCGCCAGCAGGCGCTCGCCGGCCTGGGTGGGCGAAACGCTGCGCGTGGTGCGGGTCAGCAGGCGGATTTCCAGCCGCTCTTCCAGCGCCTTCAACGCCTGGCTCAGTGCGGACGGGGTCACCCCGAGCACGCTGGCGGCGCGGGTGAAGCTGCCTTCGCGGGCAACGGTGACGAAGGCCAGAAGGTCATTGAGATTGCGGCGTGCCATGGGGCAAGTCTGGCACGCGCAATTGATTAGCGCACCTAACAGCGTCATTACCAATTGGTTAGCTAATCAAACGGTTTCCGCGCGACCACACTGGGCTGGCCCCCTTCATCCATGGATCGCCCATGCCCAGGTTTCTCGCGCTGATCGCGCTGTTGACCCTTCCCCTCTTTGCCTCAGGAGCCAATATGTCCCACGGCGCAGACAACTTCTACTCCAGCCCCCGGGTGACCGTGCAGAAAGTCGCCTTCAAGAACCAGTACCAGATGCAGGTGGCCGGCAACCTGTTCGTGCCCAAGGATCTGGACCGCAGCCTGCCGCACGCAGCGATCGTGGTCGGCCACCCGATGGGTGCGGTGAAGGAGCAGAGCGCCAACCTCTACGCCACGCGCATGGCCGAGCAGGGCTTTGTCACGCTCTCGCTGGATCTGTCGTTCTGGGGCGAAAGCGAAGGCCGGCCGCGCAACGCCGTCTCGCCGGACATCTACGCCGAGGATTTCAGCGCGGCGGTCGATTTCCTGCGGACGCAGCCGTTCGTGGACAAGGACCGCATCGGTGCCATCGGCATCTGTGGCAGCGGCAGTTTCGTCATCAGCGCGGCGAAGATCGACCCGCGCATCCAGGCCATCGCCACGGTCAGCATGTACGACATGGGCGCAGCCAACCGCAACGGGCTGGGTCACGCGGTAAGCGTGGCACAACGCAAGGCCGCCATTTCCGCCGCGGTGGCCCAGCGCGATGTGGAATTCGCCGGCGGGCCGGTGCAGTACACCAGCGGGTCTGTGCACAGCATCGATGAAACGTCCTCGCCGATTGAACGCGAGTTCTACGATTTCTATCGCACCCCGCGCGGCGAGTACACGCCGCCCGGATCCTCGCCGGCGCTGACCACCCATCCCACGCTGACCAGCAACCTGAAGTTCCTCAACTTCTACCCGTTCGCCGACATCGAGACCATCTCGCCGCGACCGATGCTGTTCATCACCGGCGAGACCGCCCACTCGCGTGAATTCAGCGAAGAGGCCTACCGCCTGGCCGGCCAGCCCAAACAGCTGCTGGTGGTTCCCGGCGCGGGGCATGTGGACCTGTACGACCGGGTGGAGCTGATTCCGTTCGACGCGCTGACCGCGTTCTTCACCACCCACCTGCGCGCCCGCTGAGCCCGCAGAAGCGCCGGCCCACCATGGGCCGGCACCTTGTCGTCGCCACTACCGAGTCGCCATGTCCGTGCCTGCCTCCCCTCCCCCGCGTGCCACCACCGCCAGCGAGGCTGCCGCCCATCCGGCCAACTGGAGCGGCGTACTGGCCATGAGCCTGTGCGTGTTCGCCCTGATCGCCTCGGAATTCATGCCGGTGAGCCTGCTCACGCCGATCGCCACCACGCTCGACGTGAGCGAAGGCTGGGTGGGCTACGGCATCGCCATTTCCGGCGCGTTCGCCGTGGTCACCAGCCTGCTCACCGCGCGCGCGGCCGGCCGCATGGACCGCAAGGTGCTGCTGCTTCTGTTGACGGTGCTGATGTGCGTGTCCGGCGTGGTGGTGGCCGCGGCCGCCAACTACGCGATGTACCTGCTCGGGCGGGCGCTGATCGGCGTGGTCATCGGTGCGTTCTGGTCGATGTCGGCGGCCGTGGCCATCCGCCTGGTGCCGACGGACGAGGTGCCCAAGGCGTTGGCGCTGTTCAACGGCGGCAACGCGCTGGCCACGGTGGTGGCCGCCCCGCTGGGCAGCTACCTGGGGGGCGTCATCGGCTGGCGCGGTGCTTTTTTCTGCATCGTGCCGGTGGCAGTGATCGCGCTGGCCTGGCAATGGCGTGCGCTGCCGTCGATGCGGCCAGCCCCGCAGGCAACGGTACGTCCCGGTGCGCTGCGGCTGCTCACCCGCCGGGTACCCGCGCTCGGCATGCTGGCTGCCGGCCTGTTCTTCATGGGTCAGTTCACGCTGTTCACCTATGTGCGGCCCTTCCTGGAAGGCACCACCGGCGTCGATCTGCGCGCGCTGTCCAGCATCCTGCTGGCCATCGGCGTGGCCGGCCTGGTCGGCACGCTGCTGGTGGGACGCCTGCTCAGGGGCAGCCCGTACCCGGTACTGATCCTGTTCCCTATCCTGATGGCGGTGATTGCGCTTGGCCTGACCGTGTTCGGTCATTCGCTGCCGGTTACCGCCGTGCTGCTGGCGGCCTGGGGGCTGGTCGCCACCGCTGCCCCGGTGGGGTGGTGGTCATGGCTGGCCGCGAGCTTGCCGCACGACGCCGAGGCGGGCGGCGGCTTGATGGTGGCGGTGGTGCAGCTGTGCATCGCCCTGGGCTCCACGGCAGGTGGCCTGCTGTACGACGGTGCCGGGTACAGGGCCACGTTCGGCGTGAGTGCGCTGCTGTTGCTGCTGGCCTCGGCCGCGGCCATCGCGGTGGCGCGCGTGGCTGATGGCATGGGACGCTGACGACCACGCACGACGCATTCGGGATCGCGCGCGTCAGGACGACGCCCCGGGTGCCACAGCGTCGCCCATCGGCAGGACCTCGCCCGCCTGCGTGGCCAGGTCGTACACCAGCAGCGCCTCGCCCTCGGCATCGGCACTGCACACGCATTCGCCGTCATTGCGCCAGACCGCGGAGCGGCCCGCCATGACGAAATCATCGGCCGGTCCCACACCATTGGCCATCATCACGGTCAGCCCGTGGTGCCGCGCGACGGCAGGGTAATGCCGGTAGCCGGTATCGACGCCCCGCGCGGCCTTGGCCACGCTGGCCAGGTAGACCGTTGCCCCACGCGCCACTGCGGCATCGGCGTGCACGGCCTGCAGCGATTCGTAGCAGATGGCTGGCGCGATCACTGCACCGTGCAGCGGGAAGACCATGGGCCGGTCGCCCGGATGGAAGTACGGCTGTTCGTCGGCATGCAGCATCTGCTTGGCGTACACCACCGGCGACTCCCGGCAGCGGAACACGAACATGCCGATCTCGATGCCCTCCTGGCCCCTGTGCGGTGCGCCGACCGCGATCAGCATCTGGTGCCGGTCGCTGAGGGCCTGGAATACTTCCAGACGCGGGTCTTCGTGGGACATTGCCAACCGCTGCGCCATGCGGGGTTCGTAACCGGTGAGCGAGAGCTCGGGGAAGACCACCACGGCCGCGCCGTGGGACGCGGCACGTTCGATGACCGCGATGTGCCGTTGAATGTTGCCGTCGATATCACCGGCAAGCGCACGCAGTTGTGCGGCGACAAGTTTCATGGCGCTTCCTCTGCCAGGCAGGGCGGAATGCGCTGCGTGCGACCTTCAATACACCGTCAGGCGGGCATACGGCAACACGGCGATGCGTGCCTTACTTGCGCGCGGAACGTGCCTGCTTGCCGTCGCCGCCCTGCGCAGCCGCGCGACTCTCCGCGAAGGCCGGGAAGGTCTCGGCGATCGTCGCCTTGTCGGGCAGGATGTAGAACACTCCGCCGCGCTCGAACGTGGTGCGGACGATCTGATCGTAGAAGCCGGAGGAGACGTTGATGCAGCCGTGGGTGACGCGGTTGTCGTCGGGCGACGGCGAGGCCAGGCGTTCGGCGCGCTTTTCGGCCGGGGTGCCAGGCGGGGTCGGATGCAGGGAAACGGCCGACTCGTAGTCCACCCACAGCACGCGCCCGGCGTCGATGGAGGGGCCGTAGCCGCCGATGAACCGACCGGCTGGCGTGGTGCGATCGCGTCCGGGAATGGCGCGAAGCGCAAGACCGGCAACGCCGGGGGCCGAATGATCGCCGGTGGCCGAACCGATCAGTGCCGGCGCCGCGCCGCGAAGCTTGCCGTCACCACCGAACACCAGAATCTGGGCCGCGGCCTTGTCCAGCACCGCGAACGGATAGCCCTGGCTGTCCTTGCTTGCGACAACCCAACCCGCCAGCTCGATCACGGTGTCGGACACTTCCTGGCCTTGCGGAAGCTCATCGACGGCCGCAACCGGCTGGGCAACGGGATCTTTGGCGTGGGCGACATGGGTGCTGGCCAATGCCAATGCCACCGCCAGCGCGCCAGCTACGGCCCGGAATGCAGGAGATGAATACGTAAGGATGGGACAGTTCCTTGCTATGAAAACGGTGTGATCACGGGACGCCGGTGGCCTGCAACGGCCACCGGAACCCGATTCCGGTTAACCGCGCGGCGTGCGGCGAGGTGCCTTTTCAAGCTGCTGGACGCGGCCTTCAATCTGATCCAGACGCTGGTTGGCCTGCTGTGCGGACTGGTTGGCAGACTCGGCACTCTGGGCCGCACCCTGCACCTTTACGTCGAGCTGGTCGAGGCGTGAGTTGATCGTTGCAAATTCGTCTTTATAGGTGGCGCAAGCACTGAGACCGACGGTGGCGACAATTGCCACGGTGAGCGTACGGGCGGCGTTGAGCTGTTGCTTGGTGAGGAACATTGCACTCCCTCCTTCGTCTGGGGAACCCGGACTATAGCGGCCTTTTCGCCAGAGCCATGACCGGCTTTCAGCTGCGATTGGAAGACGTGGAGAGAGCGTGAAGAGCGATCTTCATCGCTTCAGCTTCACTCTTTCGGTCTCCATGAGAACACGTGCTACTGAGCGAACATCACGCCGCGCGTGAGCATCTTCATGGCGTGGCTGCGATAACAACGTTGGCTTCGGACAGAAGCGGCCATGCCCGCCGCGGGTCGGGTATCGGCCAGCGGATGCGTTGGCCCTCGGCTCGCACTGTCAGCCACGCACGTGCCGGAACCTCTGTTTCCAGACACGCTCGGCACGGCGCGACGCGTCAGGATGATTCAAGGCCATCGACCGTTCCCACCCCGTCCTGGCGCATCACCGGTTCGCAGGTATCGATGCCGACCACACCCGCGTCCGCAAGTGCCTTCGCCAGCCTTTCGCCGCATATCAGCAGCGGGATGGCCTCGTTGTGCGAGCCGAAGTACCGATCCGAGAACGCCAGCTCATGGTCGGCCAAAGACGCACCGCGAGCGAGCACGATGGTGCCGCGACCCACAACATCCAGGTGGCGGCCACACCCGGCGCACAGACGCAGGCACTGCGTGCCCATGGCGGCATAGTCCAGGGCAACCGGCGTGATGCAGGTAAGGTGGTAGAAACCCGGCGCCTTCGGCAGGTCCACGAAGCGCAGGTTGCGTCCACCCAGCGATGCATGGAGGGCGCGAAAACGGTCACTGACAATCACTGCGCCGTCGTAGCAGCAGGACAGGTCCAGGCGACGCCTGCGCAACCGGAACCCCGGGTTGGTGAAGTCCGGATCGGTGCGGTAGCCGCAGGTGGAACACGTGGGAACACCACTGCTCGGGTCCACTTCGTCGCACGAGCCGATCATGTGCGAGTCGTTGCCTTTCAGACTCAGGTGATAAAGCACGGGCGGTATCGGCAGGGAATCGATCGAGGTGCCGATCTTAGCAGCGCCGCCTGAGTGATCCGGCCGGTCATACTGCCGCGCATGAAGATCGCCCTCGCCTCCCTGCTGCCCACCACCGACCTGCCCCTGGTGGCATTCCTGCACCGCCGGCTGGCGCTTCCGCTGGCGCATGTACGCGGGCAACTGGCGCAGGGGAGCAGCGGCACCTTCTACACCTGCGCGCTGTATGGCAACGACCATGTGCAGCGTGACAGCGAGATCCGCGACATCGTCAGGATGTTCGCCGAACGCAACGCGCCCCTGCAGGTGTGGGAGATGGAGGCGGGCCAATCGCCGCAGCCGCTTGAAGAAGCCCACCTGATGAACGCGCTCGACGCGGCGGCGGGGTCTTACCAGTAGCGGCGCACCGGGTCGGTACTGCACTTCTTCGGCCCGCTGGGCACCCAGCACGGCCGCCCCGGTCAGGATCATCCGGCAGGCGGTGCCACGGGTTGGGGCGCGTCCATCGGTTTGCGCGCCTGCGGCGCTGCGTTGGTGTTGTCCATGTCCGAAAAAATCATCCACCGCCCATCCGCCGCGCGTTGCAGGGCAAGGGTGAATTTTCCCGCATCGCGTCGGCCACCACCGAAGCCGTATCCGCCGATGACATAGCCGACGGTACCGGACACTGCGTAGGCGAACGCGCGCAGGCGCAGTGTCCCGCCCGGGCCCTGGCCCGCGTAGGCCGCCTCGATGGGGGCGCGGCCGCGCACAGGCGGTTGGTTGCTTTGCAGGATCACGCCGTCGTCGGCAAACAGCGCGGCAAGTCCGGCGGCGTCACCGGCATTCCATGCGCGCTCGTAGTCGCGCAGCACACGATCGAGTTCGGCCGGCAGCGGCACATCGGGAAGCTCTGCCTGCGGCTCGGGCGCCGGGGTGACGTGGGCGGCCACCGGGCTTGCCGTGAGTGCCAGCCAAGGAATGATCAAAGCAAGTACCAGCGCGCGCATGGATCCAGCTCCTGTAGTCATGGAGGGCGACGGCAGCCGCCGGGGCAAGAATACGCCTGCGGCCGTGCCGTTGCGGAAAGGGCGCAGGTTGACCGGTCAATCGGTGCCACGCTCAGTCCATCGCACTGGCAGAGTAGACGGAGAATACGAACAGATTGAGCAGCATGTGCCCGACGATGCACAGCAGCAGCGATCCGGTGCGGAACCTGACGGCGTACAGCGCAAGCGACCCCATGCCCAAGGCTGTTACACGCACCGGGTCGATCTTCCAGAACTCTGTTCCCACGTGGGCACCGACGAAGATGACGGTTCCCAGGCATGCGGCCACCACCACAGTGCTGCGCTTGACCAACAGATCGAAGAGGACGCCCCGATACAGCAACTCTTCAACCAGCGGCGCTGTCACCACGATCGTCATGAACATGGCCACCATGTACTCGTGTCGCAACGGCGGCATCTGCGGGGTCGTTGCGCTTCCCAGCATCCATGTGCTCAACGCCGCCGCCGCCATCGTCACTACGCCCGGGGCCACAACTGCGAGCACGCTCCTGCCTTTGTTGCCTGCGATCCATACCAGCTCACGTCGCAGGCGTGAGGCGTCCCGCCAGCTCCAGACAAGGCCCAGGCAGGCAACCAGAAGGGCCGCACAGACGAGGCTTATCCAACTCCCGCCCGCCGGTTGCATGACGATGCGCGTGTAGGTCCCACCCACCTCAAGCCCGTTGGCGCGGAGATAATCGGTGGCATAACTCACCTTATCGGCCACGTACCGGCAGCGTATCCACCATTTTCCGTCTGCCATCTCGGCGCTGGCATCGTTACAGGTGATGCCCTTGGCTTCGTTGAGCCCATACACCGCAGAGCCGTCCCGATTGCCGGGGCCGCCGGGCTCTCGGATATCGAAGGTGATGTCCATGTCGGCGTGCCCCACTACGTACGCGGGCAGCACCAGAACGACCGACACCGTGAGCACGGCAGCAATGCTGATGACCACGGCCATATAGAGCGCCAGCAGCTTTCGAGCGGCGCGTTTTAAGTCGGATGCACCCATTGACGGATCCTTGTCGTGCTTCTCATGTGTTGCCAGCGGCAACCAGCGGATGGATAGCACGAAAACCGCAGCGGGACAAAAGCCCCGCTTGGCCTGACGGGGTTTCCCTTGGCGCCATCTACCCGCACTGGCCGATGTCTTGCCTTTCCGCGCCGCGGGCTGAAGGTCTGCCCGGCGGAAACCCTTACGCTCAATGCCGTGTTGCTGACAGCACGCGCGCAGCGGCGCTCTACGTGAAACCCCGCTCATGCGCATGCCACAGCCAGGCCGCATCCACGGTGCCGGTGAACCCCACAACGGCGTCCACTCCGCACTGTGGGCACAGTGCGGTTTGATCCTGCTGCTCGCCGTCGCACCACGCAACAACGGCGGCAGGCGGAAACTCGGCGAAGCAGTGGTAGCAGGCCGCTACATCGCTTGCGAGCAGCTGCTTGCGGTGCAGGGAAGATTCACAGGTTCTTGCCATGGCGTGCTCACCGAAGGGTTGGCCGGCTCAAGCGCAGATCGTAAACTTGCCCAGCCAGGGAAGCGACCATCGTGGTCCGTCGGCGTTGACACCCTGAAGCGCAACCGGAGTAACAGGGAATGATCGTTGGTCAATGGATGACGCAGTCGCGCGGTGCCCGCGTGAAGTACATCGCACCGCTGCTTGCTGGCCTGCTCGCCGCCCCGGCGGCACAGGCGCTCGATGCCGCGCAATGGCGTGCCGTTGCCCCGGCGATACAGGCTGCCCTGGAATGCAGGACGCAACCCGACACGGACAGTGCCGCGTGGAAGGCCCTTGCCCGCAGCGCGTCCGGTGAGTTCACGCCGATCACGCCCCCGGCCCCCTTTACCGTGTTCGGCTTGCCGGTGCGCGAGGTGTCCATCTATATCGATCCGGACGGTGAACTGGGCGAAAGCTACACCGCCGCGTTCAACGCCAGCGCCGCTGCTGTACGCAAGGCGGCAAAGCTCGCAGCCAATGCTGGACGCACGACGACGATGGGGGAACTCATGCTGGGCGAAGGCAGTTCGTCGCTGACCTGCACGGTGATGGGCAACTACGATGAGAGCGACTACCAGGAACCCTGACCGTTCGTGGCGTCATGCATGCGTTCCTGCACGTTGAAGAAGGATTGAGACGTCCGAGCTGAGCTGCGCCCATGCGGGCGCAGCCAACAGAATGGATTATCTGTCGCCCGCAACGCTCAATCTGTCGTGGATCGAGTACACCACCGAGAAGATCTTCCAGCCACGCTCGGTTCGCACCAGCTGCCACATCTCCCTGCCCCAGTTGGTTGTCGCGCCGTTGGCAAGGAAGCGGTAATCGAACGACACCGACGCGACATCACCGTCCGTGTCGATCGTCACGTTCGAGAATTCCTCCGCGCGCGGCTCGGCGGTCGCCACCACCTCGTCGATCAGCGCGACAAAGGTGTTCGACGGAAGCTGGCGCGCCTTGATCGCGTCGGGCTTGGTCGTGCGGATCTTGGCCAGGCGAACATCTTCGGACACGAACTGCCAGCCGATATCGGCGGGGTTGTCGGAGAAGAACAGGTCCATGTAGGCCGCCTTGTCCTTGTGGATCAGCGCTGCCTGGAATGCGTCCATCACGTGCTCGATCGCCTGGACATCGTTGGCCACGTTACGTTCGGCCCGCGCCGGGGCACAGACCACCAGCGCGATGAAGAACGTGATCAGCGGAATGCTTCGTAGGGACATCTAATGCTCCTGTTGTGGGGGTTCAACCGGTGCACACCAGCGCACCGTTACCGCGCACTGCCATCCACGTACGGCCGCGACTGCAGGATGAGCACCTCGTCGCCCACCACGGCCCACTCGATATCCTGGTCCACACCGCCCAGCGCCTGTTTGGTGGTGGCGCCCACCCGGGCCAACCGCGCGATGAGCGCGTCGGTAAGTACCTGGCGCGAGCCGGTGATGGGCACTTCGCGCACGCCGCCGGCCGCGTTGGCCACCAGCTGGGTATCTTCCGCCGACCGGCTCAGCACCTGCACTGCCTTGGACCAGGTGGAATACATCACCTGCTCGGCCTGGCGCTTGCCTTCCACCACGCGGATGCCCAGGCCGCGCTTGGCCGAAATGTAGGTGATGTGGCGGCGGGCGGCGTCGAAGGGGTCGCGCGTGATCATCACGCCGGAGCTGTCCGAAGGCGCGGCGCGCTGCACCAGCACCGCCATGGCCACCGCGTCCTGGCGCAGGCCGGCAGCCGTCCTGGCCTCGTACGCCTCGAAGTTGAACACCGACGCCCACACCGTCTGCACGGCCTTGGCTACGTCGTCGGCGCGGGTCACATTGGGGACGGTGGTGTACAACCCGGCGCCGCTGAAACCCGGCAGGTCCTCGGAGTTGGACGAGCTGCGCACGAATACCGCGCTGCCCTGCAACTGCCCGCGCCACTGGCTGTCCAGGCTGCGCACGAAGGCTGGATCGGGTGCGGCGTTGGCGATCTCGGCACGCAACGCTGCCAAGGCGTCCCGGCGGATGGCTGCGTCGGTACTGAAGCCGGGGCGACGCTGCAGCGCCTGCAGGCGCTCGGGAATGTGCAGCCGCTGCATCATCGCCTGGTAGTGGGCGAACGGAATACAGAAGCCGTCGGGCACGCGAGCGGCGGGCGGCAGCGCGGTTTTCAGCGTGCCCAGGTTGGCCGCCTTCACCCCGCAGTGGCCGCTGTCGCGGGCGCGCAGCGCGGCCAGCGGCTTGAGCGCGACCACGCTCAGGTCCGGGCGTGGCAGGTTGCGCACCGTGGGGCGCGCCGCCGGGGCCGACGGCGTGCGTGCCGGGCGCGTCAGGCGCGTGACCTGGTAGTTGTTGTGGGTGACCTCCAGGGCGACCCACTGGCCGTCGTACGGGCGCAGGGCTGCCTGGGCATCGCGCAGGTAGAGGTTGGGAATGCCCCAGCCCTTGGCCAGCAGGTTCACGTGCGACAGCAGGGTGGACGGACGCTGGGTAACCAGGCCGGCCACCGGTGCCAGCGCAATGGGCACCTCGTCCAGCACCGGGATGTCGCCCGGCGACAGCGTGCGCAGCTGCGCCTCCGAGCGCACGATGCGCAGCCGCCCCTCGGCGCGGCCGGTGTTCAACGGCAGGAAGCGCTGCTCGCGCAGCAGCGCTTCCTGGCTGACGTAGGCCAGCCCCATGGCGGTGGCCAGCTGCTCGTGCTGGGTGGAATTGGTCTTGAAGCGGATCGGCTCGCGGAACGAGGCGCGCACCACCGTGTCGGTCTGCCGCAGCAGGGGTGCGGTGAGTTTGTCGCCCTCCCAGAACTCGTAGGTGTAGCCGGGCAGATCGCGCTGCCAGCTGAGCGTGCCAAACAGGAACCGCCGCTCGGGGTCACGGTACTGCGCGTTGAGCGTGGCCTTGTCCAGGCTGCGCACCAGCCGCTGGCGGCGCACGAACTGCTCGTGCAGCGCAATGCGCGGGGTGTTGATGTAGTAGATGCGCGCGGCGTTCTGCCGGTCGATCACGAAGATCAGGTGCGGCATCTCCAGCGCGGTACCGGCGTTGTAGACGCGGGCCAGCTGCATGAACTGCGCGCGGTTGTCGATGCGCGACAGGTAGTCCGGCCCGGCGGTCGGGGCGGCAGCGGCCTCGCTGCCTGGCCGGTACTCGTAGGGTGAGGGCTTACGCGCCGTCTGCGCCAGCGCAGGCGCGGTGCAGCACAGCAGCAGCGCAAGCAGGGCCAACACGCGCGGTGGCCGGGCAAGGTGCGTACGGGATCGGTCCATGATGCCGGTGCAGGAGTTGAAGTGGGTGGATCATAAGCCAGTCCGGCGTCAGTGGAGGATCGGGCGTCAGCGCGGGTGCTCGGCGGCTATGCGGGTAGCCGCTACTGCCGGCACTTCGAACACACGCGGCGTGGGTCAGGCATCCCCCGATGCGCAGTTCGCGCGTGCTTGGCAACGACTTGGTGGCGGTGTCGAACTGCCATCCCCTCTGAAAGGATGCCCACGGCAGTGCTGGGCAGCGCAACCTGGCACGGCGCTCGAACGCTGCGATATAGGCCGGAAGTTATCCCGGGGCGCGGCAGCACCTGCACCGACCCGATGCGGGCGACGGCGTCAGCGCAGCACGGCGTCGGCGTCCACCAGCTGCACATCGTGCATGAGGTGGAGGTAGGCCTCGTAGTAGTGCTTGTGCGACGCGCCGACGATGGTCAGCATGCGCATGCCGGGGGTCTGTCCCAGCACGTCGCGCATGTTGGCGACCATGCGCAGGTTGCGGGTTTCCCAGTAGCCCACGTAATTGCGGCCAAACGCCTGCGGCGACGGCTCCACCAGCGCCGCGCCGAAATCGCTGCGGTAGGTCTGCATCGCGCCTTCGGGTGCGTTGTACGCGCGGTAGATCGCCAGGATGCCGTCAGGCTGCGCCAGATTGGCGTACAGCGGAATGTCGGCAGCGGCGCGCGCTTTCGTGTACGGGTTGTCCCACGCCTTCCGGATCGCATCCGCCGCCGCCTTCTCCACCTCCTTCGCCGTGGGCGAATCGGCGGTGTGGTCATCCACCGCCCACACCCGCTCCAGCCCCAGCCGTGCGGCCAGCGTGGCGGCCACCAGCACGGACTCGTCGCGCCGCTGCAGGCGTTGGTCCAGGAAGGCCACCAGCGCCTCGGTCAGACCATCGGCGGCAACGCGTTGTTCGGCGGGCAGGCGCAGCCATTGCACCACTGCGGAGTTTCGCTCACCCGCTGCCAGCCGTCGCCGCTGCGCCGCACTGGGAGTGGCGGGCCACTGTGCCAGCAGGCGCTCGGCCTCGGCGTTGGCGGCGGGCACGTCCAGGCCGGTTGCGGCCTGCGCCGGACCGGTATCCACGCAGTAGCTGCTGACGCTGTCGGCGTAACGCGCGGGATTGCGGCGCATGTAATCGCACTGCAGGCCGGACACGGCCTCCACCGCAATCGCCTCCGGCTTCCAGGCGGCCAGACGCGCCAGCAGCGGCTCCAGCTGGGCCGGCGCGAAGGTATCCGGCAACCCCGACAGATGCGGCGAGCCCAGCACCAGCACCTCGTTGGGCCTGCCCGCCGGCGGGCCCTTCAGCTGCTCCGGGTGGAAGGGGGGCTGGTAGCCCGACCCGGCGGCCAGCGCACTGGCACTGCACAACCCGAGAATGAACATACCGCCGATGCGTCCGATCATGCTGCCTCCCTGCAATGGCGGGTGCCTTGCCTGGACGCGATGCTGGTGCAGCGGCAGCGTGGCGGTAACCCCCGATGGTCATGGCAACCCTTTGGGCGTTTGCTGCATCGTGGTCGCTCAGCCGCCCTGCCCTGCCTCGATCACCTCGCCGTCTTCCTTGGTGAAAGAACGCGTCATCGGCGGCAGGATCTCCAGCACGACCTCCGAGGGGCGGCACAGCCGGGTTCCCAATGGCGTCTGCACGAACGGCCGGTTGATCAGGATCGGATGCGCCAGCATCGCATCCAGCAGCACGTCGTCGTCGAGCGCAGGGTTGCCCAGCCCGAGAGCGTCATAAGGCGCGCCCTTCTGCCGGATCGCATCACGAACGCCCAGGCCGGCTGCTTCAATCAGTTCGATCAGGCGCGCGCGGCTCGGTGGGTGGATGAGGTACTCGATGACCTCCGGGTCGATGCCCACGTGCCGGAGCATCGCCAGTGTGTTGCGCGAGGTACCGCAATTGGGGTTGTGGTAGATGACGGCCTTCATGCGCCCTCCGCCTGGTTCAAGGCTGCGTCCACCACGCCGGCGGCTGCCGCAAGCGCGACCGCCTCCGCCGCGCCCTTGCGTTCGCTGTAGCGGTCCACCAGGTAGTCGCTGCGCCCGCGCACCAGCAGCGTGAACTTGACCAGTTCCTCCATCACGTCCACCACGCGATCGTAATAGGCCGACGGCTTCATCCGCCCCGTTTCATCGAACTCCTGCCAGGCCTTGGGCACCGACGACTGGTTGGGGATGGTCACCATGCGCATCCAGCGGCCCAACACCCGCAGGGCGTTGACCACGTTGAACGACTGCGAGCCACCGCAGACCTGCATCACCGCCAGCGTGCGTCCCTGGGTGGGCCGCACACTGCCTTCCTCCAGCGGCAGCCAGTCGATCTGGTTCTTGAACACCGCCGTCAGCGTGCCATGCCGCTCCGGGCTGACCCACACCTGGCCTTCGGACCAGAGCGATGCCTGGCGCAGCTCCTGCACCTTGGGATGCGTGGCCGGTTCGGCATCGAGCATCGGCAGGCCATGCGGATCGAACAGCCGGGTCTCCGCCCCCAGCTGTTCCAGCAGCCGCTGCGCTTCCAGTGCCAGCTTGCGGCTGAATGATTGCGGGCGGAGCGAGCCGTACAGGATGAGAATGCGCGGGCGGTGACGCGGCGCTGGGCCGTGCTCCAGCTGGTTGGTCGAGGGAAGGTGCAACGCGCCGGGCACGATGTTGGGGAGGGGGTCCATGGGTTGTCCATCGCAGATGTTTCCATTATTCTAGAATCATGGAACATACGACCGCAACACACGCGCTGGCCGCGCTCGGCCACGCCACCCGACTCTCCATCTTCCGCCTGCTGGTGCAGGCCGGCCGCAGCGGCAAGCTGGCAGGCGACATCGCCCAGGCGCTGGCGCTGCCCGGCGCCACGCTGTCCTTCCACCTGAAGGAACTGAGCGCGGCCGGGCTGATCAATGCCGAGCAGCGTGGCCGCACCATCTGCTACCGGGCCGAGTTCCAGGCCATGAACGCGCTGGTGGCCTACCTCACCGAAAACTGCTGCGCCGATGATCCGGCCTGTGACCGGCCCGGTTGCTGAGCACGCGCCATGACCGCCAAGCCCCCGCGTCTTTCCTTCCTGGACCGCTACCTCACGCTGTGGATCTTCCTCGCCATGGCACTGGGCGTGGGGCTGGGCGCGATGTTCCACGGCGTACCGGCAGCGCTCGACAGCCTGTCGGTGGGCACGACCAACGTACCCATCGCGATCGGCCTGATCCTGATGATGTATCCGCCGCTGGCCAAGGTGAAATACGAGGAACTGCCCCGGGTCTTCGCGGACAAGCGCGTGTTGCTGCTGTCGCTGCTGCAGAACTGGGTGGTGGGGCCGCTGCTGATGTTCGGCCTGGCCGTGCTGTTCCTGCGCGACTATCCCGACTACATGACCGGCCTGATCCTGATCGGGCTGGCGCGCTGCATCGCCATGGTGCTGGTATGGAACCAGCTGGCACGCGGTGACAGCCAGTACGTGGCCGGGCTGGTGGCGTTCAACTCGTTGTTTCAGATCGCACTGTTCAGCGGCTATGCGTGGTTCTTCCTGTCGTGGCTGCCCTCGATGCTGGGATTGCAGGGCAGCGTCATCAACGTCAGCGTCTGGACCATTGCCGAGGCGGTGCTGATCTACCTGGGCATTCCGTTCCTGGCCGGCTTCCTCACCCGGCGCTGGCTGAAGGCGCGCAAAGGCGCACGCTGGTATGAGGAGACATTCCTGCCGCGGATCAGTCCGATCACGCTGGCCGCGCTGTTGTTCACCATCGTGGCGATGTTCAGCCTGAAAGGGGGCGAGGTACTGCGCATTCCGATGGATGCGGTGCGCATCGCGATCCCGCTGACGCTGTACTTCCTGATCCAGTTCATCATCAGCTTCCTGATGGGCCGGTTCGTCGCCCGCGACTACCCGCGCACCACGGCCATCGCGTTCACCGCGGCGGGCAACAACTTCGAGCTGGCGATCGCCGTGGCGATCGCGTCCTTCGGCCTGGCCTCACCGGTGGCCTTCGCCGCGGTGATCGGCCCGCTGGTGGAAGTGCCGGTGCTGATCCTGCTGGTCCATGTGGCGTTGCGTTTGGGGAAGCGGTGGTTCCCAGCGGACACGCATACCGGATGAGCGCTCCGCGTCGTGGCACGGCCGTGCAGGGCGTGTTACATCACGGACGCAGGTCTGCATCCTTGCGAGATCCGCTTGCGCCGTCCGTCGATTGTCTCCCCCGGCATGCCGTGGCCGGGGAGTCCCCAACCACGGCCAGGGCGACGCTACCGCCCGTTGCTCACGCGCCCGGCGCAACATCGACAACGAACGGCACCGTTCGGATGGCACCGTCGGCCATGAACTGGATCCAGAGCGCATAGCGACCCGCGTGAGGCAGCGTTGCGTGCAGCATCATCTGTGCGCTGACCGGGCCCGCCGGGTCGTGCGCCGAGCCGTGCGACCCGTGCGCGGCGTTGGCTGCACCCGCTGACATCGCATGCGCGTGGACATACGCCAGGTCATCGAGGCCCACGAACACCGCGTGGGCCGGCACGCCAAGGTAGAGGCCCAGGTCCTGCGCCGGCGTTCCATTCTTCAGAACCGTCAGGTGCACCATGCTCTCCTTGCCGGCCTGTAGACCCGACTGCTCCAACTGGACCGTATAGGGTCCATCGGTCCCTTCCTTGGGTACCGGGACCGGCGCGACGGCTTCCGCAGCGGCGGGTGCCTCCACGGAAACGTCGAAGCGAACCACCTGTTGCCCCAGCCCGGTGGGCACCGCGTCCGCGAAGACGTGGTAAACGCCAGGCTTGGGGAAGTGCATCGCGACCCGGAAACGACCGTCCGGCCCTGCCTTGCCCGGGTGTTCGTGCAGGAAGCTGGAGAAGGTGCTGTCGGTGGCCAGGACGTGCAGCGGCTGGGTCAGCTCTTCGTCAAAATGCACAATCGGCTTGCCCGTGGTCTTGTCGGCGAATGTGATCAGCAACTCGCGGGAAAGCGCGCCGGTTTTCTCGATGGAAAGTTCGGCGCTGACCCGTTCGGTCGTTCCCGAAAGCGCAAACGCGCCTTTCAACGCTGCGTCGGATGCCGAGGCTGGCAATGCCGCCGTACCGATCGCAGCCACGCCAAAGGTGAGAAGCTGTTTCATGAACATGGGACGTTTCTCCGTAGGTAGGGCTTACCGGCTTGCCAGCGGCTGGTGGGGGTACCCAGCCTCTGCCAGTACGGCGAGGAAGGCTGCTTCGTCCAGCGCCGTTTCTACGCGCACCTGGCGCGCCGGGGTGTCGGTTTCGATCTGCGCCAGAGGGTCGACGCTCAGCAACGCGTCCTTCACCGGCCTGGCGCAGGAACCGCACGTCATGTTTGGAATGTGGAACTGAAGCATGTTGATCTCCTGATTGAGTGGTGCGCTGGCCACGTTGGGCGTTGACAGCGTGGCAATGTCAATCAACAGGCGTGGAGATCGCTCTGTCCCTCGGGTGGCGTTCACATTCTCGACGCCACAGGCACGCGACAACGCGCACATGCAGGCCCCACAACCGCGATTCGGTATGGATCACGTCAATGCGATGTCGCGCCGCCTTACGTCGTGCTTGCCGTGGCGTTGCGCACGCGCGATGAGGCGGGCGTATCCATGCCGAAGCGGGGCGTCCTGCGCGCCGCCGTGGACCGGTTGGCGCGCTGGAGGGTCATGGCCGGCCGGTCAGGCCGAGCGCCACGGTCAACAGCGGCTTCTGGATCAGAAACGTGCCGTAGAAGACCGAATCACCCACCACTGTGATCGGCGCGACGCGCACGCCCGTGCGTGCCTTGGCCTTCTCCATGACCTCGCGGATGGACAGATCGCGCTCGTCGAAGATGATCCCCTCACGATCGAGCCAGGCCTTCAGCGCATGGCAGTCGGGGCATGTGGGCGTCGTGTAGAGAATGACGGGCGGTTGGGATGTGATGACCATGGCGGCCTCCTTCAGGCGGGTCTGGCGTCCGGGCGACAACTGCGCGTGCCCGGCATCAATGGCCGTTCACCGGGCTCGATGCGGTGGCCTCGATGCGCATCGGCGCGCGGAAGCGCTTGAGCCGCAGTGCGTTGCCCAGCACGAAGATGCTGGAGAGCGCCATTGCCGCAGCGGCAAAGATCGGCGACAGCAGCATGCCGTTGACGGGATACAGCGCACCGGCCGCCACCGGAATCAGCACGGCGTTGTAGGCGAACGCCCAGAACAGGTTCTGCTTGATGTTGCGGATGGTGGCCTGGCTCAGCGCGATCGCGTTGGTCACCCCGCGCAGGTCGCCGGACATCAGCACCACGTCGGCCGCCTCGATGGCGACGTCGGTACCGGTACCGATGGCCAGGCCAACATCCGCTTCGGCAAGCGCCGGTGCATCGTTGATGCCATCGCCGACGAAGGCCACCCGCGCGCCGTTGGCGCGGAACTTCTTGAGCGCGGCCACCTTGCCATCAGGCAGGACTTCAGCGGCCACTTCATCAATGCCCAGCTGCCGCGCGATGGCTGCCGCGGTGGCGGCGTTGTCGCCGGTGATCATGGCCACCTTCAGGCCCAGCGCGTGCAGCGCGCGGATCGCCTCCGGGGTGGTGTCCTTGATCGGGTCGGCCACCGCGATCACCGCGGCCAAGCGGCCATCGATAGCCGCATACAACGGGCTCTTGCCCTCTTCACCCAGCCGCTGCGCCGCCGGCAGGAACGTGCTGACATCCAGACCCAGCCGGGTCATGAAGCGGTCGGCACCCACTGCAACCGTTCGGCCGGACACCGTCGCGGTCACACCGTACCCCGGCGTCGCCTCGAAGCCCTCAACAGGCGCCAACGTCAGCTCACGCTGTCCGGCAGCGGCGACGATCGCTTCGGCGATCGGGTGTTCCGAACGGGTTTCCACCGCCGCCACGAGCGCCAGCACGTCGTCATACGCAAAGCCGTCGGCCGGCACCAGGTCGGTCAACTCGGGGCGACCCTTGGTGAGCGTGCCGGTCTTGTCCAGTGCAACCACGCTGACGTCACGCAGTGCCTGCAGTGCTTCGCATTTGCGGAACAGCACCCCCAGCTCCGCCGCGCGGCCGGTGCCCACCATGATCGAGGTGGGTGTGGCCAGCCCCATCGCGCACGGGCAGGCGATGATCAGCACGGCCACGGCATTGACCAACGCAAACGTGAGCGCCGGCGACGGGCCGAACACCAGCCAGATCAGGAAGGTCAGTACGGCGGAGGCCATCACCGCCGGCACGAACCACATGGTGACCTTGTCGACCATCGCCTGGATCGGCAGCTTGGACCCCTGCGCCTCTTCCACCAGGCGGATGATCTGCGCCAGCACCGTGTTGGCGCCCACCTGGGTGACACGGAAACTGAAGGCGCCGGTCTTGTTGAGGGTGCCGCCGACGACCTCGGCGCCCACCCCCTTGGACACCGGCACCGGCTCGCCGGTGATCATGCTCTCATCGACATACGAGGCGCCCTCGACGACCTGGCCATCGACCGGAACCTTTTCACCCGGGCGCACGAGCACCACATCGCCGGTGGTCACCTGCTCCAGCGGGATCTCCACGGTCGCGCCGTTGCGCTCTACCCGTGCGGTCCTGGCCTGCAGGCCCACCAGCCGCTTGATCGCCTGCGAGGTGCGCCCCTTGGCCCGGGCTTCCAGCATGCGCCCCAGCAGGATCAGCGTAACGATCACCACGGCCGCTTCGAAATAGACGTTCGCCGTTCCCTGCGGCAGCACGCCGGGCGCGAAGGTGGCCACCACCGAATAGCCATACGCTGCCGCCGTGCCGACCGACACCAGCGAGTTCATGTCCGGGCCGCCCCGCAGCAGTGCCGGTACGCCCTTGCGGAAGAAGCGCAGCCCGGGCCCGAACAGGACCAGCGTGGCCAGCGCGAACTGGATGTACCCGCTGGTCTGCAGGCCCAGCGTGTGCACTACCCAGTGATGCATGGACGGCACCAGGTGCGAGCCCATCTCAAGGATGAATACCGGCAGGGTGAGCGCCGCGGCGATCAGCAGGGAGCGCTGCAGTTCGCGCCCTTCGGCCTCGCGGCGTTCGGCATCCTGATCGCCTGCACCGCCAGCTGCTGCCGCCACCCGGCGCGAGGTGTACCCGGCCTTTTCAATGGCCGCTTCCAGGTCGGCGATGGTGACCACGCCCGCCAGATGCCGCACGCGGGCACGTTCGGTGGCCAGGTTCACACTGGCCTCGATGACGCCCGGCACCTGCCGGAGGCCCTTTTCCACCCGACCCACGCAGGACGCGCAGGCCATGTCCTGGATCGCCAGTTCGGTGGTTTCTTCGTGGACGGCGTAGCCTGCACGTTCGATCGCCTCGACAACCGCCTGCGGATCGGCCGCCCCGATGAAGGTGACGTCGGCACGCTCGGTGGCAAGGTTGACCGAGGCCGTTTTCACACCGGGGATGGCGCTGATGGCGCGTTCCACGCGCCCCACGCAGGAGGCACAGGTCATTCCGCTGACCGGCAGGCTGAGTCGCCCGCCCAGCGGCTTGGTCAGTCGGGTGTCGTTCTGGAGTGCGGTGGAAGCCATCGGGCTGCCCCTTGAAGAAGGTAGGGTGAGTAGAGCGTGGGGGTTCCAACGCTGGGAAGGTCAAGCCCGGGGCGCGCGCACTGTGAAATGTCGGCGGGCAGGGGAATGCAGCATGTTTCAAACGCTCGATTGAAACGCCCGTAACTTCGCCGAACTGGACACCATCAGCAGGTTCCGCCAGACTTCGCCCTTTCCCGCTCCGTGGCACCCATGGCGAAACTGCTGGTCCTGCATGGCCCCAACCTCAACCTGCTCGGCACACGCGAGCCGGGGGTGTATGGGCACACCACGCTGGCGCAGATCGACCAGGCCCTGTTGGCCCAGGCGCACGCCGCCGGGCACGCCGTGGAGAGCCTGCAGTCCAACGCCGAACACCACCTGGTGGACCGCGTGCAGGCCGCCCGCGACGACGGCACCGCCTTCATCCTGATCAACCCGGCTGCGTTCACCCACACCTCGGTGGCCCTGCGCGACGCGCTGGCCGCGGTGGACGTGCCGTTCATCGAAATCCACCTGTCCAACCCGCATGCGCGCGAGCCGTTCCGCCAGCACAGCTATTTCAGCGACAAGGCGGTGGGCGTGATCTGCGGCTTCGGTGCCGACAGCTACCGCTATGCGATGGATGCCGCCCTGACCCGCCTGCAGGGCGCGCGCGCCTGATGACGCTGCTGCGCGCCCTTGCCTGCGTGGCGTTGTCGGCCGGCCTGTGCGCCAGCGCCGCGGCCTTCGACCGCCAGGACGAAGGCATCGACTGCGCCAAGCCGACCACCACGATGGAGAGCGACCTGTGCGCCTCGGACGTGGCCGCCGCTGCCGACGTCGAACTCAATGCCGTGTATGCGCAGGCGCGCCAGCAGCTGCGCTCCCCGGCCGACGGTGGTGCCTGCAGCTGGTGCCGCAACGCCGAGCAGCAGCTGGTACTGGCGCAGCGTGCCTGGGTGCAGCTGCGCGACCACGACTGCGACGCGGTCTACCTGTTCAACTCCGACGGCACCGCGCGCAACGGCGCGCAGATGCGCTGCCTGACCACCCTCACGCGCGACCGCATCCGCCAGTTGCGCGATTTCTACGAACTGCTTTGACCCGAGCGCACCGCGCTTCCCACCACACTGACACCACGAGCCAAGAGGCCCCCATGGATCTCCGCAAAATCAAGAAGCTGATCGACCTGCTGGAAGAGTCGAACCTCGCCGAAATCGAAATCAAGGAAGGCGAAGAGTCCGTGCGCCTGTCGCGCGCCCCGGTCTCCGGCTACGGCATGATGCAGGCCGCCCCGCAGATGATGATGGCGCCCGCACCGGCGCAGGCCGCCGCGGCCCCGGCGATGCCGATGCAGTCGCCCACCGAAGCCTCCACCGGCGGCACCGCCAAGGCCGGCAACGCCCTGCCCGACGGCCACGTGCTGCGCGCGCCGATGGTCGGCACCTTCTATGCGTCGTCCTCGCCGGACAAGCCGGCCTTCGTGTCGGTGGGCCAGGCCGTGAAGGCGGGCGAGACGCTGGCGATCATCGAAGCGATGAAGATGTTCAACCCGATCGAAGCCGATGTCTCCGGC
>Ga0213828_1001144_pt1 | contig 22661 bp, 18 predicted proteins | sample MC6MC0897MG_FD_180664 | JGI IMG/M metagenome (GOLD analysis project Ga0213828, IMG submission 180664) | Enriched soil aggregate microbial communities from Iowa State University, Ames, United States - MC6-MC0897-MG | ecosystem: Environmental > Terrestrial > Soil > Unclassified | place: USA: Iowa... | reverse complement strand
TTTCCATTCCTCCATATATTTTAAAATCACGATTGTACGATCCTTTTCCTCTAACGAACTTAAAAGCTCCAGAGGATCATCTTCCTTATAACTGTCTTCATGTGGAATCTCCACCTCATCAAAGCTTACGCTTTCCTTTTTCTGCTTCCTTAAAAAGTCAATGGATGCATTTATGACAATCCGGTGAATCCAGGTCGACAGATATGTTTCTTCTTTCAGTTTCCTGCATTCCTTTATTACCCGGTATGCACTCTCCTGAACAATATCCAGAGCATCCTGTTCATTTTTCACATAACTGTACGCAAGCCGGTAATAAGATTCATAATTTTTCAAAAGGATTCGTTCTGCCTCTTCTTCAATCTTTTGTTTCATTTCTTCCTCCTCTCTGGGGTTCTATCTATTAGACGTATTATAACTCAAAAAAGTTTCATAATTAACAAAAAAAGGAAAGACTATGTTAAGTCTTCCCTTTTTTCAGCCTAAACGGTTACTCAAACCGTACAATTTCTTTTTTTAACCTCTTCATAATCTTCTTTTCCAATCTTGATATATAGGACTGGGAGATCCCCAGTAAATCCGCGACTTCTTTCTGGGTCATTTCCTCTCCTTCCTCATCTGTGAGTCCAAACCGCAGCTCCACGATCTTTCTCTCCCTTGGGCTTAATCGGCTGATGGCAGTATTCAGAAGGTTTCGCTCCACCTCGGTTTCTAGATCCTTATAAATAACGTCCTCTTCGGTTCCGAGAATATCTGATAAAAGGAGTTCGTTCCCATCCCAATCCACGTTCAAAGGCTCATCAATGGAAACCTCCATCTTGGTCTTGTTATTCCGGCGCAGGTACATGAGTATTTCATTTTCAATGCAGCGGGAGGCATAGGTAGCCAATTTAATGTTTTTATTCGGATTAAATGTATTAATGGCCTTAATGAGTCCGATGGTACCTATGGAAATTAAATCCTCCACCCCAACACTGGTATTATCAAACTTCTTCGCTATGTATACCACTAGACGGAGATTATGTTCAATTAACTCTGATTTTGCTCTCTGATCATCATCACTGCCAAGAAGCGCAATAATCTGTGCTTCTTTTTCATTGTCCAGAGGCGGAGGAAGAATATCAGCTCCCCCTATGTAATGAACCTCCCCCTGTGACGGCATCATCAATGTTTTAAATGTTGGAATTGCCTTAAACTGGAAACGGTTTGGTACGGATACTTTTATAATCATTGATACTCTCTCCTTTACTTCGTTCACTCACTCTTCATGCAGCAGCATCTGATATTCTCCATTTACGGATAACGTCTTTTTGCATACGGCCACCAGAGGCCTTTCAATCACCTTCACTTCATCCCCTTGACGTACCTCCATCTCATCCAAAAAGATTCCGGGCAGTACGCCGTCACTTTTCCCAACACTGCCGTAGGGAATATAGACGACCTCTGACACACTTTCGCAAAGCTCCCGGACAGCTTCATAGGTCACAACATGGACGGCCCGACGGCTTACTGGTTCATATAGCCTGTTTCCTGTATCAAGCAGCGCCGTTACTACCTTTTTCTTTCCTCTGTAATGCATGGTAACTTCATAAAAATTGTTCTTCCCCTTAAGCATGGCGGAAATCTGCCGCAGAAAGCAGCGGATTCCAAAGTAAGTACCCGCTGCAATAAAAATCAACCGGTAAAAGGGCATGGCTTCCTGACCATTTCCTCTAAGAATCTGTTCTATATAATAGCCGGCCTTCGTATGCTGATATAGGGCATCCATTATGCCTGCCGTTGTAACTGCAGCCAGATAAAGAGCACTTACTGCTTTCCCTATTTCCTTTGGTCTTTTTACGTCGAAAGCCGTCATCACCATCAGGGTGCTTACCGCCAGATAGGTTATTACCATCTCAAGCCACAGGGGTAAAAATGGAAAAGCGGCAGCAAATACAGCCCAAGCTGCCCCCAAAATGGCCCCAAGAATCATTCTCCACCATATGAGACGATACTTCATCCCCCGCCTGACAATGGATAATACCAGGAAATCCATGGCAAAATTAGTTAAGAACAACACATCAATATACAGGTTTATTTCCGTCGCCACTTTCACCTCCCGCCCTGTACGAACATTATAGCCAGTAAGCCATTCAGAATTTGTCAAAACCATGGGGATGATTCCAATTTTTTATCGCCTTTTTCCATCCTGCCACGGCATTTGCCGACAGATTCTTACAGACCACACGTTCCCCTTTTATCCCTTCCTCCTCTCTTACTGACAAATGGACAAAAATCCAAAAGGACGCTTTCTCCCATGCTGCGCAACAAAAAACAGCCGGACACAGCATTTTCTGCTATGTTCGACTGTATTTCACATTCTATTTAATATTGTCGATTTTCCAAGATGGAGATTTAAGAGAGCTGAGAAAGTCTCTCTTTTACCTGATTCATCATCTGAGCATATTTCTCAAGCTTCGCCTTTTCCTCTTCGATCTTGGCTGCCGGAGCCTTGCTTACGAACTTTTCGTTGTTAAGCATGCCCTCAACACGAGCCAGTTCTTTGCCTAAGCGTTCTTCTTCCTTCTTTAAACGCTCTACTTCTTTTTCAATATCCACCAGTTCTGCAAACGGCATATAGATAACTGCCTGATGGATAACCGCAGATACGGCATCGTCTGCTATGCCATTCTTATCCTTCTGTAAATATACTTCACCGGCATATCCCAGCGTAGCGAAAAATACCTTGCTGTGTTCAAAGATATCAAGAATCTCCTGATTCTCAGAAACAACATAAACCTTCGCTTTCTTACTTGGCGGAACGTTCATGGAGGTGCGTACATTCCGGATTCCTCTTACAGCTTCCTTAATGGTTTCAACCGCATGCTCTTCTGTCTCAAAGTTCCATTCTTCCTGATACTCCGGCCAGCTGGAAATCATAATGGATTCCTCTTCATCCTGAAGATTGCAGAAGATTTCCTCGGTGAGGAACGGCATATAAGGATGAAGAAGCTTTAAGGAGTTAATAAGCACGGTTTTCAGCGTCCAGATGGCAGCCGCTTTAGTCTGATCCTTATCATCCCATAACCTTGGTTTCACCATCTCGATATACCAGTCGCAGAATTCCTCCCAGATAAAGTCATAAACCTTTTGAAGGGCAATTCCAAGTTCATACTTATCCAGGTTTTCTGTTACATCCTTTGCAAGGGCGTTCGCCTTGGACAGGATCCATTTGTCTGCAATGGTAAGTTCGGAAAGTTCTACCTTTGCATCTGGCGCTTTCTCGATATTCATCATAATGAAGCGGGATGCATTCCAAACTTTATTGGCAAAGTTTCTGCTGGCCTCCACCCGCTCCCAATAGAAACGCATGTCATTGCCGGGCGCATTTCCGGTGATCAGGGTCATTCGCAGAGCATCGGCTCCGTACTTTTCAATAACCTCCAGAGGATCGATTCCGTTTCCTAAGGATTTACTCATCTTGCGGCCTTCCGAATCTCTTACCAGACCGTGCATCAGAACCGTATGGAAAGGAAGCTTACCGGTCTGTTCGATTCCGGAAAATACCATTCGGATTACCCAGAAGAAGATAATATCGTAGCCAGTAACCAGCACATCGGTTGGGTAGAAGTATTCTAAGTCCTCTGTTTTTTCCGGCCAGCCTAACGTGGAGAATGGCCAGAGTGCAGAAGAAAACCAGGTATCAAGGGTATCCTCATCCTGAGTTAAATGGGTTCCTCCGCATTTCGGGCATACTGCGGGAACTTCTTTTGACACGATAATCTCCCCGCACTGGTCACAATAATATGCCGGGATGCGATGTCCCCACCAAAGCTGTCTGGAAATACACCAGTCACGGATATTGTCAAGCCAGTGAAGATAGGTCTTATCAAATCTCTCCGGAACGAATTTCAGTTCTCCTGATTTTAAAGCCTCAATTGCCGGCTTTGCCATCTCTTCCATCTTGACAAACCACTGCTGCTTAACCAAAGGCTCTACAGTGGTCTTACAGCGGTCATGGGTTCCTACCGCATGAGTATGGGGAGCCACCTTAACCAAAAGGCCCAGCTCCTCAAGGTCCTTCACAATGGCCTTTCTGGCTTCATAGCGCTCCATACCATGGTATTTGCTGCCGGGAAGGTTGATGGTTGCATCGTCATTCATGACATTGATTTCAGGAAGATTGTGTCTCTTTCCTACTTCAAAGTCATTGGGGTCGTGGGCCGGGGTGATCTTAACACAACCAGTACCAAATTCTTTATCTACATAAGAATCTGCTACCACCGGTATCTGGCGACCGGTAAGAGGAAGCTCTAACATCTTGCCGATCAGGTCCTGATAGCGCTCATCTTCCGGGTTCACTGCTACTGCAGTATCTCCGAGAAGGGTTTCCGGCCTGGTGGTTGCAATCTCCACAAATCTTCCCTCTTCTCCTACGATAGGGTAATTAATATGCCAGAAGAAGCCGTTCTGGTCCTCATGCAGCACTTCCGCATCAGAAATGGAAGTCTGGCAAACCGGACACCAGTTTACAATACGGGAACCTTTATAAATATAACCTTTTTCATAGAGCCGGATAAAAACTTCCTGAACGGCTGCGGAACAGCCTTCATCCATGGTAAAACGCTCTCTGTCCCAGTCGGCAGAAGATCCCAGTTTATGAAGCTGGTTGATGATCCGTCCGCCATAATCTTTTCTCCAGTCCCAGCATTTTTCCAGGAAGCCTTCCCTGCCCAGTTCTTCTTTTTCAATTCCCTGCTTCTTTAAGCTCTCGATAACCTTAACTTCCGTTGCAATAGCCGCATGGTCTGTGCCTGGCTGCCACAGGGCTTCGAATCCCTGCATCCGCTTATAGCGGATCAAAATATCCTGCATGGCATTGTCTAAGGCATGCCCCATATGAAGCTGCCCTGTGATATTGGGCGGCGGCATGATAATGGTAAAGGGCTTTTTATCCTTATTTGGTTCTGCATGAAAATACTTCTTTTCCAGCCATTTTTCATAAAGTTTGCCTTCAATCCCTGCCGGATTATAGGTCTTCTCCAATTCTTTCATCATTTTCTCCTTCCTCTGACCGCCTTTTATTCAGGGCTAATAAATATGCCCATGTACGGTCTATCCTTGCTTCCATGTGATTTCCGTAAAACAAAGATTTTTTAATTCATAGGAAATAGTTCCTAGAAATAAAAAAAGCCCCCTGCATCGTTCGGATGCAAAGGGCGAATTAACGCGGTACCACCTTCATTCATATGACAGAGCCTGCCATATCTCATAAGCCTTTAACGCAGCCACGCGTGAAAGCTTACTGAATCTTAATTTTCAGCCTTCCAGTTCTGAAGCTACCTTCCGCATACACTTCCTTAACCGTCTTTCAGCCGGTGAACGGTTCTCTCTTTCAGGGTTATAAGCGTACTCCTCTTCTTCTCTACCTTTTCCTTATTCCTGCCCATGCTTCTTGGGCATATAGGTATACCCGCAGGGTATTTCCTTATACCTTGTAATGATAGTGTCTTTTTATAGTTTTGTCAAGTACAATACTCTTATGAATTTCAGAAATCTAATCTTCTCCCAGATATGCCTTTTTCACCTCTTCATTACTGGCAAGATTTTCACAGGTATCTTCCATAACAATCTGGCCGTTCTGAACCACATATCCCCGGTCTGCAGTCTCTAATGCAATTTTAGAGTTCTGCTCTACAAACATAATCGTCATGCCGGTACTACGGATCCGTACAATCGCTTCAAAAATCTCTCTGATCACCAACGGAGCCAGTCCAAGAGAAGGTTCGTCTAAGAGCAGCAGTTTCGGTTTTCCAAGCAGCGCTCTTCCGATCGCAAGCATCTGCTGCTCTCCTCCGCTGAGTGTTCCGCCCAACTGCTCCATTCTTTCCCGCAGGCGGGGAAACAATGTATAAATCTCTTCCAGTTCTTTTTTTACATGATCCATATCCTTACGGGTATATGCACCAACCAGCAGATTTTCCCGGACAGTCAGCTTTGAAAAGATGTGACGTCCCTCTAAAACCTGACAAAGTCCAAGGGCAGTAATCTTGTTACCGGGCATCTTCTGGATGTTCTTTCCATTAAAAATAATTTCACCTTTGACTCCGGAGGCATCCGTAAGTCCGGAAATCGTCCGCAGAGTCGTAGTCTTTCCGGCTCCATTGGCCCCGATCAGGGTTACAATCTCACCTTCATTAATATAGAGATTGACATCCTTTACCACATGGATATTCCCATATGAATAATTCAAATTCTTTACTTCCAGCAATGGCGCCATAGATTAATCCTCCCCTAAATAAGCTGCAATTACTTCCGGATTATTCTGAATCTGGACAGGCGTACCCTCCGCCAGCTTCTTGCCGTAGTTAAGAACAAATATATAATCCGTAATTCCCATCATCAGTTTCATATCGTGCTCAATCATTAAAATTGTCACGCCCAGATTCTGGATCTTGCGCAGAATATCAAACAGCTCCTCTTTCTCCTTTGAGTTCATTCCTGCTGCCGGTTCATCAAGGAGCAGAAGCTTAGGATTGCTGGCCAGAGCCCGGACAATCTCCAACAGACGCTGTTTCCCATAGGATAAAGAACCGGACATCTCATAAGCATTGCCCCGAAGCCCTACAAAATCCAGCCAGTCCAATGCCTTCTCAAGCACTTCCTTTTCTTCCTCCCTCTGACTCTTTGTTCCCAGTATGGCGGAAAAATATCCTGATTTCATCTTAGGGTGCAGCCCTACCATTACATTTTCCACAACTGTCATCTTCCGGAATAAATTGATAACCTGATAGGTTCTGGACATACCGATGTGATTGATCTCAAAGCATTTCTTCCCGTTGAGCTTCACACCATCAAATACGATCTCTCCCTCATTGGGTGTATAGACACCGCTGATCAGGTTAAAAAAGGTCGTCTTTCCAGCTCCGTTAGGTCCGATCAGGCCATTGATCGTGCCTTGTTTAATCGTAAGGGACACATTATTTACGGCTGTCAGCCCACCAAAGCGCAAGGTAACATCTTTTACTGTCAGCATATCAGCTCACCACCCTTCTTTTATCAATCTGTTTTTTAATGATGCCATAGATTCCGCCCGGCATCAGCAGAATAACGACTAACAACATAAATCCGTAGATCAGCATCTGATACCGCTCAGCAAAACGAAGTCCTTCATTCAATAGGAGTACGGCTGCAGCTCCCATAATCGGTCCGCTTAAAGAAGCAGTGCCGCCAAAAAGAAGCATCGTTAAGAACATAACAGACTGTCTGTTGGAAAATGTCTCCGGACTGATAAAACGTACATAGTGTGCATACATGGAACCGGCAAAGGCCGTATAAAAAGCGCTGGTTGCAAAGGCAATAACCTTGTACCTCTTCACATCAATTCCCATTCCGTCCGCAGCATGGGAATTTTCACGTATGGCTAAAAAGGCACGTCCTTCCTTGGATTTCACCAGCCGGTGCTTCATCAGTAAGAAGATACATACGCAAATAAGTGCAAAGTAATAAAATCTGGCATTGGTATTAATCTTAAAACCCAATAAATTGATAGAATCGGTATAGAAGCCTGTAAAGTTACCTGTGATTCCTCCCGGTGACTGGGCGACCAACTGGTAAACAATCTCTCCGAATGCTACCGTTGCCAGTGAAAGAAAGTGAAAGACCAGCTTAGAAGCCGGATATGCAAGCAAAGCACCGATCAGTGTGGCAATCACAGCCGCAATCACCATGGTAAACAAAATCGGCAGATGCAGATACTTGTGGAGAAGAGCCGAACCGTAAGCTCCAATAGCGAAAAAAGCTGCATGTCCCATTGAAATCTGCCCGCAGTATCCAAACACCAGGTCAAGCCCGGAAATTGCAATTATATAAATCCCGATAAATCCGCAGATTAAAATTCCGTAATTAAAATTCCGTAACAGCAGCGGAACCAGCAGGAGCAGAATTGCAAGCAGAATTTTTGAAACTGATTTTAATTTCATTCCCATTTCCCCCTTCTTTAGTCTGTCAGCGCCTGCTCATTGAAAAGACCCGTAGGCTTTATAAACAGAAACAAAAGCAGCACTGAATAGGATATAATATCCTTATAAGCAGAGGAGATGTACGCCGAAGTACATGTCTCCACCAGTCCAAGCAGAATTCCTCCTACAATTGCGCCATACATATTTCCAAAACCGCCGATTACCGCACTGGAAAATCCCTTTCTTCCGATGATGGCTCCTAACATGGTATAAACGCCGTAGATAGGCCCAAGTAAAATTCCGCCTGTTGCCGCAACGCCGGCTGATAAGCCCCAGGTTACGCCGGTGCTGAAGGAAACATTGATTCCGCAGGCCCGCGCTGCTGTCGCATCCATGGCAGCCGCACGCATTGCCGTACCAAAGCGGGTATATTTCATAAATATATGTAATGCCACCATACATACCAGACTCATCAGGATACAAAAAAGTGCTTCCGGCTGTACTTTAACTCCAAGCACGCCTACCAGCGGAATCGGGAAAATCTGCGGAAATGACAGTGTCTGTGTTCCCCAGATTAACATCGCCGCATTTTGGATTATATAGGATATAGCGATGGTTGCAAGTACAATATAAACCGGTAAAACATGATTTTTAAGCAGTGTACGAATAATGGCCTTTTCCAGAAACAGGCCCAGAAAGAACATACACAATACCACACATACCAGAGAAATTACAAAAGGAAGCTTAAAAATTCCATAAAAGCTATAACCAAGAAACGCTCCCAAAGTCAGCATATCTCCCTGGGCAAAGCTCATAAGTCCGGACGCTTTGTAAATCAGACTGTATCCCAGTGCAATAAGCCCGTACACACAGCCGATTACAAGCCCTGATATCACTACCTGTATTAACATCATTATCATCCTTCCTGATTAAAATGAATTGGCAAAAGAGCCCGGCACAAACCGGACTCTTACACCGGATTTATGTATCAATGTTACTTTCCTACCTTAAATGCCTCAAATCCGCCGTCATCCACCCATTTATCCAGCACAGTATACTTCTCATCGGCAATTACATAGCTGTTGCAGGAATGCAATCCTTCGCCGTCTCCGCTGGTGTAATCAAAGGTACCGCCAAGACCCTCTAATCCGTTTATGCTCTTAATCCCTGCCATAATTGCATCAGGATCGGTGCTTCCGGCATTCTTAATTCCCTCTGCTAAAACCTTTACCGCATCATATCCTCTCATGGCGCCTTCATGATATGGCAAAGCGCCGTATTTTTCATCATACTTAACGATAAATTCCTTCATGTTAGGAATATCACATTCATCTACCGTTTTGTAGGAAATGTAAGGATATGCAAAAATCCAGCCGTTGGCTGCAGAACCGGCCACTCTTAAGCTGTCAGCCTGGAACAGCTCTTTATTAAAGCACAATCCTTCAAAACCAAACTGACGAAGCTGCTTTGCGATGATCGGCTGCACATTGGCATAGGTTGCCGCATAGATTGCATCCGGCTTTGTGTTGATAAGCTTTGCTGCCTGTCCGGAAAAGTCTGTGTCTCCATCCACATATGTCTCTGTCGTAGTAACCGTAATTCCTACCGCTTCCGCCTCTGCTTTCATAGAGCCGGCTGCCTTTTTGGAAGAATCATCCTGACCGGAAAAGATTGCCAGGGAATGAACGTCTAAATCTACCATGTTCTGAGCCAGGATCTTCATTACGTAATCACTGTTCAAAGATGATCTTACGATATAATCCCAGCCGTTCTCCATAAAGGACGGGCTTAAGCCGATTCCGATCGTGGGGATCTTTGCATCATTTAACAGTGCGCCCTGAGCCATCTGGCAGGTACTGAGAAGCGGCCCGATTACGGCATCCACCTTGTCCACCTCTACCATCTTATTGGCAATCTTAACAGCCTCTTCCGGGGAACCCTGGTCATCGTATGTGACAAGCTTGATCGTCTGTCCGTTTAAACCGCCTTCCGCATTCAGCTCTTCTACTGCCAGCATAATTCCGTTTAAGGTCGCCTGAGCCGCCTGGGCGTTCACGCCGGTTAAAGGCTGTGGGGAACCAAGAATAAACTCGCCGCCTGTGCCGCCAGCCTGGGCAGCCGTTTCAGCAGATGAACCTGCTGCCGTCTGAGATGCTGCAGCGGTTGTGGTCTCAGTGGAGCTCTGCTGTGAGCATGCTGCCAGCGAACAAATCATAGCTGCCGAAAGAACTGCTGCACTAATCTTTTTGAACATAATAAATACCTCCCTAATAAGTATAAGTTTTTTTATAGTTTCTGCCTGACTTAGTCAAACAGGATAACCATCTTTCTTAAATCCGCCGACGGCTGCTTCATTTGTTCAAACACCTTACCGATTTCAGAAAACGGAATGTAATGGCTGACGATTCCATCGATCTGAAATTCCCCTGCGGTCATCTTTTCAATCGTCGGAACAAACTGCCCGCAGGACATTCTGGTTCCAATGATCTCCAGCTCTCTTCCATTGATCATGGCTTGAGTGATATTCTCAGGCTCTGTGCAAAATCCCAATGGAACAATCCTTCCGCCGTTTGCAATAATTCCAGGCTTCATAACCTGAAAAAGAGAACCAGGGTAACAGGCCGAATCAAAGATAATATCCACTCCGGCTCCTTCCGTAATCTCCTGAACCCGTTTAACCAGGTCTTCATCTCTCGTGTTAATCACATAATCAGCACCATAGGAAAGCGCCCGTTCCAGCGAGCTCTCGTTAATATCGGCACAAATTACCCGGCATCCTTTCGCCTTGCAGGTCTGGAGAATGATCGCACCAATCGTTCCGCTTCCCAGCACCAGCACCAGATCCTCTTCCGTGACCCGTCCTCTTTTTGTACAGTGTCCTCCTATGGCAAAGGGCTCCACTAACGCTGCATCCTTAAACTCCATGGTATCCGGAATCAGGTATACCTCATGTTCCGGAACCACAAAATATTCCCGCCAGCCGCCGTCTATCGCCGCACCTCTTGCCTTGACCGACCGGCATACATTCCGCCTTCCGCTCTTACACTGCGGGCACTCGCCGCACGCAACAACCAAATCCACTACCACCCGGTCGCCTTCCCGTACCTTTGTCACTCCGCTTCCGGTCTTTACAATCACTCCTGCATTCTCATGACCAGGAACTCTTGGAAATACTGCCTGAGGATTTTCTCCCAGAAACAGATGGATATCAGACCCACATACTCCTGCCGCCTTCATCTGCACCAACACTTCGCCCTCTCCCGGCTCCGGAATCGGGAGATCAATCACCTGATACTGAAAAGGCTCTGTAATAATTACCTGCTTCAAACTTTTCGTCCCCCTTCAATTTACAAGACATCCACTGCGTCGCATATATTAGTATTCTAATATATTAGTATATCTGTTACTAAGGATAACATTTTTATAAACGACAGTCTATTTACTAAAACAACAAAATCTGCATTTTCTTTTTGTATAATTTGTACATATTTCCATTTTTGGCAACAAAAAAAGCATAAAAATGCAGGTTGCAAATTTTTATGCCCTTATCTTACTGATCTTATTAATCTTACTAATCTTTAAAATAATGAGGATAAACCTCTCTTACTTCCTTTTCCTCACCGATATACCTGGTTAAATGTTCTACCAAAATCGTACCTGCCAGCTGCCTGTCCTTGGCTCTGATTGCGTCAACAATCCTTCTGTGGTCGGAAACCACTTTTAAATCCTTTACCGCAAACAGCGCCATGCGTCTTAAACGGTCCGAATGAATGGAAAGTCCATTGCTGATATTATAAATCAAATCCTTTTTGCAGATACTGAACAGCATCTCATGGAACAGATCATCAAAATGCAGCAATTCTCCCGACCAGCCTTGTGCAGCATAAAATTCCTGCAGCTTTAAGTTTTCTTCCAGCCGCACGATATCCTCCGGTGTTGCCATCTCACACGCCAGCTCCACAATCGCCCGCTCAAGCACCAGGCGCAAAAAACGTGCTTCATTCACCAGTTCCAAATCAATCAGTGCAATCCGGCTCCCCTTCTGGGGATAAACTTCAATAATCTTGCTTTTGCTGAGCTCCATGATGGCTTCTCTTACCGGAGTCCTGCTAACGCCCAGTTCTGTAGAAACCTCCATATCATTCAGACTACTCCCCGGCTCTAAATCCAGGGAAATAATGTTGTCTTTAATAATCCGCAACGCATACTCCCTTGCGATCTCTCCTGACTTACGAGGTTTCACCTGCATTTTTAAACTCCTGTCTTTGCATATTTTCTCTATTTATTTTATAGTAGTCATTCTTCCGACTAATATACTAGCATATTGAACATTGTTTAGCAATCTCAATCAGAAATTATCTCAAGACATAATATTCCGGTATTCCTGTTTCCACTTCTGAATCAGCTCGCCGGCCCCTTGAAGACGCTTGATCGGGTCCTTTTGAAACAGCCGTTCAAGCTCTTTTAGGCTGTCCGCCTGAGCTGCCTTTGCCTGTGCCTTTTCTTTTTCTATTTCGCACTCCTGCCTCATTTCATCTGTAATGAGAGCCTGAAACCGCTCATTTAACACCAGACCCGTATTCCACTGGGTGAGATGGCATATTCTTTTTAAAATCTCATCATTTTTAACCAGATCAAAGGATTTCTGATATGCCTGGCAGGCTTTGTCCGTCATAAACAGTCTGGCATAAGCTGCTCCCAGATTATTATAGATTTTAGCCTGAAAGGCGTTATCTCCCCGGTCTGTCTTTGGAAGGTCCAGAATTTTCCGGTATTCAGCCTCAGCCTTTCCATACTGCTCTCTGGAAAAAAGATAATCTGCCTTTGCCTTAAACAATTCTGCGGTCGGCATCCGGCGGTAAGCAGTCAGATTCTGACGGAATCGGCTTACCTCGGAAGCAGTATAGTAATCACATTCGTGAAGGATCATGGCAAGAAGTTCATCCGGTTCCTCGCCGCTCTGCTGCAATTTTTCCAGCTTGGCAGCCAGAAAAGCCATATCTAAATCCTCACGGATAAACTGGATCAGGTTATCATCCACAAATTGATCCATAACCAATATGGGATTGTTATAAATCACATAGCAAAGCTCCTGGGAAGAAAACAGGCGGACTCCCAGGCCTTCAAAATAAAATGGGTGTTTAACCGGCTCCTGCCGGCAAAGAATCAGACTCATAGCATAACCTCTTGCCTTATCACGGCCTCCGTAGCAGGGAACAACTCACCAAAGCCCTTGTCTTTCAGTACAACTGCCATTGTTTTTTCATCCAGAAATCCAAAGCTGATCCCTACCCGGACGGTTCTGTCCGTCCGGTTTGGAAATCCCTCCAGCGGGATCTTCACCAGCCGTTTTTGCTTGGGATCCATAGGTGTTACCATGAATTCCACGTAATCCTGTTGATCCACAATCAGATCCACGCTGCTCTTTGCTTCATACCAGCTATCCCCGGCAGCAGCTACGACCAGCTGGCTTTCCCGTTCCTTATGGAGCACCTTCATGGAAATGGTGGAGTGAAGCCGCCCCTCGCAGATGCAGGTAAAGGGATAGGAGGTCTTTTCCTGAAGGTAATCCATTCCCTTAAAAGCAGCTCCCCTGGCAAACAGCTCCGGTTCCATATAGACCTTTCTGCGGGAACAAAGTATCTTCATGGAATCTGCTGCCCAGTCGTGGCGTTCAAAGCCTTTTCCCGTCAGAAATACAGATGAAAATAACTTCTTCTGAAGAAGCCTGTCCGCGCAGGAGCTTAAAATTTTATCCGCCAGCTTACCTCCGGAAGGCGTATCTAAAATATCCAGATTAAAACTTTCCTCCAAAACCTCATCCTCTGCAATGACTACCATCTTCCGAAGACCCCTCTGCACCTTCAGTTCATGATAGTGAAAAGAGTCTTCCGATAAGTCAAATACGCCTACCTGATTGCTCCAGACTTCTTTTTTCTGGCTGAGAGTATAGTAAACAAAGCTTTCCGTATGGCTAATGATGTGCACACGATCTCTAGGAATCTCTAAGTAGTCCGCACAATACATGAGGGCATCCATCAGCTTACTATCCACCTTCTGCATGGTGATCACCAGCTGTTTCACCTCATCGCAGAAAAACTCTTCCATGGGAAGCTTTAATATCTTCTTTAAAAACATCTTTAAAAGGTCAAGACCTTCGTATTTGGTTCCGCCCAGTGTTGCGGTCCCTTCTTTTCTAACTATTTTTATCAGCTTGTCTACAATAATGCCCTCGCCAACAAGAGTATAGGCATAAGCCTCTTCTCCTACAAACCAGGCATCCTCATCCTTTTTCCTGCAGATGACTGTAGGAAAGCACCATGATTTTTCCCTGTCATGGCAGCATATGCGGGTATAGGCATCGCAAAGGTCAAGCCCTATGATCAGTCCGTCCATTGACAGCCCCCTTATCTTACATCAGTGGAAATAATTCTTCCGCAGCAGCATTCTTTTTTAAATACTCCTGCATCCGATTTTTGAGCCCGTTTTCATCCTTTAAGCTTAAGGACAGGCTCATTTCGTTTAAGCAGGCAAACCTGCTGTCTGAAGCCTCCTGGGAGCTTCCTGTGTCGCAGCTGACGCTGCCTTCTTTTTTTAAGACCCACTCTTCGTCTATCAGTTCCCTCACCTGGTATTCCATGATCTCGCCTTCAAACAAAATCTTCTGTTTGACGAAAACTCCCTGGTACATCCTGGAAATATCCTCACTGTGGAACTCTTCTTCATCAGGTAGAATTCTTACCAGCAATTCCACCTTGGAATCTCTTTCTCCACAGTACTGGATCATGGCTTTATCCATAATATCCTCCGGCAAGGGAACATCGTTTGCCAGAGCCTTAAAATACGGGAATACAAGGCCTTCTTCCAAAAGGAAGGATACTGTATCCCGGCACAGTTTCTTCTGCTCTTCGTCAAGAGCAGGAAGTTTTGAATAATATTTTGTTATAGCCAGCAAATAAATGGTTGGGAGACGGCCTTTCACGGAAGCAGCCCGGACCGTTCCCTCCAAATAAGCAAAAATCTTTTCCTCCGGCTCTTTATCCTCCATAAAATACGAGTTGCATTTTAAGGTAAAATAAGCCTTCACGATCATGTCACTGGTTTCCTTGCGGCTCCGGTAAAGACTGAACACCTTATCCAGCTTAGAACTGCGGCCGGAAAACATCATCTGAGCGGTCAGACGTTCTTCCAGATCATAAGATTCCACATGCTCGGAAACGCCTTTCATAAGAACCTCATACATATGATCCGTCAAACCGTTGAAATGCTCACATAAGTAGTCAAGGATCACGCCGTCGCTTTTTCCTACCTTGAAAACATCGTAAGCCAAATGTAACAGCAACGGATCTTCGTCAAAGAGATTCTTAAGTATCATTTTCGTACACAACTCATAAAGCCGTTCCGTCCGAATCCCTTCATTGCCGAATTCCCGGATCATTAAGAACGCCTCTTCCGTGTAGTTGTTATGGATGAGTGTATCGCAGACGCTGATACGCTCTTCCTTGGAAAGGACATTTTTATCCAGTTTAAGCAGATATCCGGCTCCTTCCTCTCCCTCTTTCCTGTCGGATGCCTGCCTGCCGTAAAATTCGATAACTTTGGAAAGAAGGAGTTTCTGATAAAGAGGCCTCAGCTTTTTATCCTCTAAAGTGCCTTCTAATATCTTCACTTCTTCCATATCCGAAGCTCCGTCAGCCAGAATCTTTTCGCAAGCTCGAAGCCGAAGCATGGAATGCTCCGGATATAGTTCAAAGCAGCGATCTTCCAGTTCCGGACGTTCCATGACAGGTTCTATCTGATAAGGAATGTTGGCATACCGGTTGCCAAAGGCATCCTGAAAAAGCAATATGCTGTGTTCCGAAAACAAGGGCACATAGGCAACTCCATTGTCAAGAAGGAATGCATCCTCCTCTGTCATTTCCTCATAGCACACAATGACATACTTCATCTTTTTATTGCTGCATTCCACCCGGTAGGACCGGAGTATGGAAGGCAGCACCTTTGCCATGGGAAGATCGATCACGTCCTTTAATATCATCCGCTCATAAATCCCGGCCAGCTGCTTGTCAATCCGTGATTCAAACAGCTGTTCCGTAGCAAATTTCTCGATCGTCCGCTCATAAGCCTGATAGAGAGGGTCGGTCGGTTCCAGATAAACGAGAACGTTCTTATAAAGGACGGCCCTGCTGTGAAGATCCAGCTCATTTCCTCCGTAGGAAAAATAAAGGAGCACTTCCTTTGGAAGGAGATAGCAGTAATTACCCGGCAGAGCATACAAATAATATTCATAAAGCCGCGTCAGGCTGATCCCCGCCTTTACCCCTTTCTCATACCAGGAAAAGGCTTCCGCCATGCGGCATTCCCCTTTGATTAATAAGGCGCAGATCGCCTCAAGCACCTCTTTTATGGGATGCTCCTCATAAAGCTTAACTAACATCCGGTATTGCAGCCGGTTAAAATGCTTTGCCGTCAGGGTAAGCCTGGATACGGCTACCGCCAGCTTTTGGTCTATAATCCCTTTTCCGGCGCAATGGTAAAGGATCTGGAGTTCCATGGAGCCTATGGCTCTTATGATCTCCGGTGAACGATTTAACACCCTGCAGCCCCAGATATAGAAAAACGGGCTTCTGACACCCATTTGAAACTGCTTTTTCATCATTGCTAGCAATGCAGGCAGATTCTCAAATAGCTTGTCATCCAGTTTTATAAGCAGCAAAAAAAGCCAGAAGAGTCTTCTATCATCTTCCAGATATTTTTTCATGAGACGGATCAGGGATTCCTTCTGGTACTCATCCGGCTGTACCTTTAAACGCAGGTACTGGTAATAACAGTAAAGCTCCCTTTTTTCCTGGCGGTCCTTAAGGATCTCATCTCTGCACTCGTCAAGGAGCAGAGCCGCTTTGGAAGGATTCCCCTGTCCAAGGAATATCTCTGATCGGAGCAGCTTAAGGAGACCGCTTTCGCCCTTCATCAGTTCAATCTCGTCAAGGGCCTTTCCCATCTCTTCATATAAAATATTTAAATCCTTCCGCCCGTACTCTTCTTCCAGGCGAAGCCGTAAATACCGGCTTAAGGCTTCTTTTGCAAAAGCGTCTTCTGCGGATACCCCTCCTCCGGGGTTATTGACCGCCATAACAGGGATGGCAAAACGTTCTTCAATTCCGGTTATGAGAATCCTTCCGGAATTCTCTCCCTGATGCATACGTTCCGGATGGACCAAAAAGGGAACCCTGCATTCCTCTTCTTCAAAATCCTGCTCCACAATGCTTTTCTTTGGCAGCTCTATAAAATCACAGTCCGTTGTAACCTCCAGGTTCACATAGCCCCAGTCGCTGCGCTTTATGATCACCCAATCTGTTACAACTTCCTCAAGTTCTCCAAATCTCCGCTCCTCGGTTTCCGTCCTTAACTGGACTGGCTTTTTCACCTTTAAAGCGGTCAGAAACTCTTCCAGTTCCTTTCTTCTGTCAGGCCTTCCTTTTAATCCATCGTAGATTGCCCTTACATGAAGATCCTGCATAAAAGGAGCCGTGGCAAAATCCCGGTACTCAAACAAACGGAGAGCCGTGTCCATATCCTTTTTAGCCGTATTTGCAAAATCATCTGCTGTTTTCAAATCACTCAGCGCTTTTCCTGACGTGCTCAGTTCCACGCAAAAAGAATAAGGGACTTCTCTCTCGCCGCCATTGGTAACCAGATAAAAAGAGCCCTTAATCACATCTCCATCTTCCAGGTAACTACTGTTTATCTCATAGACCAGATGGTTATATGTTCCGCCAAATGCTCCGCTTATGAGTTTGACACGGAAGTTTGACGAATATGCAAGTCCTTTTATATGTAAATTATTCTCACTGGTAACGACAAGTTCCCGTCTGGTGGCTCCGCCTGAACGAACCACATCATCAATTTCCCACGGTGTCACCTTAATCTTTGGAATCTCTGAATCAATGATGCCCTTTGCCAGCCTGTTGATCCGTTCTCTCATAGTACCACCTGTATCTTCAATTTCCTTATCATATTTAGCTTGTTTGATTTCAATTACTCTTCTCTTGCATTGCAAGTTCAGATAAACTGTATTCTATCATATTTTCTATTGATTTAAAACCCTAAAATTGGTATGATAAATAAAAACTGTGAAAAAAAGGACAAACGATCATGACAACCAACGAAAAAGCTTTATTGCTGCACGAAGAATGGAAGGGAAAACTGGAAATCATTTCCAAAGCAAAGGTAAAAAGCAGAGAAGACTTAGCCCTTGCCTACACCCCGGGCGTAGCGGAGCCCTGCAAAGTCATTGCTGAGAATCCGGAAGCCGCCTATCTATACACAATCAAATCAAATACCATTGCAGTCGTTTCAGATGGAAGTGCTGTTCTTGGACTTGGCAACATCGGACCTCTGGCCGCTATGCCCGTTATGGAAGGAAAAGCGGTGCTTTTTAAGGAGTTTGGAGGAATCAATGCCATCCCCATCTGTCTGGATACCCAGGACACCGAAGAGATCATTAAGACAGTGGTGAATATTGCGCCTGCTTTCGGCGGGATTAATTTAGAGGACATCTCCGCTCCCCGCTGTTTCGAAATCGAAGAGCGGTTAAAAGAGCTGCTTGACATCCCCGTTTTCCATGACGACCAGCACGGAACGGCGATCGTAGTTCTTGCAGGCATTATAAATGCATTAAAAGTGACAGGAAAAACAAAAGAGGAATGTAGAATTGTCGTAAACGGTGCTGGCTCCGCAGGTATCGCCATTACAAAACTTCTTCTGTCCTATGGTTTTCTTCATATCACCATGTGTGACCGTGCCGGAATCCTTGCAAAGGGCATGGAAGGCTTAAACTGGATGCAGGAAAAGATGATGGATGTGACGAATCTGGAAGAGACCCATGGTTCCTTGGCAGATGCTATGAAAGGCAGCGATATTTTCGTAGGAGTGTCTGCTCCCGGAATCGTAACGGAAGAAATGGTCGCTTCCATGAATCCTGACGCCATCCTGTTTGCTATGGCTAACCCGGTACCTGAAATCATGCCTGATCTTGCCAAAGCGGCCGGCGCAAAAGTAGTCGGAACCGGCAGGTCTGATTTTCCTAACCAGGTCAATAATGTAGTTGTGTTCCCCGGCATCTTTAAAGGTGCTTTGGAGGGAAGAGCATCTGCGATTACAGAAGACATGAAGCTTGCTGCTGCATCTGCTATCGCTGACCTTGTATCTCCTTCAGAACTGAACGAAAACAATATCCTGCCTGAAGCTTTTGATCCTCGTGTTGCATCTGTCGTAAGCCAAGCAGTCAAAAAACTTATCCGGCAGTAGAAAACATGGATGATCCGGTTTAAAGCTGCTTTCACTATCCTTGAATTTACGGCGCAGCAAGCGCAACACTGGAGGTACCCCCTTACAGGGATACCAAAATGCCCAAAAAGCGCGGGCAGGAAAGAGGTAACTATGCTGTCAGAACCTATGACCCTGTACAAACTGATGATTTTATACATGCTTAAACAGGTTAATTTCCCCCTGACAAGCGCACAACTGTCAAACTTTTTTCTGGAGCATGAATATACCACATATTTTACGCTCAATCAGGCATTGAATGAACTGCTGGAGGCCAGACTGCTTCATGTGGAAACCAACCATAACAGCAGCCGGTACGAGATCACCAGGGAAGGGGAAGAGACCCTTTCCTTTTTCGGTAGCAAAATCTCACCGGCCATCATCAATGATATGGATGAATATTTAAAAGAGAACAAATTCCGGCTTCGCAACGAGGTAGGCGTAACTGCTGATTTCTATAAATCCACCAGCCATGACTACATCGTTCACTGCCAGGTTCGGGAAGGAAAAAACTGCCTGATAAACCTGGAACTATCTGTTCCGGACAAAGACCAGGCAGAGATCATGTGTGATCACTGGAAATCAAAAAGTCAGGAAATTTATGCATTTGCCATGAAGTCACTGATGAGCGGTTCTTAACATTTCATCTAGCAGAAACACAAGGGGGAATTATTTTGAGTAAAATTCAGACAAAGAAAACATTGTTTCCGAAGATAAACGACCAATATCAGCTATATTTAAAACAGTTAAAGAAAAAAAGGTCCCATTTCAAGGTAAGGTTGGTTTTAACCGTCATCCTTCCCATATTTATTTTTGTGGTTTTCATCAAAGCAGCAAAAACCTTTATCAGGATCAAAGTACGAGATCTTTTTGCAAAACCGGTCCATGACAGTAAACTTAAGAAACAGGGAATTCCGGTCACCGTCAAAGGAGAGCCAGTTGAAATAGAAACGTTTGATCCACAACGTGTTTCCGATGCGCCCATGTAAAAATTTGTCCATTGCCCATATCAAATAGAGGTGTAATAAAATATGATAATCGTTGATTTTACCAGGGAATATATTAACATGGCAAACGCACTGGCACTAGCCTGCTACAAAGAAGAGCATTGTCAGGTGCCGGCTCTTCCATGTGTTGATGAATTCCCTGACTTAACCTGCTTTGCCGATAACGGCCTGGGTGTTGCAGCGTTTGAAGATGATGAAATGGTTGGGTTCCTGTGCAGTGTCATGCCTTTTAACAATGCGTTTCACTCTACTGATGTTACGGGCGTTTTTTCCCCTATGTGGGCCAATGCGGCAACGCTTAAGAACAGAGCGAATATTTATGCAGCCATGTATCAGGATGCTGCCCGCAAGTGGGTACGTGCAGGTGCGGTCAGTCATGGTATTTGCTTATATGCACATGACGAAATCGCTCAGAATCACTTTTTTAAATACGGTTTTGGTATGCGCTGCATTGATTCAATCCGCCCTATGGAGCCATTTGACTGCAGTACTTGTGAAGAATATGAGTTCTTAGAACTTTCATCATGCGGGTACGCTTTGGCATACCCACTTGAATTAATGTTAAACAAACATTTTAACAATAGTCCAACTTTCATGAACCGTGAACAAGAAACATTGGAAGCCTTTTGTGATACGTGCATAAAAAATCATGAACGATGCTTTGTGTCTCTATACCAGGGCAAAGCTTGTGCTTATTTAAAAATTTCAGAATCTGGCGAAACCTTTATAACTGAATATCCAAATTACCGCCATATTAACAGTGCCTTCTGTCTGGAGGAGCATCGAGGCAAAGGAGTATATCAAAGTCTGCTGAATCATGTGATAAAAACCTTGAAAGCTGAGGGTTACACTCACCTCGGTGTAGACTTTGAGAGCATCAATCCAGCCGCATATGGGTTCTGGTCTAAATATTTTGCACCTTATACCCATGGCGTTGTACGGCGTATTGATGAAAGGATTTTGTCAGGGAATTCTCACTTCAATTAATAATCATATGAACAAAAAGAAATAGCAGCCCTTGAACGTCTAAAGTTGAGGGATGCTATTCTTTAAATTCACTTTTTAACTGAGGGCAATCGGAAAATCAGCTCCGTTAACCTAACTAGATTTTACAATGGAGGGCTTGAGTAATCAAGTCCTCTTTTAATTGTTTTTCGCTCAATACCTGTTTTCATAAGATAATTCAGGCCGAAGTATTGTGGAACTTACAGTTTAGAAGTATCCGACATCCAAATATCCATAATCCGATCATATTTCTCCAACAGGGCGTCCTCTAACTGATCCAGCTTCCCGTTCACGACACGGGCGCTTTCATCCGATTCGTACCACGCGACGATTTTGTGCAGCATTCCCTCTAGCGTATATTTACAAACAAACTCCGGCACATCTTTTTTGATTTTTGTATTGTCAAAGATACCGCAGTACATTTTCTCCTGATTTACATGCAAAAACGTCTCAGGCGCGGCGCTCATCAGCATTTCGGTGGAAATATGCACAAGTCTTGGTTCCACGCCGATGATCTTCCCAAAGGTCAGATACAGATCGTCCCAAATGTGATGGTCATCGCTGGTAGCATGATAGAATTGTCCCATACATGCCTCCCGCCCCAGCGAGTACACATAAGCCAGAGCCAGGTCAGGCGCGAACGTCCATGCCCACGGATTGGTTCCGTCGCCAAATTGCACGATTCGTTTTCCTTTCCGCATCCGGTCGATAATTCCATAGTTGTTGCGCATAACGCCGATGTTATTACAGCCAATTCCATATGTAAGGGAAGGCCGGATGACCGTGATCGGCAGTCCTTCGTCCATCCTGGTTTGAATATATGCCTCCATTCTGGCCTTTTCATATCCATATGGAAAAATCGGCGTATCATACTTTGGAAAATCCTCTCGAATAGGTACGCTTGGAAAAGGACGCCGGTAAGCCGCGACCGTCGAGGTAAACACAATATGGGCCGTGTTTTCCGACAATGCGCACAAGGTAGATTCTGCGTCCTCCGCCGTATAGGCGAGCATATCAATGGCGGCGTCAAACCGCCTCTTCTGAAGCAACGCCTTAAAGCCTTCACGGTCACTGCGGTCAATAATCAGCGTTTCAAGCTCTCCGCCATCGTGCCGGGTAGGACGGAGTCCCCGGTTGAGCGTTGTGACCTGATGACCTTCTGCCAGCAGCTTGGCTACGATTGCGGAGCTAATGTTACCGGTTCCCCCTATAACAAGTACTTTCATATACTTCTAAACCTCCCATATGTTGTATTGCCCTATTGTGTGAGTACATGGATTAGGCAGCCTCGTTGCCCTAGTGTAAAGCATCTGCTTTACATTTTTCCATAAATCTTATCACAAACCCACGCCGTCCTTGCGGCCGTGTACAATGTACTGGGGCA
>Ga0213828_1001139_pt1 | contig 22754 bp, 18 predicted proteins | sample MC6MC0897MG_FD_180664 | JGI IMG/M metagenome (GOLD analysis project Ga0213828, IMG submission 180664) | Enriched soil aggregate microbial communities from Iowa State University, Ames, United States - MC6-MC0897-MG | ecosystem: Environmental > Terrestrial > Soil > Unclassified | place: USA: Iowa... | reverse complement strand
CATGTACCACGAGATCCCGTCGGTCGCGAAGAAAGCCGCCTGGGGCCTGAAGTACACCCGCGCCATCTCGGACCCGGAGTTCAACACCGGCACCGTCGAGACCGACAAAGAGCTGCTGCGCAACCTGATCGCCTACTACTGCGTATTGGAAGGCATCTTCTTCTACTGCGGCTTCACCCAGATCCTGTCCATGGGCCGCCGCAACAAGATGACCGGCGTCGCCGAGCAGTTCCAGTACATCCTGCGTGACGAGTCCATGCACCTGAACTTCGGCATCGACGTGATCAACCAGATCAAGATCGAGAACCCGCACCTGTGGGATGCCGCGATGAAGGAAGAGGCTACCCAGATGATTCTGCAGGGTACCCAGCTGGAGATCGAATACGCTCGCGACACCATGCCACGCGGCGTCCTGGGCATGAACGCGGCGATGATGGAGGACTACCTCAAGTTCATTGCCAACCGTCGTTTGACCCAGATTGGGTTGAAGGAAGAGTATCCGGGGACTACCAACCCGTTCCCATGGATGAGCGAGATCATGGACTTGAAGAAGGAGAAGAACTTCTTTGAGACTCGCGTTATCGAGTACCAAACCGGTGGTGCTCTGAGCTGGGACTAAGCTCCTGTAACAAGGCTGTCAACTGACAGCCTTTTTTATTTTCAACCTTGGATATTCATTGACAGCTAGAGACCATCAATGTCCATCGTCAAAAAGATAATAGAAGAAATAGACCGCTCGCCTGTCGCCACCATTTCCACAGCTATCGGCGTATTGATAGCAACACTTAGCCTTGGGCTTGCTTTGACACAGCCGCAAACAATTACTGTCACATCGCCAAATTACCAAGCCGCTAGTAGCAACACCATTCCTTTCGACATTAGAAACACCCTTATCGTTATCTCTTATTTTATTTCCATGACGGTAGCAGGCGCCACGGGAATAAAGATCCTCAGTAAAAAACATGATGTAACCGCTTTTTTTTCTTTCAATCCCTCTCGCAGCCGTAACCAATTTCACAACCATCATTGTTTTACTGGCTTGCCCTCCGAGATAAGTAACACAAGAGCTATTTTCATCCGCGCATGACCTGATAATTTATGCATGCGCCTCGATTTACATAACCCTATGCGGTCATGCAGTACTAAAAGACTTCTACGCAACAGGAAGGAAAACCAAGAACGAGAAGGAGTCGAAGAGCGAGCAATCCAACGATGGCGACGGTCTGTCAAGTCTAATTTCGGCTTTAATATTTCTTGTAATTTGGGGGTGGCTAATTTTTTCTGGCCAAACTCGCCTAACTCAAACCTTACTGCCTGAGGTCACCCACTATAAAAAAGAGCTATCCCAACCTCAAAGCAAGCCTCAACATAACGAAACAAAATAATAAAAGTCGTACAGTCCTAGAGAGTTGACGGCTGATCTACCTCACATTAGGGTTCACAGGCGCCTAAGAAACGCTCACGCAGCGGAATACCGTTCCCGTCAGAAACGGCTCTCCTGATCATGGAAGGCCACTTATGAATGTCCATTACTCCCCCACCCTCTTCACCCGCCACAACCGCCCCCTCCACACCCTCTGGCTCGAATCCCAAGCCTGGTTCTGCGCCCACGAACTCGGCCGGATGACTGGGCGCTTCTTCGACGAACACTGCATCCGCAAGCTCGACCCGGACCAGCATCGCACCGTGCAGCTGCTGCGCTACGGCCAGTACGGCGAGACCACCATGGTCAGCGAGTCCGGGGCCTATACCCTGCTGGCCCATCATCACATTCCGGAAAACCGCCACCTACGCCACTGGCTGACCCATGAGGTGGTGGCGGTGTTGCGCGATGGGCAGGACTCGGCGCTGGAAGACCTGCCGCGCCTGGGCAGGATGTGCTGGCCGGGTGGGCATACGGCGAGTCTGTTGTATTGGCAGAGTGAGCCTTGGGTACGGATGCGGGATATGCCGGTGGTGATGGCGGCGGAGGTACCCGTGGTGGTGCCCGAGCGGCGCAAGCTGAGCTGGAAGGCATGTGCGCAGCGGGCGTTGCGGTTGCATGGGGTTGGGGATTGAAGATCCCTGGGGCCGCTCTGCGGCCCTTCGCGGGTAAACCCGCTCCCACACACAGCGGTAATGGCAGAAGAAGGGCTTGCCCTCGCCACAAAGGGCATCGATGTGCCGGACTGGAACAGGCCAGTCACGTGGTCGAGGGCAAGACCATTGATGAGTTTAGAGCGGATCATGAGTCTTGCGACATCGAAGGCATGCGCAACCGCAACGATCCGATGCAGAGCGATGCGCTCATAGTTTTTGCCAAGAAGACACCTCGCGCCCCTGTTTGGTAACGCTTGGCAGCGCTACAATGGCACGCATCGCGTATTCGCACCTGACTGGCCCAGGAGAACCCATGGCAACCGTTCAGAAAAAGCAGCTCAGCGACGCAGCCCTCGAAAATCTGGAAAGCCAGATTCCAGAAATGGCAGCTGCTGCGACGCGCCTTGCCTACTTCCGCGCTGTCGCAGCAGGGCACACCGTGGTCACCGTCGAACAGGATCGAATCGTAGCAACCCACGCTGACGGGCAGGTTGAGGTGTTGGTCGAATCCAGGCCACGTCACAAGGTCCAGAAAGGCCAGGTCCTTACTGTTCGCAAGATCGATGGGCGCGCCTAAACTGCGGGTTTTTGCCGGGCCCAACGGTTCCGGCAAAAGCACCATCATGGATCAGATCCCGACAGGCCTGATAAATACCTACATCAATGCAGATGACTTGGAAAAAGCTGCGCGTGCAACCGGCTGCATCAATCTGGCCGAATTCGATATCAGCCCGCCCCTCCAGAAGCTGACTACCTTCCTGGCTAATCACCCCTTGCTGATCAAGGCGCAGCTACAGCACACCGTAGCGACAGTAGAGCTTAGTGGGCAGTGCATAGACCTTCGCGCTATCACCATGAACTCCTACTACGCCTCGGTCATTGCGGACTTCATCCGGCATGAGCTCCTCGAGCGTAGAGCCAGTTTCACCTTCGAGACCGTCATGTCGTCGGCCGAAAAGGTGAGGTTCATGAATGAGGCCCGACAACTGGGTTATCGAACCTACCTGTACTTCGTCGCAACCAACTCACCCCAGATCAATATCCTGAGGGTGGCTAACAGGGTCGAAGACGGCGGACACGACGTACCTAAGGACAAAATCGTCCAGCGCTACGCTCGTACCTTGGCACTGCTGCCCGAAGCCATTGCGGCCACCAACCGAGCCTACATTTTCGATAACACCGGTGACGAATCGATTTTTTTGGCTGAGATAACCGATGGCACGGCACTCGAATTCCATCAGGATGAAATGCCGGATTGGTTCCTGGATGCATATGTGAGCAAAGTACTGGAAGCATGAAGCCAGCGTAGTAATTGCCCCTTCAACCCATCCCGACTGTCGTGCGAAATTGGTTTAAGAATTCCTCTGCAAGGGAGGGGGTTCTTCTTCCTGAATAGTCTGACAGCACCTTAAGACGCAGGGCAGATTTCGAAGGAAGATTTCTGATGACTGGGGCGTGGGAGCGGCGCTGCAGGGGCTTACACCGCGTATCCGGTGCCATCCTTCGCGGGTCAAGCCCGCTCCCACGCCCTCATCTGCTCACTATGGACTTAGTGAGCAACATCCACCGGCATCCGGTACTCAATCACCCCCGGCTTCTCGGCAATCCAGTCATACAACCGCTGCGCAGTCCGGTTGGTCTCTTGGGTATGCCAGTACAACCGGTCGCACCGCTGCTGCCCAGCCTGGTCCTGGACGAACTCGATCAGCCGCTTGCCGATCATCCTCCCCCGCGCATTCGGCGACACGAACAGGTCTTCCAGGTAACAGAAATCATTGCGTCCCCAGGTCGAGCGGTGGAACACGTAGTGAACGAAGCCGAAGATTTGCTCGCCGTCCGTGGCCACGGCGCAGTGCATGGGCTCGGCCGGGTCGAAGAAGCGCGCCCAGGTGCGCTCGGTGATGGCTGGGCCCAGGTCGACTTGATAGAAAGCCTGGTATTGCGCCCAGTATTCGGACCATGGCTGCAGGTCGGCTTGTTTCACTTGGCGTACGAAAACGGGCAGTTGGGTGGTGGTCATTGTTCAAACCCCTTTTGGACAACACAGCTGAATGAGTGAGGGGGCCGGCCTGTCCGCAGCGCTTGCCTTCCTTGGTGATTGCTTGCGGACCTGGGTTTTATAGCGGATAAATGGCTGGTTTTTACCTGCCAATTATTCGGTAGTTACCAGACCATTTTCAGGGGCGTGATCCGGCCCTAGGATTGGCTGGCATCTGTCAAATCTACCCGCCAAGGACCCAGGCCAATGTTCAAACACGCCCAGCTGGAATCGGTAAAAGCCTGGCTAACGGATCCCGCCCATGGCGCACTGGCGCGGCACGTGCGCATCCAGCGGGCCATCCGCCAATTGATCCTTGAGGGTGCCCTGCCGGTCGGCAAGCCGCTACCGGCGTCGCGGTCGCTGGCCAGTTCGCTAGGGGTTTCAAGGGATACCGTGGAGTCGGCCTATAGCCAGTTGCACGCCGAGGGCTTTATCGAGCGGCGCGTGGGCAGCGGCAGCTTCGTGTCGCAACGGGCCCGCTGCCTGCCGTCGCGCAAGCGCCAGCGACCGGCACACAGCGAGGCCCCGGTGCAGTTGAGCCGCCGAGGTGAAGCGCTATTGCACAGCGGTGGCGTTCACAACTTCCAATCACCCCGCCCCTTCGCCCCGGGCGTGGCGGAAACCCGGCATTTCCCCCTGGCCGTCTGGGAGAAGCTGGAGCGGCAGGTGTACAAGGAATACGGCACCCGTGCCCTGGAACACAGCGAGCCACAGGGCATGCTCGCCTTGCGCAGCGCAATCGCCGACTACCTCAACCTCGAACGCGGCGCGCAGGCATCCGCTGACCGTATCCTGATCCTCACCAGCTCGCAGCAGGCCCTGGGCCTGTGCGCCCAGGTACTCATGGACGCAGGCGACCGGGTGCTGGTCGAGGACCCGCTGTACCAGGGCACCCGCAAGGCCATCAGCGCCGCCGGGCTGCAAGGCGTGCCGGTGCCGGTGGACGCGCACGGCTTGCAAGTGGATGGCATGGCCCAGCGGGCGCCGGATGCCCGGGCGCTGTTCCTCACGCCTTCGCACCAATACCCGACCGGCGCCACCCTGTCGCTGGACCGGCGCCTGCTGGCCATCGAATGGGCGCGCCAGCAGCAGGCGTGGATCATCGAGGACGACTACGACAGCGAATTCCACTACGCCGGCCGCCCCACCGCCTGCGTGCAGGGCCTGGATTCGCACGCGCGCACGCTGTACATCGGCACCTTCACCAAGTCGCTGGGCGCCGGGCTGCGCATCGGCTACCTGCTGCTGCCGCCCCAGCTCGTCGCGCCAATGACCGCCGCGCGAACGTTGCAGGATGGCCACAACGCGTCCGTCGCCCAGCTGACCCTGGCCCGGTTCATGGAAGACGGCCACTTCAACGCCCATGTGCGGGCCATGCGCAGCCTCTATGCCGAGCGACGCGACGTACTGGCGGACCTGGTGCAGCGGCACCTGGGGGCGTTCCTGCGCCCACACGTGCCGGTGGGTGGGCTGCAGATGCCCTGCCATTTCGTTCAGGACTTGGCGGAAGACGCTGTGGTCAGGGCGGCACGCGGGGCGGGGATCGATCTGCTGGGGCTGGGCAGCTTGTATGCGCAGCCGAGGAACGATGCCGGCTTGCTGATGGGGTTTGCGGCACTGACGCCTCCTGAGATGAGGGAGGCGGTGGTGAAACTGGGGAAGGTGCTGGCAGGTTTGGTCACTTCGGGAAGTTCGATTTGGTAGCCAGTTCTGCGCGAAACGAAATGTGGTAAACCAAACGCTGAAAACCGCCGCGAACACCAGGATCGGACAACGCCTATAATTCTTGGCGGAAACCTAAAATACACACTTAACGCCTAGAGAATTAGGCTTTATTCAAGTAGCGAATTGCCCTTTCAAGCGCACTATACAAAGCCTAGAATCAGAGGCATTCAGGTCAATAACGGCGTTTTAAGCATAGGATCCTAGGCGTTATGAAAGCCATATCAATGACTGACGACGCTATCGCCAACGAGATCGGCCAACGCATTGAGGCTATCCGCCTGAAGCGTAATATTGGCCAGGACATCGTCGCCCATGAAGCCGGGATTTCCCGGGAGACCTACCGCAAGCTCACGGCAGGCAAAGGCACCCTGGTGAACGTGATTGCCGTCCTGCGAGTGCTGGGAGAGCTAGATCGTCTCGCCTCCCTCATCGAGGAGGTCAGGACCAGCCCCGTGCAACTGGCAAAAATGCAGGGCAAGCAGCGGATGCGGGCGACCGTCACACGGGCTACACCTTCGGCGCCTGAACACGGAATCAGGACGCCTATCGGCAAGCCCACGCTCATTGGTGGCTCGAAACCCGACAAGGATGACAGCTGGTGATTGCACGGATCTATCTCTGGGATGTGTATGTAGGCGCGCTCAACTGGAACACGCAGACCCAGACCGGGGAGTTCGAATACACCCCCGAGTTCGTCAGGACGGGCCTTGAGATCTCACCGGTCCATATGCCGTTGCGCCAGGACTACACCTACGTGTTCCAGGGGCTGGACCGCGAAACCTTCAAGGGCCTGCCCTCCATCCTCGCCGACTCCCTGCCCGATGATTTCGGCAACGCGCTGATCGATGCCTGGCTGGCCCAGCAGGGGCGTGACAAGGCAACGTTTACCCGGTCGAGCGCCTGCTGTACCAGGGCAAGCGCGGCATGGGCGCCCTGGAGTATCGCCCGGCGATGGCCACCGAGCGGGACAAGGGGGAGAGCATCCATATCGATGCACTGGTGCGCCTGGCCAGCGAGGTGTTGTCCGAACGCGAGTCGATCGCCGAGCGCCTGGATGCCAAGGACCCATCGCTGGACGACGGCGCCCTGCAGCACCTCATCCAGATCGGTACCAGCGCGGGCGGCGCCCGGGCCAAGGCGGTGATCGCCATGAATGCCGAAGGCGAGATCCGTTCGGGGCAGGTCACCGCGCCGCCGGGCTTCGAGTACTGGTTGCTCAAGTTCGATGTGGCCAAGGACTCGACCGTGCTGGCTGACTCACAAGGCTACGGGCGCATCGAGTACGCCTACCACCTCATGGCCAAGGCGGCCGGCATCACCATGACCGAGTGCCGATTGCTGGAGGAAGGTGGACGCGCTCACTTCATGACCCGACGCTTCGACCGCACGGCCGAAGGTGAAAAGATCCACGTCGCGACCTTGTGCGCACTCGACCACGCCGACTTCCGCAAGCCTGGCCAATACTCCTATGCCGAGGCCTTCGGGGTGATGCGCGCGCTGCGGATTTCCCGCGACGGCGCCGAACAGTTCTACCGCCGCATGGTGTTCAACCTGGTGGCACGTAACCAGGACGACCACACCAAGAACACGGCCTTCATGATGGACACCGACGGCACCTGGTACCTCACGCCGGCGTATGACGTGTCCTATTCCTACCTGCCTGGCAGCTTCTGGGTCGATAGCCACCAGATGACCGTGAACGGCAAACGCGACGACTTCACCCTCGACGATTTGCTGAGCGTGGCCAGCCAGGTCCGGGGGATGGATGCACGAGGGATCATCAAGGAAGTCTGTGAAGCCGTCGCACAGTGGCCGCGTTTTGCCAGAGAGGCCGGTGTACCCGCCACCGCCAGTAAGCGGATCGGCGAAGTTCATCGCCTGTACCTTGGAGAGGGGCTGTGAACGAAGATCGTCTGCGATCCCCTTAAGGCATTAAGCAGGTAGGCTCGCCCACGCCACAAATCGGCATCTAAAGTGCCAGACAGGAAATCCTGTCGAACGTGGTCATGGGCGAGTTGATAATTAAGCGTAGCGCGGATTTCCAACGCTGCAAACGCAGGACCGAGCGCCGCTCCTCGCTAGCCGCCAGAGCTGTATTGAAAAACCCACCCCCCCTGTATCTATTGCCGTCTCTCCCTTCCCTCCACCATCCCTCCCACACTCCCCCGGATGGCTAAAGGAACCCGCATCATGGCTGCCCTGCTGCTGCAAATGTCCCCCATAGGCCTGGTGATCACCCTGATCCTGCTGCTGCGCCGCCCCCCCGTGCAGGCCGCGCTGGCCGGTGTGGCCGGTGTCCTGCTGCTGTGGGGCCTGGGCGTCGCGCAGCCGCTCTCGACGGCGGTGTCCGGCGCGATCCTGCAAGACACGCTGATCCTGTTTCTCAGCACCGCCGGCGTGATCGCCCCGGGCCTGGCCTTTGCCATTCTGGTCGAGCGCGCCGGCGCCCCGCAGGCTATCGGGGCCTGGGTACGGGAGCTGGGCTGGACGCCACCGATGCAGGTGATCTTCATTGTCCTGGGCCTGGCGCCGCTGCTGGAAGCGATGACCGGGTTCGGGGTGTCGCTGATCGCTACCGTGCCATTACTGATGGGGCTGTTTTCGCGCCAGACGGGCATGAAGATGGCGTTGGCGGGGATGGCGGTGATGCCGTGGGGCACCCTAGGGCTGGCCACGGTGATCGGCGCGCTGCTGGCCCATGTACCGGCGCAGGAACTGGGCAGCCATTCGGCGCTGGTCAGCGCACCGGTGTTTCTCTGCCTGGCCGCCGTGGCACTGGCCTTGGCGGGGATCCGCAGCCTCAAGGCATGGCTAGGGCTGGCGGCGATCTCGCTGCTGTTCAGCACAGTGCTGTATACGGCCAATCGCTGGATCGGGCCCGAGGCTTCGGGGGTGCTGGCCGGGCTGGCGGTGGCCTGCACGGGCCTGGCGCTGTCCTGGGCGCGGCGAGGAACCTTGGTGCACTGGCCACGGGCAGCGTGGCCGTACCTGGCGTTGCTGGGGGTGATCGTCGCCTCGCGTGGGCTGTTCCTGGTCTCGGGCTGGGACGGCGGGTGGGTGGTGCACGGCGCCAATGTGGCGTGGAAGCCACTGGCCTCTCCGGGGCTGGCGCTGCTGCTGGTGGTGCTGGCGATGGCCACGCGCCAGGGCGGCGGCTTCCCGTGGCGGGCACTGTTCACCCGCGCACGGTTTCCGGTGGCAACGATCTTCCTGTTCCTGCTGCTCTCCCAGGTGATGGTCAAGGCGGGCTTCCTGGTCGAGGCGCAACGGGCCTTGCAGTCGCTGTCCGGCGTATCGCTGGCCGCGACGGTGTCGTTGCTGGCAGGGCTGGCCGGCTATGTCACCAGTTCCAATGTCGGCGGTACCACCTTGGTGATGCCCGCCATCGCGGCATTGTCCGACAGCCATGGTGCGTGGCTGGCCGCCATGGCCAACAGTGCCGCCGGGCACGGCGCGCTGGGCTCGTTGTCGATCCTGGCGCTGATCATCGGGCTGGCCGGTGCCAACCGCGACGAGGAACACGGGCTGATCCGCTTCGGTTTTGCCCTGGTCGTGCTGAACATTGTCATCGTGGCTGCAACCGGCGTGGTTTTGCTCTACCTTTCGGGGGCCTGAACCTGACGCCACAAAGAGCCCCCATGGACCGCATTCCCAAGCCCGACAAGCGCTGGCACACCGTCAACGCCTGGCTGCTGCGCCAGATCGACAGCGGTGAATGGCCCAGCGGCATGCAATTGCCCTCGGTGCGCGAGCTGGCGCGGCTGTTCGACAGCAGCATCGCCACCGTGCAACGGGCCCTGGCGGAGCTGGAGGCCAATGCCTATGTGCAGGCCAGGCCACGGGTAGGCTATTTCGTCGCCAAGGGCGCGGCCCAGGTGCAGGGGTTCGACTTGGCCAGCGTCACCGTCAACGTCGACCACGCGGTGGTCGCCATGCTCGCCCAGGCGGCCAGCAACACCACGCTTTCGCTGAGCTCGGCAGTGCTGCATGACGAACTGGCCCCCCAGGTGCTGCTGAGCAGATGCCTGGCGTCGCTGGCGAGCAAGGCCGATCTGGCGCTGGCCGGGCTGATCGCGCCACCCGGCCTGGCCTCGCTGCGCCGGCGTATCGCCGGGCTGATGCTGCAACGCGGCGTGGCCTGCGGGCCGGACGATATCCTGGTGACCTCAGGCGACACCGTGGCGCTGGAACTGGCCCTCGAAGCCGTCGCCCGGCCGGGCGCCACGGTGGCCATCGAGACACCCACCTACTACGGCATCCTGCAGACCATCGAACGCCTGGGGATGCGCGCCCTGCCCATTCGCACCCACGCCGACAGCGGCATGGACCTCGAGCACCTGGAGTGGGCCCTGAAGCGCGGGAAGGTCGATGTGGTGTTCCTCAACCCGACGCTGCAGAACCCACGGGGCTTCATCATGCCCGACGCGGCGCGGGCACGGCTCTCACAGCTGGCGCAGGCGGCGGATGTGCCGATCATCGAGGACGACATCTTCTTCGACCTGGTGGACGAGGCGCAGCGGCCCAGGGCGATCAAGCACTACGACGTGACCGGGCAGACGATCTATTGCTCGTCGTTCTCCAAGACCGTGGCGCCGGGGTACCGGGTGGGCTGGTGCGTGGCCGGACGGTACCGGGATGCGATCCTGGCCCAGATGTTTTCGCGCAACCTGGCGGTATCGAGCCTGGCGCAGCGGGTGCTGGATGAATTCATCGGACGGGGGTACATGGACGAGCACTGCGCGAAACTGCGTGGGCGGCTGGCGGCGCAGGCCGGGGTGATGGAGACGCTGGTGCGCTCGGAATTTCCGGCGGGGACGCGCTATGTGGCGCCTCGGGGCGGCTTCATCCACTGGGTCGAATTACCGCGAGGGACAGACATGCTGGCGCTGCAACGGCTTGCCGCGGAGCGTGGCTGCAATGTGGGCGCCAGCGGGATGTTCTTTGCCGATGGGGAGTGTGGCACTGGGTTGCGGGTGTGCCTGGGGCGGGTGATTACGCCGCAGGTGATGGGCGGGTTGAGGGTGCTGGCGGAGTGCGCTGGCCTTTCAAGGCCTTGATTGAGCTTGAGGTACTTGGGGCCGCTGCGCAGCAGCCCCAGGTTCCGGAATCACGCCAGATGCGCCTGGCTACGCAAGTGCTCGGCCAACATATCGATAAAGGTCCGCACCTTGGTCGAACCATATTTGCTCTCGCGATGCAGGATATGGATCGGCCACGGCGCCTCCTCGTATTCGGCCAGAATCACCTGCAAGCGCCCGGCCGCCACTTCGTCCGCCACCTGGTACGACAGCAGCCTGGCGATCCCCAGCCCGGCACTGGCCGCGGCGATGGCGGCGTCGTTGCTGGTCACGGTCAGGCGCGGCTTCATGCGGATCAGCGTCGGGTCGTCGATGGCGCCGAAACGCCAGTCCGTGCGAGGTGACAGCGTCCCGGCGGCGATGACTTCGTGCTTCTGCAACTCCGAAGGATGGCGCGGCGTGCCGTGGCGTTCGAGGTATTCGGGCGAGGCGCACAGCAGCCGGCGCATCTTGCCCACCCGCAGCGCCTTCAGGCCCGAGTCGGGCAACTGGCCGATGCGCACGGCCACGTCCATGCCCTCCTCCACCAGGTTCACCACGCGGTCGAGGAAGAACGCCGAGACGTCCACCTCGGGGTACTGCTGCAGGTAGCGCACGATGCAGGGCATGACGAACTTCTTGCCGAACAGGATCGGCGCGGTCACCGCCAGGTCGCCCTTGGGCGCGGCGTTGATGCCGGCGGCGGCTTCGTTGGCTTCGACAATGCTGGCGAGGATATGCCGGGTGTCTTCCAGATAGCGCCCGCCGGCCTCGGTCAGGCGCACGCTGCGGGTGGTGCGCAGCAGCAGCTTGACCCCGAGCTGTTCCTCCAGGGCGCTGACGGCGCGGGTCACCGCCGCCGGCGAGATGGCCAGGCGGCGAGCGGCGGCGGCGAAACTTTCCAGCTCGCCCACGGCCACGAACACTTTCATCAGGTGGATCTGGTCCATGCCGCGCCCCACGCGTTGTCGTCGAGCGATTATCGCCGTGGTCACGCTAGAGCTCCAGTACCAGGGGCTGCACGCCTTCCTCGGCCTGGGCCGGAATCGCGCAGCAGATCAGCACGCTACCGGCTTCGGGCAGTTCGGCGGGCGGGTTCGGATAGTGGACCTGGCCGCTGACCAGCTTGGTCTTGCAGGTGCCGCAGGAGCCACCGCGGCAACTGAAGTCCGGCGACAGGCCGCGGCTCTCCGCCAGTTCCAGCAAGGTGCCGCCGCCGGGCGCCCAGCGCGCTTCCTTGGCGGAGCTGGCGAAGTACACCGGCACCGGTTCGCTGGCGGGCGGCGGTTGTTGCAGGGTGGACTGGTTGTCGTCGTTGTGGCGACGCAGGGTCGAAGGGCCGAAGGCTTCGGCATGGATGCGGGCATCCGGTACATGCACCGTGCGCAGGCCTTCGTAAAGGTCCTGGGTGAAACTGGCCGGGCCACAGAGGTAGAAGTCGTAGTCGTCCAGCGGCAGCGTGGCCTTGATCTGCTCGATGCCCAGGCGGCTGGCGAACACATAGTCGCGGCCCTGCACGGCTTGGGGTTCGGGCAGGCTCAGGGCGCGGTGAATGCTCAGCAGGCCACCGGCGTGCTGCTGGAGCTCGGCAAGCTCGTGCTGGAACGGCAGGTCGGCCAGCGTACGGCCACCGTGGAACAGGTAGATGCGCCGCCCCAGCCCCAAGGCCAGTTGCTCGCGGAGCATGGCGATCAACGGGGTGATACCGACACCAGCACCGACCAGCACGAGGGGCCGGTCGCTGGTGTGATCCAGGGTGAAACTGCCCATGGGCAGGCGCACCTGCAAAGGGTCGCCGACCTTCAGTTGCTGGTGCAGATAGCGTGAGGCAGGCCCCTGCGCCTTGACGCTGATGCGCAGGTGGCCATCGGACGGCGCACTGGACAGGCTGTAGGTGCGGATCAGCGGTGCCTCTCCATCAACCTGCAAGCGCACGGGAATATGCTGGCCGGGTGCGAAGGCCACCGCCGTACCCTCCTCGGGTTGCAGGTAGAACGAACGGATATCGCGGCTTTCCTGCTCGATACGCAGCACGCGCCAGGTCAGCCATTGGCGCTGGCGCTCACGTTGTTGCAGGCGCTGCTCGGCTTCGCCCCAGGTGCCGGTCATCAGGCTGGTAGGGGCGTATTCCTGGAAGGCCCAGCGCAACGACACCGCAGCCGGGCGGACCACCACCTGCTCGATGTCCAGGGTCCAGAGCCGCTCGGCCCCCTCGAAAGCGCTGATCAGCGGGCTGTCGAGAATGACCTCGGTACGCCCGGAAACCTGCAGCACATCGCCCGTGGTGAAGTCGATGAACAACAGGCCGGCAACCGGGTTGACCAGCAGGTTGCCGAGGGTGTTGAAATGCAGGTTGCCGGCATAGTCGGGAATGGTCAGGCGATTGCCTTCGACCCTGACGAAACCGGGCCGGCCACCGCGGTGGGAGACGTCCACGGCACGTTGGCCGTTTTCCTGCTCGACGTAACTGGCGACAAAGAAGGTATCGGCGTTTTCGATCATGGCGCGGGACGCGGCATCAAGTGTCGATGAATCCCGACGCGCCTGCGGCGGTTCATCGACGCGGGTGTATTCGCGCAGCTGGATGTACTGGGGGCAGTTGCCGAACGATTGCTCGACCACCACCTCCAACTGGCCGGCGCCTGCCCGGCGGATCAGGCCATTGAGGCGATTGCGCCGCCGCGTGTGCAGCTCGATCCCCAGCAAGCCAATGGCACCGCCATCCACCAGGCCCGGCATGGCCGGGTCATCAGCGGCAGGCGCGGTGCCGATCAGCAGTTGCCGGGGATCGGGCGAGCTGACGAAGCCTTCCGCGCCTTCGAGCAGCGTCGCCCAAGGGGTGCCAGCAGCATCCACGGCACCGGCCACCAGGAACGGCAATTGCTGGTAGAACGCGCGATGCTGGTCGGGCATGAAGTCGCGGATGACCTTCTGGCCGAACACCTCCATGCGCTCTGCAACACCGACTTGCTCCTGCAGCCGTTTTTCACCTGCATGCCAGGGCGATCGCATGGCGGCATTCCTCTGGGTTCAGAGCGTGGTCTGCAAACCGATGACGGTGCGTGGCATCGGCACGAAGCCCGGCAGCGCCTCGATCCGGGTCAGCCAAGCGCGCACGTTGGGGTACGGTTCCAGCGACACATTGCCTTCCGGCGCATGGGCGATGTACGAGTAATTGGCGATATCGGCGATGGTCGCCTGGTTACCGACCAGGAACGGGCCTTTGGCCAGCTCGGCGTCGATCACCTTGAGCAGGGTGTGGGCACGGCCGATGACTTCATCGGTGTTGAACGAGGCGCCGAATACAGTCACCAGGCGGGCGGCAGCCGGGCCGAAGGCCAGCGGGCCTGCCGCCACCGACAACCAGCGCTGCACACGGGCGGCGCCGACCGGATCTTCGGGCAACCAACGCTCGCCGCCATAGGCCTTGGCCAGATAGACGAGGATGGCGTTGGAGTCGGCGATGACGATGCCGTTGTCGTCGATCACCGGCACCTGGCCGAAGGGGTTGATGGCCAGGAACCCGGGCTGCTTGTGCTCACCCTTGGCCAGGTCGACGAAGACCTGTTCGGTGGGCAGTTCGAGCAGTGACAGCATCAGCTCGATACGGTGGGCGTGGCCGGACTTGGGGAAGTTGTAGAGCTTGATCGGGCTTGGCATGTGCGGGGCTCCAGGTCAGCGCCGGGAGTGGCGCTGCTGGAGGACATGCTGCACGGGATCGACTGGCAGCAGAATCCGTGCTGGAAGCAATCCAGTATTTCGGCAAGTGGAATAATTACAATCGCGGGGCAAGTCGGGTCGCCGCATCGCCGCTCCCACGCGCCCGCGGTTGCGATCTCAATGCCGGTGCTGTTTCTGGTACTGGTACAACCCCCGCGCCGCCTCGACCACCAGCGGTACACAGGCCTGGCGCTCATCGAAGCTCATCGAGTCGAGCAGCTCGAAGTTGTCTTCCAGCCCATGCAGCGAAATGGCCTTGAGCAGACGATCCTGCTCTGGCGGCAGCTCGCTCCACTCGGCCACTTGCGTGCCGCGCATGTAGCCGAAGCACCACTCCTCGAGAATGATCGTCGGGCCCTCTTCGCTCTCGCCCTCTTCGAACATCGGCTCGAAGTCCTCGAGGTCCGTGGCCAACTCTTCGGCCACCTGGCTGGCATAACGCAGCATCAGCGCGGTATACGCTTCTTCATGGGCAGGCTTCTTGAACTTGGGCACCTTGCCACCGGCGACAGAAGGCAGCCATTGCTCAGGGTTGACCTTGTTGGGGGAGCTGGCCAGCGCAGTGAAGAAACCGTTGAGCTCGGCGAGGTTGAGTACCGAATAATCGTTGCCGTAGGTGATCAGCAGGTCTTCGAGGCGGTCGAGTTCTTTTTCGCTGAGCGCGGGGAGCATGGGGTGGGTGTCCTGGGTAAATGTGCGTGCACCCTAGCATAGGCAACGCCTGCCCGCTCCCTTCATGGGAACGGGCATCGGGCTATTGCTGCAGCCACTGCGCCAGCTCGGCCTGCCGCCCGCTACCGGCCAGCAGCCACAACAAGAGCCGACATTTGCGCGGGCAAAGCCAGCCGGCCATGTGCAGGCCGCGGGCCTGCAGGTCGATCTCGCCACCGACGAACCCGTAGGTTCCCCGGGCTGTCGGGCCATTGCCGGTGCGGGTGGCGATAATCACTGGCATGGTGTCTGCGACGTCCTCCAAAGCCTCGGCCCAGGCTTCGCAGACATGGCCTGCGCCAAAGCCGGCAACCACCAGCCCTGAATAGCCCATGCCACCAAGGGCGCGCAGCAGCCGCGTATCGGCATCGAGGCAGGCCTCCAGCAGGACGACCTGGTGACCGACCTGCGCCGGCAGGGGCAACACCCAGCGTGGCGCGGCAGCCTGACGATAGATGGGACAGCCCTCCACCACTTCCCCTATCGCCCCTGCGCCAGGCGATTCGAAAGCCGCCATTGCCAGGCTGGCAGTCTTGCGTACCCGGGCGGCCGAGTGAATCTGGTCGTTGATCACCACCAGCACGCCACGCCCCCGGCTGCCATCGGCTATCGCAACCTGCACTGCCGCCAGCAGGTTCGCCGGACCATCTGCGCCCGGCTGGCAGGCCGAGCGCATGGCGCCGGTCATGATCAGCGGAGTGTCATGGGGCCAAAGCTGATCGAGGAAATACGCGGTCTCCTCCAGTGTATCGGTGCCCTGGGTAAGCACCACGGCCTGGGCCCCGGCTTGCACTTGTGCGTTTGCCCAGGCCAGCGCATCCAGCATGTCGGTGAATGCCAGGGAGGCGCTCGGCACCAGGCACAACGTGGCGGTGCTGATCTGCGCCAGTTGCTGCAACTGAGGCAGGGCACTCAACAGCGCGGCACAGTCGAGCCGGGGTGTCACACCCTGCCCCGGCGCCCCGGATTGCATGCTGACCGTACCGCCCAGGCTGCCGATGGAAACACGTGGTGCTGTCATGGGTTACCTCCCGCAAGCAGACCAACCAGGGGCACGATACCCAGGGTGCTGATGGCCATGGACAGGACATTGCCGATATAACCGTGCATGTAGCTTGGCAGGCGCTGGCTGATTGCCACGGCAAGCGGTGGCGCGATCAGCGCGCCGAGCACTGCGCTGGCGATGATCACCTGCCAGCTGCCACCCAGTGTCAGCACGGCGGCGGGCACGATCGACACGATGGGAATATAGGTCGGATACCAGCCCCGCTCCTTCCATTGCCGTCGCCAGAACAGCACACCGACCAGCGATGCCAACCCCTGCCCGGCCACCATCTGCAGCACCAGTTGCGATCCGTAGGCCGGTGCCGCCGGGGCCAATACATAAGCCAGCAATACGCCCAGCAGCAAGCCGAGGCTGGCCAGTTCATTGCCAAAGAACGGCGCTTCGCTGAAATCGGCCAGTACCCGACGCAGGGTCCAGGCCACGCCATAGTCCGGCTGGCTGGCTGTCGCTACGAGCGCAGGGCGCTGTCCATCGCGAACCAGCACCGGGAAGCGTTTGCACAGCAGGAACGCCAGCACACTGGCCAGGGCCATGCCACTGACATTGCCGATCACCACCGGCAACTGCAGCGGGTAGCACAGGTAGTTGACCAGCAGCAGGCTGGCCGGCGTCACCAGCACGGCACCGAGCAGCGCGCCATTGATCGCGACGCGCCAACCGCCGCCAAACAGCAGGACCATGGCCGCCGGCAGCGAGACGAAGGCGACGAAGGTCGGCTGCCAGGTACCACCGTCCAGCGTCCAGCCCCACAACGCATGGCTGAGCAGTAGGCCGAGCAGCGAGCTGATAATCAGCCAGGGCCACAGCCCAGTGCCGTAGCAGATGGCGAAGCCCTGCCAGCGATGCCCACGCTGCTGGGCCCAATGCGCAAGGCTCGCCCCCAGCAGCAGCCCCAGTGCCGGCAACTCGTGCTTGTAGAAGGCGACCTCACTGATATCGCCGACCATCCAGCGCAGCCTGCTCAGCGGCTGGTCGAGGGTTGCGACGAGTTGCGCATAATCGGGCCATCCACCCAACATCAGGCTGGCAACGCAAAGCAGCGCGAGGCCCAGGAGTATCAGCGACGACGACCGTTGTCGCGGTAAAGAAAGGTGCTGTTCCATGGCGCCTCCTCAACGTGGCATCGGCGCATGCAGCCGATAACCCAAGGTGGCGTCGTAGAGGTCGGTGCGGCGGTCACGCGGCAGGTCATTGAGGCTGTTCCAGATAGGCGCCGAGCGAGCGGCGCTGAGGTCGACGTCGGCATAGAGGATGCACTCCTCCTCGGCACCGGCCACCTCGCCGATGGGCCAGCCGTTGGTGCCGGCAATCAGCGAACAACCGAGGAAGCGCCCGCCCCGTTCCCGACCGATGCGATTGGCGGCGGCGATATAGACATTGTTGACGTGGGCTGCGGTTATCGTCAGATACGAGGCCATGCAGCGTCCGGCCTCGTCGAACAGCGGCGGCGGTGTCCAGACCCAGTTGTTCAGGCTGCAGATGATGTCGGCGCCCTGCGCTGCCATGAGCCGTGGCACCTCCGGGAACCAGATGTCCCAGCAGATCAGCAGGCCGATGCGGCCGATGGGCGTTTCAAACACCGGGAAGCCCAGGTCGCCGGGGGTAAACCAGAGCTTTTCCTGGTTCCACAAGTGCGCCTTGCGGTAATGCCCGAGCAGCCCCAGCGGGCCGAACAGCACGGCGCTGTCGAAAAGCTTGAGGCCGTCACGCTCGGCGAAGCCTGCAGCCAGATACACCTGCTGCTCACGGGCGAACTCCGCCCAGGCCTGCAGGCATCGTCCATCCTCCAGCGACTCGGCGTGGGCATAGGCCTCGGCGCGGGAGTTGAAGGTGTAGCCGGTGTTGGCCAGCTCCGGCAGCACGATCAGGTTCGCCCCTTCACGCACGGCTCGGCGGGCCAGGGCCAAACCACGGCTCAGGTTGCCATCACAATGGTCCAGGCCGACCTGCGGGTCGTACTGGATGACGGCAATGCGTACGGGGCTGACGGGGGTGGTGTGTTCCTGCATGGCGGCTTCCTTTTCTGGTTGTTATGGAAGGCCGCCAGTAGAACGGGCATGGCAGGTGGAGCGACAGTCAGCAGGATCCTCTGGAACTGCGGGAGAGTGCGAAAATACGGGGAGGAGCACTCCTACAAAGTTGTTTCAAAGCACCTGTAGAGGCACCTGATAATGCGGATAGTGCTCGAGGTTGAAGCCATCCTTGAAACGTGCGTCGGTGTTGTTGCAGAGGTTGATCACGGTGTCGATGGCGGTGCGCAGACACGGCTCGGTCCAGCCGGCATCGACAGAGAAAGACTCTCCGGCGAGGTAGAGCCCTGAATGGGCACTCAGTTCGCGGTTGTACTTCATCAGGCTTACCGCGTCGTAATAGGCACCCGGCCGGTACAATTTCGCACAGCCAAGTGCATTCCTGTCTGTCATCCATCTTTGTATGCGAGTATTTCCAAGATCGATGTGCGGCGAGATGGGCTCGCCGATGTTGGCGCAACGCAACAGAATCCGATCGAGTTCCGCTACGCATTTTTCCACCAACTCGGCGTCTGAATACGCCGCCAGCTTGGTGGCATCGTCCTCCCAGGTGTAGCTGAGCAGGATGCAATCGCGGCTGTGCTGATCGTTGTAACGGTAGGCATAGACATCGTGCACGAAGCTGTCGGTGACCAGGATCTGCGGCAGATGGGGATGCTGGTCGAGAAAGCTTTTACGCAGCGGCGCATAAACCTTGCAGCTGGCCTCCCAATGGGCGTGCTTCCAGGCCTCGATAATGTCCGGTGGCAGCATGTTCCGGGAGAACCCCTCCAGGCGCATCCCTGTTTCGATCAACCAGGACGGCGTGGTAAGCACCACGCTGTCGAACACCTCACTCATCGGCTGAGCCTTGGCTTCATCACTGTGCCGCCAACGGTAATCGACGCGGATGCGGCCATCGGCCAATTTGTCCAGGCCATGAACAGAGCTGTCCGTCAGCAGGCCATCCTTACGCGTCACGCATTGGCTGTACAAGGATTCGCCCAAGCCAGCAATATCCATGAACAGCAGGGCCTCATCCAACGCGGCGATCCCCAGATAGGCAGGTGCCTGGAAATGCAGGCCTTTGCTGTCGGGCACGGTCTCGATACCCTGATACGGCGCGGCAAGCACTCGCCCCCTTTCATCTACACGCCCATGCACAAGCTGCAGATGGCTGCTGAAACCGAAAATGGCAGTACGCAACGGATAGAGGCAACACACGTCGTAGAAGGCGCCCCAACTGCCATCACCGATACCGATTGCATAGAAGATCGCCGATTCGTCACGGTCCATGCCAACGCCGCCGAAATCGCCTGGGTTGCCAGGGTCCCAAACCTCCTGGCTCGACAGCAATACCAGTTCACGGAACGACAGCCTGTGATATCGCTCGACGATTGCCGACCACATCGCCAGCCAGCCTTCTGTGCCGTAAATGGCGGCCACCTGTTCGGCGAAACGCTCGGCAAAGCGCCGCCACTTGCCATGAATCCTCTGTAGTACCGCGGTAGGTGGTGGAGTGTGACCTTCGGGATTCTTCCAGATCAGCAGCTTCGGATCGCCCTCCCCTTCAAGCTGGCCTTCACGCAGGTAGATACCCGTTGCATTGACCCACTGCGTGCCAGGGTTAGGGAAAGCGGAAAGACGCAGGTCAAACAGGTTGGCGTAGTAAGCCATCAATGAACGGCCTGCCTTGGGCGGCTCGCCGGTTCGGTTGAAGAACGGCATGCGCATGGCGCCCATCTCGAAGGGAGCGGTGCATCCCGGCGGCTTGCCAGCTGGGGTCGACACGGTGAGATGACGTCCCCCGATACGCCGGGCCTGCTCGATCAGGGTGATATGGGTAAAACCACAGCGCAGCAGTTCACGTGCGACGGTAAGGCCGGTGACGCCAGCACCGACAATGCAGATGCGATGTGCAGGACGAGAAGCCTGGGCAATACCGTCCTGTTGTTCGACGAGGCGTCGGTAGTCGAAACACAGGTCAGGCGGGTTCGGGAAGCGTGCGGCCCATGGCAGCACTGGAGAGTGCGGCTCGACGGCCAGGTCGGCGGGATGGTTGTACGTTGAACCAATGGTCATGGTCTCGGGTTCTCAAGGTAGATGAGGAGCCTGAGCATGCCGAGAGCCGGGAGATGGGGAGCGGTAGAGGGGTATCGCGGTGCTGAGTGCGTCGTTGCCAGAACAGACGCAATCGCGGGGCAAGCCCGCTCCCACCCTACCCGTTCCCACAAGCCCTGTATTAGCTCTGTGGTTGCGGATGGCGTGGGAGCGGGCTTGCCCCGCGATGAGGGTGCTACGGTTTAGACCGCCAGCGCGCGCTCACGCAGCTCGCTGTTGAGGATGCGGTCGTTCTCGCTGTAGTCGACCGGGCAGTCGATCACGTGCACGCCAGGGGTCTTGATGCAGTGCTCGAGCAGCGGCAGGAAGGCTTCGGCGCTTTCCACGCGGTGGCCATTGGCACCGTAGGCTTCGGCGTATTTGACGAAGTCCGGGTTGCCGTAGTCCAGGCCGAAATCGGTGAAGCCCATGTTGGCCTGCTTCCAGCGGATCATGCCGTAGCCGTCGTCACGCAGGATCACCACGGTGATGTGCATACCCAGGCGGACGGCCGTTTCCAGCTCCTGGCTGTTCATCATGAAGCCGCCGTCGCCGCAAACCGAGATCACCGGGCGATCCGGGTACACCAGGTGCGAGGCCATGGCCGATGGCAGGCCGGCGCCCATGGTCGCCAGGGCGTTGTCCAGTAGCACGGTGTTGGGCTTGTGGGCCTTGTAGTTGCGAGCGAACCAGATCTTGTAGATACCGTTGTCCAGGGCGACGATGCCTTCAGACGGCAGGGCGCGACGGATGTCGGCAACCATGCGCTGCGGATAGACCGGGAAGCGGTCGTCGTCGGCGCCTTCGGCGATCTGCGCTTCGTTCGCTTCGCGGATGGCCATCAGGCGGGTGAAGTCCCAGTGGCTGGTATCGGTCAGCGCTTCGCTGATCTGCCATACGGCGTTGGCAATGTCGCCGATCACTTCTACTTGCGGGAAGTACACGGCATCGACTTCAGCCGAGCGGAAGCTCACGTGGATCACTTCGGTGCCGCCACGAACCATGAAGAACGGTGGCTTCTCGATCACGTCGTGGCCGATGTTGACAATCAGGTCGGCGGCTTCGACGGCGCGGTGAACGAAGTCACCGGAGGACAGCGCGGCGTTACCCAGGAAGCGCGGGTGACGCTCGTCGACCACACCTTTACCCATCTGGGTGGTGATGAACGGGATGCCGGTCTTGTCGATCAGTTGCTTGAGGACCTTGGCGGTCATCTTGCGGTTGGCGCCGGCACCGATCACCAGGATCGGGTTGCGGGCGTTCTGCAGTTTCTGCACGGCGGCTTCGATGGCCACGTGCTCGGCCAGCGGGCGACGGTGCAGGCTGCGCGGGATCGGCAGGGCGTCGGTCTGCTCGGCGGCGATGTCTTCCGGCAATTCCAGGTGCACGGCGCCCGGCTTCTCTTCTTCCGCCAGGCGGAAGGCTTCACGCATGCGCGCAGGAATGTTGTCGGCCGAGGCGAACTGGTGAGTGTACTTGGTGATGGGGTCCATCATGCCGCACACGTCGATGATCTGGAAACGGCCTTGCTTGGACTTCTTGATCGGTTTCTGGCCGGTGATCATCATCATCGGCATGCCGCCCAGGTAGGCGTAGGCGCTGGCCGTCACCAGGTTGGTCGCGCCAGGGCCGAGGGTCGACAGGCTGACGCCGGTCTTGCCGGTCAGGCGGCCGTAGGTGGCGGCCATGAAGCCCGCGGATTGCTCGTGGCGGGTCAGTACCAGCTTGATCTTCGACTTGCGCAGGGACTCGAGCAGGTCGAGGTTTTCCTCACCGGGAATGCCGAACACATACTCGACACCTTCGTTTTCCAGGCATTGCACAACGACATCGGCGGCCTTGGCCATCTTGCTTCTAACCTCAAGTAATAGGACGGTGAAAGTCCAGAAATGCGCAGCACGGTACGCTGGCATCGCTCGGTCCGGGTGCCAGGATTGCCCCGAACCTAAGCCTTGACGCAGGGTAGGTACGGGGAAGTCACTTAATGTGACGGCAATATTGTCGCACCTATGACGCGGCGATGTGAGGTAGCCGACGAGCAAAGGATTTTTGCGTGATTGTCAGCAAGCGGATCCCGTGTAGGAACAACATACCGTGGGAGCGGGCTTGTCGGAACGCGCAAAGACAAAACCCCTACCTGCTCGCGCAGATAGGGGTTTTGCGAAATGAATCTTGACGATGACCTACTCTCACATGGGGAAACCCCACACTACCATCGGCGATGCATCGTTTCACTGCTGAGTTCG
>Ga0213828_1001137_pt1 | contig 22781 bp, 20 predicted proteins | sample MC6MC0897MG_FD_180664 | JGI IMG/M metagenome (GOLD analysis project Ga0213828, IMG submission 180664) | Enriched soil aggregate microbial communities from Iowa State University, Ames, United States - MC6-MC0897-MG | ecosystem: Environmental > Terrestrial > Soil > Unclassified | place: USA: Iowa... | reverse complement strand
CTCAGATCATCGCGATCGACGCAATGGGCGGGGACTTCGGTCCCCGCAGCATTGTCCAGGCTAGCATTGCCTGCCTTTCGGCTACCCCCTCGCTGCACCTGACCCTCGTCGGTCAACCCTCCCTCCTTGAAGATCTTGTCAGCGGCCTTGCAGCTGCGGATCGCGCGCGCCTGCAGATTGTCGCGGCAAGCGAGGTGATCGGTATGGACGAGCGGCCTTCACAGGCGTTGCGCGGCAAGCCGGACTCGTCGATGCGCATTGCGCTCGAACTGGTGCGTGACGGCAAGGCCCAGGCCTGCGTGAGTGCCGGAAATACCGGGGCGCTGATGGCGTTGTCGCGCTTCGTGCTTAAGACCCTGCCGGGTATCGATCGGCCCGCCATGGTGGCGGCGATCCCGACCCAGGCGGGGTACTGCCAGTTGCTCGACCTGGGCGCCAATGTCGATTGCAGTGCCGAGAACCTTTACCAGTTCGCCGTGATGGGCTCGGTGGCTGCCCAGGCCTTGGGCGTTCATCGCCCGCGCGTGGCGCTGCTGAACATCGGCACCGAGGACATCAAGGGCAACCAGCAGGTCAAGCTGGCGGCCACGTTGCTGCAGAACGCCCGCGGCCTTAACTATGTGGGTTTCGTCGAAGGCGATGGCCTGTACCGTGGCGAGGCGGATGTGGTGGTGTGCGACGGCTTTGTCGGCAACATCCTGCTCAAGTCCAGCGAAGGCCTGGCGACGATGATCGGTGCGCGCATCGAGGCGTTGTTCAAGGGCGGAGTGCTGGCCCGTGCTGCCGGCGCCTTGGCCATGCCATTGCTCAAGCGCCTGCAGGCCGACCTGGCGCCCGCGCGGCACAATGGTGCAAGCTTTCTGGGGTTGCAGGGTATCGTCATCAAAAGCCATGGCTCGGCGGGCGTGCAGGGGTTTCAGAGCGCCATTCAGCGCGCGTTGATCGAGATCCAGGAAAACCTGCCCCAGCGGCTGCATGGTCGCCTTGAAGACCTGTTGCCTTAGGCATTTCGCCGATGAAGTGCTTAAATGTGACCGCTTGGTCCGCGTATCCATCCAAGTTTTCAGATTCCGCGCCAGGCTAACGCCCGGCGTACCCTATCCGACGACAAGATCATAAGGGCTTGTTCAATGTCTGCATCCCTCGCATTCGTCTTTCCTGGTCAAGGTTCCCAGTCGCTGGGCATGCTCGCCGAACTCGGCGCCCAGAAGCCGGTGATCGTCGAAACCTTCAAGGAAGCTTCCGAAGCTTTGGGCTACGACCTGTGGAAGCTGGTCCAGGAAGGTCCGGAAGAGCAACTCAACCAAACCGACAAGACCCAGCCGGCCATCCTTACCGCCTCTATCGCCTTGTGGCGCCTGTGGCTGGAAGAGGGCGGCGCAAAGCCTGCGTTCGTTGCGGGCCATAGCTTGGGTGAATACAGCGCGCTGGTCGCCGCTGGCAGCCTGTCGCTGAAAGACGCAGTCAAGCTGGTCAAGCGCCGTGGTGAACTGATGCAGGAGGCTGTGCCGGCCGGTCACGGCGCCATGGCCGCAATTCTTGGCCTGGGCGACGATGAAGTGAAGGCCATTTGCGTCGAAGCGGCCGAAGATGAAGTGGTCAGTGCAGTGAACTTCAACTCTCCGGGCCAGGTAGTCATTGCCGGTAACGTTGCGGCGGTGAACCGTGCCATCGAGTTGTGCAAGGCCAAAGGCGCCAAGCGTGCCTTGCCGCTGCCGGTCAGCGTGCCATCGCACTGCGCCTTGATGAAGCCTGCCGCCGAGCGTTTTGCCGAGTCGGTCAACGCCATCGAGTGGAAGGCCCCGCAGATCCCGGTGGTGCAGAACGTCACCGCCGCCATCGCCGCCGACCTCGATGCGCTCAAGCACGACCTGCTGGCGCAGCTGTACCAGCCCGTGCGCTGGGTCGAATGCGTACAGACCCTGGCCGCCAATGGCGCCGTCAATCTTGTTGAATGCGGCCCAGGTAAAGTCCTTGCCGGCCTCAACAAGCGTTGCGCCGACGGCGTGACCACCTACAACCTCAATACCCCTGATGCCGTCGCCGCCACCCGCGCGGCGCTGGCCTGAATTGGAGAAGCTTGCATGAGCCTGCAAGGTAAAGTTGCACTGGTCACCGGCGCCAGCCGTGGCATTGGCCAGGCCATCGCCCTCGAACTGGGCCGCCAGGGCGCGACCGTGATCGGCACCGCCACGTCCGCCTCCGGTGCCGAGCGCATCGGCGCTACCCTGAAAGAGCACGGCATCACCGGTACCGGCATGGAGCTGAACGTGACCAGCGCCGAGTCCGTCGAAGCGGTGCTGGGCGCCATCACCGCGCAGTTCGGTGCACCGGCCATCCTGGTCAACAACGCAGGTATCACGCGCGACAACCTCATGCTGCGCATGAAGGACGACGAGTGGTTCGACGTGATCGACACCAACCTGAACAGCCTCTACCGTCTGTCCAAGGGCGTGCTGCGCGGCATGACCAAGGCGCGTTGGGGTCGTATCATCAGCATCGGCTCGGTCGTCGGTGCCATGGGTAACGCTGGTCAGGCCAACTATGCCGCCGCCAAGGCTGGCCTGGAAGGCTTCAGCCGCGCCCTGGCGCGTGAAGTGGGCTCGCGAGGCATCACCGTCAACTCGGTGACCCCAGGCTTCATCGACACCGACATGACCCGTGAGCTGCCAGAAGCGCAGCGCGAAGCCCTGCAGACCCAGATTCCGCTGGGCCGCCTGGGCCAGGCCGAGGAAATCGCCAAGGTGGTTTCCTTCCTGGCGTCCGACGGCGCAGCCTATGTGACCGGTGCTACCGTGCCGGTCAACGGCGGGATGTACATGTAAAACTGCAACTCAATGTGACGGATTTCGTAAAAAAAGAGTCATACTGCGAGCCTAAAATCCGTTATAAAGCTGCAACCAGATTCCAGGCAGAGGGTCGGGTGACTAATTCGAAGGTGCGTTTAGCTTGAAAAGCGAACGTCTTTCTATAAAATTGGTCACCGGCCAGCTGCCTGACATATGTCCATTAGGAGTGAAAACTAGGTATGAGCACCATCGAAGAACGCGTCAAGAAAATCGTCGCCGAGCAACTGGGCGTCAAGGAAGAGGAAGTGACCAACGAGAAGTCCTTCGTCGATGACCTGGGTGCCGATTCGCTTGACACCGTTGAGCTGGTGATGGCTCTGGAAGAGGAATTCGAGACCGAAATCCCAGACGAAGAAGCCGAGAAGATCACTACCGTTCAAGCCGCTATCGACTACGTCAACAGCCACAAGGCCTAAGACGTTTTAGTCGACGCTACTTGTCGGGAAAAACCGCACTGCCTTTGCTGGCGTGCGGTTTTTTCTTTGCGAGCCCCCCTTGGCTCAAGGGTATCGTTCACCGCGCACCGAGAGCCTGTTGTCATTTCATTCCATCGCATGAATGCAATGCCAAGAGACTCTGTTATTAGAAAAGGAGAGTACTGTGTCGCGTAGACGCGTCGTGGTCACCGGTATGGGTATGCTGTCACCACTGGGTACCGATGTACCGAGTACCTGGCAGGGCATTCTGGCTGGCCGCAGTGGCATCGGTCCGATCGAACATACGGATCTGGCTGCCTACTCCACCCGTTTCGGCGGCTCGGTGAAAGGCTTCGAGGTCGAGCAGTACCTGTCGGCCAAAGAGGCCCGCAAGCTTGACCTGTTCATCCAGTACGGCCTGGCGGCCGGTTTCCAGGCGGTGCGTAATGCCGGCCTGGAAGTGACCGACGCCAACCGCGAGCGTATTGGCGTGGCCATGGGCTCAGGCATCGGCGGCTTGACCAACATCGAAGAAACCAGCCGGACCTTGCATGAGCAAGGCCCGCGGCGCATTTCGCCGTTCTTCGTGCCGGGTTCGATCATCAACATGATCTCCGGCTTCCTGTCGATCCACCTGGGGCTGCAGGGGCCGAACTACGCCATTGCCACCGCCTGCACCACGGGCACCCACTGCATCGGCATGGCCGCGCGCAACATCGCCTACGGTGAAGCCGACGTGATGATCGCCGGTGGCGCCGAGATGGCCGCTTGCGGCCTGGGCATGGGCGGCTTCGGTGCCTCGCGCGCGCTGTCGACCCGTAACGATGAGCCAAGCCGTGCCAGCCGTCCTTGGGACAAAGGCCGTGACGGCTTTGTGCTGTCCGACGGTGCTGGTGCGCTGGTTCTCGAAGAGCTTGAGCACGCCAAGGCCCGTGGCGCGACCATCTATGCCGAGCTGGTTGGTTTCGGCATGAGCGGCGACGCCTACCACATGACCTCGCCACCCGATTCCGGTGAAGGTGCTGCCCGTTGCATGGCCAATGCCCTGCGCGACGCCGGCATCCAGCCTGAAGAGGTCAGCTACATCAACGCCCATGGCACCTCGACCCCGGCGGGCGATGTGGCCGAAGTGGCTGCGATCAAGCGTGTGTTCGGCGAGCATGCCTACAAGCTCGCGGTCAGCTCGACCAAGTCGATGACTGGCCACTTGCTGGGGGCTGCGGGCGCGGTGGAAGCGATCTTCAGCGTACTGGCAATCAACAGCCAGATGGCGCCGCCGACCATCAACCTGGATGAGCCGGACGAGGGCTGTGACCTCGACTTCGTGCCGCACCAGGCGCGCAGCATGCCGATCGACGTGGTGCTGTCCAATTCGTTTGGCTTTGGTGGCACCAACGGCTCGCTGGTGTTCCGCCGGTTCGCTGGTTGATGCACAGCTGGCTCGACGGCCAGCCGGCGGATGCAGTCAATCTGCAGAACCGCGGCCTGGCCTACGGCGATGGACTGTTCGAGACCATCGCCGTGCGAGGCGGCCGGCCGAGCTTGATGGCCGGCCACCTTGCACGCCTGGCGCTGGGTTGCGGGCGCCTGGCCATCGACGTCGACCTGGCGTTGGTCGAAGACGAGATCCGGCGTTACGCCAGCCAGCTAGGTGATGGCGTTGCCAAGCTCATCCTCACCCGTGGCGACAGCCAGCGAGGCTATGCCCCGGTTGCCGGTGCGGCGCCACGGCGCATCCTTCAGGGCGGCCCGCTGCCCAGCTATCCTGTCGAACATGCCGAACTCGGTGTGCAATTGTTCCCTTGCCAGACCCGGCTTGGGGAACAACCGCTGCTGGCCGGCCTCAAACACCTCAATCGCCTGGAGCAGGTGCTGGCGCGTGCCGAATGGCAGGGCGGCGAGCATGCCGAAGGCCTGATGCGTGATGGGCAGGGCAGGGTAGTCGAAGGGGTGTATAGCAATTTGTTTCTGGTGCGTGACGGTGTGCTGCTGACCGCAGACCTCAGCCGCTGCGGCGTCGCCGGCGTGATGCGTGCCGCGTTGCTGCAGCAGGCCCAGGCAATGGCCATCCCCGTACAGGTCCGCGACCTGGCATTCGATGAACTGGAGCAGGCGGATGAGGTATTCGTGTGCAACAGTGTCTATGGTGTCTGGCCTGTGCGGGGTTTTGCCGCGCTGAACTGGTCGCCGGGCCCACTCACCCGTAAACTGCAGGCCGTTGCCCGTACGTTACTGGATACCTGAATTCGTGAGACGCAAATTCCTGCTGCTGCTGGAAATGGGGTTGATCCTGGCCGGCCTGGCTTTGGGCTGGTCGGCCTGGAAGGTCAACTCGGTCCTGGAGCAGCCCTTGCACGTGACGCAGGAGCGCCTGCTCGACGTGCCCAATGGCACCAACCCCAACCGCATGTTTTACCGCATGCAGAACGATGGGCTGCTCGATGACGCCTTCTGGTTGCGGCTTTACTGGCGCTTCAATATGGCTGGCACGCCCTTGCACACTGGGGAGTACCGCCTGACCCCGGGGATGACGGTCGAGCAGCTGTTCGACGCGTGGCGCCGTGCCGATGTGGTGCAGTACAACCTCACCCTGGTCGAAGGCTGGACCTTCCGCCAAGTGCGCTCGGCCGTTGCCAAGCACGAAAAGATCAAGCACACGCTGGACGGCCTGACGGACGCCGAGGTGATGGACAAGCTTGGCCACACCGGCGTGTTCCCCGAGGGCCGCTTCTTCCCGGATACCTATCGCTTCGTGCGCGGCATGAGCGACATCGAGTTGTTGCAACAGGCCTACATGCGCCTGGACGAAGTGCTGGCCAAAGAGTGGTCGGAGCGCACCACCGACCTGCCGTATCGCGACCCTTACCAAGCGCTGATCATGGCCTCGCTGGTGGAGAAGGAAACCGGCATCCCACAAGAGCGTGGGCAGATTGCTGGCGTGTTCGTGCGGCGCCTGCGTCTGGGCATGATGCTGCAGACCGACCCGACCGTGATCTATGGCATGGGCGAGCGCTACAACGGCAGAATTACCCGTGCCGACCTGCGCGAACCGACGCCCTACAACACCTACACCATGACTGGCTTGCCGCCGACGCCGATCGCGATGGTCGGGCGCGAGGCTATTCACGCTGCGCTCAATCCGGCCACTGGCACCAGCCTGTACTTCGTTGCCCGCGGCGATGGCAGCCATGTGTTCTCCGACGACCTGGACGACCACAATTCGGCGGTGCGCGAGTTCCAGCTCAAGCGGCGTGCGGATTACCGCTCGAGCCCGGCGCCGCAGGCCCAGCCGGGTGCCAGCGAGGCCGCCGAGCCCGATGCGCCCGCAGCGGACCAGCCGTCTGCGCAGCCTGAGCCCGACGCGGCCCCCGCGCAGCAATCGGCCCCGGCCGGCGACCCCGCAGCGGCCGATGCACCGACGCCCGAAGAACAACCTTAAGGACTGCCTGTGAGCGGCTTGTTTATTACCCTGGAAGGCCCCGAAGGCGCGGGCAAGAGCACCAACCGCGAATACCTGGCGGCGCGCCTGCGCGAACATGGCCTGGATGTGCTGCTGACCCGCGAGCCGGGCGGTACACCGCTGGCCGAAAAGGTGCGCGAGTTGCTGCTGGCACCAAGCGATGAAAGCATGGCGGCGGATACCGAGCTGCTGCTGGTATTCGCTGCGCGCGCCCAGCACCTGGCGCAGGTGATCCGGCCTGCCCTGGCCCGGGGGGCGGTGGTGCTGTGTGACCGGTTTACCGATGCTACCTACGCTTATCAGGGCGGGGGGCGGGGATTGTCCGTCGAGCGCATCGCCACACTGGAGCAGTTCGTCCAAGGCGACCTGCGCCCAGACCTGACCCTGGTCTTCGACCTGCCGGTCGAAGTCGGCCTTGCCCGTGCTGCCGCACGTGGCCGCCTGGACCGTTTCGAGCAGGAAGGCCAGGCATTCTTCGAGGCGGTGCGCCAAGCCTACCTGCAGCGTGCCCATCGCGCGCCGCAGCGCTACAGCCTGCTGGATGCCGCGCAGCCCCTGGAGGCCGTGCAGCGTGCCATCGACGCACTGCTGCCGGGTATCCTGGAGCGTTGCCGTGGCTGAGGCCTACCCCTGGCAGCAAGCCATCTGGCAGCAGTTGGCCGGTCGCAGCCAGCACGCACACGCCTACTTGCTGCATGGGCCGCAGGGTATCGGCAAGCGAGCCCTGGCCGAGCGCCTGATGGCGCGTTTGTTGTGTCAGCACCCTCAGGGGCTGGATGCCTGCGGCACCTGCAAGTCCTGCCTGTTGCTCAAGGCCGGTAGCCACCCGGACAACTACGTACTGGAGCCGGAGGAGGCTGACAAGCCGATCAAGGTCGATCAGGTGCGCGACTTGGTGGCCTTCGTGGTGCAGACTGCGCAGTTGGGCGGGCGCAAGGTCGTGTTGATCGAGCCGGTCGAGGCGATGAACGTCAATGCGTCCAATGCGTTGCTCAAAAGCCTTGAAGAACCTTCGGGCGATACCGTGCTGCTGTTGGTTACCCATCAGCCCAGCCGCCTGCTGCCGACCATCAAGAGCCGCTGCCAGCAGGTCGTCTGCCCGCAGCCCAGCCTGGCCCAAAGCCAAGCCTGGCTTGCCAATGCGCTGGCCGACAGCGATGAAGCCGAGCGCGAAGAGCTGCTGACCCTGGCCGCAGGTTCGCCGTTGAGGGCGGTCAGCCTGCAGGCACAGGGCATACGTGAACAGCGCGCGCTGGTCACCGATGGAGTGAAGAAACTGCTCAAGCAGCAACAGTCCCCCAGCCAACTGGCCGATGCCTGGAGTGGTGTGCCGCTGTTGCTGCTGTTCGACTGGTTCTGCGACTGGTCGCACCTGATCCTGCGCTATCAGTTGACCCAGGACGAAGAAGGGTTAGGCTTGGCCGATATGCGCAAGGTCGTGCAGTACCTGGCGCAAAAGAGCCGCCAGGCGAAGGTGCTGCAGGTTCAGGCGTGGGTCCTGGAGCAGCGCCAGAAGGTGCTGGGCAAAGCCAACCTCAATCGCGCCCTGCTGCTCGAAGCGCTGCTGGCTCACTGGCAGCAGTTGCCGGGCGCCCGCTGACTTTCCCTTTTATTCATGTGTGCCGTTATCCCATGCTCGTAGATTCCCATTGCCACCTTGACCGTCTTGACCTGAGTGCCCACCAGGGCTCGCTCGATGCTGCCCTGCAGGCTGCGCGTGAGCGCGGGGTCGGGCATTTTCTGTGCATTGGCGTCAGTGCCGACAACGCCGGGGCGGTCAAGGCCCTGAGTGAGCAGTACGCCGATGTCGACTGCTCGGTGGGGGTGCACCCACTGGACCTGGCGCCGGGCGAGACCCCAGCGCTGGAGTGGCTGTTGCGTGAGTTGGCGCACCCGCATGTTGTGGCGATCGGCGAAACCGGCCTGGACTACCACTACGAGCCGGAAGCGGCCGAGTTGCAGCAGGCATCGTTTCGCCTGCACCTGGAGGCATCGCGCCAGACCGGCAAACCGGTGATCGTGCATACCCGTGCAGCGCGGGCCGATACCCTCGCGCTGCTGCGCGAGGCGAACCTGCCTCAGGCCGGTGTGCTGCACTGCTTCACCGAAGACTGGGACATGGCCAAGGCGGCGCTGGACCTGGGCTATTACATTTCGTTGTCGGGCATCGTCACCTTCCGCAATGCTGACGCCTTGCGTGAGGTGGCACGCCAAGTGCCGGTCGACCGCCTGCTGGTGGAAACGGATTCGCCTTACCTGGCGCCGATTCCGTATCGGGGCAAGCCGAACCTGCCGCAGTACGTGCGCGAAGTGGCCGAGTATGTCGCCTCGTTGCGTGGGGCCAGTTATGAGCAGTTGGCGGAGCAGACCACGGCGAACTTCAAGCGCTTGTTCCCCTTGGCACGTGTGGTCTGAGGCACCCCTTCAAACAGGCAAAAAAAACCCGGGTTCTGGGGGAGGGAATCCGGGTTAAGACCATTAGGAGTAAAACAAAGGTACGCGGTCCCTGAGCACCTTTATCGGCGCGCCACTTGGGGGGGATGCGCCGCGCCAACAGTTCAAGTATTGGTCAGGTTTGGCGCAGTGCCAGTCCCTATTGGTCGTTTTTTAAACAGATTTGGAATACGCCCGGTATCCATCCCCGCTCTCAATGCATGGCCAGCCGGCGAACCTGCTGCACAGCTTCGTCAATTAGCTGCTCGCTGGTATAGAAATGCGGTGAAAATCGCACGCCAGCGCCCCGTAGAGCACAAATTGTGCGCTCAGCCATCAATGCCTTTTGAATCTGCACGCTATCCTGCCCTTTGATACTGAATGTGACGATGCCCGCCCGCCTGTCGGGATCAGCGGGTGTCTGCAGCAAAACGCCAGGCACCGCAGCCAAGCCTTGATAGAGCTGCGCCACGCGCTGCTGCAAGCGCTGCGCTACCGTGCTGATCCCGACCTCCTCCAGCAGCGAAAGGCTCGCCTCCAGGGCGCAGGCACCGAGCATGTTCGGGCTACCACATTCAAAACGCCGCGCGCTACGCGCCGGCTGCCATTGGCGCCGCTCGAAATCGCCCAGGTGCTCCAGCATGTGCCAGCCATACGCATTGAGCTCAAGCTGCGGGCGTATTTCGGCGCGGCAATAGAACAGCCCCAACCCCTCGGGGCCGAGCATCCACTTGTGGCCATCGGCCATGGCGAAATCGCATTGAAAGCGCTGCACGTCGAAGGGCAGGGCGCCGACCTGCTGGATGGCGTCGACGCAAAACAGCACATTGCGTACCCGGCAACCTTCACCAAGGCGGGCCAGGTCAAGGCGCAGGCCGCTGCCGAATTGCACGGCGCTGATCGCCAGCAAGCGGGTGCGTGGCCCGCAGGCCGCCAGCAACGTGGCCTCGGGGTCGGGCCCCGCCAGGCTGGCCTGGATCACCTGCACGCCACGGTCGGCCAGGGCTTCCCATACGACGCGGTTGGAGGGGAATTCCTCGTCGCTGATCACCACTTGGTCGCCGTGCGCCCAGTCCAGGCCAAAAGCGACCAGCGACAGCCCTTCGGAAGTGTTCTTCACCAGGGCGATGTCGCCGGGCGAGGGGGCGTGGATCAGCCGCGCCAGCCGCTCGCGCAGGCGCCGCTCGGTCGCCAGCCAGGTCGGGTACTCGCTGGCACCCAGGCAAACGTTGTCGCGGGCAAAGCGTGCCACCGCCTCGGCAGCCCGGCGTGGCCAGGGGGCGATGGCCGCGTGGTTCAGGTAGCGCAGCCCCGGGGTTTGATCGAACTCATCATGAAACATAGACATGGTTGGATGATCCGTGCAATTTCCCGCAAGTTAGGCATAATAAACCGCTTCGATCGTCAACCAGTCCTTCCTATGCAGAAAGAACCTCGTAAGGTCCGTGAGTTTCGCCGTCGCGAACAGGAAATCCTCGATACGGCGCTCAAGCTGTTTCTCGAACAGGGTGAAGACAGCGTCACCGTCGAGATGATCGCCGACGCCGTGGGTATCGGCAAAGGCACGATCTACAAGCACTTCAAGTCCAAGGCGGAGATCTACCTGCGCCTGATGCTCGACTACGAGCGCGATTTGAACGAGCTGTTGCATTCGGCCGACGTCGACCGTGACAAGGAAGCCCTGTCGCGCGCCTACTTTGAGTTCCGCATGCGCGATCCGCAGCGCTACCGGCTGTTCGACCGCCTGGAAGAAAAGGTGGTCAAGGGCAATCAAGTGCCAGAGATGGTCGAGCAGCTGCACAGCATCCGCGCCTCCAACTTCGATCGCCTGACCCAGCTGATCAAGGGCCGTATCAGCGAAGGCAAGCTCGAAGACGTACCGCCGTACTTCCACTACTGCGCGGCCTGGGCCTTGGTGCATGGCGCCGTGGCGCTGTACCACTCGCCGTTCTGGAGCAACGTGCTCGAAGATCAGGAAGGTTTCTTCCAGTTCCTCATGGACATCGGCGTGCGCATGGGCAACAAGCGCAAACGCGACCCAGAACCCGCCAACTGACAGAGCAGGGCCGCTGCGGGGCCCTTGCAGTTGACCCGGCATGAACAAGGGGCTTGCAAAAACCTGATTTATGAGTCAGGTTTTGCCAGCCCCGCTTCATCCATGCCGGAGTCATCCATGATTGTCGATCGTCAAGGCAGGCGCTTTCGTAACCTGCGTGTCAGCCTGACGGCTGCCTGTAATTATGCCTGTACCTACTGCGTGCCCGATGGCAAGCGCCTGGTTGCGGCGCAGCACGAGTTGCCTGCCGAGGCGTTGGCGCGGGGCGTTGCCTACCTGATTGAAGCCGCTGGCATCGAGCGTTTGCGCATTACCGGCGGTGAGCCGTTGGTCAGCCCTAGGCTGGACGATTTTCTGGCTGCCGTGGCCAAGCTCCCCCTCGACGATATCTCGCTGACCACCAACGGCCAGTTGCTTGCGCGCAAGTTGCCACAGCTACGCGCAGCAGGCATCCGCCGTCTGAATGTTTCCCTCGATACCCTGGACCCACTGGCCTTTCGCCGCATCGCCCGCGGTGGCGACCTTGCCAGCGTGCTGGCGGGCATGCAGCAAGCCAGCGCGCAGGGTATGCAGATCAAGGTGAACATGGTGCCGATGCGCGGCCAGAACCTCGACCAGGTTCTGCCGATGCTCGATTACTGCCTGGCGCGGGGTTTTGAGCTGCGCTTCATCGAGCTCATGCGCATGGGCCATCTGGCCAATGACCGCAATGCTTTCCTGCAGCAGTTCGTTGGCCTTGACCACTTGCTCGGGCTGATCGGCGCCGAGCATGCCTACGAGCAGGTGGACGCGGCGGTGGATGCCACTGCCCTGCGCTACCAGGTCCCCGGTAAAGGCCATTTCGGTGTGATCGCCAACGAGAGCGTGCCGTTCTGCCGGAGTTGTTCGCGGCTGCGTTTGTCATCCACCGGTTGGCTGCATGGCTGCTTGTCGTCGAGCAATCGCCACTTTGTCGGCGACCTGTTGGAAAAGCCGCGTCATCAAGCGCTTCCCGCCTTGCAGCGGCTGCTGGTCAAGGCCTTGGCAGACAAGCAGGATGTGGCGTTTTCCGGGGGGGTGACAGTGATGAAGGTGATCGGCGGCTGAGTCTGGCGCAAAAGCTGCATCCGCCGGCTATTCGCCGGTTTTTCGTCGCCGGCCACTGGAGGAAAGATGCGTAGCCTGGTCTTGCTGCTGGCGCTGATGGCGTTGGGCGGCTGCATGAATGTCAGCGATATGGGCGAGGGCGTCCGTTACCACATGAGCGATGCCGGTCTGCTCGACCACAGCGATACCCGCCGGACCCTGTCGATCCGTCTGCAGCCCGACTCGTTCATCTTCATTGGCCAGGGCGCGTTCATGCCCCCCGGTAAAGGCCCGTTGCCGCGGCAAAATGTGGTGGCCGACGAGGCGTTCAAGAGTTTCGTCGAGTATTTCCCGCTGGTGCGCCGCGCCCAAGGCCCGCTTGGCCTGGAGGAAGCGATGGCCGAGGCGCGCTCGGTGGGCGCGGACTATGTGCTGTACACCCGTTTCGCGCGCACCGACGACCGTATCGGCAACGGTGACGAGTGGTATGACGAGCAGGCGGTCGACCGGCTGGGTTGGGATACCGGAGTGGTGCAGATGATGCTCATCGAAACCAATACCCGCTACCTGATCGACACGGCCCGCATCAAGAGCCGTGGCGGTTTGTTGACGTTCCACGACAACACGCCGGAAGATTTGCTTGCCGCGCCGATGCGCGAGTACGCTCGTAGCCTTCTGGGCATGAGCGAATGAGGCAAGTGTGATGAGCGATTCCGGCAAGGCCAGTGATCTTCTGGCACAAATCCCCAAAGCAAAGGGGCTGCCGCCGGTGCATCTGTGGAACCCGGACTTTTGCGGCGACATCGACATGCGCATCGCCCGCGATGGCACCTGGTATTACCTGGGTACGCCAATCGGTCGCAAGCCGATGGTGCGGCTGTTTTCCACGATCATCCGCCGCGATGGTGATGACTACTTCCTGATCACACCGGTGGAGAAGGTCGGTATCCGTGTCGATGATGCGCCCTTTGTCGCGATTGCCCTGGAGGTGCTGGGCAGTGGTGAGCAACAGGTGCTGCGCTTTACCAGCAATGTCGATGACCAGGTCGAGGCGGGCCCGGCTAATCCGTTGCGGGTCGAGATCGATCCTGTTACCCAGGAGCCTTCACCCTATGTGCTGATGCGCAGCAACCTCGAGGCGCTGATTCATCGCAATGTGTTCTATCAGCTGGTCGAGCTGGCGATGCCGCGCATCATCGACGACGAGGAGTGGTTAGGGGTCTGGAGCCAGGGTGAGTTCTATCTGATCGGGCGTACCTGAGATCATGGGCCGTAATAGGCCTCCTTGTTTTTCGCTGCATTGGCCATTTTCCCCAGGCACCACCGGGCCTAACCTGCTGGCAGTCGCCCATCAGGAGTAACCCATGAAACCCTCATCTTTTGCCATTGCCTCGCTCATCAGCATTGGCCTGCTCGCTGGCCATGCCCCCGCCTGGGCACATGGCGATGCCCCCGATCAGGTTCAGGTCCTGCAAGAAAAACTGCCCAGCAACGCCCCCGGTAAAAAGGCGGTGATGCTCACCGTCAGCTATGCCCCCGGCCAGGCGTCGCCCGCCCACCAGCACCCAGGGGCAGTCATGGCCTACGTAGTGGAAGGTGCGGTGGTATCAAAGCTCAATGATGAACAAGAAAAGACCTACAAGGCCGGCGAGTACTGGTACGAGGCGCCTGGGACCGTGCACAGCGTGTCGCGCAATGCCAGTAAAAGCCGGCCTGCCAAGCTGTTGGTGTGGAGCCTGGTGGATGAAGGCAAGCCTGTGACCGAGCCGCTGCAGCAGTAGCAGGCCCGAAAATGAAAAAACCTCCAGTGCTTGCGCAACTGGAGGTTTTCAGTGTTTGGCTCCGCGACCTGGACTCGAACCAGGGACCCAATGATTAACAGTCATTTGCTCTACCGACTGAGCTATCGCGGAATCTGCGTCCATCTTACTGATCACCAAGGGGAAGTCAAGCTTCCCCTCGGTAAACTAGAGCAGAATCAAACAGTTACAGTACTTCGACGATCGCCTTGGTGACCACGTGGATGTTGCTCTGGTTCAGTGCCGCTACCGCGATACGGCCAGTGTCCAGCGCGTAGATGCCGAACTCGTTCTTCAGGCGCGCGACCTGCTCAACGGTCAGGCCCGAGTACGAGAACATGCCAACCTGGCGGCCGACGAAGCTGAAGTCGCGCTTGGCACCGTAAGTCGCCAACAGCTCGACCATCTGCTTGCGCATGCCGTGGATGCGCTGGCGCATTTCACCCAGCTCGTCTTCCCACATCTGACGCAGCTCATCGTTGTTGAGCACGGTGGCGACGATGGTCGCGCCATGGGTCGGCGGGTTGGAGTAGGTGGTGCGGATCACGCGCTTGACCTGCGACAGCACGCGGGTGCTTTCGTCCTTGGAGCCGGTCACGATCGACAGTGCGCCCACGCGCTCGCCATACAGCGAGAACGATTTGGAGAACGAGCTGGAGACGAAGAAGTCCAGGCCCGACTCGGCGAACAGGCGTACGGCGAAGGCGTCTTCGGCGATGCCGTCACCGAAGCCCTGGTAGGCCATGTCGAGGAATGGCACGTGGCCTTTGGCCTTGACCACTTCAAGGACGTTTTTCCAGTCGTCCAGGGTCAGGTCGACGCCGGTCGGGTTATGGCAGCAGGCGTGCAGGACGATGATCGAGCCGGACGGCAGGCTGTTCAGGTCTTCGAGCATGCCGGCGCGGTTGACGTCGTGGCTCGGGGCGTCGTAGTAGCGGTAGTTCTGTACCGGGAAACCTGCGGTCTCGAACAGCGCGCGGTGGTTTTCCCAGCTTGGGTCGCTGATGGCCACCACGGCGTTGGGCGACAGGCGCTTGAGGAAATCGGCGCCAATCTTCAGAGCACCGGTGCCGCCAACGGCTTGCACAGTGACGACACGGCCGGCGGCCAGCAGCGGCGACTCGGCGCCGAACAGCAGCTTTTGCACGGCCTGGTCATAGGTGGCGATGCCGTCGATCGGCAAGTAGCCGCGCGAGGCATGCTGGGCAGCACGCTGGGTCTCGGCTTCGATCACGGCGCGCAGCAGCGGAATGCGGCCTTCCTCATTGCAGTAGACGCCCACGCCAAGGTTGACCTTGTCGGTACGTGGATCGGCGTTGAATGCTTCGTTGAGGCCCAGAATAGGGTCGCGGGGTGCCAGCTCGACAGCGGAAAACAGGCTCATTGTTACCTTGGCTCTGAATGGAGAGTGATAGGACGTACACGCTCCAGCCCGAATGCACTGAAGCGGTGCACAAACGGGGAGTCAGTATAGTGATACCGACCGGTCACTGCGACACTCTGGCACAGCTTTTCCAGGCATTTGCGCAAATATTTTTTGACCATTGGTCTATTTGCCGTGTCCACAGCAATAAGCGTTCACACCCGGGGCTTGAAACCGGCCCCGAATGGGCGCATTTGGGTATAGACTACTGGCTAAATTTACAGTTGCTGCAGCACCGCGAGGTCCCTCATGTCCGAGTTCCAGCTCGTCACCCGTTTCCAGCCGGCCGGCGATCAGCCCGAAGCCATTCGCCAGATGGTCGAAGGCATCGAGGCCGGGCTGTCGCACCAGACGCTGCTCGGGGTGACCGGCTCGGGCAAGACCTTCAGCATCGCCAACGTCATCCAGCAGGTGCAGCGCCCGACCCTGGTGCTGGCGCCTAACAAGACCCTGGCCGCGCAGTTGTATGGCGAGTTCAAGGCGTTTTTCCCGAACAACGCGGTCGAGTACTTCGTTTCCTACTACGACTACTACCAGCCCGAAGCCTATGTGCCGTCGTCCGACACCTTCATCGAGAAGGACGCGTCGATCAACGACCACATCGAGCAGATGCGCCTGTCGGCGACCAAGGCATTGCTCGAGCGGCGTGACGCGATCATCGTCACCACCGTGTCGTGCATCTATGGCCTGGGCAGCCCCGAAACCTACCTGAAAATGGTCCTGCACGTGGACCGCGGCGACAAGCTCGACCAGCGCGCCTTGCTGCGCCGCCTGGCCGACCTGCAGTACACCCGCAACGAGATGGATTTCGCCCGTGCCACCTTCCGCGTGCGGGGCGATGTGATCGACGTGTTCCCGGCCGAGTCCGACCTTGAAGCCATCCGTATCGAGTTGTTCGATGACGAGGTGGAGAACATCGCCGCTTTCGACCCGCTCACCGGTGAGGTCTTTCGCAAGCTGCCGCGTTTCACCTTCTACCCCAAGAGCCATTACGTCACCCCGCGCGAAACGCTGCTGGGTGCAGTCGAGGGCATCAAGGAGGAGCTCAAGGACCGCCTCGAATACCTGCACAAGGGCAATAAATTGGTCGAAGCGCAGCGGCTGGAGCAGCGCACTCGTTTCGACCTGGAGATGATCCTCGAGCTGGGCTACTGCAACGGCATCGAAAACTACTCCCGCTATCTGTCCGGCCGCCCCTCGGGCGCACCGCCACCCACCCTCTACGATTACCTGCCAGCGGATGCGCTGCTGGTGATCGACGAATCGCACGTCAGCGTTCCCCAGGTCGGCGCCATGTACAAGGGTGACCGCTCGCGCAAGGAAACCCTGGTTGAGTACGGTTTTCGCCTGCCCTCGGCGCTGGACAACCGGCCCATGCGTTTCGATGAATGGGAGGCGGTCAGCCCGCAGACCATTTTCGTTTCGGCAACCCCCGGCCCTTATGAAGCGGAACATGCCGGGCGGGTGGTCGAGCAGGTGGTGCGACCGACCGGTCTGGTCGACCCTCAGGTAGAAATCCGCCCGGCGCTGACCCAGGTCGATGACCTGTTGTCGGAGATCCGCAAGCGTGTCGATGCCGGCGAACGGGTGCTGGCGACCACGCTGACCAAACGCATGGCCGAAGACCTCGCCGATTACCTGGCCGATCACGACGTGCGGGTGCGCTACCTGCACTCGGACATCGACACTGTCGAACGGGTAGAAATCATCCGCGACCTGCGCCTGGGTACCTTCGATGTGCTGGTGGGCATCAACCTGCTACGTGAGGGGTTGGACATGCCGGAAGTGTCGCTGGTGGCGATCCTCGATGCCGACAAGGAAGGCTTCCTGCGTTCCGAGCGGTCACTGATCCAGACCATCGGCCGGGCTGCGCGTAACCTCAATGGCCGGGCCATCCTCTACGCCGACCAGATGACTGGCTCGATGCAGCGGGCCATCGACGAGACCGAGCGGCGTCGGGAGAAACAGATTGCCTTCAACCTGGCCAACGGTATCGTGCCCAAGGGGGTGGTGAAGGACATCACCGATATCATGGAAGGTGCCACGGTGCCTGGCTCGCGCAGCAAAAAGCGCAAAGGCATGGCCAAGGCCGCGGAGGAGAGCGCCCGCTACGAGGCAGAGCTGCGCACGCCGGGCGAAATCACCAAGCGTATCAAGCAGCTGGAAGAGAAGATGATGCAGTTCGCCCGCGACCTGGAGTTCGAGGCTGCGGCGCAGTTGCGCGACGAGATTACCCAGTTGCGCGAGCGGCTGATTACCAGCTGATGCTTCGCCACCTGCACTGGCTTTTTCGCGGCATTACCCGCGAAGAGGCCAGTGCAGCCAACGCCCATTCAATGCGCTTCGCCAGCCTTCAACCCCTCCGGCAGCTTGCGCGTCAGCAGCACTGCCACCATGCTCACCGCCAAGCCGATCCCGACAAAATGGAAGGCGTCGTTGTATGCCATGATCTGCGCCTGCTGATGGGTGATTTCACTGAGTTTGCCAAGCGCCGCCGTATCGCTGCCCAAGCGCTCCGCCAGTTGTGCCAGGCGCTCTGCCACCTGCGGATTGCTCGGCACCAGTGACTCGCGCAGGTAGTCGAAGTACACCTTGGTCCGCGCATCCAGCAAGGTGGCAAGTAGCGCGATGCCGATGGCGCCCCCCAGGTTGCGCAGGATGTTGAACAGGCTCGACGCCGACCCGGCATCCTGCTGCTGAATGTAAGCGGTGGCGATCAGCGAAATGGTCACCATGATCATCGGTTGCCCCAGCGCCCGAATGATCTGGACTTGATTGAACTGCGGCCCTGCAAAGTCCGGGTTGAGCACCCCCGAGCCAAAGCTGGCGGCGCCGAACAGGCAGAAGCCAATCGCGCAAAGTATCTTCGGCGAAATCACCTTCATCAGCAGGGGCACCAGCGGAATCAGAAATAGCTGCGGCACGCCCATCCACATGATCACTTCGCCGATCTGCAAGGCGTTGTAGCCCTGGATCTGCGCCAGGTACAGCGGCAACAAGTAGATCGAACCGTACAGCCCGACGCCCATGCCCAAGCTGGCGATGCTCGACAGGCCGAAATTGCGATTGCCCAGGATGCGCAGGTTGATCAAAGGGTGCGGCTTGGAAAACTGCAGGATCACAAAGGTAATCAGGCTGATCAGCGCGACCGTGCCCAGGCTGACGATCAGGTTCGATTCCAGCCAATCCTTGCGATGGCCCTCCTCGAGGAAAACCTGCAGGCAGCCCAGGCCCACGCCGAGCGTGACGATGCCGGCATAGTCAGTGCTTTTCAGCAGTTCCCAGTGTGCTTCTTTCTTTTCCAGCCCATACAGCAGGCCCGCGATCATCACCAGGCCTGGCGGGATGTTGATGTAGAAGATGTACTCCCAGCCCCAGTTCTCGGTCAGCCAGCCCCCCAAGGTCGGGCCGATCGAAGGCGCGAAGGTGGCGGTCATGGCGAACATGGCCATGCCCTTGGCACGGTGGTGTTCGGGCAGTTTGATCAGGGTCAGGGTGAACGCGAGCGGGATCAAGGCGCCGCCGGTAAAGCCCTGCAAGGCACGGAACATGATCATGCTCTCCAGGTTCCAGGCCATGGAGCAGAGCAGCGACGACAGCAGAAAACCGGCCGAAACCCACACCGCCAGGCGTCGGGCGGATAGCAGCTGCACCAGCCAGGCGGTCAGCGGGATCATGATGATCTCCGCAACCAGGTAGGAGGTGGAGATCCACGAGCCTTCTTCCAGGGTCGCGGAAAGCGCGCCCTGGATGTCCTTGAGCGAAGCGTTGGTGATCTGGATGTCGAGCACGGCCATGAAGGCGCCGAGCATCACGCTCATCACCGCAATCCAGTCGCGCCGGCTCGGCTCGGCAGTGGGCCTGAGCAGTTGATCACCGGCCATTGCGGCCATCGTCCTCGGCGCGGATATCGACGGTGGCGGTAACCGACATGCCGGGGCGGATGCGGCCGCGTAGCGGGTTGTCGGCACTGAAGGTCAGCTTCACCGGAATGCGCTGCACCACCTTGGTGAAGTTACCGGTGGCGTTGTCGGGTGGTAGCAGGCTGAACTGGGCGCCGGAGGCTGCGAACAGGCTGTTGACCCGACCCTCGACAGGCGTGTCCGGGTAGCTGTCGAACAGCAACTCGGCACGCTGGCCAGGTTGCATGTGGCCAATCTGGGTTTCCTTGAAGTTGGCCTGCACCCAGATGTCTTCGTCGGGCACGATAGACAGCAGGTAGGCGCCGGCCTGCACCACCTGGCCGTTGCGCGCGCTGCGCTGGCCGATGGTGCCGCTGATCGGGGCGCGGATCTCGCAGCGGGTCAGGTTCAGTTCGGCCTGGGCAAGGTCGGCGCGTGCATTGGCGATCTGCGCGTCGAGGCGTTTGAGCTCGGCAGCCAGGGCATTGACCTGCTGGCGCTGGCCTTGCAAATCGGCGCGTGCCTTGTCGACCTGGGAGCTGGCCACGTGGCGTTCTGCCGAGAGTGTGGTAACCCGCTCTTCGGACACGAAACCCGGCTTGCGCAGGGCCTCTGCGCGGTTGAGGTCCAGCCGTGAGCGGTCGAGCGTGGCCTGGTTGGCGGCGACCTGGGCCTGGCCAGCGGCGATCAGGCTGCCCTGTTGCGTCAGGCGGCTTTCGGCCTGTACGTGTTCCGCTTCACGGGTGGCCAAGGCCGCACGGGCGCGCTCGACGGCGAGCTGGAAGTCAGCGGCTTCCAGGCGTACCAGCAGTTCGCCTTGGACGACGTGCTGGTTGTCCTGCACGCGCACGTCATCGATGCGTGCGCCAAGTTGGCTGGAAATACGGGTGATCTCGCCTTGAACGTAAGCGTTGTCGGTACTTTCATAAAAGCGCCCCTTGAAATACCAGTGCGCCAGGAAGGCGAGGGCGATGGCCGCCACCACGACGAAGAAGATCAGCAGGCGGCGTTTGAGTTGTGCAGGCATGAGACGATGGTTCCAGAAATGTAAGCAAATTTAACAGTGAGCGACGGCCCTTCGACAAGTGTCGTTCGCGCCATTGCTGGAGCCCGGTGCCTGCTCCCTGCTAACATCCCGCCTTTGTTTCATCTTTCGTTCGAGACCTTCCATGACCACCGTACGCACGCGCATTGCGCCATCGCCCACGGGCGACCCCCATGTTGGCACCGCCTACATCGCCTTGTTCAACTACTGCTTTGCCAAGCAGCACGGCGGTGAGTTCATCCTGCGCATCGAAGATACCGACCAACTGCGCTCCACCCGCGAGTCGGAACAGCAGATCTTCGACGCCCTGCGCTGGCTCGGCATCGAATGGAACGAAGGCCCGGATGTTGGTGGCCCGCACGGCCCTTACCGGCAGAGCGAACGTGGCGAGATCTACGCCCAGTACGCCAAGCAACTGGTCGATGCCGGCCACGCGTTCTACTGCTTCTGCACCGCCGAAGAGCTGGAGCAGATGCGCGCCGAGCAGATGGCCCGTGGCGAGACCCCGCGCTACGACGGCCGTGCCCTGTTGCTGAGCGCCGAGGAAGTACAGCGCCGCCTGGACGCCGGCGAGCCCCACGTGATCCGCATGAAAGTGCCGAGCGAAGGCATCTGCGTGGTGCCGGACATGCTGCGCGGTGACGTCGAAATCCCGTGGGACCGCATGGACATGCAGGTGCTCATGAAGAACGACGGCCTGCCGACCTACTTCCTGGCCAACGTGGTCGACGACCACCTGATGGGCATCACCCACGTTCTGCGTGGCGAAGAGTGGCTGCCGTCGGCTCCGAAGCTGATCAAGCTGTACGAGTACTTTGGCTGGGAGCAGCCGAAGCTGTGCTACATGCCGCTGCTGCGTAACCCGGACAAGTCCAAGCTGTCCAAGCGCAAGAACCCGACCTCGGTGACCTTCTACGAGCGCATGGGCTTCATGCCCGAGGCGATGCTCAACTACCTCGGTCGCATGGGCTGGTCGATGCCGGATGAGCGCGAGAAGTTCTCCCTGGACGAGATGGTCGAGCACTTCGACCTGTCGCGAATCTCGCTCGGTGGGCCGATCTTCGACATCGAGAAACTGTCCTGGCTCAATGGCCAGTGGCTGCGTGAGCTGCCGGTCGAAGAATTCGCCACACGCCTGCAGAAATGGGCGTTCAACAGCGACTACATGATGAAGATCGCCCCGCACGTGCAGGGCCGGGTCGAAACCTTCAGCCAGGTTGCACCGCTGGGTGGTTTCTTCTTCGAAGGCGCGCTGAAGCTTGATGCCAAGCTGTTCGAGAGCAAAAAGCTGTCGGGCGACCAGGTGCGTCAGGTCATCCAGTTGATCCTGTGGAAGCTGGAAAGCCTGCGCCAGTGGGAGAAGGACCGCATTACCGGCTGCATCCAGGCGGTGGTCGAGGCGTTGGAGCTGAAGCTGCGGGACGCCATGCCGCTGATGTTTGCCGCCATTACTGGCCAGGCCAGCTCGGTGTCGGTGCTCGATGCCATGGAAATTCTCGGCCCGGACCTGACGCGCTACCGCTTGCGTCAGGCCCTGGACCTGCTCGGTGGCGTGTCGAAGAAAGAAAACAAAGAGTGGGAAAAGCTGCTGGCGACTATCGCCTGACGTGGCGTTAGCGCGAACCTGTGGGCGCAGGCTTGCCCGTTACCACAGGTTCAAATGCTTAGAAAACCATGGGAGAACAAAGGGCAGGGCGGTAAGTGATTGTTATCTGTGAAAAAACTTTTGGATAATTTCAAAAATTCGTTTGACAGCCGTGCAATCCGATCTTAATATGCGCCCCGTCCACAGCGATGAGCGAAACGAAACGCCAGCCACCCAGCCAGCGATTCTGCTCAGAGCGACATTGTGGGGCTATAGCTCAGCTGGGAGAGCGCCTGCATGGCATGCAGGAGGTCAGCGGTTCGATCCCGCTTAGCTCCACCAAATTCCGCTTAGCAGCCAAGGCTGATAAGCAAGATCGGGTCCAGCAACCGGGTCTTGAAGGTAAGAAGGTTCGTCCCCTTCGTCTAGTGGCCTAGGACACCGCCCTTTCACGGCGGTAACAGGGGTTCGAGTCCCCTAGGGGACGCCAGTTTTGCACAAGCGATGTTTCATTATGTCGCTGGGCCGAGAGGCTAGAAATCCGGGGCTATAGCTCAGCTGGGAGAGCGCCTGCATGGCATGCAGGAGGTCAGCGGTTCGATCCCGCTTAGCTCCACCAATTTTGCCGCGGTACGTGAAAACGGACCGGCACGAAGGTTACGTCCCCTTCGTCTAGTGGCCTAGGACACCGCCCTTTCACGGCGGTAACAGGGGTTCGAGTCCCCTAGGGGACGCCACTTTTACCCGC
>Ga0213828_1001136_pt1 | contig 22789 bp, 18 predicted proteins | sample MC6MC0897MG_FD_180664 | JGI IMG/M metagenome (GOLD analysis project Ga0213828, IMG submission 180664) | Enriched soil aggregate microbial communities from Iowa State University, Ames, United States - MC6-MC0897-MG | ecosystem: Environmental > Terrestrial > Soil > Unclassified | place: USA: Iowa... | reverse complement strand
GGCGCGGCCGCGATCCAGCGCTACGCCGAGGTGCGCGAGCAGTGCCTCGTCAAGCCGTTCATCGACTCCCCCGCCGCAGACGACGCCAGCCATCAGTTGGCCAACACCCTGCGCGCCCTCTCGGGCCTGTACGACCAGGCTGCCCGCGCCGCCACCTCGCTGTGAGAATCCACGTTGTCTAGCACCACCGCTTCTTCTTCCGCTCCGCTGCTGTCCGTGCGCGGCGTCTCGGTCGACTTCAATACCGACACCGGCGGCTTTCGCGCCGTCGACAACCTGGATTTCGACGTGCGGCCCGGCCGCACGCTGGCGATCGTGGGCGAGTCCGGTTCGGGCAAGTCCGTCACGTCGATGGCGATCATGCGCCTGACCGACTACAACGGCGGACGCATTTCCACCGGCCAGATCCTGTTCCGTGACGGCGACGATCGCGAGGTCGATCTGACCCAGGCCAGCGACGAACAGATGCGGGCGATTCGCGGCAACGACATTGCGATGATCTTCCAGGAGCCGATGACGTCGCTGAACCCGGTGTTCACGATCGGCGACCAGATCGTCGAAGCCATCATGCTGCACCAGCAGCTGTCACGCTCCGCGGCGCGCCAGTCCGCACGCAAGTTGCTGGAAAAGGTGCGCCTGCCCGACGCCGAACAACTGCTGGACCGTTATCCGCACCAGTTGTCCGGCGGCATGCGCCAGCGCGTGATGATTGCGATGGCGCTGTCGTGCCAGCCGCGTCTGTTGATCGCCGACGAGCCGACGACGGCGCTGGACGTCACCATCCAGGCGCAGATCCTGAACACCATCCGCGAGTTGCAACGCGACCTGGGCACGGCCGTCATCTTCATCACCCACGACATGGGCGTGGTGGCCGAGATGGCGGACGATGTGGTCGTGATGCTGCGCGGCAAGAAGGTCGAGCAAGGCACCGTTCAAGACATCTTCAACGCGCCCAAGCATCCGTACACGCGCGCGCTGCTGGCCGCCGTGCCGCGTCTGGGCAGCCTGACTGGCCGCGAACTGCCGCTGCGCACGCCGCAGACGGTGCTGGAGGGCGACACGCTGCGCGAGGTGGGCGAGACCCGCGAGCAGGACACGGCCAGCTACGACGAACCCGTGCTGCGCGTGGACAAGCTGACCACGCGTTTTGACGTGGGCCACAACCTGTTCGGCCGCGTGACGCACCGCGTGCATGCGGTGGAGCAGGTCAGCTTTGACGTCTATCCCGGCGAGACGCTGGCGCTGGTGGGCGAATCGGGCAGCGGCAAGTCCACCATCGGCAAGACCTTGCAGCAGCTGGTGGCGCCGACGTCCGGCGCCGTGCGCTACAACGGGCAGGACATTTTCTCGATGGACAGTGCCGGGCGGCAGCGCCTGCGCCAGGAGATCCAGTACATCTTCCAGGATCCGTATGCGTCGCTGGATCCGCGCAAGACCGTGGCCTTCAGCATCGCCGAACCGATTCGCACGCATGGCCTGCTGACCGGTGAAGACGCCATCGCGCGCCGCGTGGGCGAGCTGCTGGAACAGGTGGGACTGAAGCCCGAACACGCCACGCGCTATCCCCATGAATTCTCGGGCGGCCAGCGCCAGCGGGTGTGCATCGCGCGCGCGCTGGCCAGCAATCCTAAATTGATCATCGCGGACGAATCGGTGTCGGCGCTGGACGTGTCGATCCAGGCGCAGATCCTGAACCTGTTGATGGATCTGCAAAAGGATCGCGGGCTGTCGTATCTGTTCATCACGCACGACATGGCGGTGGTGGAAAAGGTCAGCCACCGGGTCGCGGTGCTGTACCTGGGCCAGATCGTCGAGCTGGGCACGCGCCGCCAGATCTTTGAATCGCCGCAACATGCCTACACGCGCAAGCTGCTGGCTGCGGTCCCGGTGGCCGAGCCCGGCCGCCACATCGACACGTCCCTGATCGAAGGCGAGATCCCCAGCCCGGTGCGCCGGGTTGGCGATGAGCCTGCCATCGTTCCCCTCTTCGAGTTCGCGCCCGGCCATCAGGTCGCCCGCGCCGCCTGAACCTCTTTCATCCGTCGGTCCGACCCGATTTCCCGTCCCTGGAGGCGACCATGCAATTCCTTCGCACCACCCTCTCCGCCACCGCGCTGACCCTGGCCCTCGCCGCCGCGCTGCCCGTTTCGACGGCGCAGGCCGCCGGCACGCTGAACGTGGCCATCAACCAGGACCCGGGCAGCTGGGATCCGATCGACACCTTCGTGACGTTCTGGGGATCGGTCGGCAGCAATCTGTACGACGGCCTGACCATGCGCGGCGCAGACCTCAAGCTGCAGCCGGGTCTTGCCACCAGCTGGGAATACCTGGACGACAACAAGCGTCTGCGCTTCAAGCTGCGTGAAGGCGTCAAGTTCCACAACGGCGAGCCCTTCAACGCCGAAGCCGTCAAGTTCACCTTCGAGCGCCTGCTGGGCGCGGAAGGCGCCAAGGGCCCGCAGAAGTCGAACTACGACTCGATCGGCGAGGTCAAGGTGGTGGACGAGTACACGGTCGACTTCATCCTGAAGCAGCCGGATCCGGTGCTGCTGACGAAGCTGGCGGGCTACGGCGCGATGATCGTGCCGCCCAAGTACATCACCGAGAAAGGCGAAGACAACTTCAACACGCACCCGGTCGGCACGGGCCCGTTCAAGTTCGACAGCTACCAGCCCAAGGTCAACGTGACGCTGGCGCGTAACGATGACTACTGGGGCGGCAAGCCGAAGCTGGACAAGGTGGTGTACCGCTTCATCGGCGAACCCGGCACGCAGGTCGCCGAGCTGCAGGCCGGCCGCATCGACATCGCCACGCTGATCCCGCTGGGCCTGATCGAAACGGTGAAGAAGTCGGGCAATGCCGACGTGATTTCCACCGGCGGTCCGGTGGCCTTCGCGCTGCGCTACAACACCAAGAGCGGCATCACGCAGCACCGCGACGTGCGCCGTGCGCTGATCATGGCGGTCGATCGCGACGCCATCGTCAAGCAGCTGCTGCTGGGCCAGGCCAAGACGATCGCCAGCTTCCAGGGCCCGCAGTCGTTTGGCTTCAACCCCGAGCAAAAGCCCCTGCCCTTCAATCCCGCCGAAGCCAAGAAGCTGCTGGCCGCCGCCGGCGTGAAGCCGGGCGCCACGGTGCAGATCGACGTGCGCGGCAGCGATTCGAACTTCCGCGAAGTCGCGCAGGCCGTGTCGGGCTACCTGCAGGGCGTGGGCGTGCGAGCCACCATCAAGCCGTATGAAACCGGCGTGCTGCTCAACGACATCATCCCCGGCGGCAAGACCGGCGAAATGTGGCAGAACCAATGGGGCGGCTGGACGTACGACTACGACAACACCGCGTACCTGATGTACCACTCGGGTCAGAAGTGGAATCCGTACGACAACGACCCCAAGCTGAACGCCATGCTGGAAGCGCAGCGCACGGTCTATGACGTGAAGAAGCGCGAAGGCATGCTGCAGGAGATCGCCGTGTACGTGGCCGATCAGGCGCTGGAATTGCCGCTGTACAGCCTGAACACGATCGTGGGCGTGAACAAGCGCGTGAAGAACCTGGAAGTCCCCGGCGACATCCGCTTCCGTTTCGTCGAAACCGCCATTGAGTAAGTCCCCGAATAGTAAGTCCCCCCCGAGCGCTTCGCGCTTCCCCCAGGGGTATGCCTGCGGACCGGCAGAGCCCGGATCCGCGGCATCCCGCTTGGGGTGTGCCTCGTTGAAGCAGTGACGATGGTTGTTGCAGTCTTAACATTACTGACCCGCACCGGTGCAAGCCGGGGCGGCGCCTTATGACCGGATTTCTCATCAAACGCGTGTTGCAGGCCGTCTTCGTGATCGTGGCCGTGACGCTGCTTGTTTCTTATGCCGTGCGCCTGACCGGCGACCCTGCTCTGATGCTGAGCCAGGGGTCAGGCAGCGTGACCGAACAGGACCTGGCCAACATCCGGCAGGCGCTCGGGTTGAACCGGCCGTTCCACGAACAATATCTGTCGTATATGCAGGGGCTGCTGCATGGCGATTTCGGGCGCAGCTTCATGGGCGGCACGCCGGTCGCCAAGCTGATCGGCGATGCGCTGCCCGCGACGCTGATGCTGGCGTTCACGTCGCTCCTCGTGTCCATCCTGATTTCGCTGCCGCTGGGCATCCAGGCGGCGATCAAGCGCGGCAAGGCGACCGACCAGGCCATCCGCATCTTGTCGCTGGTGGGCCTGTCCTTCCCCAATTTCTGGCTGGCGCTGATGCTGGTGCTGCTGCTGTCGATTACTTTCCCGCTGCTGCCGCCGTCCGGCTGGAGCGGGCCGGCCAGCCTGGTGCTGCCGTCGCTGACCATGGCGATCATTCTCAGCGCCACCAATATCCGGCTGGTGCGCACGACGATGCTGGAGACGCTGTCGGCGCAATACATCATGGTGGCGCGCAGCAAGGGCCTGAAAGAACGCATCGTGCTGTACAAGCATGCGCTGCGCAATTGCGCCATTCCGCTGATCACGTATCTGGGCCTGCAATTCGGCGGCCTGATCGGCGGCATCGTCGTGATCGAGATGGTCTTCAACTGGCCCGGGCTGGGCACGCTGGCCTTCGACGCCATTTCCGGCCGCGACTATCCCGTGCTGCAAGGCACCGTCACGGTGCTGGCCACCGTCATCGTCCTGGTCAACCTGATCGTCGACATCGCCTACGGCTTTGTCGATCCCCGTATTCGCACGCGCTGAGCATCATGCAGACAACCACTTCCCCCGCCGCCCCCAAGGCCATGAAGCCGCGCAGCCGCTACCGCTCGCTGGAATTCGTGCTGGGCGCGCTTCTGACCGGCGTCATGGTCCTGCTGGTGCTGGCATCCGGCTGGCTGTTTCCGGACGGCGGCGAATCGATGGACCTGGCCGCCCGCCTGATGGCGCCCTTCTCGTCGGCCGCGCATCCCTTCGGCACCGATCCGCTGGGCCGCGATGTGCTGGCCCGCGTGATCGTCGGCGGCAAGATTTCGCTGCTGGTGGGCTTTGCCTCGGTGCTGGGCGGCGCGCTGCTGGGCATCGTGATGGGTCTCATCGCCGGGTACTACCGCGGCTTCTGGGACATGATCGTGATGCGCTTTGCCGACGTGCAGCTGGCGCTGCCCTTCATCCTGGTGGCGATCACGTTCATCGCCATCCTGGGCGGCGGGCTGTTCAACGTCATCTTCTTCATGATCGTGTCGCAATGGGTGCAGTACGCTCGCCTGGTGCGGGCGCAGGTGCTGGCGTTGCGCGAGCGCGAGTTCGTGCTGGCCGCGCGCGCCTTCGGGGTGCGCGACCTGGCGATGATCCGCCACCACATCGTGCCCAACCTGCTGGGTCCGCTGGTGATCCTGATGACGCTGAACGTCGCCAACAACATCCTGCTGGAAAGCAGCCTGACCTTTCTGGGCCTGGGCGTGGATCCCATGATCCCGAGCTGGGGCGGTATGCTTGCCGACGGCCGCACGTACATGCAGACGGCCTGGTGGGTCAGCGTGTTTCCCGGGCTGGCCATCATGCTGACGGTGCTGGGCCTGAACCTGCTGGGCGACTGGCTGCGCGACCGCCTGGATCCGACCGGCAAGGTCTGAAGAATCGATCCGCGCCACGGGCCGGAAGGAATGTTGAGTATGTCGTTGCTGGACAAGAGTTTCGATCGCACGCTGGACGCCTGGACACACGCCTACATGGCGCCGGCATGGCGTGGCGCTGTCGTGGAAGGCTGGGTGTTCGAAGGCGTGGACGCCCGGCGCGCCGCGCAGGCCAAGCTTGAGCAGGCGGGCGTGACGGCGCGCTTTCGCAGCGCGTACAAACCGCTCGTGCACTATTTCCTTGAAGAGGTGGATCGCGAGGGCCTGGTCTCGGCCGAGATCCGCTATCCGCTGCACGAACACGCGCAGGCCAAGCGCTTCACGCTGGAGGCCTACCCGCTTGTGGCGTTGCTGAAAGACGTGCGCGTGACGATGCTGCCCGGCGCCGACGACCTGCACTACGACGTGCGCCTGGCGTATGCCGACGGGCGCACGCTCGACACCCGCGTGTTCGCGCCGAACCAGCTTGGGCATGCGCCGGACGGCACGCCGGAGCTGTCGCCTACCGGCTGGCTGCGCGTGCAGGACGCCAGCGGCGCCGTGCAGACCGATGCCGCGCAGGCCACCGAGTACCAGTTGCTCTTTCGCAGCATCCTGGACACGGTTCGCAACCACACGTGGGGCGCGCACGAGCCGTATTTCGACCGGCTGGAAATCCGCGTGGATCTGCCCGGCATCGACTTCGCCCTGCCGGTGGACGAGGAAATCGTCAGCACGTTCGAAGCGCTGCACGAGGACATCTACTTCTCGCTGCTGGAGCACTTCCAGCAGCATTCCGGCCGCCCCTCCGGCGACCGCGGCCTGCAACCCGGCCAGATCATTCCCGACATCCGCCGTCACGACGGCGCGCCGCGCGTGCAGATCTCGGTGGAGCCCTTCGCCCCGGTCGCTCCCGTGACGCCGGCCGCGCTTCCCGGTCCGCTGGCGCAAGCCCGAGAGCCGTTGTCGGCCGCGCAGATCGCCGGCTGCATGGCGGCCTTTGGCGGCGACACCTTCCAAGCCGTGTCACGCCAAGGCCGACCCGTGTTGGGCACCTATGTGCGCGGGTCCGGCCCGGCCGTCTTCATTTCCGGCGCGCAGCATGCCAACGAAACCTCTGGTGTCGTGGGCGCCTTGCGTGCGGCCGAGGCGTTGGCCGCACGCGGCGACGCGCATTTCGCATTGATCGCCTCCGAGAACCCGGACGGCTATGCGCTCTTTAACCGGCTGCGCGAGCACCACCCGCGCCACATGCTGCACGCGTCGCGCTACAGCGCGCTGGGCGACGACATCGCCTACCGCGAACGCGCGCCGTTTTTCGAACGGGACGGCCGTCACCAGGCGCATGCGATCAGCGGCGCGCAGCTGCATATCAACCTGCATGGCTATCCCGCGCACGAATGGACGCGTCCGCTGTCGGGTTACCTGCCGCGCCACTTCGAGCTGTGGACCATTCCCAAGGGATTCTTCCTGGTCCTGCGCCATCATCCGGGATGGGCCGACCGCGCTCAACGGTTGATCGAAGGCGTCACCGCGCGGCTGGCGCGCAACGTGCCAGGGCTGGTGGAGTTCAACGCGCGGCAGTTGGAACTCTTTCACGCCCATGCGCTCGAAAAGGGGTTTGACGTGCTTAACGGCATCCCCGTGCAGGTCACGGAGACCGATCGCGAGGAGCTTCCCATGGCGCTGATTTCGGAGTTTCCGGATGAAACGGTCTACGGAGACCGATTCGTTTTCGCGCATACTGTGCAGATGGAAACCGTCCTGGCAGCCACGGACCTGTATCGCGCCGGGCTTTAGCGGCTTACCGGTGTCTGACACTCAAGCAACAAGAAAATGAAAATCCGAGAACGCAACCACGGCGACGATCTGGCCCTGGTGGACATCTGGCTCCGTTCGGTGCGCGCCACCCACACTTTTCTGACTGAAAAGGAAATCCAGGCCATGTACCCGCAGGTGCTGAACACGTACCTGCCGTCCGTCAGGGTCTGGGTCTGTGAGGACGATGCCGGCGAAGTGGCCGGCTTCATGGGTCTGACCGGCAACAAGGTCGAGATGCTGTTCGTGGATGCCAACAAGCGAGGCAAAGGCGCTGGCCGCCGCCTGCTGAATTTTGCGCGATCGCTGCATGGCACGCTGCTGGTGGACGTGAACGAGCAGAATCCGCAGGCGCATGGCTTCTACAAGCACTACGGATTTCAGGACGTGGGCCGCTCGGCCTACGACGACTCGGGCCGTCCCTTCCCCATCATCCACATGAAGCTTGCCGGCTGAAGCATCCGCTTCAGTTGCCGTGCGCCTCGTGCCGCGCGCGCCATGCCTTCAGCGCTTCGCGGTAGCGGTCCATCGCTTCGTCGTAAAGGTCATAGACGCAGGGGATGCAGCCGCTGTTGCAGCATTCGTCAGGCGCGGGACGCTCGGGCGGAACAGGCGGCGGGTCGTCGTTGGATGTTGCGGCGGGGCTCGACTTGCCGCCAGTCGGTTTCTTCGTGCTCATCGCGTCATGTTAGCGCCGCGCACCCAGCTCGGGCGCGGTGCGCGCCCTCACACACCTTCCCGCTTGCGCCAGTCCGCCCGGCGGATTTCGTAGCAGACCTTGGGCTCCGGCGCGTCGCCGGTCATGCCGACATAACGCAGCCCGGTCTTTTCCATGACGCGTTGCGACGCCAGGTTTGAACGCAGCGCCACGGCGCCCAGCACGTCGACGGGCAGCAGGCGAAACCCCAGCCCGATCAGCGCACGCGAAATCTCCGGCGCGAAACCCTTGCCCCAGCAGTCGGGATGCAAGGCATAGGCCAGTTCAACGCTTGCCCGCCCCGGCGCAGTGGACACCTTCAACCCCGCGCGGCCCGCGGGCCGGCCCGTGTCGCGGTCTTGCAGCACATACATGCCATAGCCATGTTCGGTCCAGTGGACGATGTTCTGTGCCACGTAGCGCCGGCTGGCCGCCGCGTCGCGCGTGCCTCCCATGGACTGCATGAGGTCGGCATTGGCGTGCATTTCGATCATGAACGGCAAATGCGCCTGGGACATCCGGCTGGCGGACAGGCGCAGGGTCTGGAAATCGTCGGGAAACTCGGCGGACGGCATGGGAGTCGGAGGCGATGGCGGACGAAGTTCGGGGACGGGCTGGCCGTCCGGATGGCGGACCCGCCGATCATACCGGCCGGCGCGGTCTTGCACACTTGCGCCTAACCCTCACCCGCGCCGCAGCCCCACGAGACTCCGAAGAAAAACCGCAGCGTGCTCGCAGAGGTTGGCCAAGGCCGCAGCGGATTCGCCGCGGCCCGCCGCTGCGCCATCGGCGCCCCGCTTATTGCTCGGGATACGCACGCATGGCGGCGGGCTGTTCCGCCACCAGCGCGTCCAGGATACGCTTGCCCACCCGGCCGTCCTGCGGCAGGTTCAGGCGCGCCTGCTCTGCCCGCACGGCATCGCGCGTCTTGCCGCCCGGGATGCCGTCGGCCACCCCGATGTCATGGCCGCGGCCATAAAGCTGCTTCTGCAGTTCCTTGATCTGCGCGCGGGACAGGCCGGGATCGTCGGTCGGCCATGCGGTCACCAGCGCCGGGCCGCCTTGCAGGCGGTTGAGCAACAGCGACACGGCCAGGCCATAGCGGCGCGACTGGTTGTAGTGCAGGATGGCGTCGAAATTGACCGTGGCCAGGAACACCGGTCCGCGCGCGCCGGTCGGCGCAAACAGGTACGCCTGCTGGTCGTTGCCCGAAGGCAGCTTCAACACCGAGCCGTCTCCTTGCTTGACGCCGGCCTGTGCCCATTGGGCGATCGTGCGGCGGTCCTTGGATCCCACGTACTCGGCGTCGGGCTCGGGCGGAATCGCGGCGGCCAGCTCGGCCGGCACGCGCACTTCCACGACGGCGGGCAACCCATGCGTCCATTGGGCGCGGCGCTTGCGCAGATGGTTTGCCGTGGAGGCCAGCGCGTCGGGCAGCGAGTTGTAGAGGTCGATGCGGCCGTCGCCATCGCCGTCGGCAGCCAGTTCGTAGAACGAAGTCGGAATGAATTGGGTCATGCCGAACGCGCCGCTCCAGGAACCGACAAACTTGTCGGCGGGCACGGTGCCGTCGCGCAAGAGGCGCACGGACGCGTAGGCGTTCTTTTCCCAAAGCTGCTTGTTCTCGGTGCAGGCGCGCGTCAGCCAGGCATTGAGGACATCGGTCTTGCCGACCTGGCGGCCGTAGTTGGTTTCGATGCCGAAGATGGCGACCAGCGTCGCGGGGTCAACCTGGTATTGCTGGCTGATGGCGCCGAGCTCCTTGCCGTATTTGGAGAGCACGGCCTTGCCGTCCTGCACGCGCTCGTCGTCGACCGTCTTGGCGATGTAGTCCCACCAGCTTTCGCGGCCCTCGGGCTGACCCTTGGCCGACGCGACGGTCGTGGGCAGCAGCGTGGCGTTGGCCGTGTACTTGTCCCAGTCGGCGACGGTCAGGCCGTTCGCCGTGGCGCCCTTGCGCAGCTTGTCGATGCAGGCCTTGGTGTCGAGCTCGGTCGGGACGATGACGGTCGGCGCGGCGGCAGCGGCGGCGGCCGGGGCGGCGGGGGCGGCGGGCGCGGCAGACGCAGCAGGTGCAGCCGGAGCAGCGGCAGCAGCAGGCGCGGCAGACGCAGCCGGCGCGGCGGCGGGGGCCGCAGAAGCGGCGGGTGCCGCAGCGGGCGCGGCATGCGCGGCCGGCGCCGGCGTATCGTCAAAGCTGCGTTTGGGTTTGAGCACAGGCTGTTGCTGTTCCGGCGCGGGCGTCTGGACGCGCGATCCGGTGGCCGATCCGGGCGACTGCGCCTGCGCGGCGCTGGCGGCAGCGGCGGTCAGTGCCGCGGCCAGCAGCACGCGGGAAAGGCTGTCGATTCGAGGACGGGAGAAACTCTGGCGCATGGCTTTCCTGAAAAATCGAAGTCAGCCGGGATCGTACCGCGACCAGCCGCCGAAATCGAACGCGCCCCCCCAGCTAGGCCGCCGCGCCGTGCTGGAATCCCGCCGGTGGCGCGCGCAGCACGCGCCGGCACAGCCACATCGCAATCAGGCTGAAAATCGCAAAGCCGCCCATCTGCCCCAGCATCACGCCCTCGGGCCCGCCCAGGTGCGCGCCCAGCCACACGAAGGGTATGGTGCCCACCGTGGCGCGCAGCCAGCCGATAGCGGTGGAATACGTGGCGTATCCCAGGTTGTTGAACACCGAGATCGCGACGAAGAACAGGCTGTTCAGCGCCCACGCAAAGCTGCCGACGCGGCAGAAGAAGACGATCAGGTCGCGCCCGGGCCCAGTGACCCGGAAGACATCCGGCATCCACGGCGCCAGCACCGCCAGCACGACAGCCGCCGAAAACCCATACAGCAACGCCCAGCGCGTCGTAAGCGCCACGGTGGCCTTCACGCGGTCCCAGTGGCCGGCCCCCAGGTTCTGCCCGAGGATCGGGCCGATGGCGCCGGGCAGCACGAAGAACAGCGAATAGGCCAGTTGCAGCAGCCGGTCGACCACCGTGGCGCCCGCCAGCACGCTGGGACCGAAGCTGGAATAGGTAGAGACGGTAAAGATGACCGCCGCCGGCGTGGCCAGGGTGGTCAGCGCCGCAGGCAAGGCGATATTGCCGATGGCGCCCAGGTGCTCGCGTAGTTCCCGCGCAGGCGGCCAGGTCACCAGCCGATGCTTGCGGAACACCAGCCAGGCGCCCAGCACCACGGTGGCGACGCGCCCCACCCCGCCGGCCCAGGCAATGCCCTCCATGCCGCCGTCCAGCACGAAGATGACGATGGGGTCGAGCACGGCGACCGTGCCGGTGCCGGCCAGCAGCACCCACATCGATTGCCGCCCCTGGCCGGCCGCGCGCAGCAGATTCGACAGCATCATTCCGATACCCATGACCACCGCGAACGGCGTGGTGATGAGCACGTACGACAGCAAATGGTCGCGCACGTCTTCGGCCAGGCCAATGGCGGCGGTAAACGGGCCGATCGCCGCCAGAAACATCGCGCCCGCCGCCACCGCAGCAGCCGCCATCAGGATCAGCGACGCGCCCGCAAGCGTGCGCGCCCGGCCGGCGTCCTGGGCGCCAAGCGCACGCGAGACCAGCGCCGCGCCGCCCACCGTGACGCCGATGCAGACGGACGTGATGGTGAATTGCGTCATGGACCCGAAGCCCACCGCGCCCAATACGGCTTCGTCCTCGAGCGTGCCCAGGTAAAGCAGCGACAGGAACTCCACGGCGAAGACGGCCAGCATGCTGGCCCAGCCGGTCAGGATCATCTCGAGCACGTGCCCGCCGAGCGGGCCGGTCACGAAGCGGGCGTGGGATGCGGGTGCGTTCAAGGCAAGTCTGCCATTGCGCGATGAGGCGTGAGCGGCATTACTGGCGCGGGGCCATTGCGCGGCGTTGTTTGCGTGCCGTTATTGCGCAGCCTGCGGCGCGTCGCGCAATTGCGCCAGGCGCTGCACCGCCAGTTCATAACCCTGGGCCGCGGCGGCCTCGTACCAGCGCAACGCTTCCTTCATGTCGAAGTGCTCCATGACGAGGCCCTGCATGTATTGGGCGCCCGGCTCGCCGCGCTGCGCCGCAGCCAGCATCGCCCGTTCGGCCATGCCGTCCTGGCGCGGCGATTCGCCATAGATGTGGGCATTGCCGCCCTCGATGGTGCCGCCCAGCTCGCGCAGCGAGGGCGGGGTTTGTATGAACAACTGGCGCCAGAACAGCGCGACCAGCACCACGAATAGCGCAAAAAAGAAGGTCCAGGTAAAAAGCCGTTTGGCGGTCATGTTTTTCTCGGTCTCGATGAAGGCAGGCTCGCGCCCGCGGAATTCAGGGATGATTGGCGGCGGGCGCAAACCAGTATTGGAACAAATCGCCGCGATTGGTGTACCAGGGCAGCAGCATTCCGATGCTGTCGGACTCGCGTTGCACCGTCAGCAGCAGCCCGCCCGCGTCCTTGCGCAGAACGGCAACGTGGCGCCGCACGCCCATGGATTCATGCTGGCGCCAATCATGCCGCACGCTGATCCATAGCCGGCCCTGCGTGCAACCGGCAGCGCGCCAGATCGTGTTGCCGGGGCGCATGGGCTCGCCGCCCGAGACCATGGAGCTGGCGCCGTCGTCGTGGACCGCAAGTAGCGCGGCCTCGTGCGCACCTTGCCCATCGTGCGTCTCAATCTGCCAACCGCGCGCATCGGCGACGAACGAAACGGTCGAGCGGGATGACGGCTTCCACGCCGGAAGCGGCGCATCGCGCATGCCCGGCAGATCCAAGGGGTAAAGCAAAAATCCACGCAGGTCTTCGAGCAGGACAGCGTCGGCATCGCCCGCGCGGCGTTCGCCCTGGGCGCGATAAGTGCCGGTCAGGTCGGGACATTGCGCCGGATCCGACGGCAACAGGACTTGCGTGTTGTCTTTGAAGGACGGCCACCTCACGGCGACCTCGTCCACGCGCGACGCGGTGCAGCCGGCCAGCGCCGCGGCCAGCAAGGTGATCGTTGCGAGGACGCCGGCACGTTTGGCGTTGGGCCAGCCTTCACGCTGGGTGACGCATTGCGCGGCACACCAGCCGCCCCGCTCCTTCAAAGTCAATGCCGCTCTCCCGTTGCAAGCCGAAGCCCATGCAGGCGTCGAACTATATCCCGAATCCCGCACTGCGTTGCCAAGCGCCCGGCACGGGAGAATAATCGGCAAATCGCTTCCGCTCCCCTGCGCCATGACACCGTTCCGAGGCAAACTTCGCATCCGGCACCTGGAGATCGTGCTGACCGTCTCCGAATTGGGCAACCTGTCCAAGGCGGCGGCGCAGTTGCACAGCACGCAATCGGGCCTGTCCCGCGCGATCGCCGAGATCGAGGAGCTGGTGGGCGCGCGGCTGTTCGAGCGCACGGCAAAGGGCACGACCTGCACGCCGCTGGGCGACGCCATGTGCCGCCACGCGCGGCAGTTGCTGACCGGTTTTCGCAAGGCCGAGGTCGACCTGGCCGCCGTCTCGCGCGGTGAAGAAGGCAGCCTGACCGTGGGCTGCTTTTCCATGTTTGCGGGCTGGCCGGTAGCGCAGGCCGCGCGCGACTACCGCGAGGCGCATCCGCGCATCACGCTCACCATCGAGATCGGCACGCACGAACGGCTGATCGAGGACCTGGACGCCGGCGCGCTGGACGTGTTGATCAGCCGTTTCTCGTCCACCGTGAATCCGGAGATCTACCGGTCGACCACCCTGCTGGAGGATCCGGTGGTGCTGGCCTGCGCCACGCACCATCCGCTGACGCGTCTGCCGCAGGCCACGCTGGCCGATTACGTGGCCTATCCGTGGATCACCGCCCTGCCCGGCAGCCGCATCCGTGGCGAGCTGGAATTGTCCCTGCGCCAGGCCGGTCTGGCGATTCCGGATATGATCGGCGTCCTGTCGCTGGAATTCGGCCGCGAATTACTCGTGGACGGACACTACCTGTGGATGCTGCCCGGCAGCGTTGCAGCCGTCCGGCAGGCGCGCGGCGAACTCGCCGTGCTGCCGGCCCGTCCCGCCCTGCGCAGGTCGCCCCTTGCCGCCATCTGGCGCCGCGACCGCCCCAGCACCCGTCAGGCGCGCGCCTTCGCCGCCCAGCTCGAACGCACCATCCAGGCCGATGGCATCGCGCTGGCCGCATGAACCGCGCGCCGCATCCCGAACACGCACCTCATTCATACCGGAGCACCCATGTACGACTGGCTCAACGCATTGCCCAAGGCGGAATTGCACCTGCATCTGGAGGGCACGCTCGAACCCGAGCTGCTCGTCAAGCTGGCGCAACGCAACGGCGTGGCGCTGCCCTGGCCCGATATCGACGCCCTGCGCGGCGCCTACAACTACAACAACCTGCAGGAATTCCTGGACCTGTACTACATGGGCGCGGACGTCCTGCGCACCGAGCAGGATTTCTACGACCTGACGTGGGCCTACCTGCTCAAATGCCACGAGCAGAACGTGGTGCACACCGAGCCCTTCTTCGATCCGCAGACCCACACCGACCGCGGCGTGCCGTTCGAAACCGTGCTGAACGGCATCAGCCAGGCGCTGGCTGACGGCCGCAAGCAACTGGGCGTGACCAGCGGGCTGATCCTCAGCTTTCTGCGCCACCTGCCCGAAGAACAGGCCATGCGTACGCTGGAGCAGGCGTTGCCGTATCGCGACGCCTTCATCGCCGTGGGCCTGGACAGCAGCGAACAAGGCTTTCCGCCGCGCCTCTTCCAGCGGGTGTTCGACCGCGCGCGCGCCGAAGGCCTGCCGGCCGTGGCGCATGCGGGCGAGGAAGGCCCGCCCGAATACATCTGGGAGGCGCTGGACCTGCTGAAGGTGCTGCGTATCGACCACGGCGTGCGTGCCGCCGAAGACCCGAAGTTGATCGCGCGCCTGATCGACGAGCAGATTCCGCTGACCGTCTGTCCGCTGTCCAACACCCGGCTGCGCGTGTTTGATCACATGCGCGAGCACAACATCCTGTCGCTGCTCGATGCCGGGGTGAAGGTCACGGTCAACTCCGACGACCCCGCCTACTTCGGCGGCTATGTCACCGAGAATTTCCACGCGCTCCACGAACACCTGGGCATGACGCGCGAGCAGGCGCAGGCGCTGGCGGACAACAGCCTGGACGCACGCATCGCTAAATAGCGGAAGGTTCCGATGGCGGGATCCGGGTCGCGACGGTCCGGACAGTCCCCATCCAGCCATGCGTGTTGCGCATGGCTATGTTCAAAACCGGAATGCCCGGCGCGGCACTTTCCTCCCTACCATTAGTCCGGCGGCAGCACAGATTGCCGCCGCTGGACGATGAACAACGATACAAGGGGCAGGAATATGAGTGAACGCGTGAAGGCGGCGCTGCGCACTGGCACGCTGGTTGGCGTGCGCGACGGCGGCGTGTGCCGCTATGGCGCCATTCCGTATGCGCAGGCGCCCGTGGGCGAACTGCGCTTTGCACCGCCGCAACCGGCGGACATTCGCGGCGAATTCGACGCTACGGGTACCGGCCCCGTCCCGCCGCAGTTGCCCTCGCGCCTGCGCGGCGCCATGGGCGATTTCGACGCCGAACAATCCGAAGACTGCCTGCACCTGACGGTCTGGACGCCTGCGGCAGACGGCAAGCGCCGGCCCGTGGTCGTCTGGCTGCACGGCGGCGCCTGGCAGAGCGGCGGCGGCGCGCTGGACTGGTACGACGGCGCCCGCCTGGCCGAACGCGGCGACGTAGTGGTCGTGGCCGTCAACTACCGGCTGGCCGCACTGGGCTGGCTGTACGTGCCCGGGCAAACGGCCAACGTCGGCTTGCTGGATCAGGAACTGGCGATCGACTGGGTGCTGGACCACATCCAGGATCTGGGCGGCGATCCGGCGCGCATCACGGTCATGGGCCAATCGGCAGGCGCCTCGTCGATCTGCGCCATGCTGGCGCGCCAGCCGCGCTTCTCCCGCGCCATCCTGCAAAGCGCCGCGCTGGGCCGCGGCTTTCGCAGCGCGCAGCAGGCCGACGCGCTGGGTCAGGTCTTTCTGCGCGCGGCCGGCGCCGACTCGCTTTCGGTGGCGCGCGAGCTGCCGGTGTCCGCGTTGCTGGCGGCGCAGCAGGCGCCCGAGGTCGTGCAGGCCCTGCGGGCCGAAGGCAGCAGCCGCAGCCTGTTCTCGCCGGTGCTGGACGGCCAGGTGCTGCCGAAAGAGATCGCCCCGGCGCTTTTGACCGCCGCGGGCCGCGCGGACGTACTGGTCTGCTACACGCGCGACGAAATGGCCGCGTTCCCGGACCACGGCACCGACGCCGCCAGCCAGGAGATGGGCGACGCCGTGTTCGGCGCGCCCTCCCGGCTTTGGGCCCGTCAGGCCGTGGCCCAAGGCCGCAACGCCTGGCTGGCGCGCTTTGATGTCGCGCCGACGGACCGCTTCGGCGCCTGCCACTGCATTGAATTGCCGTTCGTGTTCGACACGCTGCAGGCATTTGCCGATGCCCCGATGTTGGCAGGACTACCTGCCGCGCAGGGCGAGCAACTGGCGCGCCAGACGCAGACCGCATGGCTGGCGTTCATCCGCGGCGATGCGCCGGATTGGCCGCAAGCGCCACACATGCAGATCCTGGCCTGAGCCCGCTACGCCACACGACAGGCGCCGGCCTTGCCGCCGCGCCCCGCATACCAACAACACAAGGGGAATTCCATGTTCAAGCAAACCTTCCTCGCGCTCGCGCTTGCCCTGCCGCTTGCCGCCACCGCCGCCTATCCCGACAAGCCGGTCAAGATCATCGTGTCCAATCCGCCCGGCGGTCCGGTCGACGTCATGCTGCGCGTCCTCGCCAGCAAACTCGGCGCGGCCTGGGGCCAGCCCGTGGTCGTGGAAAACAAGCCGGGCGCCTCAGGCATCATCAGCACCGGCGCACTGGTCAAGTCCGCGCCAGACGGCTACACGCTCGGCATGGTCGTCGCGTCATCGGTGACCATCGTGCCGTTTGCGGTGGACAGCTTGCCGTTCGACACGCAAAAGGACTTGCAGCCCATCTCGCTGGTGGCGCGCACGCCGTTCATCTTCATCGTGCCCAAGGACAGTCCGCTCAAGACCTGGGAAGACTTCGTGCGCGAAAGCAAAGCGCGCAATCTGAGCGTGGGCTCGTTCTCGATCGGCACCGCGTTTCACCTGGTCTGGGAACAGACGGCGCGGCGCGCCGGCATCAAGGCGCTGTACGTGCCGTCATCCTCGTCGGGCAAAACGCAGAATGACCTGATCGGCGGGCAGCTCGACGTGGGCCTGGACGCCCCGTCCAGCTCGAAAGGCCTGATCGACAGCGGACGGCTGCGGGCGCTGGCAATCACCAGTCCGCAACGCTTTGGCGGCCTGCCCGACACGCCCACGTTGAAGGAGTCGGGACTGGACTACGCGCCGCAGCCGTGGATCGGTCTGATGGGACCGGCCGGCATCCCCAAGGACCGCGTCGCGCAGATCCAGAAGGCGGTGACCGACGTCCTGAAGGATCCGGCCATGAAAGCGCAGATGGAAACGCTGGGCATGATTCCGATCGGCAGTTCGCCCGAGGAACTGGCGGCCACCATCGAGGCCGATCGCGCCGAGATGGGACCGCTGATCAAGGAGCTGGGCATCAAGCTGCAATAGCGCCGGGGCGCGGTAAATTCCGCGCAACGTAAGCACTGGAAACAGGGCCCCTTGCGCTCGGGCGCTCGGGTAAGATCCTTGTCAATAACAAGTTAACTACCCCGAGGAGGAGAGCATGCCGCAACGCAATTCCCTGTTCCGTCTGGCGCCCTTGGCGCTGGCCGCCCACCTGATCTTTTCCGGCCCGGCGGCCGCGCAAGGCGCGCCCGGCACGCAAGGCACGGTGCAACCCGCCGCTAACCCCGCGCTGGCCGCGCAGATTGACGAACGCGCCAAGGCCATCGAAGACAAGCTTATCGCGTGGCGCCGCGACATCCATCAGCATCCGGAGCTCGGCAACCAGGAACACCGCACGTCCAAACTGGTCGCCGATCATCTGCGCGCGCTGGGCATGGACGTGAAGACCGGCGTTGCGGGCACCGGCGTGGTCGCGGTCCTCAAGGGCGGCAAGCCAGGGCCCGTGGTGGCGCTGCGCGCGGACATGGACGCCCTGCCCGTCAAAGAACAGGTAGACGTGCCGTTCGCGTCCAAGGCCAAGGGCACGTACCTCGGCAAGGAAGTCGACGTCATGCACGCGTGCGGCCACGATGCGCACACGGCGATCCTGATGGCGGCCGCCGAAGTGCTGGCCGGCATGAAGGACGAGCTGCCCGGCACGGTCAAGTTCATCTTCCAGCCCGCCGAGGAAAGCCCCTCGGACTTCGAGCCCGACGGCAAGAAGGTCTGGGGCGCGAAGATGATGGTGCAGGAAGGCGTGCTGGACAATCCCAAAGTCGACGCGATCTTCGGTCTGCACGTGTCCAGCGCTTACCCGGCCGGCTGGCTGGCATGGCGCGCAGGTCCCGCAATGGCCGCCGCCGACCAGTTCTGGATCGACGTGACCGGCAAGCAGACGCACGGCGCGCGCCCGTGGTCCGGCATCGACCCCATCGTAGTCAGCTCGCAGATCATCCTGGGTTTGCAGACCATTCCCAGCCGACAGATCAACAGCATGCTGGAACCGGCGGTGATCACGGTGGGCGCCATCCACGGCGGCAACCGCATGAACATCGTGCCCGACAGCGTTGCGATGACCGGCACCATCCGGACATACGACGAAGGCATGAAGAAGGACATCCATCAACGCATCGCACGCACCGCGGACATGATCGCGCAAAGCGCGGGCGCCAAGGCGGACGTGCGAGTCGTCGAGCTTTACAACGCCACCGTCAATCCGCCGGCGCTGGCCGAGCAGATGGGTCCCACGCTGCGGCGCGTGGCGGGCGAAGGCAACTATGGCTTGCAACCCAAGTCGACGGCGTCCGAGGACTTTTCGTTCTATCAGGAGAAGGTGCCCGGCATGTTCTTCTACCTGGGCGTAACGCCCAAGGGAACGGATGTCGACAAGGCCGCACCGAACCATTCGCCGCGCTTTCACGTTGACGAGTCGGGGCTCATCAACGGCGTGCGCGCGCTGTCGAACCTGACGGTCGACTACATGGCGAGCGCGCACAAGGGCAGTTGATCGTTCTTACCGGGATCGCCGGTGCACGCGCCGCGTCCATCGCGGAACGTGCATCGGCAACGGTGGCGACAGGCTTCACGCCTGCTATCGCTTCGGCTACCAGGACGGCATAAGCAAACGGCTACAAATTCTTTGTCAGCCGCCGCCCCGCTTCTTACAGTGTGCGCCTTTGCCGCCATGCGGCCGCACGACAGAAGCTTTCGCCATGCCGATCTCCCGACGCAAATTCCTGCTTGCCAGCACGCTGGCGCTGCCGCTGGCTCGGCCTCGCGTGGCACGCGCGTCAGACTGGCCCGCGCGTCCCATCCGTCTTGTCGTCACGTTTCCGCCCGGTGGCGCCAGCGACATCGCCGCGCGCATCATTGCGCCCGTGCTGGCCGAACGGCTGGGTCAGTCCATCGTGATCGAAAACAAGCCGGGCGCGGGCTCGACCATCGGCGCAAATCTTGTCGCACAGTCGCCCGCCGACGGCTACACGTTGCTGATGTCGAACTCGGCGCCCCTGTCGATCTCGCCGGCGCTGATGCCGCAGGGCGGTTACGACGCGCTGGCCAGCTTCCGCCATATTGCCTACCTGGGCGCAGTGCCCACGGTGTTTGTCGTGCACCCGTCCGTGCCGGTGTCCAGCCTTGCCGAGCTGACCGCCTGGATCAAGGCGCAGGACCAGCCGGTGCAATACGGCAGCGGCGGGCTGGCCTCCGTGGGGCAGATCGTGGGCGAGCTGTATTCGCGGCAGACGGGCGCGCCGCTGCAGCACATCCCGTACAAGGGCTCCGGCGCCATGCGCAACGATCTGCTGGGCGGACAGATCCGCGTGGCGGTGGATGCCCTGCCGCAGAACCTGCCCTTCCTGCGTTCAGGGCAACTGCGTCTGTTGGCCGTCACCACGCAGGACCGCGTGCCGCAGGCGCCCAGCATCGCTTCGGTGGGCGAATTGGGCTATCCGGGCTTGGTCGCGGAAAACTTCATCGGGCTCTCCGCCCCCGCGGGTCTGCCCGACGCGGTCGCCGTGCGACTGCACACAGAGGTCGGATACGTGCTGGGCAAGCCGGACATTCGGGCCAAGCTCGAGGGCCAGGGCTTCGTGCTGGCGCAGAAGACGCCGGCGGAGTTCACCGATTTCGTGCGCCGGCAGGCCGATAGCTGGGGGCCGGTCGTGCGCGCGACGGGAGCCAGCCTGTGAGCGCCCGCCGTCTGCTCGTGCTGTTCGGCTTTCCCGGCCGGGGCGGCTTCAACGAGGCGGCATTGCAGGGCGCCGAGCGCGCGGCGCGAGCGGGCCATGCGCTGCACGAGGAATGGGTCGCGGCCACTGATCCGGCCGCGCGTGCCGAGCGCCTTGCGCAGTTGTGCAACGGCAATCCGGATCTGGTGATCGTGCACGGCGGCCAGGGCGACGTGCCCGTTGCCGAGGTGGCGCCGCATTTTCCGCGCACGCAGTTCGCGATCACACAAGGCAGTCATACGGCGGCCAACGTCGCGAGCTATGAGATTCTGCAGGAGCATTCCGCGTTTCTTGCCGGGATTCTGGCCGGCTTGCGGACGCAGGGAGATGGCGCGGGCGGCCCGGTCGCGGGGGGACGCCCCGCGGATGGCCGCCCCGCGGATGGCCGCCCCGCGGGTGGCCGCCCCGCACACCTCTCCGGCGAGCGCGTCCGGCCCGGTCTGAAGGGCCGCGCCGCCTTTGCCGACGGCGTGCGCCGCGTGACGGGCCGGGATCCGCTTACGGGCTTTTGCGGCAATCAGCACGACCCCGACCTGGGTGAGGCCTGGACACGTGCGCTCGCCGCACAACGCGCCCGCGTGCTGTTCGCGATGATGGATGGCGGCCGCGACGGCGTCACGCGCGCCTGCCGCGAGGCCGGCATCTGGCAGATCGGCAACGTGCTGGATTGGGTGGCCCGCGATCCGGAGGTCTATCTGGCATCGGCGCTGGCGGACTCCGGCCTGTGCGTGGAGCGAGCAACCGCGGACCACGCCGCGGGCGCGCTGGCCGTGGGACGCATCACGCGTTTCGGCCTGGAGGCTGCGGCCTCGTTGCGGCTCGTGCTAGGCGCAGACGTCACCGCCTACGAGCGGCGCGAGCTGGACGCGTGGTCTGGGCGCCTGGCGTCCGGCGAGATCGAGATTGCCAGCCACTACGACGGCGAGGAATTCGCGCTGTCGTAGTTGCCCTCGCAGCGAAACCGCGCCGGCAACATGTGGCGCGTTGTGGGCCACGTGACTCACTGCCCTGCGCACACATCTTCCCAGCCTTGCGGGCATCCCGCATTGACGCGTCGCGATGCCGTGGCTACAGTGGCCGGCAGTCTTGCGGCATGGCCTTTGCGCCGCATTTTCGAACCGCCCGCGGTCCCGCCGTTGGCCCAACACTCCGGATACCCATGAACAGCTTCCGCGTCGGCATCGCCGGCTTCGGCGCCATCGGCCAGGCCGTGGCGCAATCCCTGGATGCGGGCCTGCCCGGCCTGACGCTCGCCGCCGTCGCGGTGCGCGATCCCAACGCCCCGCCCGCCTTCGGCTGGAAGAACGGCGCGCCCACGTTCACCACCATTGGCGGCCTGGCCGAGCACTGCGACGTGGTCGTGGAATGCGCGCCCGCTGCCGTGTTCCGCGACATCGCCGAACCCGTGCTTCGCGCCGGCAAGAAGATGGTCGTGCTCAGTTCCGGCGCGCTGCTGCGCCACGAAGACCTGATCGGCATCGCGGGCCAGCACGGCGGCCAGATCATCGTGCCGTCGGGCGCCATCCTGGGCCTGGACGCCATCACCGCCGCCGCCGAAGGCGTCATCCATTCCGTCACGATGATCACCCGCAAGCCGGTGCGCGGCCTGCTCGGTGCGCCGTACCTCACCGAGAACAACATCGACATCGAAGGCATCACCGAACCGCGCCTGATCTTCCGCGGCTCGCCGCGCGAGGCCGCTGTCGGTTTTCCGGCCAACCTCAACGTGGCCGTCAGCGTGTCGCTGGCAGGCATCGGTCCGGACCGCACCACGCTGGAAATCTGGGCGGATCCTTCGCTCGAACGCAACGTGCACCGCGTCGAGGTCGTCTCCGATTCCGCCTCGTTCTCGGTGGAAATCCAGAACATCCCGTCCGCCAATCCCAAGACCGGACGCATCACCGCGCAAAGCGTGATCGCCGCGTTGCGCAAGCTGACCGGACCGCTGCGCGTGGGCACCTGATTTTCGGTAAAGCGCATAAAAGGCCGCTGCTTGCGGCCTTTTTTTGCACCTTTGTTTGGTCCGGTGTCAGACACCCTTGTGGCGCCTTATCTGCGGGGCGGTCACTTCTAACGGGTGTCAGACACCTTGCAGATTCCCCTGCACTCTTTATGCCGCCGCTCTGCGCAGCGCATCGCCGTGGCGGGTCGCCGGCATCGGGCCGACCTTCCAGCGGCCCGTTCCATCCAGATCCAGCCGCTGCGTATGGAAAGCATCCAGCGTGCTGCGATGCCCCACGCTGACCAGCATGCTGTCCGGCAACGCGTCGCGCAGCAGGCTGTACAGCATGTGCTCCAGTCCCTCGTCCGTGGCCGACGTTGCTTCGTCCAGAAACACCAGCGCCGGCCGGTTGTACAGCACGCGCGCAAACGCGATGCGCTGCTGTTCACCCAGCGA
>Ga0213828_1001135_pt1 | contig 22790 bp, 21 predicted proteins | sample MC6MC0897MG_FD_180664 | JGI IMG/M metagenome (GOLD analysis project Ga0213828, IMG submission 180664) | Enriched soil aggregate microbial communities from Iowa State University, Ames, United States - MC6-MC0897-MG | ecosystem: Environmental > Terrestrial > Soil > Unclassified | place: USA: Iowa... | reverse complement strand
GTTCGTTGAGGGCGATGAAGTAACGCAACTGGCGAAGATCCATATGCTTTTCCGGCATCCTAAAAATAGCTCGAAGGCATTTGCGACGAGGGTTGCTAGAGGTTTTAAATGCAAGCTCTTATTCCGTCAACGAAGCATGCGAATATCTATTAGATGTAAATGGAATATAGATAGAGCGTTGTTTCGCTGCCGTCCAACCGTAAGCAGTCGATGAGGGTCTACCCATGAGCAATGCCGCACTCGCAGTAAATCCCGCTGTCCACGCGCTGGAAATTCATCCGGTGGCCGGTCGTATCGGTGCCGAGATCCGTGGTGTGCATTTGTCCGGTGAGCTGGACGCCGCCACCGTCGAAGCCATTCAACAGGCACTGGTTCAGTACAAAGTCGTGTTCTTCCGCGAACAGACTCAGCTCGACGATCAGCGTCAGGAAGCCTTCGCCCATCTGCTCGGCGAACCGGTGGCGCACCCGACCGTGCCGTCGCGTGAAGGCACGCGTTATCTGCTGGAGCTGGACGGCGCTGAAGGCCAGCGCGCCAACTCCTGGCACACCGACGTGACCTTCGTCGACGCCTACCCGAAAGCCTCGATCCTGCGCTCCGTGGTGGCACCGGCATTCGGTGGCGACACGCTGTGGGCCAACACCGCGACGGCGTACAACGGCTTGCCAACCGAGCTGCGTGAACTGGCCGACAAACTGGTTGCCGTGCACAGCAACGAATACGACTACGCCAGCGCCAAGCCGGACGTCTCGGCAGAGAAGCTTGAGCGCTATCGCAAGGTCTTCACCTCCACCGTTTACGAGACCGAGCACCCGGTGGTGCGCGTGCATCCGATCAGTGGCGAAAAGAGCTTGCTACTGGGGCATTTCGTCAAACGTATCAAGGGTTATTCGCAGGCGGATTCGGCGCATCTGTTCGGGCTGTTGCAGAGCCATGTGATCCGTCAGGAAAACACCGTGCGCTGGCGCTGGAAGGCCGGTGATGTGGCGATCTGGGATAACCGTTCGACGCAGCATTATGCGATTGATGATTACGGCACTCAGGATCGGGTGGTGCGTCGGGTGACGTTGAAGGGGGAAGTGCCGGTTGGGGCTTCTGGGCAGCGTAGCCAAACCATTAAAGGGCGTGATTGAAGATCAAAAAACCCTCACCCCAGCCCTCTCCCAGAGGGAGAGGGAGCCGACCGAGTTGTCTCCCGTTATGCATCGACCTGAAAGATCTTTATCGATTATGGATTCGGTGAAGCACGATCAGGTCGGTGTACCTCTGAAATATCCCCCATTCAGTCCCCTCTCCCTCCGGGAGAGGGTTAGGGTGAGGGGCTCTTCCCGCTACCAAACACCAATCTGAACAACCTTCTCGGTCTCCGGCTCACCGTAGCGAAACCGCTGCCCGCGCAAATCTATCTCCCGATGACTGATCGTGGTGCGCCGCTTCAACCCCCGCACCCACTCAAACAAATACCCCGCATGTTCCTCGTGCACCGCCGCATACGCCGGGTCATCCCCCAGGTCGCGCAACTCCTGCGGATCATTGAGCAGATCAAACAACTGCGGTCGAAAGCCGTCGTACGCCAGGTATTTCCAGCGCTCGCTGCGCACCATGGTCATCCGGCAACGATCAATCGGCTGGCCCAAACGCTCACGTGCCGGCGCCTGGAAGGCGTAGTCGTATTCGCTGATTGCATAGCGGCGCCAGTCCGGATGTTCACCGTGCAGAAGCGGGATCAACGAACGCCCTTCAAGCCGATGCTCCGCGCCCGGCAATCCCAATGCCTGAAGAAACGTCGGCAACGCATCGATGGTTTCTGTCAGTCGATCATCGACGGTTCCCCGGGTGACATCCGCCGCCGCCCGAGGGTCGCGCACGATCAACGGCACCCCCACCGCCTGCTCCAGCAAAAACTCCTTCTCGCCGAGCCAGTGATCACCGAGAAAGTCGCCGTGATCGCTGGTGAACACGATCAACGTGTCATCCCAGCGACCGTTGCTCTGCAGAAAATCGAACAGCCGTCCGAGTTGATCATCCACCTGCTTGATCAGCCCCATGTACGTAGGGATTACAGTCAATCGTACTGAATCGCGGGAAAAGTTGAGGCTTTCCTCATGCTGGCGAAACGCAGTGTATACGGGGTGTTTGCTGGCTTCGGAGGGCGTCGCGCGGACCGCTTCGAGAATCGATTTCGTACTGTACAAGGCGTGGTACGGCGCTGGTACGATGTAGGGCCAGTGCGGTTTGATATACGAGAGGTGTAAACACCACGAGTTCTCGCCTTGCTCGGTGATGAAGTCGATGGCTCGATTTGTAGTGTAGACAGTCTCTGAGTGTTGCTCGGGAATTCGTGCTGGCAAATTCGCATGACGCATTTGCCAGCCACTGAGGATTTCGCCGTTTTCGCCTTCGGCGGCATTGGCCCAGTCGTGCCAGGGGTTTTTGCCGTCGAAGCCGTGTTCGCGCAGGTAATGCGTATAGGGCGCGGATTCGCGTTTGTCGTCGAACAGCGGGTCGTCGGGGTAGATGCCGTCGTGGCGCATGTAGGGTTCGAAACCGACTTCGTTGAGGATTTCGGCTTGCTCGCTTTCGGGATTGATCGCCAGGCGTTGCAAGGCATCGACATTCGCCGTGGCGTGGGTCTTGCCGACCAGCGCCGTACGAATGCCGTGCGGGCGTAGGTAATCGCCAATCGTCAGTTCTTCCAGCGGCAGCGGCACGGCGTTCCACGCCACTTGATGGCTGCTGACATAACGTCCGGTGTAGGCCGACATTCGCGACGGGCCGCAGATCGTGCCTTGGGTGTAGGCGCGGCTGAAACGTACGCCGGCAGCGGCGAGGCGATCGATGTTTGGCGTGTGCAGATGCGGATGGCCGTAGCAGGACAGGTAATCGCGGCGCAGTTGATCGCACATGATGTACAGCACGTTGCGCACGGGGTTTGGCGGGGTGGGCATGGGGTTCACCGGTCAATGGGACAGGCGAGGTATTTCGCTAGGCGTGGGGGTGTTCGGCAAGTGCATTTGGGGAATGGGTTCTATGCACGAAATGCATGGGTGCCTGCACTGGCCCTTTCGCGAGCAAGCTCGCTCCCACATTTAGACTGCGTTCCCCTGTGGGAGCGAGCTTGCTCGCGAAGAGGTCCGATCAGACGGCGAGATTCTGCAGCGAGCAAACCTCCTCATCCTGCTGATCAATCGCTTTGATCTGCTCAATCATCGCCTCGGCCAACGGCGACAACCGATACCCCGCCCGGCTGACAATCCCATAGCGGGTGTACAGCTCTTCTAGATCATCGGCCAACCCTTCAATGCGCAAACACACCAGCTCACCCTTGGCTTGATGCAGCGCATCGGAATACGCCCCGACAATCCCGACCGCATCCGAGCGCAGCACCACACTGAGCAGACTGGAGCTGTTTTCACATTCGACATTCGGGGTGAAATCCGGCCGCCCACTAAGGTCAACGATGACCTTGCGCAAGTTTGGCGGACGAATGCTTACCGCCAGTGGATAGCTCATCAATTGCTCGGCGTTGACCTTATCGAAGCCCGCCAGCGGATGCCCCGCACGGCAGCAGAAATGCCATTTGCGCGGTCGCAACCGGTACGTCAGATAATCCGGATCCGCCTCGAAGTAGCGTGTGTCCGCGACAAAGAATTCGAACTCCTCGCTCATCAGTCGCTTGCTCAGGCTCTGCCAGTCATCGACCTGAAACTGCACCCGCGCTTTCGGATAGCGCCCGATGAAGCTGCCAATCGCCCGAGGGATCAAACCCGCTGCCGGCGCCGGCCCACAACCGAAGCGCAATTCCCCCGCCTCCAGGCCATTGAACTGACTGATTTCGTTGGCCATCTGCTGCGCGCCGCTGACCAGTCTCCGCGCGTGTTCGAGCAGCACCTGGCCCTGTTTGGTCGGCGGTAATTCCTTGCGCCCACGATCAACCAACTGACAGCCGACGCTGTGCTCAAGCGCCTGAATGCTGCGGCTGAACGCCGACTGCGACAGGTTCACCGCCTGCGCGCCGGCGACGAAGCTGCGTTGTTCAGCCAAGGCGATGAAGTGACGAAGTTGGCGCAAGTCGATATGCATTTTTCACATAAAAAATATCCGGGAAATGCATTGGATATGCATTAGGTCGACTCCTTATAAAGGCAATCTCTTATGCAGTAAATATCTGTAAATACATAAATAAATAACTTAAAAGAATATGCAGCGCTAAAGATGTCTGTGTGTTTTTTGACCAGGAGCCGCGCCATGAGTCCGTTGAACCTTGCGTCACCCTTAACGCCACGACGGCTCAAACGCCTGCCTCTGGCCCTGTTGCTGGCAGGGAGCGCGAGCTGGACTCACGGTTACGCCGCCGATGCTGAAACCCCGGCGCCAGTGCCGGCCGGCAAGCCCGCTGCCAACAGTTCGCAACTGGAAACCGTGACCGTCACCACCCGCCGCCGCGAAGAAAGTTCGCAAGATGTACCAACGCCGATGAGCGTGGTCAGCGGGCAGAATCTGGAGACGCAACGGGTCTACCGGATTCAGGATTTGCAGCAATTGGTGCCCAGCGTCAACGTCGCCTACATGCACGCACGCCAGTCCAGCGTGTCGATCCGTGGCCTGGGTAATAACCCGGCCAGCGATGGCCTGGAAGGCAGCGTCGGCCTGTACATCGACAACGTCTATCTGGGCCGCCCGGGGATGGCGGTGTTTGACTTGATGGACATCGAACAGCTTGAAGTCTTGCGGGGGCCGCAGGGCACGCTGTTCGGCAAAAACACCACCGCCGGGGTGATCAACATCAGCACCCGCGCGCCAACCTTCACGCCTGAGCGCAGCATCGAAACCTCGGTCGGCGAGGACGGGTATTTCCAGACCAAGGGCACGATTTCCGGCCCGCTCAACGATCAACTGGCCGGGCGTTTTTCGGCCTATCGCACGCGCAGTGACGGCGACATCAAAAACGAATACGACGGCCATGATTTGAATGGCGGCTCGCGCGAGGGCTTCCGCGCGCAACTGCTGTTCAAGCCCAATGAAGATTTCAACCTGCGCTGGATCGGCGACTACAACGAAGAGGATTCCAGCGCCGGCACCCGCGTGTTGTACAACACCGGGCCGACCATCAACGGCGTCAACCTGTACCAATCGCGCGCCAACGCCGCCGGGGCAACACTGGTCAACGGCTCGCACCGCAAGGTCAATCTGGACAACGATCAGCATGTCACCGTGCATCAGGGCGGCACCTCGGTGGAAGCCAACTGGACGCTCCCGAGTGACTTCACGCTGACCTCGATCAGCTCCTACCGCTTCTGGAATTTCACCCCGCGCAACGACGACGGCCTCAACGTGCCGGCGAGTTACAACGCCGGGGTGTCGGTGGAAGACAAACAGTACTCGCAGGAATTTCGCCTGGCCTCGCCCAAGGGTGAGTTCTTCGATTACGTCGTCGGCGCCTATTACTTCGGCTCGGATCTGGACAATAAATCCTTTGCCTATTACGGCCCGCAAGCCGATATCTGGAATGGCACCCCAGCAGGCGCGCTGGCTAATGTCACCAGCGTCGGCAACGGCCATATCAAGACCGACAGTTTTGCGCTGTTCGCCCAAGGCACCTGGCACCTCACCGAGCGACTGGACTTCACCGCCGGGGTGCGTGGCACCTATGAAGAAAAAAACGCCTGGGTCACGCGCAATGCGCCGGTCGGCGGCGCGGCAGTCACGGGCGCTGCGGCCACGGCGCGACGCGGTCGTGCCGGCGCTTACGATTCCGGCGACTTGAATCAGTACAGCTCCAGTCCTTCCGGGTTGCTCAACCTCAGCTATCGCATCACCGATGATGTGCTCGGTTACGCCACGTTATCCCACGGCGAGAAATCCGGCGGGGTCAACCTCGCCGTCGGTTCCGCTCCGGTGGCCGGCGCCGATTCGCTGCTGATCGGCACCGAACGCGCGAACAACGCCGAACTCGGCTTCAAGAGCACGCTGTGGGATCACCGTCTGCAACTCAACGCCAACGTCTTCTGGACCCAGGTCAACGCTTATCAGACCAACGCCTACGACGCGGAAAATCGCGTGCAGTACCTGACCAACGCCGGTTCCGTGCGCTCGCGCGGGGTCGAGTTCGAAAGCACGGTGATCCCGCTGCGCGGCCTGACCCTGAACATCAATGGCTCCTACAACGACGTCAGCTACCTCTCGTACAAAGATGCCCCGTGCCCGCCGGAAGTCAGCCAGGCGCCGGGTGCTCCAGCGTCTTGCGACCTCAGCGGCCATCAAGTGGTCGGCGCCTCGAAGTGGATCGGCAACGCCAACGGCGAATACAAATGGAATCTGGATAACGGCTTCGAACCTTACGTCACCGCGAGCTATGCATTCCGTTCGAAAGCGGTCGGCACGGTCGAGGATTCCGACTACGGCCAGATCCCGAGTTACGCCGTGGTCAACTTCTCCACCGGTCTGCGCGGCGATTTCAATCAGGGCCAGTGGGACGTGTCGCTGTGGCTGAAAAACGCCTTCGACAAAACCTACTACACGACCCTGTGGACGGGCGGCAACGGCGGCTATGAAGGCCTGCTCGGCACACCGCGCACCCTCGGCGTAACCGGTCGCTACGACTTCTGATTCGTCACTCAAGGAGCTGCATCATGTTGCGTATCAAAACCGCTTTGCCGGTGTTGCTGTCCGGCGCAGTGCTCAGTGCCGGCGCCTTCGCCGCACCGAGTGTTTACCCGACGGGCGTCACTCGTTACGACCCGAACAAGGCGTTCAACCAGTACGTGATTTTCAGCGGCGCCGACAAGCAGACACACCTGATCGACATGAACGGCAACGAGGTGAAAACCTGGCCACAGGCAGGTTTCCCGTCAGCGATCATCGATCCAAAACTGGTCGGCGGCGAGCGCGGGCATGTGCTGCTGCAACTGAGTGAAAAGGATCCCGGCAAACTCGGTTCGGCCGGCAACGGGCTGGGCAATCAGAGCATCGGTGAGCTGGACTGGAGCGGCAAAGTCGTCTGGCAGTGGGGCGACAAGGCGCCCGGTGGCGCCGCGCAACAACACCATGATCAGCGCCGTTTGAGCAACGGCAACACCGTGGTGCTGGCGAACAAGGTGCACAAGGTCAAAGGCTTCAAAGTGCCCGAGGTGATCGACGATGCAATCTATGAAGTCAGCCCCGACGGCGCGGTGAAATGGCAGTGGCTGGCCTCGGAGCATCTCAATGAATTTGGCTTCACCGCCGAGCAATTGAAACTGGTGCGCGCCAGTGAAAATCCGGATTACCTGCATATCAACAACCTCAGCCTGGTCGGGCCGAACAAGTGGTTTGATGCCGGTGACAAGCGCTTCAATCCGGACAACCTGTTGATCGATTCACGCAACGCCAACTTCATCGCGATCATCGATAAAAACAGCGGCAAAGTGGTCTGGCGCCTCGGACCGAACCTGCCCCTGATCAACCCCAAAACCGCGCAGAAACTGCCGCGTCCGGTGGATCAGTTTGTCGGTCAGCATGATGCCCACATCATTCCGGCCGGATTGCCCGGTGCCGGTAACGTGCTGGTGTTCGATAACCAGGGATCGGCGGGTTATCCGAACGTCACCCTCGGGCTGATTTCCGGTTCGCGGGTATTGGAAATCGACCCGGTGAAAAACGAAATCGTCTGGCAGTACAGCGCGGCGAATTCGAAGCAGCCGGGGTGGGCGTTCTACAGTTCGTTTATCAGCAGCGCGCGACGCTTGCCCAACGGCAACACGCTGATCGACGAAGGCATGAACGGACGGTTTTTCCAAGTGACAGCCAGCGGTGAAAACGTCTGGGAGTACGTCAGCCCCTATCTCGGCAAAGCGCCGGGCAGCGACGCGATCAGCAACTGGGTGTATCGGGCACTGCCTGTGAGTTATGACTGGGTGCCAACGGGTACGCCACGCTCCGAGACAGCGGTTAATGCCCCGGTTGTCGGTGTGCAGCAAACCAATGCCAGTCGTTAGTTGAAATGGAATTAGAGCTCGAACGAACGGCGATAAGTTATGACCGGGTTGAACAGTGCATATTGCAATTTCGTTAGTAACTCGCGTGGACAATAGTTGAATGTCCAACCATCCTGACTGTCGTGAGTTTCCAGGAGGAAACTTGCTCTCATCGGAAGACACTTATCCCAACGATAAAGGAAATCGAATCATGTCGAGCATTAATGGCACTTATGTAAACGCCAACGCTGGCGCCAAACTGACGATTACCGATGGCAACGACTCCAACGGTACATTCAGCGGCACATTCAGCCAGGGCGGCGTTAACTATGACGTCAGCTACGGGCATTACCATTTCCAGAACAGCACCGGACAACCTACCACCATTACGTTTGTCGGTCTGAATGGTAATAGCGGGTTTCAAGCATGGTCATTGTTTTCTCCCGATCACAATTACGCGAAAGTTCGCGCAGCTGGTTCCCGTACTAACTTTGACGGTGAAGTAGTGACCCTGGCAGGGGAATTCGTCAAACAGTAACAGTGGCTAAAGAAGCCGCCACGCCTTTTTCGGGCGTGGCGGCTTTTTTATACCCCTCGAGAAAATCGCGGCTACGATAACGGCGATTAATTAATTGCCCGTAATTAATACACAGGTTTGCGCTTTGCAGCCTTTTGCGTGACTAAGCGTCACAAATTTGATCGCCGCCTCGGGTGTCGATGTCGCGACTGTCACAGCTGACTCTTTGTAGTCCTTGGTCTGAATACGTTCGCCCGGCAACACAACTTTGCGCCACTCGTTTTGAAATACATAAAGGGGGAAGCTGGTTTTGTTGCTGATCTCCAGTTGCGCAGGCAGTGTGATCTTCGTCGCGGCCGAGGCCACCGATAAGGGCGCCAGTAACAGCACCATGTAAATCATTGTCCGTTTGGTTAATTGCATCATTACTCTTCCTGAGTCGATTTTAAAATGCGCTGACATCTAATGCGCCCACGGCATGTCAATCAACTCGATTGTTGTAAGCAGGAATGTAGGGCTGCCCCATACCTTCAGCGAATACTTTTAATGCTTGAAAAGCATGGCGTTTTGGACGCTGGGCTGCGGCCCTTGATTGGCGTGGCTTTGCGAGAAGTGATCAGTTTTAATATATCCAAATGATCTATCCATAACTTGAAAGATTACTTTCGGAGATAAGTCTCAAGCCCAATGATTCACCCACCGATCTACCGTGGGGGATTCAACAAACGGTTGATCGGCAGTTTTTGTAGAGAACGCAAAAAGACCGCAGGGAGTGAATCAATGGGCAATGTCCAGACCGCCGCCAGCGCAGAGGAATTGCTGTGGCGTCAGACGCCGGGTGGCGAGTTGGTCGATCTCGGCCGGCCGCATCGTGTGCCGCTGGGGCAGTTGCGTTTGCAGCGTGCACCCAAAGGCATTTTGAGCCGACGCGAAACCCTTCTGCTCGGCGTGCTCGCGCTGGTGGTGCATGGCGCGGTGATCTATTGGATCAGCCAGAAGCCGACGCCGGTGCTGCCGATCGTGCCGCCGGAAATTCCGCCGATGACCATCGAGTTCTCGCGCCCGGCACCGCCAGCGCCACCGGTTGTCGAGCCGCCGCCACCTGCGCCTGTGGTTGAGCCACCGCCGCCGGTGGAGGACGAACTGGCCGTGAAACCACCGCCGCCAAAACCCGTTCCGAAACCCAAACCGGTGGTTAAACAGGCACCCAAACCAGCACCGAAAGCGGCCGAGCAACCACCGGCGCCGCCACAACCGGCTGCCCCGGTTGCAGCGCCAGCGCCACCTGCGCCTCCCGCGCCGGCACCGGTAACCCCGGCATCAGCGAATGCTGCGTACCTGAAAAACCCGGCACCGGAATACCCGTCGCTGGCTCAGCGTCGCGGTTGGGAAGGCACGGTGTTGCTGCGCGTGCATGTGTTGGCCAGCGGCAAATCGGGTGAGATCCAGATAGCCAAAAGCAGCGGCCGGCAACAGCTCGACGACGCGGCGCTGAACGCCGTCAAACGTTGGAGTTTCGTCCCGGCCAAGCAGGGTGATGTCGCCCAGGACGGTTGGGTCAGCGTGCCCATCGATTTCAAGATTCATTAAACCGAAACCAAATTCGCGCGAAACGTTTACACGAGGGAATACATCATGACGTTACTGGCATCTCCACTGGAATCCATCGAAAGCGCGGTGATCTGGCTGTTGGTGGTTTTTTCCGTCGCCACCTGGGGTCTGGCATTGCTCAAGGCTTGGCAGTTCGGGCGTCTGAAGGCGCAGGATCGGCGCTTTCATAAACGTTTCTGGGCGGCGTCTAGTCTCGATTCCGCCGCTGAATTGAGCGAAACCCAACCCGGCGCCGCCGCACGAGTAGCGCAGGCCGGTTACGCAGCGATTCAAGTGGGCGAGGCGCCACAGGCCAATGATTTGAGCCAGGCGATCAACCATCAGGATCGACTGGAGCGCGCCTTGCGTCAGCAAATTGTCCGCGAACGCCGTTCGCTGGAAACAGGCCTGGCAGTGGTCGCCAGTATTGGCAGTACCTCGCCGTTCATTGGTTTGTTCGGCACGGTGTGGGGAATCATGGAAGCGTTGAAAGGTATCAGCGCGGCCGGTTCGGCGAGCCTGGAAACGGTGGCCGGGCCGATCGGTGCGGCACTGGTCGCCACGGGTGTGGGGATCGCCGTCGCGGTGCCGGCAGTGCTGGTTTACAACTACTTTTTGCGTCGGTTGAAACTGACGGCGGCGGATCTGGATGACTTCGCCCACGACTTCTACAGCCTAGCGCAGAAGAGTGCGTTCCGCGTGTTGATCCACCCGACCGCGCACAAGGTCGCAGCAACCGGCAACGCGGCAAAAGTGAAGGAGGCGTCCTGATATGGCTTTCTCCACGCAAGACAGTGATGAGGTACTCAGCGAGATCAACGTGACGCCGCTGGTGGATGTGATGCTGGTGCTGCTGGTGGTGTTTATCGTCACCGCGCCGCTGCTGACCAACGCGATCCCGATCAACCTGCCGAAGACCGAAGCGGTGGCGCCGGTCGAGCAGAAGGACCCGCTGGTGGTGAGCATCGATGGCGCCGGCAAACTGTTTATCAACAAGGATGAGATTCAAGCGGACTTGCTGGAGTTCAACCTCAAGTCGGCCAAGGCCAAGGACCCGGAAGTGCGCGTGCAGTTGCAGGCCGATGACGGGGTGAACTACGGCGAAGTGGCGCGGGCGATGGCTTCGATTGAACGGGCGGGGATTACCAAGTTGTCGGTGATTACTGCGCGGTGACAGATTCAACGTTTTTCCGGGGCCGTCTCCTTGGCAGGGTGCGGCCCTTTTTTTATTTTTGGCAGGGAGAAAAGCCCCTCACCCTAGCCCTCTCCCAGAGGGAGAGGGGACTGACCGCGTTGTTTGGCCGCTATACGCCGACCTGAAATGCCCAGTCGAACTCCGGATTTGAAAGGCCAGGTGATCGGCTCCCTTCCCCCTCGCCCCCTTGGGGGAGAGGGCTGGGGTGAGGGGGAAAAATTTCAATCCATGCACAAACCTCATATTCAATTCAGATCTTAATAAATAGCTTCTTATTCCTTAACGAATATAAATCCCCTCCCTATACTCGTTCAGGAACAGACACGACGCAGGAGAGCTCCCCATGCGCAACGAATCAATCCGCTACCTGATTGTGCCGGGCTGGCAAGGATCGCCAGAAGAACATTGGCAAAGCCACTGGCAGAACAGCCTGCCAAACAGTGCGCGGGTCGAGCAGGCCGATTGGCTGACGCCGCGTCGTGAAGACTGGGTCGCGGCACTGGCCGAGGCGATTGCCGCCGACAGTACGCCGGTGATCCTTATTGCTCACAGCCTTGGCTGCGTCACGGTAGCCCATTGGGCGGCCACGGCGCCGTTGCAATACCTGCGTCAGGTCCGCGGCGCCTTGCTGGTTGCGCCGGCCGATGTCGAGCGCCCGGCCTGTGCGCCGGCGCTGCGCAACTTCGCACCGATTCCGACCGATCTGCTGCCATTTCCGAGCCAGGTCGTCAGCTCCGACAACGACGCCGCCGTCAGCGCGCCGCGCGCTCTGGAGCTGGCGCGCAACTGGGGCGCCGAGGCGGGGATTCTCGCCGGTGCCGGGCACATCAACGTCAAGTCCGGGCATCAGCGTTGGGAGCAGGGTTTTGCTTATCTCTATCGCCTGCAAAACCGTATGGAACACCACGCCCGCCGCCGCGCCTGATTTTTATTTCTTTCAACGCCCCCGTCTCCCGGCGGTTTTGGGCGGGAGTCTGCCATGAGTTTCGAAACCTTCGGTCAGCCATTGCTGACCTTTCCCGACGCTGAAAAAAGCCCCCTGAGCATTCGCGCCAAGGCGCTGGTTTTTGTCGACCCGCGCTCGCGTCAGTTGCGTGAAGAACTGGAGCAATTGGCGCCGCGCTCGACCTCGGTATTGATCCGTGGCGAGACCGGTACGGGTAAAGAATTGCTCGCTCGGCACATCCATCGCGCCAGTGACCGCAGCGGTCTGTTCGTTTCGGTCAATTGCGGGGCGATCAGCCCGACCTACGCCGATGCCGAGCTGTTCGGCTACGCCGCCGGCAGTTACAGCGGCTCTGCCAGCAGCCGTGCCGGATGGTTTGGTTCGGCCAACGGCGGCACCTTGTATCTGGATGAAATCGGCGACTTGCCGCTGCCGATTCAAATCAAATTGCTTGCCGCGCTGGAGAACCACGAAGTCACCCGTGTCGGTGCGCCTCAGCCAAGTCCCGTGGATGTGCGTCTGGTGGCCGCGACCAGCATCGATCTGGCGCAAGCGGTGGACGCCGGCAAATTTCATGAGCGCCTCTATCACTACTTGAGCGAAGGGCAACTGGAGCTGCCCGCCTTGCGCGCGCGCATCGGCGACATTCTTTCGCTGGCCGAGTATTTCCTTGGCATCTATAGCCAGCGTCTGGACTTGCCGGTGCCATTGATCAGCGAAGCAGCGCAGCACGTGCTCGAACAACACAGCTGGCCGGGCAACACCCGCGAGCTGGAAAACGTCATTCACTTTGCCCTGCTGGTGAGTACCGGTGACGAAATTCTGCCGGAGCACCTGAATCTGCCCGAGGTGTCTGGGCCGCAGCTTCAGATCGAACGTCTGGTTGCACAAATCAACATCGGCGGCAGCGTCGATGAGCGTAAGGCATTGAAAGATTTGCTGATTCGGTTGGGTGAGGCGTTGTAACCGTTTCGTTTAACATGAACAAAATGGAATATGAAGCTGAATAAACGTTATTGTCCGGGAATAAAAAATCCCGGTATTGTCCGCCCCACGCCAGCGATATCACTTCACTGGCACACGTATTAATGCCGTCGTCGATGACGACCGTGATTTTCGATAAGGACACTGCATGAAAAAGGTTCTGTTGTTTACCGCATTGGCGGCTGCTCTGACTGCTTCCCTGGCCAATGCCGGGGAGAAACTGGTGGTTGCTGCGACCCCGGTGCCGCACGCTGAAATCCTTGAGCTGATCAAACCGACCCTGGCCAAAGAAGGCGTGGATCTGGAAATCAAAGTCTTCACCGACTACGTGCAGCCGAACGTACAGGTTGGCGAAAAGCGTCTGGACGCCAACTACTTCCAGACCCTGCCGTACCTGAACAGCTTCAACCAGGGCAAATACAAGGACGACAAGTCCAAGTACCTGGTGACCGTGCAGGGCGTGCACGTTGAACCGTTCGGTGGCTACTCGAGCAAGTACAAAACCCTGGCTGAACTGCCGGACGGCGCGACCATCGCGATCCCGAACGAAGGCAGCAACAGCGGCCGCGCACTGATCCTGCTGCAGAAGGCTGGCCTGATCGAGCTGAAAGACCCGAAAAACGCTCTGGCAACGCCAAAAGACATCGCCAAGAACCCGCACAACTTCAAGTTCAAGGAACTGGAATCGGCCCTGCTGCCACGCGTTCTGAAAGAAGTTGATCTGGACATGATCAACACCAACTACGCGCTGGAAGCCAAGTTGAACCCGCAGAAAGATGCGCTGGTGATTGAAGGCGCTGACTCGCCGTACGTGAACTTCCTGGTGGCCCGTGAGGACAACAAGAACAGCGACGCGATCCAGAAACTGGCCAAAGCCCTGACCAGCCCGGAAGTCAAAGCGTTCATCGAGAAAAAGTACAACGGCGCGGTACTGCCGGCGTTCTGATCTGACGCTTGAGTGAACCCCTTCAAGGTATGAAAACGCCGATGGCCAGCGATGGTCATCGGCGTTTTTGTGTGTGCGCTTGAAAAGCCCCTCACCCTAACCCTCTCCCAGAGGGAGAGGGGACTGATCGGGGGATGCTGTAGAAGTACGCCGACGTGAAAGATTTCTGCCGAATCCATAATCGACTTGATTTTTCAGGTCGATGTAAAACGCCAGACACCGCGGTCGGCCCTCTCTCCCTCCGGGAGAGGGCTGGGGTGAGGGGACTGATTGGGGGATGCTGTAGAGGTACGCCGACGTGAAAGATTTCTGCCGAATCCATAATCGACTTGATTTTTCAGGTCGATGTAAAACGCCAGACACCGCGGTCGGCCCTCTCTTCCTCCGGGAGAGGGCTGGGGTGAGGGGACTGATTGGGGGATGCTGTAGAGGTACGCCGATGTGAAAGATCTCTGCCGAATCCATAATCAACTCGGTCTTTCAGGTCGATGTAAAACGCCAGACACCTCGGTAGGCGCCCTCTCCCTCCGGGAGAGGGCTGGGGTGAGGGGACTGATCGGGGGATGCTGTAGAGGTACGCCGATGTGAAAGATCTCTGCCGAATCCATAATCGACTCGATCTTTCAGGTCGATGTAAAACGCCAGACACCTCGGTCGGCTCCCTCTCCTAGAGGGAGAGGGGACTGTTTGGGGGATGCTGTAGAGGTACGCCGATGTGAAAGATCTCTGCCGAATCCATAATCGACTCGATCTTTCAGGTCGATGTAAAACGCCAGACACCTCGGTCGGCCCCCTCTCCCTCCGGGAGAGGGCTGGGGTGAGGGTGCTGTTGATCTTGACCTCAGGCCACCTGAGCCTTCAACGCCCGCCTCAACGCCACCAACAATTTCACAATCTCCTGCGGATCCAGTCGCTGCGGCACTTTTACGTCCATGTTCTCTTCCTTGTTATGTAATTGGCCGGGGGGAGTCTGGCCAAAAGCTGTTCATCCTTGGAGGGCTTTCGTGAAAAAAAGATCCTTCCTACAGCGCAAAGGAAAATAGCCTTCTTATTCCTTCCCGGCAAACCCACAAGATAGTTTTTTGGGTGATATCAATATGCTTTAACGGTATTTAAATTCTTGTTTTTATACCTATAAAGTCGGTGCTTGCCGGACAGCCATCCGCTGTCCATGGACTGCACCACCGTCGCTTACCGAGCGGCGTCCAGGACGTTTCATGACCTTCGATTACGCATTTATCCTCAGCACCCTGCCGGCATTTCTCAAAGCCGTGGGCGTGACGCTGCAGGTCGGTTTTATCGCCATCGGTACTTCGTTGCTGGTTGCGCTGCTCAACGCGACGATTCTGGTGTTCCGCACGCCATATCTGCAAAAACTGGTCGGCCTGTATGTGGAGCTGGCGCGCAATACGCCGCTGTTGATCCAGTTGTTTTTCGTCTACTTCGCCTTGCCGGCAGTGGGGGTCCAGGTTTCCGGTTTCACCGCCGCGATCATCACCATGACCTTCCTCGGCGGCGCTTACCTCACCGAAGTGCTGCGTGCCGGCGTCGATGCGGTGCCGCAGGCACAACTGGAATCGGGGCGTTCGATTGGCCTGTCCCACGGCCAGTTGCTGCGCTACGTGATCCTGCCGCAAGCGGGGATTCTCAGCCTGCCGTCGCTGTTCGCCAATTTCATTTTTCTGCTCAAGGAAACCACCGTGGTCTCGGCGGTGGCGGTGCCGGAAATTCTCTACACCACCAAGAGCTACATCGCGCTCTATTACAAAACCTACGAAATGCTCGCCGTGCTGACGCTGATCTGCGTGCTGTTGTTCTTGCCGCTGTCGTTGCTGCTCAGCCGTCTGGAAAGGAGGCTCCAGCATGGCCAGTTCGGGTCTTGAGTTGCTCTGGGTGTCGTTGCCGCAATTGGCCAAGGGCGCCGGACAAACCTTGTCGATCTCGTTTCTGAGCATCGCCATCAGCACCGTCGGTGGCGTGCTCTACGGCGTGTTGCGCACGCTCAACGTGACATGGCTGAACGCGATTTTGCGGGTGTATCTGGAGCTGTTCCGGGCGATCCCGGTGCTGGTCTGGTTGTATCTGTTGTTCTTCGGTCTGCCGATTTTCTTCGGCCTGAGCATTCCCAGCTTTTGGTGCGCGGTGCTGGTGCTGTCGCTGTGGGGCGCCAGCGAGATCGGCGAAGTGGCGCGTGGTGCGCTGCATTCGTTGCCACGCGGACAGCGTGAAGCGGGGCTGTCGATCGGTCTGAACGCCGCGCAACTCTACAGTTACGTGCTGCTGCCGCAAGCGCTGAAACGCATGACGCCGCCGACCATCAACGTCTACACGCGAATCATCAAGACCAGCTCGCTGGCGGTGTTGATCGGTGTGGTCGACGTGATCAAGGTCGGCCAGCAGATCATCGAGCGTACTTACGAATCGGTGCTGATCTACGGCGCGCTGTTCCTGTTTTTCTTTTTCATCTGCTACCCGCTGTCGGCCGCCTCGCGCGTGCTGGAGCGGCGCTGGACGCAAGCATGAGCGCATTGATCGAGTTTCACGGGTTCAACAAATTCTATGGCGAGCAGCAAGTGCTCAACGGCATCGACCTGCAGGTGCAGAGCGGCGAAGTGATCGTCATCCTCGGCCCCAGCGGCTGCGGCAAAAGCACCTTGCTGCGTTGCCTCAATGGCCTGGAAGAGGCCCACAGCGGCAGCCTGAAATTTCTCGGCCGTGAACTGCTGGACAAGGCCACCGACTGGCGCGAGATCCGTCAGCAGATCGGTATGGTGTTCCAGAGTTATCACCTGTTTCCGCACATGAGCGTGCTCGACAATTTGCTGCTCGGCCCGCTCAAAGTGCAGAAGCGCCAGCGCCGTGAAGCGCAACAACAAGCCGAAGCCTTGCTCGAACGCGTGGGACTTCTGGACAAGCGCGACGCCTTCCCGCGTCAGCTCTCCGGCGGTCAGCAGCAACGCATCGCCATCGTCCGTTCGCTGTGCATGAACCCACGGGTCATGCTCTTCGACGAAGTCACCGCCGCCCTTGACCCGGAGATGGTCAAGGAAGTTTTGCAGGTCATTCAGGGCCTCGCCCGCGAAGGCATGACCCTGCTGATCGTCACCCACGAAATGGCCTTCGCCCGTGCGGTGGCCGACCGCATCGTGTTCATGGATGCCGGGCGCATCCTTGAACAGAACCCGCCCGAGATTTTCTTTACGAACCCGCAAACCGCACGCGCGCAGCAGTTTCTGGAGAAGTTCTCCTTCGTTGCAACACTGCCAAAAACGAATCCGACAAAGGAACTGGAACTGTTATGAAAACTGCCGCTTTTTTACTGCCCCTGCTCAGCCTCGCCTTGCTCGCCGGTTGCAGCAAAACCGAAGAACCGCCAAAGCCGAAAGTCGCCAGCGAAAGCACAGCGCCGGCTGGCTATCTGGACAAGATCAAGGCTCGCGACAAACTGATCGTCGGCGTATTTACCGATAAACCACCGTTCGGTTTTGTCGATGAAGCGGGGCGCTACGTAGGTTTCGATACCGACATCGGCCGGCGTTTCGCCAAGGATCTGCTCGGCGATGAAAACAAGGTCGAGTTCGTTGCCGTCGAGCCGGCAAGCCGTATTCCGTTTCTGCAAAGCGACAAGGTCGACCTGATCCTCGCCAACATGACCGTCACGCCTGAGCGCAAGGAAGCAGTGGAATTCACCAACCCGAACCTCAAGGTTGCGGTGCAGGCGCTGGTGCCGCAAAGCAGCTCGGTGAAAAGCCTCGATGATCTGGCGACCCGCACTACCATCGTCACCACGGGCACTACGGCGGATATCTGGCTGACCAAGAATCATCCGGACTGGAAACTGCTCAAGTTCGAGAAAAACTCCGAATCGCTGCAAGCTCTGGCCAATGGTCGTGGCGATGCCTATGCGCAGGACAATCTGGTGCTGTTCAGCTGGGCCAAGCAGAACCCGGGCTATCGCGTGCTGAATGAAAAGCTCGGTGCCGAAGCGCCGATTGCGCCGGCGGTGAAGAAGGGCAATATCGAGCTGCGTGACTGGGTGAATACCGAGCTGGCCAAGCTGGGTGAGGAGAAGTATCTGCTCAAGCTGTACGACCAATATGTGCGTAAAGAGCTGAGCGATGACACCAAGCCTGAGAGCGTGATTGTCGAGGGTGGCAAGTGGCAGGGGTGATTGCCTGTTGAATCGGTGGTGAGGCCTGCCCCTCACCCCAGCCCTCTCCCGAAGGAGAGGGAGCCGACCGAGGTGTCCTGCGTCATACATCGACCTGAAAAACCGAGTCGATTATGGATTCACAACAGCATTTTCAGGTCGGCGTAATTCAACAGCATCCCCAGTCAGTCCCCTCTCCTGAAGGGAGAGGGAGCCGACCGAGGTGTCTTGCATCGGACATCGACCAGACAAACCGAGTCGATTATGGATTCACAGAGTCATTTTCAGGTCGGAGTAATTCAACAGCATCCCCCAATCAGTCCCCTCTCCCGTAGCGAGAGGGAGCCGATCGAGGTGTCTTGCATCAGACATTGACCTGCGGAAACGAGTCGATTGTGGATTCACAGATGCATTTTCACGTCGGCGTCACTCTTGAGCATCCCCCAATCAGTCCCCTCTCCCTCTGGGAGAGGGCTAGGGTGAGGGGCTTTTTGGCTGGAACGCTCAATCCGGCCAATGCCACGCCGGCTCATCCAGCACCCCCTGCCCGACAATCCCGGTCTGCCCCAGCGTCTTCTCCAGCACAATGCAATTGCATTCCGGATCTTCCTGCAACGCCGAAATCAACCGCCGCGCATGCGACACCACCCACACCTGACACTGCTCGGATGCACGAATAATCAACCGCGCCAACGCCGGCAACAGATCCGGGTGCAGGCTGGTTTCCGGTTCGTTCAGCACCATCAGCGACGGCGGCCTCGGCGTCAGTAGTGCCGCAACCAACAGCAGATAACGCAACGTCCCGTCCGACAGCTCCGCCGCCGACAATGGCCGCAACAAACCTTCCTGATAAAACTCGATGGCAAACCGTCCACCGGCCTGCGCTTCGATATGCACCCGCGCGCCAGGAAACGCATCGGTAATCGCCGCACGCATGGCATCGCCGTCACCAATCTCGATGATGGTCTGCAACGCCGCCGCCAGATCACGGCCGTCGTGATGCAGCACTGGCGTGCGCGTACCCAATTGCGGTTGGCGCACCGGTGCATCGGCATCGCTGCGAAAGTGATCGTAAAAGCGCCAGCGACGAATGAACTCGCGCATCTGGAACACTTCCGGTGAGCTGCGCAGGCTGCCGACTTGGTCGAACAGGCTGTCAAAGTTCGGCGTGTGCTGTGCCAGCACATCCCATTGGCGCTCGGCGCGTGCGCGGATCATCGGGCCGTCACGATCCACCAGCAGGCTGGCGGGACGGTAGAGCGCACCGGCCCAGATGCATTCGCGCTTGATCTGCGGGTCAAGGCTGAAACGCGAGGGGATCGGCCGTGAATGTTCGGGCAACATGAAGTGCCCGTTGGAATCGGGCAGGCCGAGGCTGATCGAATAACTGAAATCTTCCCCGGCGAACCCCAGGCGCAATCGCTTCACAGCCTGACGCACCGTCGACTGAATGGGCACTTCGCCGTTGCGCATACGCCGGCTGATGGTTTCCGGCCCGGCCCAGAAGGTCGACTCCAGCCCACCCTCACGGGCCAGCGCATTGACCACGCCGCCCTGAGCGGTTTCCGCCAGCAGGCGCAAGGCTCGGTAGAGATTGGATTTGCCGCTGCCGTTGGGGCCGGTGATCAGGTTCAGCCGGCCGAGCGGGATCACCAGTTTGTTGATCGAGCGGTAGTTGGCAACTGCCAAGGTGTTGAGCATGGAATTCCTTCTCTTGGAGACGCCCATTGTAGGAGCTGCCGAAGGCTCCTACAGGGAAATGTTGTGATCGCGCAGGCGAAGGCGGAACCCTGTTCTAAGCTCACAGTCGTATCGTCACTTGCACGTTCGTACACAGGAAGGAGTCTGCATGGCGAGTCCCGGTTTGAAAACAGCGGTCGTGCTGAGTCTGCTCACCTTGGTGACCGCTTGCGGCGAGAAAAAAGCCCCCGCTGAGTACCTGCCACGGGTTTTTGTACAAGAGGTCAAGCCCACGGATTACGCGGCTTCGGTGACATTGACCGGGGACGTGCAGGCGCGCGTGCAGACCGAACTGTCGTTCCGCGTCGGCGGCAAGATCATCCAGCGCATGGTCGACGTCGGCGATCGCGTCACCGCCAAACAAGTGCTGGCCAAACTCGACCCCAAGGATTTGCAGACCAACGTCGATTCGGCTCAAGCCCAGGTGGTCGCTGAACAAGCCCGGGTGAAACAGAGTGCCGCGGCGTTCGTGCGCCAGCAAAAACTCCTGCCCAAGGGCTACACCAGCCAGAGCGAGTACGATTCCGCCCAAGCCGCGTTGCGCAGCAGCCAAAGCGCCTTGAGCGCGGCGCAGGCGCAATTGGCCAACGCCAAGGATCAGCTCAGCTACACCGCGTTGATTGCCGATGCGCCGGGCGTGATTACCGAGCGCCAAGCCGAAGTCGGCCAGGTCGTGCAGGCCACGGCGCCAATTTTTTCGTTGGCCCGCGACGGCGACCGTGACGCGGTGTTCAACGTCTACGAATCGCTGCTGGCCGAGCGTCCTGCGGATCCCTCGATCGTCGTCAGCCTGCTCGATAACCCCGCCATCAAAACCACCGGTACGGTGCGTGAAATCACCCCGGCGGTGTCGGCGCAGTCCGGCACGGTGCAAGTCAAAGTCAGCCTCGACAGCCTGCCACAAGGGATGCAGCTGGGCTCGGTGGTCAGCGCCACCGCCAAGGGCAGCGGCAAGTCGGCAGTCGAATTGCCATGGTCGGCGCTGACGAAAAACATCAGTGATCCGGCGGTGTGGATGGTCGACGATAATGGTGAGGCGCAGTTGCACAACGTGACCGTCGGCCGCTACCTGATCGGCAAGGTCATCATCAGCGAAGGCCTCAAGGGCGGGGAGAAAGTCATCGTCGCCGGTGGGCAGTTGTTGCATCCCGGCATGAAAGTCGAAATCGCTGAAAACACCTATAAGGATCTGCAACCGGGAGCACAGCCATGAAGCGTCTGGGGCTGTTATCCGTGGGGGTGTTGCTGGCGGCTTGCTCGAAAAGCGAGCCACCTCCGGAGCCGGTACGTCCGGTGTTGTCGGTCAAGGTTCAAGCGTTGAGCGAGGAAAGCCTCGGGCGTTTCGCCGGCAGCATCCAGGCGCGTTATGAAAGCAACACCGGTTTCCGCGTCGGTGGCCGCATCGCCAGCCGCAACGTCGATGTCGGAGCCGAAGTACAAAAGGGCACGCTGCTCGCCACCCTCGATCCGTCTGATCAGCAGAACCAATTGCGTTCGGCCCAGGGCGACCTGGCCAAGGTTCAGGCGCAACTGATCAATGCCCAGGCCAATGCCCGCCGTCAGCAGGCGCTGTTCGATCGTGGCGTCGGGGCGCAGGCACAACTGGACATCGCCACCACGGACTTGAAAACCACCCAGGCCTCGCTGGACCAGGCACGTGCGGCGGTCAATCAAAGCAAGGACCAGCTCGGCTACACCGAACTGCGTTCCGATCATAAAGCCGTGGTCACCGCGTGGAACGCCGAAGCCGGGCAAGTGGTGACGGCGGGTCAGCAGGTCGTGACCCTGGCGCAACCGGACATCAAGGAAGCGGTGATCGATCTGCCGGACACCCTGGTCGATCAGATTCCCTCCGACGTGGTGTTTCTGGTGGCCGGGCAACTCGACCCGAGCATCAACACCACGGCAACCCTTCGCGAGATCGAACCGCAGGCGCAAAGCGCCACGCGTACGCGTCGCGCACGCCTGACGCTGGCCGAGACACCGGACGGTTTCCGCCTCGGCACGGCGATCAGCGTGACCCTCAGTTCGGCGATCAAACCGCGCATCGAATTGCCGGCTACCGCTGTGCAGGAGGTCGACGGCAAACCACGGATCTGGGTCATCGACACCCAGAGCAAAACCGTCAGCCCCCGCGACGTCAGTGTGATCAGCCGCACCGACAGCAGCGTGGTGCTCGCGGGTGGCGTGAAGAACGGCGAGCGCGTGGTCAGCGCCGGCGTCAACAGCCTCAAACCCGGACAATCGGTAAAACTTGACGAGGACAGTCAATGAAAGGCTCTTTCAACCTCTCCGAATGGGCCCTCAAGCATCAGTCATTCGTCTGGTACCTGATGTTCGTCGCGTTGCTGATGGGCGTGTTCTCGTACTTCAATCTGGGCCGCGAAGAAGACCCGTCGTTCACCATCAAAACCATGGTGATCCAGACCAAATGGCCGGGCGCGACCCAGGAAGAAACCCTCGCGCAGGTCACCGACCGCATCGAGAAAAAACTCGAAGAACTCGACTCCCTCGACTACGTGAAAAGTTACACGCGCCCCGGTGAATCGACGGTGTACGTGTACCTGCGCGACACCACCAGCGCCAAGGACATCCCGGAAATCTGGTACCAGGTGCGCAAGAAGATCGACGACATTCGCGGGCAGTTCCCCCAAGGTATTCAAGGGCCCGGGTTCAACGACGAGTTCGGTGATGTGTTCGGCTCGGTCTACGCCTTCACCGCCGACGGCCTGACCATGCGCCAGTTGCGCGATTACGTAGAACAGGC